>Ga0315288_10006818_pt1 | contig 14485 bp, 16 predicted proteins | sample YL17G11_20_MG_FD_203454 | JGI IMG/M metagenome (GOLD analysis project Ga0315288, IMG submission 203454) | Sediment microbial communities from Yellowstone Lake, YNP, Wyoming, USA - YL17G11_20 | ecosystem: Environmental > Aquatic > Freshwater > Lake > Sediment | place: USA: Wyoming | collected... | reverse complement strand
TTCTCCGACGTGAATGATCTTTCCATCCGCCGGCGAGAGGATGGCATTGTGTTGAGTTGGGATGTTCCTCCTGGGGTTTCGGAAGAAAAAGGCAATGAACAGAGTCGCCAAGGTGGCCAGAGAGGCCAGGATCCACCATCCCATTCCAAAGGCCAAGACAGCCACCAGCAGGGGCAGGATGAGAAAAGGGATGCCTTCCTTGGCAATGGGCCAATGGCTCTGTGTCATTCGCCTTACTTCTCCTCAAGCCAACTCATCATGGACCGGAGTCTGTCGCCAATTGCGACGATTGGATGTTCCGCCTCTCTTCTTCTCAGAGCGGTGAAGACTGGACGGCCCGCCATGTTTTCTGAGATCCATTCCTTGGCAAAGGTTCCGTTCTGAATTTCCTCCAACATCCGCTTCATCTCTCGACGCGTCTCCTCCGTGATAATTCGTTTTCCCCGGGCCAGATCACCGTATTCTGCCGTATCGCTGACGGAATAGCGCATGAAGGGAATGCCCTTCTCGTATATCAGATCCACGATGAGTTTCAACTCGTGGAGACATTCGAAGTACGCAATCTCTGGCTGATAGCCTGCCTCAACGAGTGTATCGAACCCTGCCTTGATCAGTTCCGTCACGCCTCCGCAGAGGACCGCTTGTTCTCCAAAGAGATCCGTCTCTGTTTCCTCTTTGAAGGTCGTTTCGATCACACCAGACCGCGTGGCGCCCAACCCCTTGGCATAGGCGAGGGCTGTGGGGAGGGCTTTCTTTGAAGAGTCCAGATAGATGGCCACCAGACAGGGGACACCGCCTCCCTTCTGAAACTCTCTTCGAACCAAATGGCCTGGGCCCTTAGGAGCAATCATGACCACGTCAATCTCTTTTGAAGGCACAATCTGACCGTAATGAATATTAAATCCATGAGAGAAGAGAAGAGTCTTCCCCTTGACCAAATGGGGTTTGACATCGTTTTCATACAATCTGGCCTGGACATGGTCTTGAGTCAGGATCTGAATCAAATCGGCCTGTTTCGATGCCTCTGAGGCTTTGAGCGGTTTGAACCCGTCCTTGACAGCAAACTGGTAATTCTCTGTCCCCTCTAGCTCGGAAACGATGACATCCAGGCCGCTATCTCTCAAGTTCTGGGCTTGCGCATGCCCTTGACTTCCATACCCGATGATGGCAATCTTCTTCCCCTTCAACACACCTAGGTCTGCATCCTTGTCGTAGTAAATCTTCATCCTTAGCTCCTTTCTCCTCGTTTCTAAAAGAATGTCAATCCTGACTCGTGCTTTACGTCTCTGAGTCAAAAAACCTTTGTTCAGAGAACGTGGTTAATGATCAAGCCGGTTCGGTCGTCGCCTTACTTCCCCGAACCATCGCCACGTGACCTGTCCGGACCAATTCCTTGATCCCTATTGGTTTTAACAACGTAAGAATGGCGTCAATCTTCTTTTCGTCTCCTGTCACCTCAATCGTATAAGTCTTGGCCCCCACGTCAATCACTTTTCCACGAAAGATGTCGACCACACGGAGCACTTCTTCTCGATTTTCGCGTGTGGCACTGACCTTGATCAGGACCATTTCCCTTTCGACAAAATCTTTGTCGATCAGGTCGACGACCTTAATGATGCTGATCAGTTTGTTGAGTTGTTTGAGAACCTGCTCAATGATTTGATCATCACCCCGGGTGACGATAGTCATCGTGGAAACGGTTAGGTCGAGGGTTTCGGCTACGCACAGGCTTTCAATATTAAACCCCCTTCCGCTAAAGAGACCCGCAACCCGGGCAAGAACTCCAAATTCATTTTCAACCAACAGGGTAATGACGTGACGCATGGGCTTTTAAGCTCCAAATCCCAAATTTCAAATCCCAAACAAATTCCAAATACCCAATGCCCGAATAACCAAAGCACCTTCGCTTGAAATTTTGGTCATTGAACCCTTGGTAACCATTTGATCATTTCATTTTCTTAAACTAGCCGCATCTGACTGAGCGGTGCTCCGGCAGGAACCATGGGGTAGACATTTTCCTCCGGATCAACCACAAAATCGATGATGACGGGCTTGGGTAGAGAGAAGGCTTTCTTCAGAGTGGGGATGACGTCTTCATGCTTTGTTGCCCTCAGACCCACCGCGCCATAAGCCTCCGCCAGTTTGATGAAGTCCGGAGAGATCCCTTCCATGCAGGAGGAGGCATAGCGCTTTCCGTAAAAGAACTCCTGCCACTGCCTGACCATTCCAAGATAGCCGTTGTTCAGTATGGCCACCTTCACCGGGAGCTGATATTGGACAATCGTGGCCAGTTCCTGAGAGTTCATCTGAAAACTGCCGTCACCCGCGATATCGATAACCAAGGAATTCGGAAAGGCGACTTGTGCTCCGATGGCTGCCGGAAATCCATAGCCCATCGTCCCCAATCCGCCGGAAGTGAGCAAGGTTCTCGGTTTCACGAATGTGTAGTACTGGGCTGCCCACATCTGGTTCTGTCCGACTTCTGTGGTGATGATGGCATCCCCTCGCGTCAACTCCCAAATTTTTTCGATGACATATTGAGGTTTGATCTTTTCTCCCAGGCTGTACTCCATCTTGTGGACCGATTTCCATTTCTCAATCTGAAAGTGCCACTTCTCAAGCCCCTCTTTGAACGGGTCAATTTCCTCTTTTTCAAGGAGGGCAAGCATCTTCGTGAGGACTCTCTTGCAGTCTCCGACAATGGGAAGGTCCACCCTCACATTCTTGCTGATCGAGGTTGGGTCGATATCGATGTGAATGATTTTTGCGTGAGGAGCAAAGGCCTCGATCTTCCCTGTCACCCGGTCGTCGAAGCGGGTTCCGACCGCGATGAGGAGATCGGAATCCATGACGGCCATGTTTGCCCGGTACGTTCCATGCATGCCCAACATCCCCAAGGAAAGACGATGATTTCCTGGAAAACCTCCCAGCCCCATGAGAGTCATCGTCACAGGGATGCCAAGCCTGTCAGCAAAGAGGGTTAGCTCTTTCGAGGCATTGGACGAGATGATTCCACCCCCTGCGTAAAGAACCGGTCGTCGTGATTTCACGATCAACTTCATGGCTCTTTCGATCTGGCCGGGATGGCCGTCGTAGGTGGGCTGATATCCCCGGATGGAAACCTTGTCCGGATATTTAAATTCTGTCGAATTCACAAGCACATCCTTGGGTAAGTCAATCAGTACCGGTCCAGGTCTTCCACTTCGGGCGACGTAAAAAGCCTCTTTGAAGATACGCCCCAAATCTTTGATGTCTTTTGCGAGGTAGTTGTGTTTTGTACAAGGCCGTGTGATTCCAACAATGTCCGCCTCTTGAAAAGCATCGTTTCCGATCAAAGGCGTCGCCACCTGCCCTGTGAGAACGACAATGGGAACGGAATCCATGTAGGCCGTTGCAATCCCGGTCACCGTGTTGGTTGCACCCGGACCGGAGGTGGCTAACGCCACGCCCACTTTCCCGGTGGACCGGGCATAGCCGTCTGCCGCATGAACGGCCGCCTGCTCATGGCGAACCAGAACCTGGCGAAAAGGGGCGTTGTGAAGCTCGTCAAAGAGAGGAAGGACTGCTCCCCCTGGGTAGTTGAAGATCGCCTCGACGCCTTCTTTTTTCAATGCCTCAACGATGATCTGAGAACCTGTCTTCTTCATCAATCGAAAACCCTAAACAAACTCAAATTTCAAGAGTGAAGCTCCACGCCCTAAAGGGCGTGGCTTCCCGGTAAGGTAGTTTCCTTTTATATTGTGCCCCTTGACCCCGCCCCCAAGGGCGGGGTCAAGGGGCACTTGCCGGTCAAAACAGTCCAGTTACCCCAGGTCTGTTACCTCATCCCGGCAGCAGGAAGCCATGGGCTTGCCGGTCGGTCCCTCATCTGTTTTTCGTTTCGAATGTCGCCTTCCTACCGCAGGCAGGCCTGCTTACGGTAGGAAGCTACTTCGAACTTAGAGCCTCTCCATCCAAGTTAGGAGTGTTAGCGGTTCTGGCTAAGAATTTGCTCCATCCTGTCTTTATAGGCCAGTTTCTTCTTCTTAAGGATCTTGATTTCAACCTCATCCTGAGGAGTCAAATAAGGTTTTTTCTCGTACTCGTCCAGTTGTCTGGCAAGGTCACTGTGGGCTTGCTTCGCTTTTGAGAACTCCTCATTTTCCCTCGTTAATCTTTCGATTAAAACCTCGTCTTTGCTCCCCATTTCCTTCCCCCCAGACGTAAAAAGGCATCAACATGTGAACAATTAAAAAAGTTAATATAATCCGAGGACTTTGTCAAACAGAGTGGGTTTCCTGCCACTTGACCGGCAAGTGCCCCGTAAGCCCTGCCATTGACAGCGGGGTCAAGGGGCACAATACAAAAGGAAACTACCTTACCGGGAAGCCGCGCCCTTTAGGGCGTCGAGCTTCATTTCAGCCTCTGATGGCCTGACATAGATGGGCGTAAAGACGGGTAGGTCGAGAATGTCACCTCTTTGAACGAGTTCGAGACCCAGCGTGGCAACGACCGACCCGTGAGGAACACAAAGTGGGAGTGTCGGAAAAAGGACCAAAGAAGGCAAGGAGTTTCGAAAATAGTCTCTGTAAGTCTTCACGCCATCACCCATGAGAATCGTTTTCTCTCGAATTTGAGCCACGAGTTCTTCAGGTCGCATGGCTTGGTAGGGGGTCAACCGTTTGACACGATTCCCTCCTTCGTATCGATAGAAAGCGGTGTAGACTTCTCCCTTTCTTGCGTCGAGGATTGGGCAGATTGCGTGAGAGGTCGAGGCGATCTGAGCTGCCAAAATATCCAAAGTCGGAACTCCAACAACAGGTAACCCGGTTGCGAAAGCGAGACCCTTCACCACACTCACTCCGATTCTTAGGCCCGTGAATGAACCGGGCCCCAGGGAGACGGCGATTCCATTCAGATCTGCCAGATTGCAGCCCGATTGGCCAAGCACAAGCCCAATGGCAGCTAGTAACCTTTCCGAATGGGTGACGGGGAGGTTCAAAAGATAGTCCGCGATGACTCCTTGATCATCGACCAATCCCACGCTGCCACAGGAGGTGGAGGTGTCGATCCCGAGGATCTTCATGTCAGAATTTCAGTCCTCCTGGAGAAAAGATCCGGATGAGATCGTTGTAGAAGGCAAAGAGCATCAGAAGGATGATAAGACTCAAGCCGATCTGTTGAGCGATCTCCATTTTTTTGATGCTGATGGGTCTGTGCAAGATTCCTTCCAGAGCAAGAAATAGGAAATGGCCCCCATCGAGGATCGGGATAGGGAAGAGGTTAATGATTCCGAGGTTGATACTGAGAATGGCCATGAACAGGACAAGACTCACCAATCCTCTTCGGGCCTGTTCGCCAGCCAACTGAGCGATCAGGATGGGGCCACCGATTGTTTTCGCTGGAATGACCCTCTGAATCAGTTTCACAATGCTCACGACGGTAAGTTCAATGCCTTGCCAGGTCTGAAGGACTCCCTTCCCCACAGCCACCCAAGGGCTGACTTTTCGGATCAAGATTTCCTCGGACGGAGAGATTCCGATCATGAAGATGGTTACTTCTTCTCCAAAGAGGTTTTTGACTTTGGAGGCTTGAGGAGCCACCTTTGTCTCGATGGCGTCACCCCCCCGTTTCAACCGGAGGGTCAGTTCTTTCCCGCCACTGTTACGGATGATCCCGGAGAGATCATCCCACGTCGACACGTCTTCTCCGTCAATCGACTGAACGATATCCCCTTTTCGGAGACCCGCTTGTTCCGCGGGAAGGCCCGTGCTAATGTCTCCGATCTTAGAGGGAAGGTAAGGAATGCCGAAGAGGTTAATGACCGAGAAAAGAACGGCAGCGAAGATGAGATTGGAGAAGGGTCCGGCCCCGATAATGAGAGCCCGTTTCCAGATCGGTTGGGCCGAAAAGGACCGGCGGCGATCTTCTTCCTTCACTTCCTCTTCGGGATTTTCCCCGATCAGTTTTACGAATCCACCCAAAGGGACTGCGGCGATCTGATACTGGGTCTCGCCAACCTTCCGACTCAGGAGTTTGGGGCCAAAGCCCAAAGAAAAGGTGAGAACCCCTACACCCAGCTTCTTGGCCAAGAGAAAATGGCCGAGTTCGTGGATGAAGACGAGAATACCAAGAACGACAATTGCCGAGAGGATGCTGGTGCTGATCACAGTGTTTTCCTTTCTAGGATGGCCCTCGAAGTTTCTCTGGCCCAACGGTCCGCCCTCAGGACGTCTTCCAGAGTCTGAGCGGGTTTCAGGTCATGTTCCTCCATCACCTGCCGAATGAGGGAAGGAATTTTAGTGAACGGGAGCGCTCCGTCGAGGAAGGCATTGACGGCGATCTCATTGGCGGCGTTGAGCGTCGCAGGCATTGTTCCTCCAATCTTGATCGCTCGGTAAGCAAGATCGAGGCATGGAAATCTCTCCGGGTCCGGAGGCAGGAAGGAGAGACTTTCTTTTTGAAATAGATTCAAACGAGGAAAAGGAAGGTTCAGCCTCTCCGGGAATGCGAGGGCGTAAGAGATGGGAATTCTCATATCCGTGATGCCCAATTGCGATACAATGGACCCATCGACGTATTCCACCATGGAGTGAATGACACTCTGTGGATGGATCTGAACGTCAATCTTCTCGACCGGGACATCGAAGAGCCAGTGAGCTTCAATCACTTCCAATCCTTTATTCATGAGAGAAGCCGAGTCCACCGTGATCTTTCTCCCCATTTCCCAGTTAGGATGACGGAGGGCTTCCCTGGCTGTCACCTCCTGGAGTTTTCCAAGAGGAAGGTGAAGGAATGGACCTCCAGATGCCGTGAGAATGATACGGAGAACATCCTCTTTCCGATGACCGAGCAGGGCTTGGAAGACAGCGCTGTGCTCACTGTCCACAGGAAGAACCTGGATCTGCCGTTGCCTCGCTTCTTCCATCACAAGGCCCCCCGCCATCACCAGGGATTCCTTGTTAGCCAGAGCAATGTTTTTCCCTGCTTTGATGGCAGAAAGGGTCGGAATGAGACCCACTGCACCGACGAGGGCAGAGACGACCTGATCGACCTCAGGATGGGTCGCCACTTGAATGAGACCCTCCACACCGTGGACGATGTCGACCGGGAAAGAAGCGAGTTCTCTTCGAAGAGTTTCCGACAATTCCCTATTGAGAACCGAGATAACCTTCGGCCGAAATTGAAGGATCTGTTGTTTCAGGAGCTGGGTATTGACACCGGCAGCCAGACTCACCACCTTGAACCGTTCTGGAAACTGCTCGACGATGTCCAAGGTGCTGACGCCAATGGAACCTGTGGAACCCAGGATGGCCAGACGTTTCATGGCGTCTCCTTCACCCAGTAGACAAGGACGTAGTAGAGAAAGGGAGCCGTGAAGAGGAAACTATCCAGCCGATCGAGCATCCCTCCATGGCCTGGAAGGAGATCTCCCGAATCTTTTACTTGAGCACTCCGCTTCAACATGGACTCCGTGAAATCTCCCAGTTGACCCAAAAGCCCCAGAATCAGGGCTACGACAATAGCGATGGCGATGCTGAGTTGAGGGATGAAGAGTCCCCTAAAGATCAGAGAGACGAGAACCGATCCCAGAACCGCCCCGGCCAGTCCCTCGACGGTTTTCTTAGGGCTAATCTTTGGATAGAGCTTGTGCCGACCTATCCAGGACCCCACCAGAAATGCCGAAATGTCTCCAGCCCAGACCGTGGCGATGAGAAAAAGGACCCATGTTTGGCCCTTGCCCAAGTTCCTGATTAAGGAAACATGGGAGAGAAGAAACCCGACATACAGGATTCCCCAAAGCGTCACTCCCATCTTGGAAATGGTTGAAAGGAGATCGTCCGAGGTCATCATGAAAAGGAATGAAAGAGAGAGGAGGATGAACACAAAAAAGGGAACGACGATCTTCCCGTTGCCAAAAGCGATTAGAGCCGAGAGCATTAAGCCCAGTCCCATCCCCAACACGTGTTCAATCTTCTTGGAGTGAGGAAGAGCTAGTTGATAGAATTCTTGCAGACCCAAGAACGTGGCTGCAAGGACCAGGAGAGGAAGAATGATCGGAGGGCCATAGACGATGAGAAGAATCAATGGAGGCACGATCAAGAGACCCGTCCAAACCTTCTTTTTTGCAATGTCTCCCATTCTCACCTTCTTTATCTTTAGTCCCGGCAGGAAGAATGCGCCATCTTTTGACGGCCTGTCCCGACGCCAGACGGGAGATGTCGCCCCACAGGGGCGGTTGAACGGGACTACGAGCTTACTCGTGGGGCTCCCTCTCCGGCAAATCTGGATCTGATCTTCACTGGCAGGATGATCGGCGAACTTTTTCGCTATTTTTCGAGGCCATTCAGTTGCTCACTCGTCATCCCGAACCTTCTCTCCCTCGACGCGTAGTCTGCCATTGCCTTCAGGAGTTCTTCCCGATTGAAATCTGGCCAGAGAGTCTCTGTCACATACAGTTCGGTGTAAGCGATCTGCCAAAGAAGAAAGTTAGAAATCCGAAATTCACCACTGGTCCGAATCAGAAGATCTGGGTCTGGCATCCCCTGGGTCCAGAGATAGTCAGAGAATCTTTGGAAATTGATTTTCTCTGCGGTCATTGTTCCTTTCTGGCAGTCGCGAAGAATTCTCTGAACTGCTTGGAGGATCTCGGAACGGCCCCCGTAGCTGAGTGCAAGATTCAGGATCATCCCGGTGCAGTCTTCTGTCTTTTTCATCGTCTCCCGAAGGGTTTGCTGAACATCTGAAGGGAGATCCTCCAGTCGACCCATGGCAAGAAGCCGGATATTGTTCCGGAGCATCTCCTCGACCTCTTTCAGAAGATACTCTTTGAGCAAGGTCATGAGAGCTGAGACTTCCTCCCTGGGCCTTTTCCAATTTTCAACGGAAAAGGCATAGAGGGTCAATATCTTAATTCCGAGTTCCCGGCAAGCGGTGACGACCTCTCGAACAGCGTCGATTCCCTTTATGTGACCACGGATTCGACTGAGAGACTTCTTCTTGGCCCAGCGGCCATTGCCATCCATGATGATAGCGATATGGTGTGGAAGTTTTTCCTTATCGATTTCCACCATAAATTCTGTAATCCTTTTAAATCAGACCCACGCAGGAATGTTTTAAAGCTACCACATTGATTTTGGATTTTCAATAAAAGGTCAGTGAGTCGATGAGAGAATGAGATGAGCGAGGCGGACAGAGGAGAAGAGGGGAGGAGAAAAAGATCTCTCCTTCCCCTTCTGTCTATTTTTCAATGATGGCCTCCACAGGGCACACCTCAACACACGTTCCACATTCCGTGCATTTTTCTTCGTTAATCACGTAGGGTTCCCCTTCTTCGATCGCCTCGGCCGGACATTCCTCCGAACAGGTCCCACAAGCGACACATTCATCGGTAATCACATACGCCACTCGAATCACCTCCTTCGTTTCTAAATTTCCATGACTTCCTTTTCTTTGGCGGCCAAAATGGCGTCGGCCTTTTCAATGTGCTTGTCTGTCGATGTTTGAACCTTGTCCATCCACTGGTGAAGTTGGTCTTGAGAGATGTTTTTGTCTTTCTCGAGTCCCTTGAGGTGATCGTTTGCCTCCCTTCGGAGGTTTCGCAGTGAGACTTTCGTTGCCTCACCCATCTTCCTCACCACCTTGACCAGTTCCTTTCTCCGTTCCTCGGTCAACCGGGGGATCGTGATTCGAATAATTTTTCCGTCGTTGGCCGGCGTCAGCCCCAGCTCCGATTTGAGAAAGGCTTTCTCAATTTCTCCGATGATGGTAGTATCCCAAGGCTGAATCGTAATCAGCCTCGCTTCTGGCACCGCCAGTGTGGCCAACTGCTGAAGTGGGGTGGAGGTCCCGTAATAGTCGACTCGAATATGATCCAACAGAGTTAGGGACGCCCGTCCCGTTCGGACTTTCCCTAAATCGGCCTTGAACGTGCCCAAGGTCTTTTCCATCTTTGCTTCGATTTCTTTAATGATGTTTTCGTCCATGGCTTATCCTCTCACTCGGGTGCCCACGTTCTCTCCGAGAACCACGCGTTTGATATTCCCCTTCTTCTTGAGATTAAAAACGACGATCGGGATGCGGTGGTCCATGCAAAGGGAGATCGCCGTGGCTTCAATCACCTTGAGTTGTTTTTTCAAGACATCCAGGTACGTGAGTTCCTTGTATCTCCTGGCTCGCCTATCGACCATGGGATCGGAGTCATACACCCCGTCGACCTTTGTGGCCTTGAGAATGACGTCTGCCCCAATCTCCATCGCCCGAAGGGACGCTGTGGTGTCTGTTGTGAAATAAGGATTTCCGGTCCCTGCGGCGAAGATGACCACCCGGTTCTTCTCGAGATGGCGGATGGCCCTTCGGCGGATGTAGGGCTCTGCGATTTCGCGCATCTCAATGGCCGTCTGAACTCGTGTATGGACTCCCAGTTTTTCGAGGGCGTCTTGCAAAGCCAGGCCGTTGAGGACCGTGGCTAGCATTCCCATATAGTCTGCAGAGGCACGATCCATTCCTTTTGAACTCGCTGCGATGCCACGAAAAATATTGCCTCCCCCGATCACCACGGCCATTTCCACTCCGAGGTTCTTCACTTCTTGGATCTCTCGGGCGATCTGTAGCATCGCCTTGGGGTCGATGCCATAGTTTCCCTCTCCGCTCAAGGCCTCTCCGCTGATTTTGAGAAGAATCCTTTTATATTGGGGTTTCTTCATGGGTGGGTAGATTTAGCTTGGTCCGTTCCACACCGATAGCCAGACTCTAACTCGGGGGCAACGTGGAAGTAAAGCACAAAATTCTTGTGCCACCTTTTCCGGAGGTCTCTTCTGTAACTTACGAGCCTTCTTCCCGATGAGGCTCAGGATCGGCCCGAAAGACAGATCAGGCCTCTGTGGGTTTGGAGGCCAATCCTTCACCCAGTTGAAATCGTGTAAACCGGCGGATGGCGATGTTCTCCCCCACCTTGGCGATCAAAGAGTCGAGGACCTCCTTGACGGTCACATCGGGGTCTTTGATGTACGTCTGCTCAAGAAGACAGACTTCCGCAAAAAACCTCTCCAGCTTTCCTTCAAGGATCTTCTCGATCACTTTTTCAGGTTTTTTTGCATCCTGGGCCTGTGTTCGATAGATCCCTTTCTCCCTTTCCAATACGGAAGGCGGGACCTGATCCCTACTGACGTACTGAGGGTTGGTGGCCGCGATGTGCATGGCCGTGTTTTTTACAAAGGCCTGAAAATCTTCTGTCCTCGCGACAAAGTCGGTCTCACAGTTAATTTCCACCAGGACTCCAATCTTCCCTCCGGCATGGATATAGGAAGAGACCAGTCCTTCTGTGGCGATCCGTCCTGCCCTCTTGGCCGCCGCCGCGAGTCCTTTTCGTCTGAGGTAATCAATAGCTCCCTCAATGTCTCTTTTGGACTCTCGGAGTGCGGCCTTGCAATCCATCACTCCAGCCCCAGTTCTCTGCCTTAAGTCCTTGATGAGTTCGCTTGAAATCTCCATCTCAGCCTACGCCTCCTTCTATGTCACCCATGGCTTCGTCCGCCTGAATCTCTCCAGGAGCTTCGGGTGAGGCAGATGCCGCCATCGCCTTCTCTCGTTTGGCTCCCTCGACCTGGAGCTGCTTTTCATAGCTTTGTCTTCCTTCCAAAGCCGCGTCGGCGACCTTGGAGGAGATGAGTCGAATCGCCCGAATGGCATCGTCGTTTCCCGGGATCACATAGTCCACATCTTCGGGATTGCAGTTCGTGTCCACAATACCGATGGAAGGGATTCCTAATTTCCGCGCTTCGTTAATGGCAATCTTCTCCTTCTTGGGGTCAACGACAAAAACGGCTCCAGGAAGATGGTCCATATTCTTAATCCCGCCCAGGATTTTCTCCAATCGGGATCGTTCTTTTTCCAATTCGAGGACCTCCTTCTTTGGAAGAAGATTGTAAATCTCTTCGTTCTTCATGGCTTCGAGCTTTTTTAACCGGTCAATCGAGCGCCGGATGGTCTGAAAATTGGTCAACATTCCGCCCAACCAACGGTGGTTGACATAAAACATGCTACAGCGGGAGGCTTCCTCGTAGATGGACTCCTGTGCCTGTTTCTTCGTTCCTACAAAGAGGACATACTCGCCCTTGGAGGTAATGTCCCGGATGTATTGGTAAGCCTCCTTGAAAAACTGAACAGTTTTCTGGAGATCGATAATGTAAATGCCGTTTCGTGCTCCAAAAATGTAGGGTTTCATTCTCGGGTCCCACCGTTTCGTTTCGTGGCCGAAATGAACCCCAGCCTCCAGGAGCTCTTTCATCGTTACTTCTGCCATTGATCCCTCCGTTTCCTTTTTGATTTGTTTATCTCATTTAAGCACAAAACAAAATAAATTGCTAACATATGAACACTGAATTTGCAAGAGAAAAATGCCAGGGATGGATGCCTTCTTGATAGCTATTTAGGCTGCGGGAAGATCCCTGATCGGGTTCTAAACAAGATTCAAGCTTCCATTCCTTCAGATCGAGAAATATCATTGGGGTCAATGAGTTAAGAGGTGATGGCAGTTCTAGAGATTGGATGAGTTTCCAGTACTCCCTGGCAAGTTTTCCCTTTTTTCGAATGGCCTTAGAGTCTTTGACGTAAATCAAGGGAAAATTGGTGTTGGTGTGTTATTCTTTAATTAGAAAATCAAACGGACGCCTTGGAGGGTGGCATGAGATGCCCAGGTCAGGATATGAGGTTTTGGAAGCCAGGGGATATCTTTGAGACGCCGTGTCCTAAGTGCGGAAGAAAGATTGAATTCTTCAAGGATGAAGTCAGGCGTAAATGCGGGTGCGGGCACGAGGTTGTCAATCCCAAGATGGATCTCGGATGTGCTGCCTGGTGTCAGTACGCCGAGCAATGTGTCGGGGTAGTTCCAGAAGAGATGAAAGCGAGGCAAAGGGTAGAAGAAAAAGATCTCCTGAGAGAACGAATCTCGTTAGAAATGAAGAAATTCTGGGGAACCAATTATAAGCGGGTCAATCATGCCCTCAAGGTCGCTCGGTATGCAGAAAAGATTTTAAGGATGGAAGGTGGGAACCCGTTGGTGGTCATAGGGGCAGCCTATCTTCACGACTTGGGTAGACACGAAGCTGAGATTGAAGGGCGGAACAGGCCTGGAATTGGAAAAAGGGAAGGGGTTGCGATTGTCAGGGAGATTCTGAAGCGTCTCGCCGTGGAGAAAGAAGCGATCTCGGAGATCGTCGACGTCATCAACCGCCTTCATAGCCCCAGAGATGAAGAATCGCTCAGTTTTCAAATTCTTTATGAGGCCGATTGGCTCGCTAGGATGGAAGAGCGAAAGACCACAGACGATCGGGGTGACATGGAAGACGGGATTCAGAACAACTTCCGGACAACGACGGGCAGACAATTGCTAGGGGAATTCTTCTCTCGGTCATGAAACCAGAGATAAGGTTGTTGCCATGAGGGTCGAGGGTTTCTTCCTCTGAGGTAGCGCAGGATCCAGAAAATCCGCCGAGGACATTTGTTTTTCCTTAAAGTCACTCCATTTGAAGTGCGATACCAACCTTTTCTTTGTGAAGAAAAAAATTCTGTCTCTTTGCTTATAAACCCACACCGAGTGTAGGGCTTCTCCTTCAGAATCGTCGCCATCAACCGCCAGTGAGCCACGTTTGTAACAGCCCTCAATTTGGTCGAGACTGATCTCGATTTCGGGAGTCCCCCACTCCTTCAAGAAGACATCTTGGCAAATCCCAGCTAACATCAAGTGGCGGCGTGGCGATGCAGGTCTGAGCTGGCTCCTGAAGTAACTCGAAATGTTCCTAGGAACGGGGTTCATCGCTTCTTTTGAATGTAGCCCAACGTTTGGATCGTATTCTCGCATAAATTCAGCCCGTTAGCAAGAAACGCCTTACAGCTCCATCACAGCCTATCCAGCGAATTAGTGACGTGAAAAAATTACGTTCTGCTAGCAATTTTTGTCATGCCACCGGGGCGAGTGACACCCAAATCATAGCTTTGACAGATCTGTAAAATTCGGATAAGTGGTGGAAAGTTAATGATAATTGTTTTCCAAGATAAAACAAGCTGTTGTCCATGTCGTTTTTAGAATCTGCAATGAGCGTGCCAGCCTAGGTAACTAATTTCCTTAACAAAACCGATCTGGTCCCAAAAGGTCAAGGGGGCTCATTTTGAAGAACAAGAAGACACTTTAAGTTCTAATTGAAGCTTTGAATACTTAATCAAATGACGAAAATTGTCAGATGACCTCAAGATTTACAGAGTTCGCAGATTCTCGCCACCGTGGGGCTAATTGCAAATGGGCGGAATTTCAATGACTTGGATACTTGAGAAAAGCTGGCGTGAGAATTGCAGAAGAACAACTCGATTTTTATGCCGGTGTTCATGAGCCGTTGCCCTCATTTTATCTCCCTTTTTTCGAGTCAATTCGGTTGCAACGTAATTGACTCGGTAAGTGACTCCATTCATGGCGTTCGTCGAGAGTTCTGTTTGACAAGTTGTCCTTGAA
>Ga0315288_10006815_pt1 | contig 14486 bp, 23 predicted proteins | sample YL17G11_20_MG_FD_203454 | JGI IMG/M metagenome (GOLD analysis project Ga0315288, IMG submission 203454) | Sediment microbial communities from Yellowstone Lake, YNP, Wyoming, USA - YL17G11_20 | ecosystem: Environmental > Aquatic > Freshwater > Lake > Sediment | place: USA: Wyoming | collected... | reverse complement strand
CATGAGTTACATTCGAGACGGAAAGAAGAAAGTAAATATCTTCGGCAAAAGCATCGTGGAAGAACTTGCAACAAAATACGGGCTAGTCAACTTGGGCTGCATTCCTCTTGCAGTTGAAATAAGAGATGCTGTAGAACAGAACCAGTCAAGGATTCCTGAAGACCTTCTTGAGCCTATACAGAACGCTATCAAACGTGTCGAAGAAATGAAACCGCAGCGACCAGGCTTCCTGCAGAGGCTAAAGGAGAAAACCCGAGACGTGGTCTTCGAGATCCTCGCTCAGGTAACTCTAGGAACAAACAAGGAAATCAACATACCCGACATGCAAAAGAAATATGGGTACCCTGGAAACCGTTACATACAATTGAACATTATGGACAAAGGCATGGGCGATATGCTTGCAAGCGCCACCTACATCCTAAGAGAGGGCAAACTGCTTCTTGTTGAAGAACCTGACAGACTAGACACTATAATCGAGATACGGATTGACAGTCTAGCTCACATTTTCATGCAGGACAAAACAGGCGTAGATGGGCTACCGTACGATTTGCAGACAGCCTATTACATGGGGCACGCGAGGATCTGGGGAGTAGGCGAAACCATAAGGGGCTTACATTTCATGCGTGAAGTCTGGAACACTCTCAGAGACGAACCGAAAGTCACCGACAAACTCAAACCGCTATTCAAACTTTTCACGTAAGGAGTGAATGAAATGTCATTGTTATTCGGTGCAGAACGTGCTGAACTCAAAAACAGGATGGAACGCATAATCGAGGCTGAAGTGGAAACCGTTAAAACAATGAAGAAGAACATTGAAGCACTTGCTCAACAAAAACTGTCCATTGAAAAACTGGTAGCATCGATCGAGGCTCATAAGGCGGTCATGGACAAAATATGCGCCAAAATGTAAAGCCCACCAACGCAATGCCTGAAGCCAGCGATTGGCCTGACAAAGAATCAGAGAAAGCGCCAACAGTGAAACTCAGGAACTGGCTGACTTTCCTTCGGATACACACAAGCAACATTACACAAGTCGGAGCCATGCTAGGGGCTCTACTCGGCGGCGTAAGAGACGTCCCATTACTGGTTCTCTATGCGGTTTGGGGTTTCTGTTACCATGCTTGGGGCTTTTCAGACAACAACATCGAAGACTACGAATACGACAAAACTGACCCGGCGAAACAACACTTCGCCCTCATCAAAGGCGCTATTCCACTATCGAAAGCGAAGCTCGTCAACTACCTCTTCTTTTTACCAATGCTTGGCATAGGGCTCTTTTTAGGATACTCCAACCCGGCAAGCATTGCTTTTCTGTTCGTGACTATAACCGCTGGTATGCTCTATAATAGAGCCTGCAAAAAATCGCTTTTAGCCACGATCTACATAACATTAGCGTTTGTCAGCGGCCCATTATTCACGTATTTCTCAGTGACAAAAGACTGGAACTTTCCAATCATAACATTAGCTATCTACCTAGGGTTCGTCATGTTTTTCCAGATAGCCTTCGAAGGCTACCTCAAAGACCTGCAGAGCGACCCTGTGAATCTGCTGCGAAAAATGGGAGCCCATGTTAAAGATGGGAAACTGCATCTTGGAAAACAAAAAGCATTCTGGATCATTGTCAAATTTGCAAATCTGCTCGTAGGCATCGTCTACTTTTGGATCATAGGCATACATGACCAAACAGCGTTCATACTCTACCTGCTACTAGGCATAGGAATGGCAGTAGTCTACGACCTTCTGGTGAAAGAAAACTTCGACAACAAAAAAGTAACCTCGAACGCCGCTAGAATGGAAATCCTTACCTTCTTCGCCATGATAATCATGTTCCAAAACGTTCTCGGCTGGATAACAGTCGTAATCTTGCTGGTCTATCCGATTCTCTGGTTCATATGCCTTAACAAAGTGACCTGGGGAACTTTTTTGCGGCCTCGCGTATAAAACGGTTACAGGAGCAGTTTGAACAAGAAAATAGCTTTTAAGTGTCTACAATATAGTTTATGGATACCGCAGCTGTTAAATGCGGTGCAAGCGACCCGGATCCTATTTGTAATGTTCCCTGTTTTGTTTGTCTGCTTCAGGAACCTAAGAATGAGAGTATCCACCGATGCAGAGTGGAGAACTGTGAGAAATTGACTGTTTGGGTTTTTATTATTGCGGAAAAAAAGAGGAAAATGGATTTGATTTTTGAATTATTTCGTTAGGCGTTTCTCAAGGTCTGCTAACCAGATGGCCATGTATTGCATTGGTCTGTTGCCTGAACACCCATCCATTATGACGATGAGCTTATTCTCTGGCGAGGCTTTTTTGAACTCTTCTATCTCTTTAGCGTCCATTCTTCTTTCACCTCCGTTCAAGTTGCAGAATCCGATTGGAAGAAACGGACCATCTCCCATAACGGATTCTGTTGGCCACTTTATCCATTTGAAGTTTTCTGGGACTCTAGCGACATCACCACCAGTGAAGCGACCGCAGAATAGTTGGACAGCAGCACAGACAGTCATTTTCTCACGATCGACACGAAGACTGGCAGGTTTCCTCTTTGGAAGAATGAGCCTCTAAGTTCCGGTGTTTCGACGAAGACGTTTTGTCCGCCTATGTTCTGGCTTGAATCGCCCATTTCAACGTGACCATCCCGCAGTTCAATCAATAGGTCCGTCATGACTTTTTTGACGTCCACTTCTACCTTTTGGCCTGTCGAAGCTAGGTCAATCGCGTATTTCTGGTAAAGCTGGGCTTTGACCGCGTTGAAAGTGTCCGGGTGTCCTGCCATTTCCATGCCTATGAGTTTGCCGTTTTTGACAACGATCATGCCTATCTGTTTTGGAATTTCTTTTCCCTCCTTAATATTCCAGCGTCCACGTTTGAACATGCAAACATTGCCGCTTGGCCTACTTCATGCATTGCATGTGTGAGATCGTTTGAACCGTGCCATACGTCCGTGTTGAAGACTACGCCTGCATCTTTGAAACTTTTGACTACAGTTACGCATGTTCCCATGATACAGCCGACTTCTCCCCAAACCCTTTGTTGATCAACCTTTGACTGTGGAGTCATTAGGCTGAAGCTGACGTTTCGAGGGCTCATTCCCGCAATAGTCATTTTGGCATTTGCGTTTATCGGGTGACTGCTGTGTACGCAGCGGGCTGGGAGAACAACGTCTTGGTTCGGCGCTAGAATCATGTTTGTGATTATTGTTCTTGGCTGTGTGGCGCCTTCAAACACTTGTCCCTGAAGTACCAATACGCCCATGTTGCCAGTGTTGGTTACGTGCACCCCTTGGATTCCTCCTGTGTCCGTGAATCTGAGTTGTCCCATTGCAATTGCTTCTGGAACTGTAATGTAGTCTCTAGGCATTGCTTGTTCAGACTTTGTCAAGATCGGAATAACGTAGGAGTCTCCGACTTCTATAGGGTCTCCGAACTCGACTCCGCCGTCGATAGCGTTTTGCAGAAACTTTTCATATAGGTTCGGTGGAGCAGCCGGTTTGATTGTTATAGTGCCGTCAGGGTTCACTACGACGCTAACGTTGTCTCCGAGGGCTATTCCTGCTTTCTGTGCTTCTTCAGGTTTGATGTAGACCTTCATTCCTGTTCCGTCTTTGGCTATTTTTCCTTCTCTTTTACTTATGTCCTTACTCATAAAGGTCAAACACATTACAACGTAATGTAGTAAAAGCTTTTCGGTAAAAAGAAAAAAAGGGACGGTTGAGAACTATTTTGCGAACGTGTTTATGATGTCCTGTGCGCCCCATCCTGCAATGAAAGACGCTATTGCAATCGCAAAATCTGTTCCTGCCGGCGGAGTCCACGTGTTGAAGAAAAACATTGTTCCAACTAACGTAATCAATATGTCGCCGATGATTGTGTAGGTGTAGAAATTGTTCCATTTGATTTGAACTTCGCTGGGACTTTTTCCCTGAGCTTCTGCTATTGTTCTTAGGGATTGTATTTTCTTGTAGTATGGTAGCCATGTGCGTGCGAGCATTCCGAAGAACACGAACAGGAAAGGTATTAGCCAAGGCGGTAACGCGATTGAAATATCCATTTGGTTTTTTCTCCGTTAACCTAATATTGTGAAGGTGTTCTAAAAGCTTATGTATGTTGCTCTTGCTGTTGGTTCCCGCTATTGTCATGCTTGTCGTAAGTGCTTTTCTTCAAATCTTCAGTCTTTGGCAATTAGACCTGATAGTGGTCAGTCCGGTTTGGGATACTCCTGACTTTCTTGAGGACCTCAAACGAAAGGGCATAACAGAATACAAGACTGAATCTTTCCAATGTTTCCTATGGAAAACTACTATTGGTCAAGCATACGATACGCTTTTCCTCATTAACCACCTTGCCTATTGGGTGGCATTCGCATCAGCCATTGTCATTCTTGTCGGCTGGTTCATATAAGAAAAAAAAGGTGGAGATATTTTTGTGGGCTACTCTATTTTGTCTTCGCCGATCTTGAAGAAGATCAGTATGAACTTGAAGAACATCAGTATCAGCGTGATTATCAGTAGGAAGAAGTTGAACATCAGCCAGTTCGTGTATGTCAAAGCAGTGATGGTTTCGGCGACTGCTTTTGGTATGACTACGAATCCGATGAACAGCAGGTTTCCCGCGAGTGCCATGATGAAGTAGAAGAAAGCCCACAATCGTTTGTAGCCTGGTAGCGGCCTCAAAGAAGGCGACCTTGTAGAGATTTCAATAAAGAAAGTTGAACCTGCAAAGGAAACAGTGTCTGACAAGCAAGAAGACAACGCTAAAATCTAGTGTGCAATTGTTAAATAGTTCTTGCTTGATAAGTCATTTGAGGCGAAAAGCTATACTGTTTGACGTTGCCGCGATTTTTCTGCTTTTGGTCTGCCTCTTCTTAGTCTGGAGGATTGGTTCTCTTACAAACTCGAAAGGGTTCATGTACAGTTTCGGAATTTTTTGCATCATCGGAATAGCACGTCGCGTCATTTGCATTTTCTTTCCCATGGGAGAATCAGTGGATCGAGGACTATTGTTTGTAAACGCTTTTCTCCAAGTGTTCGGGTTCTACTCTATCTATAGAGCTGTAAAACAATTAACTCACAGAGGGTAAATCTATGCCTGTTTTGACTGAAGAACTGGTTTTCTCCGTTTTTGCAATGGTTGTGGCAGTTATTGGGCTTTTGGTCGAACATTTCAAGTTTCAAGCAGGATTGCAGGAACGAATCAAAGCTCTTGAAGTAAACACATTAGACGTCAAAGACACTCGCAAAGACATTGGAGAAATCAAAGAAAGACTTAAAGCTAACGAAGTGAAAATGGAATTATTCTGGGGAGCTATAGAGAAACAAGTGGCAGACATACTGAAGCATCCTACCGAAAAACGAATGGACGACCTTCTGGACAAACTGACTACAAAAACCATTACCCTAAAAGAATTGGAAGACCTCAAAGAAATTCTGAAATGTAATGTTGAGAAGAAGGGAAAGAAGAGCGGGGAGGTCTTAGCTGCCGCGCTTCTTATCGGCAGAGTAGAACAGCTGCTCTACGACGTTACACATGCTGTTCCCAAAACGCTTTAAAGAAAATCAGTAATAGTTACTTTATGGAAAACTCGCAGAAGACAGGACTTCACATTCACGCCGACCATGGCCCATGCTTCAACTATGTAAGACAGCTTGGAAGTGGCTTCGAAAGGGTCACAGCAATCATCTATCCTGAGATTGAGAAAGAAAGAATAGTGTACACTTGCAGCGCAAAATGCTTCAACCTCAACTGCAAACTTGCAAAGCAAAAAGACGCTGAAGAAGAAACCCCAGGAGTTTTGTCATTTGGCAACCCATAATTGGTATCCTGGCAAACTGTTTGACAGAGTTTTCAGAAAAGAAACCTCTGAACGAACAGAAACAATCGGCGAATGGCTAGAGCGAATGGGTCAACTGGAAAAGTCGCTTACTGGAAAACAACGGCTCTATCTTCTTAGAGACCATTACTATCGAGCAGTCATAGAAGCTATAGACTTTCAGATTTCATCATCATCAAGATATATCACGCAGTTCCGAGACCTTCCCACGTCAGATATGAGAACTTTCTACTTTCATTTACCTTCTGACGTAATGGGCGTTCACATAAATCCTGAAGAAGTAGAACAAATCATTAGATTTTGGCAGAACCCCGAGAACGTAGCTTTAGCTGACATTGCAGTTCCTAAACTCAACGAGGAAATTCGTGAAAGAACAGGATACGGAGCTCGAGGACAACTTACACCTGAAGATGGATACGTTCTTACTTGGTCAAACGGTGGAGAACGATGGGTAGTTTACGGCCAAAAATGGATGAAGGGCGAAGAGCTTAAACCTCAATCTTATGGAATGGACGCTAACCAGATTTTCGCAGCTTATCCGCATGATTTTCTTCAAAGGATAGTTTCTAGTCTGGACCCGTTGCCTCTGTTTATGGGTTCGTTAGAATCTAAAGAAAGGGGAAAAATAGGATGGACTGAAGGGTTTGACCTGTGGAGTCTGCGGCAGAAGATGAGACTTGAAGAGGAAAAGGAACGCGAAAAACATAGGTGATGATTCGGTGACTTGGTATCCTGGCAAGAACCTCGGCAGATTTCTTGTCAAAAACGACAAAGCCGAGAAGCGTGAGCAGTTGCCGCAGTGGTTTCCAGACTGGTTATTTGAAGAGTTGTCAGAGAAGCAGATAGACGAGTATCGGGACCTGATTTACTGGAGTGCTGTCTTGCGTTTGGAAGACCTTCAGAAGATTCCTGAAATTGCGTATCATGTTAGTCCTGAGCCTTACAAAATACTGTCTGAAGGCTTCCGAACCGGAAAGGAACTGGGAAAACAGAGTTTCGGCGGCCATGGAAGTTACATTTCGGTCACAACATACGAAAACGCGAAAGAGTATCAGGAAAGCATCCGAATCGCAACTCGCATACTCAACAATACAATAACGTTTGCTGAACTTAAAGACTGGATAGTAAGGACCTGTGGTGCTCGTGTGTTCGAAATGCTGTATTCTGAAGCGAAAAGAAACATTCCAAAAAGCGAAAACAGTTCCGAGTTTCAATGGGAAATGTTCCACAAACTCGCCATCTACTCAGACCTTGACGCCAAGACATGCAGAGTTCTCTACATGGGAAAACCAACAGCGTTGATAGGCAAAACTCCACAAGACATCAAAATCGTAGAGGTCAAACCTTCTCCAGAGCTCCGTTTCAGACATGAATACAACATTTTCCATGACGAGAGCATGGCGCCGTACTACACTTACAACAAGCATGAAGCAGAATGGCGAATCTGGGACCCTGCCAAAGCGATACCTATGCGCGTTCTGGAAACATCTACCCATCCAAAATATAGGCTTTATGAAAACAATGATGTTCTACTAGAAACAGAAAACAAAGAAGAAGCAATGAGCAAGTGGAGAGACAGCCACAGAAAATCTCCTGACAAGTTTCATGAAGTTCACGAGTGGTGGGATGGAAAGTATCATGGAATCTGTCAGTTTGCTCCTGGAGATAAAGTAAGATGGTGAGCTGGTATCCTGGTAAGCTAGTTAATCGACTATTTGAAAAGGACGATATGCCGAACCCTGTTTCTGGCAAACTGGTTTCAGGAGGGTTCGCAGACCAGAGCATAGTGAAGTACGTCGAGGAAATAAACTCGTTCGGTTTTCCAACTCTTGCATCATGCTCGGGCATGCGGAGAGACCATCATGGAGTTTCTGAATCGGCCTATCTGTCGATCGAGCTGCCTGAAAAGGTTGCTCCTAGCACTCCGTACGTCTATTTTGTTCATTACGTTGCTGGGAAAGGTTGGAGTTCAATAGACGAGCATTCCATAAAAGACTGGAACTACATCAACATATTAGTAAATGCTGGAACCAAGGCAGATTGGCTTGCTCATCCAAGCGTGTATATGCTCATGTTTCCAGACGTCCGCTTCTATATACCCAGAACTGACTCTGTGCAGACTGAGAACCGCGTCATAAGCGATCCTAGATTGGTTGCTGCAAACTTGGAGCTTGAAAAGTCTCATGGCGGAAACCATAAAGAATGGAAACTAGCATTAGACCGTAGAGACGCAATAGAACAGGATTTATTCAAACAGTATGTGTATGACTGGTCTGACGAAGAAAAAGACCAAGCATGGCAAACTCTAGTTGCTTGTCTCTGGGAAGCTGCGAGGGAATTGTCTGGCAAGCGTTGAAGAGAAGTTTCGAAGGCTCAGTCGTCAGCTCTGCAAGGACTGTAAAGAGAAGGACTACTGGAAGTGTAGAGAATGTCCCATCTATGAAATAGTGAACAGGCAGGTCTGATTTGCCAAAAGAAGCTGTTTTCTAGTGCCATTGATGGCACGAGATTTAAGCCTAAATAGTAGAATCAGCCGAATATTGAGCCTATTTTTCGTGTCATTCTGGAACCGCATTTAGGACACGTTTTAGTCATGCATGGAACGCCGAACTGATGCGGCTCTTCATATCCGCAGTTGGGACACCAGCACACGCCTCCAGCTCCTCTCTGATAATTTGTTTTGGTTTGTCCACAACAACCCATCGGCTTCCCTCTAGAAAGAATAATAAGCGAAGAACAGATATTAATCTTAGTGGTGTCCTCGTTGGATCTTATTCGAGAGAAGCCGATACGTTCATGGCTTGAGGGAAGAGAAACGCTTTTTCCAAGACCGAAACTTGTCACCAGCTTCACGAAACATATTGTACCTCCGATAGAGTTGCCTGCTGGAATAACCCGTGAAGACGCTGTTGAAGCAATCGCTGGAACAACATGGGCAAGAGGAATCGCCCAAGGCATAGCTGACAAAGGCGGATTAAGCGGCTCGGCCAGAGAAGATTTCATTCGAAGATTCGCTTGGCAAGTTTCTGAAGGCATCGTGACAAGCAGCTACCTACCTGCAATAATAACGCCAGCTCCTCGAGGTCCCGGAAGACCTCCGAAAACGCCTGAAAGTCGTGGTGCTGTCAGGGTTGGCAAAGAGATTAGCCGCGAAGACCTTGAAAAAGGAAGGCGATAAAATGTCGTGGAACCAAGAGAAATGGGCAGAACTCAAAAGAGACATGACACCGTATCTGGAGGATGAGCATAAAACAAGCATAACATATGAAGATTTTGCTATTCGACTTCGAGCCCTAGGAGCTACCGCTTACGCCCTGACTATGCGAACGATGGCAAGTGATGAACGTCAACACGAGAAAGAACTTAGTTTTATTCTGGCGGAAGGGGCGTCTGGAAAACCGATAGCAGTAATCGCTCGGAAGGGTCCTTACACGCCTTTGCCAGGAGACATCGTAATAGTTACACGAAGCGACGACACTCTGATTAAGGAAGGAGCTAAAGGCGTCATCGAGGGAATGGAAGGCGTCAGAAGAGTCGAATATGAAGTAACATATGAAGTAACATTCAACTGGTCGCCTCTGCCATGGTGGAACGAAGGTGCAATAACCTCTAGTGGTGGTCCAAGCAGGTTCATAAAAGTTTCAGACCTAGTATGGACTGGAGAAACAACAGACCAAGACTTTCACTATTGGGGACCTCGCGGTCAAGGGAAAGACCTAGCGGAAATTGCAAAACACACAGTTCGTGTTTGGGAAATAGACCTCACACAGCCTCCGTATGCTTCTACTAAAAGGGGAAATCTCTTGAACTTCAACGATTTTCAGAAAAAATTGCTTGACACACTCGCGCCAGAAATGCAAAAATATGCACAAGAAAACATGACTGCTTTATACAACGATTACCAAAGTCGAGGAGAAATTTTCGATACATGGGTTATACATCTCGGGCTATCCGAACCTAGAAAGTTCCGAACTTCTGAACAAGACCAACGGTTCAAAGAGAAGCTTCCCGAACTTATGGGAGAAAACTCAAACACGTATGAAATAACGAAGCGGCACATCTACAGTCTTGCTGAGAAACTTCACCTGCTTGTCTATGAGGACCAGAAAAAACAGAATCCAAAATTCGGCGAAGAAACATGGCAGCTGTGGAGCAGAGTAGTGATCAGCGAAAAACGTGACTGGTGGTACATAGACATTCACAATACAAGGTTCTCAGTGGGCAAGTACACTGGAGACACGTACCGAGGAAACGCGCTTATTGGCAAAATCGCCCAATTAACAGCTGACGACCTGTTTAAGGCGATGTAAGTGTGGCATTGCTTGACAAAACCATTGACGAAATGTTGCAGTCCTTAGCTGGAAGACACCATGTGAAAGTTCCGCCTTGGGAATGGACTCTGAGAAACAGCCACTACAAACCAGTCCTCAACGTCATCAACGTGTCCGACTACTACGAAACCGTTCTCCGCCTAAGGCCAGAATATAAGGATGACGTGATGAAACTGCTTTCATGGGAAATAGCGCATATTTTCAAGCATTACATTGACGAAATGAGGTTCGAAGCAGGAGATCCGAAAGGAAGCCGAATTCTTCCGCATGTTGAAAGAAAACGGTGGCTGCCCGGCATTCCAGGCTTCAAAGATGCTATGCCAAGATTTGAGGAAGAAGCCGACATGTACGCTATGAGAGTTACTGGTATGGATTCGTATCAATGGGAAAGGCTGAAGCATGACCTTTGGGACAGAACATACCGGATGCTACTATAATGGCCGAACAAGAGCAGCCTAAACGTGTTCTCAGTTGGATGGCTCTCAACAAACTTGAAAAGTATGAGAACTGGAAACTGCAGCAAGCCAAGAAGAAGGGCGAGGACACCACAGAACTCGAGCAGCGAGTAAACGCTATAAGGCAAGCCAAAGACAATACCTAACAGGTGCGGAAGATGGCACGAGACAAAGGCGGCATTTTCGGTTTAGGAATTCTCAGAGACAGACAAGAAAAAGAGCATTACCCAGGATGCAGAACTAAGATTGCAGAATTTACTGCAGAGGAAAAGGGTCTCATTGAACTGACAGCAGAGAGAGGAGAGAGATTAGATATTCCTGGAGTCTGTATAGAAAATGCAGCCTTTATGAGGTTAAGAGATGAGGGAATCGTTAAAGCTCGTCCAGGTGAACCAGTTGAACAGGGGAGAATCTGCCACTGGTCATTAACTGAAAAGGGAAAGTCTCTGGCTAAAGAACTCGATTATAAGATTAAGAGTGATAATCCTAGCAATCCTCGAGCGCGCTGTTGTGATTGGGAAAGCATGCGCCTTCTGAATCTCAGAAACATGCCCCGCTGCGAGCCTCCAAAATGGAAGGTCCTGGTGTCACATGATTCGCCTATGCGCCCAGGAGAAACACTCTACCTCTGCGACTATCACAAAAATAACTTGGCCTTGAAATTCGACAAAGTTGAAAGATTGTGAGCGAAGAAGACAACGACGGAATTTTAGGCTTCGGTCTATTCACTGGACGTATTTTACGACGTAATACTAAAGACTGGGACCGACAAGAGAAGGAATTAGAAAAGAAGTCAAAACAAGAATCAGGCTTTGCAGTCGGGTTGGGTAAAGGGCAGCGTCTTACTGGAAAAGACGTAGACGAATTGGAAGAAATAGGTCGTACTGAAAAAATACTGGAACAAATGTCTGATACTGAACTCTGCTTTGAGCTTGAAAGGTCTATTTTCACAAGAGTTTATGGTCATAAGATTGCTGGGTATCACTCTTTCATCATCAATTCATACTTGGCACCGCGTTTGGCCAAAGCAATCTCTCAAAATGACTCTTTGAGAATACATGCACTCTGTAACTGCATAAGAAGAATAGACGACAAATTTCATCAATCGCCAGGCTTTGACATCATAACGAAAGTACATGGTCACCCAAAACTAGACCCAGATGCTTCCAGCTTTAAGTATGGCTTACAATTGATGCTAGACCAATTGCGAGCAATGTGTAATGCAGTCTCAAGATGATATTTGTTAATTAGACTTAACAATCGTAGAAAAACTTTTATGCGAACTCTAAAGACTAGAGCGTTATGGAAGCTAATTTTCCGCACATGTCAGAAACAATGGAGAAACTGAAACGGTTTCCCATTAAAACAGTTGAGGAATATGGCCAGTGCATTGTTATTCCAGGAGAAGAATGGGAGCCAGACTGGGAAGGCGAAATTCCCAACGACTGCATAGAAACCATGCATAACAACAAGCCTGTTATCCTAGTCCAAATACGTCTGGAGGAACTAACTGTGAGACCAGAGGAAGAAAAACAAACAAAAGAAGAAAACACAATGAGAAGATGGCCTAAAGAAGAAGCAGCCCGACTGTTTACACGCGCTAACGAATTTGCAGAAACCATGCTTCTGAAAGACGTAGCACATGCTGTTTATGCTGAAGGACAATTCCCTGAAAGAACAGAACTGGCTATAAAACTGAAGTATGCCAAAATAAGAAAATCTGCCGAACTCACCAGAAAATACGTTACACCGAAAAAGAAAAAAAGCGTTGACACACAGACGCCGCCTGAGGACAAGGTCTTGGACTCACGTGTCCTTTGCTCTGACCCGCGTGTAGAGGAAATGTTCAACAGACTTGAGGTTATGGAAGAAAATATTGCACGCATCGAAAACAACCTTAACGCAGTAATAGGTCTTATTGACCATTTCAGTACATGTCCACCAAACATGTTGCCTCCTAAGGATTGGCATAACTACTGGCTATCTCTAAAACGATAGAAAGTTTTAAATCATATTTTGACAAAATACAATACGATAGTATGCCCCGAGATTTTTTTCAAACTAAGATTTGCATAATTCAAGCGATGCAGAAAGCTAACAAGCCGCTGATTCTGCAGCATATAGCTAGACAGACAGGATTGTCTCCTCAGCTCGTGAAATATCAGATGGAACAGATGGCTAAGTGGGGAATCGCTGGAACGATATTGCATCCTGAAGACGCTTCAAAAACGTACTATGTTCTGCAGCAAGCCTACTACGACAATAACTGGCTGAACAGTCTATATGCATTGCTAACTCCGTATGTTGAAGCCTTGGGCAAAATGCTAGATTATGACCAAGCTGAAGTAAAGCCCGAACAAGTGCTTACAAAAAACTTGTCTATGCTTCTTAGACTTTTCGAAGCTGAAACAGAAAAAATAGGAATCACCAGTCCACCTTAAAACATATTTTGTCAAAAATGAAAATGGTTTTGCGAACCCTATATTAGGGCAACCCTCCTATCTTGTTTTACAGTGAACTGATATGGTATCTCATAAAAGCTTTGGCGGAATCAACCTCTCCGTTGGAGGGGGCGGACTTCGCTTCAAGAAAAGACCATCAGGGTTCAACATCTGCATCGGCAAATCCATGAAGGGTCAGCCGGGTCCACGTGCAGGTCGCTACGACAAGGGCTTCCAAGCCAAATTCACCGCTGCCGTCCACTCGTGCGGCGGAAGAGCACACGCCACATAGACGCGCGAACCGAATCTCTGAACCCTCAACCCTTCTTTTTCTTTTTAAACAGTTTATTGAACAGTTTCTCGTTTTTCCGTTGTTTTGTTTTCATGTCTTCTTTGTACTGTTTCTTTTCTTCCGAGCTTCGGGTAACGGTTTTTCGTGGTTTGCTGAGAATCTTCAGTTTTTCAGGAGTCACAAATACTCCGCACAGGCAGTTTCCATTGAACGTTTTCAGGTCCTGAAACACGGTCTTGCAGGGGCAGCTTCTGTTTTGCCAGTCACAGAAACATTTACCCTGGTGCTCTGTCATCCAAGCGATTTTCCATCGGTTCTTATCGAAGATTAGAAGGCTGTTGGTCTTGGCGAAAGCTTCAAGTTGTTCCTGTAGCTTCTCCATTTGTCCCAGTGGCGCCAGTTCCCTGCTCGGCATTTTCCTGCCTCTTTCTTACTTTTTGGCACATTTCTAATCCTGCCTTTATTCCTTGAAGGTGTTTCATGGGTTCTTCAACCCATGATTTAGGATAGCTTTTGTACCGTTTCAGTTCTTGTTCTATAAGGTAGATGAGTATTTTTCGGCTTCGCGCGTCCATGAAACTGCATTCGAGTTGTGGAAGCGTTACAGCTGCGATTTTTTCTTCCTTCACTTTAAGTCCTATAGGCTGCTCATTTGTTTGGCTCATTTACAGCTTCCTTTTCTATTTCTGCTATTGGTTTATGCATCATTTCTTTGAGTTGCTGTAGGGTTCCTACCAGGTCCTGTTTTCCATGTGACTTGGCGAGTTGGAGGCATTTATCCATAGCTTCGTCAGCAGTTATTTTCTCGTCGGTGACGTCCTCGTAAATCTTGTTTGCAATCAGGTTGTTCAAAGGTTTGACATAGTTGATTGCCCATCCAACGGCGATAGCAGATCCACAGGTTGGACAGTCTTCATCATTCTGGATGTTTGTTTTCTGGCCTGTGGTTAGGTCGAATGTTTTTTCTCCGCATTTAGCTACGAGTTTTCCTTCTCGTTTGACGATTTCACAAGATTTCACGGTTTTCGTCACAGTGAATGCTTGTGGCAAATTCTTTTTGTTGCCAATAAGTTCTTTTCCTTCTTGGCTTTCTGCCTCAACCACTCGAACTCCATCACCAGTTTCTATAGGAGTTTTTTTG
>Ga0315288_10006814_pt1 | contig 14487 bp, 16 predicted proteins | sample YL17G11_20_MG_FD_203454 | JGI IMG/M metagenome (GOLD analysis project Ga0315288, IMG submission 203454) | Sediment microbial communities from Yellowstone Lake, YNP, Wyoming, USA - YL17G11_20 | ecosystem: Environmental > Aquatic > Freshwater > Lake > Sediment | place: USA: Wyoming | collected... | reverse complement strand
GACACCCGATGTGCTCATCCCCCGCCCGGAGACCGAACTGTTGGTTGAACGGGCGATTGCCTGGTTGAGTAAGTCGAAACGCAGTAGCCGGGGGTTGAGAGTGATGGATGTGGGCACTGGCTCCGGCTGCATAGCCATTTCATTAGCGGTCAACTTGCCAGGCTTATCCATCACTGCCACGGATATATCCCCTGCCGCTTTGAAAGTGGCGCGTTGTAATGCCGAAAGGATGAATGTATCAGGTTGTATCACCTTTCTCGAGGCTGACCTGTTTCCCAATCCTTATAAACCTGATTTCTTCTCCCTGATCGTCGCCAACCCACCATATATTCCAACAAATACTCTATTCAAAATCCCTGTTTATAACCGCGAACCACCTATAGCGCTCGATGGTGGCCCTGACGGGCTGGCACTCATCCGCCGCATCCTGACAGAAGTCCCCCACTGGCTTATTCCTGGAGGCTTGCTGCTGATGGAGATAGAGGCCTCCGAAGGCCCGGGGGTGCTATCGTTGGCGTCTGACGTTTTTCCGAAGACCCGGATTCAATTGCACAAAGACCTTGCTGGTCATGACCGGCTGTTGGAAGTACAGGCATGAACACGGAGATTTTATCGACGCAAGACCCTCTAGCCCTACCGCGCGCCCTTGAAATCCTGCAGTTGGGCGGATTGGTGGCTTTTCCAACTGATACGGTCTATGGTGTGGGTGCACTGGCTTTTGACGGGGCTGCGGTAGAGAAAATCTATGTGGCTAAAGGTCGTCTGGTGGAAAAAGCAATCCCGGTCTTGATTGGAGATGCGGTCGATCTGGTGAAAGTATCTGCTGAGGTCCCTGAAATTGCCCAGAAACTGGCTGCCCGCTTCTGGCCCGGACCTTTAACTCTGTTAGTTCCAAAACATCCGGAACTGCCCGAGGCCGTCTCTGCCACAGCGACAGTTGGTGTCCGTATCCCGGACCACCCTGTGGCTCGCGCCTTGCTGCGTCAGGCCGGGCCTATGGCAGTCACTTCGGCCAATCTTTCAGGTCAGCCGAGCCCCTCTTCGGCGCAGGAAGTCCTTGCCCAATTGGGTGGGCGGATTGCCTTGATCCTCGACGGCGGCAAGACGACGGGTGGAGTCCCATCCACCGTGGTGGATTGCAACGGATTAGAGCCTCAGGTTTTGCGAGCGGGTCCGATTTCCATAAGTGAAATCTTGGCTGTGTCTGGTCTAAGGTTTTAACCATTTTCTGTTCCAATTCCATTGTTTCCCACCCGTGATTCTCTAATCTGTGTCTTAACCTTTATTCATCTCACTCTTATCTCATAGCATATAATAATAATAAATTCTCCTCCTTAACAAACCCCGCCGGGACTTGGGCCAGTCCCCCCCGGGGTTTGCCTTTTAATACTTCAAGCATAAATATCTAAACAGTACCTGCCTTCTGGTAAAGAGAAAACAATGATATTGGGAAACTATTTACACAGTACCCTGTAAACGGGCAACTAGGATAATGGCCAGGTTGGCAGAATATCAATCTCCAGCCCGTCGGTGTGGCCGAGAGCGTAGCGGAAATACCCTACTGCGGCGATCATGGCAGCGTTGTCAGTACATAGCGACAGGCGCGGGATGTTGACCGGAAATTCCGTCTGCGACAGAAAGGCGTCACGTAGGGGTTGATTGGCTGAGACACCGCCGCCCACGACGATTTGCTTTACTTTATACTTGCGTGCCGCATTCAGCGTTTTGTTGAAAAGTACATCCACGACTGCCGCCTGGAAACTGGCAGCCAGGTCTGCCACGGGCAGGGGCCTGTCATCCAGTCTTTTGCTTTCCTTGAGGACCGCGGTTTTCAGACCGGAAAAGGAAAAATTCCAAGTCCCTTCCAACCAGGCGCGCGGGAATTTGATAGCGGTAGGGTCGCCCTCTTCAGCAGCTTTCTCAACTGATGGCCCGCCGGGGTAGGGGAGTCCTAGCAGACGGGCAACTTTATCGTAGGCTTCACCGGCTGCATCGTCGAGAGTGGCACCGAGACGCTTGTAAGATAGATGGGCATCCATCAGATCTAGTTCGGTGTGCCCACCAGAGACAAGCAATGCCATCAGCGGGAACTGCGGCTCTGGGGCAGGAGTATCCCCGTCGTTGTATACCCAAGCCGAGTAGATATGGCCTTCCAGGTGGTTCACGCCCACCAGTGGTAAACCCACCCCGAGGGCAATACCTTTGGCCGCGTTCAACCCGACCACCAGCGACCCGGCCAAACCAGGGCCGCGCGTGGCAGCGATGGCATTGATATCCGAAATTGCCAGGTGGGCCTGGGCCAGAGTCTGCTCGATGACCGGCAGGATGGAAAGTATGTGCTGGCGTGCGGCCACTTCCGGGTAGACGCCACCGTAGCGGGCGTGGATATCCATCTGCGAGGCTACGGTGGAAGCCAGCAGGGCGCGTCCGTTTTCGACTACGGCTGCGGCGGTCTCATCGCAGGAGGTTTCGATGGCGAGGATGCGGGCGGGAGGAAATGATGTCATCTGTCTGCAGAAGGACAATAGGTGATTATTTCTCTGAGACGCGCTGAACGACGATCAGAGACGGTGTATATCGGATGGCAGGCCGTCCGCTTTGACGAGGTGTGGCGGCGAAATGCTCAACATCACGCTGGCTGATTGCCCAATCGCGTCCGATTTTATGGGCGGAGAGTTTGCCGTTTGCGCAATAGCGGCGCACCATGGCGACGCTCAACCCGAGTCGTTCCGCGGCTTCGGAGATGGTTAGCAAGCGTCCTAGGGCGGTCGGGGTGGGGTGACCTAGGTCGTGGGTGGTTTCAATCCATGCCCGTACGATGATCTCCGCGTTGGCGAGGGCTTCCTGGCGCGTCTTGCCATCAGCCATACATCCAGGCAATTCTGGGACTTCGACCAGATAAGCTTGGTCTTCGTCGCTCCAGTAGATCACCATTTGATATTCGTCGGGGTTCATCTGAGTTCCTCGTCCAGATTATACTTGTGAAGCAAGTTCCGGATTTGCTTTACCTGATAAGGTTTTGCCTTGGCTTTATCCAGCTGAAGGTTGATGATTTCTACGATGCTCTCTTTGCTGAAGTTGTGATAGTCACCTGACACGCGTTCATGAAATCTCAGGCGATTGAGCAGGAAATATGAATCGTCAAAATCGATGTCTGTGTCTGATTGGCGGCTCAAAAGTCGTTTCAGGAATTTCTCGTATTTGGTCATATGAAATTATAGCGCATACGATATTGTTTTACAAGGGTACTGTTTGGTTGCCGCGGCGGTCTCGTCTTAGGAGGTTTCGACAGCGAGGATGCAGCAGGGTTCTAGATCAATTGTCCGTCATCACTGACGGGTAAGCATCTATTGTGTAATTATTCCAGAAATTGTTTGTATCCTATCCTTCGGGAGGTTTAAAAATATATTGCAATTCATCTATCCAGTCAGCAGCTAGATTTGAAATTCGTACCACTGCGACTAACTCCCATCCTTCATCGCCCAGTTTTTGTATTTTAGCGTTTATTTACTGGCCTCCTTCAACTTTTGTGCCGTCTGGATTAGGAAGAAACCATTGCTTATCTTTTCCAAGAAGTGAAACTTTGCGTTGAAGGAACAACCAGGTATATTTCCACTTATTCATTTGCTCTCCAATTAAGATGTAAATGGACTATGATTTCTTTTTCCACTTTTTCATCTTCAGCACAAAATCATACGGATACTCAGCCAGGACTTCCAGCGTCCCATCCGGCCTGATCCAGAGAGTATCCTCGATGCGAACCCCCATGCCTTTTTCAGGATAGTACAGACCTGGCTCGCAGGTTATGACTACGCCGGGTTTCAAGATGTTATCATCCGCGGCGGTCAGGCTAGACCAAGGTCGCTCGTGGACGTTCAACCCAACGCCGTGCCCTAGCGAGTGAACATAGCCTTCCACCGGTGCTTGTGTGTTCAACGGCGTCTTGTGCCCGTTCTTCTCGAACTCTTCGCACACCAGGCGGTGATAGTCTTTGAATGGCGCGTTCAGGTCGAGATTCTCCTGCACTCTATCAAAAACAGCTTTTACCTCGTCATAGAGTTTCTGCGCCTCGGGGGTGGCGTAGCCCAGGCTCCAGGTGCGGGTGAAATCGTAGAAGTAGCCGCCGCCCGCCTCGCATGGGTAGATATCGAAGACGATGGTCTGGCCCAGGCGCAGCAGGTCGGTCGGGGTACCGGCGGAGTGGGGGATGCCCGCATCCCGCCCGATGGCGAAGATCGTCCCTTCGGGGTTCTCAGCACCCAGTTCAGCCAGCCAAAGGTTGATCCTGGATTTGACATTCGCGATGGTCAAAGGGGAACGGTCTTCCTTCAACAGGACTTCGTCTTTCCGGACCTCGCAGCTGGTGAGATACTCGGCGACGCGCTCCACGACTGTGGTAGTGACTTTACCCATCTTACGGATGCGGGCCACTTCGGCCTCGTCTTTTGTCTCCATTGTATACATGAATAGAGAGTTGTCATGCGTCTCGCCGACCAGTTCGAACTCCGGCATGAGTCTCTGCAAATGGGCAAAGATGGCGAAGGCTGAACCCAAATCCGTGTTGCCGTATATACCGACCCGTCCGCGCACGCCCTGATCGGTGAATATGCGTTTATACCTGATCGCCGAGGCCAATGCTTGATCACCCTGAGCTTCCTTCAAAAGGGAGTCGTAATTATAGGTGCTGTAAGGTATGACATTCAGTCCTGATTTGGCAGCCTCTTCTCTCTCCATATCATTGCAATAGAGCACAGGTTCGCCGCCGCGCTTCTTGATAAGAGTTGCTCCGGTAACGTGCCCGCCACCGGTCAGATAATACATGGGCGGGTTGTGGGTGACATTGCCGATGACGAGGATCGCATCGAGTTTCTTTGTTTGCATGAGGGCGTCGAGGTCGGATTTCATGGGAGATTGCTCCTAATGAGTCAGTATTTCCAGGATTGCTACTTCGTTATGAATAATTGCAGAAACAAGATCTGGCGTTTGATCCTGGATCGAGATTTCAATCGACGGGCTGGCATCTTCTTCTGTGAGTTTTGCAACCTGTTCCGGAGCCCCTATCAACCAGATACGGGTATCCCCGCTGTAGCCCCAGACATCCGCCATTATTGTGGTGAGATCATTCGATTCGAGTGGATCGTTAATGCGATAGACCTGCTTTAATTTGTCTGGCTGCCATTCCAGCCCGAATCTGCAATTCAACACTTCACGTTCCAAAAGTGCCGGTGCCCACTCACGCAGGGCGGCATTACCAGCGATAAGTACGTGGGCACCGGCAGGAATATTATGCTGTTCTTGACGAAGAGTCTCAATCGTAGCGGCACTGACCTGCAATTCCGGTTGATTCTGAAAATCGTGCAGTGTTTCATGGCACCGACCACCGTCAGCAGCACTAGAATCAATACCAGCAAGCCGGGGACCAGCGGAGGTCTGTTGTTTGCGTCTCCCTGGTTGAGAACGCCTTTAATAACAGCGGCCAAACCACATTAACAATTCCTGCGGCTGCCATCCAGGCAGCCGGAATGGCAACCAGCCAGCATCCTTCGCGCGGAATCAGCCAGACGGCAAAAAAGATCATTACCTGAAAGAATCACGATCTCAATGTTTTCCGCTGCCATCTGGTATTTTCTTTGCTCGCACCTTGCACCCTTTTGCGATCTTTGTCTCTAAGCGGCCTGCCCCACGATTTGCATGACTTGCTCGCGTGAAAGTTTGCCCACCCCGTTTTCGATTGCATTCAGAGTGGCCTCGGCCAGGAGTAAGGGGATTTCTACAAAATACTTAAAGGAGCTCTTAGGCATGGTCGTGACACCCGCCCTGGCGAGATCAAGGTTCTTCCTGGCATACGTGAACATATGCTTATCTGTCCAGCCGGCCGGGAAGAAATTCACGCCGCGGTCGACATCTTCTTTGCGGTTGCGCAGGATGTTGACCGCCTGCAGGCCGCGCCCGAATTGGACTGCGCACATCCGGTCAATTGCTGTCCCATCGAACCAACCCCAGATGTCACAAATTAACAAACCGACCGCTCCTGCCACGCTGAATGTATACCCATCCAGGTCGGCTTCAGTTTGGATAAGCCAGTGGTTCGCTGCCCAATAGGCCATGCGTTCTGCCATTGCTATCGTAGCGTCCCAGACGCGTGGGGCAATAGGGCCCGGTGCACTCAAAAGCCAGTCGCCAATCCGCAAAGTAACTTCTGGAAGGATGGAACGATACGGGGAGAAAAAGAAATCCAATTCCGCGAGAACGGTATGCGCATTTCCAATCCCGATATGAGCCTGCAGAATTGGAGCCAGTCCGTGCAACAAGGCCACTTTGGTGGTGTCATCCAGGTCAGGGTGGTCTTCGATCTCGTCAATGGCCCGCATGCATAGATAGGAACAGGCAACCGTTTCTTGTAGCCTGGCAGGCAAACGGGCTATCGGGATAAAAAACGTCCGGCTGTTATCTTTCAGGACGCGCGTAAAGTCGGCATGTAAAGTCATAGGCCTCTCTACCCGTAAGGAAAGGGTCTTTACGGATTGCGCTTGCGCTTTTGAAAATGAAGGACATTTTCCAAGTTGACCAATAATACTCCGTCCTGCTCGGGCAGGACTGTGCGCGGGTCGAGCAGGATACGGTCATTTTCGGTGCGGGCAATGACCGGCGGCTGTTCCCGGCGTAGTTGTTCTAAAAAAGTATCAGAACTGTTAACGGCTAGCGATAAGACCCAAGTAGGAAGGGTTTCGCCGGGCAGGCTCCCACCGCCGATGGTGGATTCGCTTGCCAGCACCTCGCCCTGTCCAAGTTCAGCAACCCAATGTGCGGCACGCGCCTTAACTTGCTTTGGCGTTGTTGAAATCATGCGCCAGATGGGGATCTCACGCTCGGCCTCGCCTCTGAGATAATGTAGCAGAGTAGCCGTCAGCGCGGCCAGGCAGAGTTTATCGGCGCGCACAGCACGCGCCAGCGGATGTTTCTTGATTCTCGTCAGAAGGTCGGCTTTACCGATGATGATACCTGCCTGCGGGCCGCCAAGTAACTTATCTCCGGAAAAACAGACCAGGTCTGCACCGGCTGCGAGCGATTCTAGAACCGTCGGCTCGTGAGCCAGACCGTAGCGTTCTGTCGCCAACAGCGCCCCGGACCCGAGGTCGTCTGCGAATAAAACACCGAATTTGTGCGCGAGGTCCGCGATTTCTCTTCGCTCAGGCTCCCCGGTAAAGCCGATCATTTTGAAGTTTGAGCGGTGCGCGTGCATTACCAGCGCGGTTGGCTCGGTCAAGGCTTCTTCATAATCTGATAGGTGGAGGCGATTGGTGGTGCCAACTTCGACCAATTTTGCCCCGGACTGCCTCATAACATCGGGGATACGAAACCCTCCTCCGACTTCGATCAGTTGCGAACGGGAAACGATGACGCGTTTCTTATTCGCAAGCGCAGATAAGATCAGCAGGACGGCTGCAGCATTATTATTGACCACCACCGCAGCCTCCGCGCCGGTCAAGCGGAGGAGCAGTGTCTCGATGTGGATCAGACGACTGCCGCGTTTGCCGGTTTCCAGGTCGAATTCGAGATTCGAGTAGCCGCGCGAGATGTCATCCATGGACTGGATAGCGGCGGTTGAAAGGGGGGCGCGACCCAGATTGGTATGCAGGATGACACCGCTGGCATTGATAACGGACAGCAGCGTAGGGGCTGTCCATATATGCAACAGGGAAGCCGCCTGGGTTAGGAGAATTTCTCGGTCGGGCAAGGTGGTCTCACCACTCTTCGAAACGCGCCTCCGCACTTCGTCAAGGGTGCTGCGGATGGCCTGTAACGTTAACCGGCGGCCATAATTCGCGATGAGTTCAGCCGCCAATTGGGTTTGGAGAAGTTGTTCAACCGATGGAAGTCCACGCAGGTTCATTCTTTCGATTGGTTATTGTCTACGGGAGACTGTCCGCTGGTTTTTGACGGCAAATTAGTGGTGGGTTGCCAGCGGGCATTCTCTCTCATGCGAACGAGGTATTCAATGGCAATCAAGCCGGCGGCCAGACCAAGGCCTGTCCATAACGTAACCAGGCGCTCCTGCTGGAGCCAGGTAAGCAAGGCCCCGTAAACACCGACCCAGATTGCCTGCCGCACGATGACTGCGGCTCCAGCGGGCGGCTCGGATGGAAAACGCAGGTTCAGGAACCAGGTCACTGGCAAGGCCAGGCTGGTGAGACCGAGTGTGCCGCCGAAGAAGAACAGCCAGCGTGCCCAGACGGTGGGAGTGAGCATGATAACGGCTAACGCTGCGCTACCCCAGCCAATGATAAGGAGGCTGATGGTTGAAGCGATGAAGGGACGGAAGGAAGAATTGGGATGGTGTTCCATTGCTTGAATTATACTCCAGCAGACTTCTGTATATCTTTGGAGCCTCTTTGGGAATTCTCGTGATAGAGGAAAAGAATAGGGGGTATTGGACGAGCTTTGCCCGTCCAATACCCCCTATATACGCCAGCGCCTCAGCGATCCCCAAGGACACTCTTTGTAAATTTTCTCTCCGCTATGTACTATCACGTCGGGGAGTTTTTCTTTCTTCCAAACCTTTCTATTTTATTTTACGTTTCATCTCATCAATCTGTTCCTGAGTCAGGTCGGGGATTTCTTCGAGGCGGGTGATGCCCAGCGCCTTGCGCTGGGCTTCGCGCCAGCGTGACAACCTGTCTGCAACAGCGACTTCGTAACCCACACTGGAAGGTTTATAGAAATATGTGCCTAGTAGCTCTATCGGCAGGTATTGCTGGGGAGTAAAGTGGTCTTCGGACATGTGTGGATAGACATATCCCTTGCCGTGACCCAAGGCAGCCGCGTCCCGGTTGTTGTCTTTCAGATGAACTGGCACATCACCCACACCTTCCTGTTCGATGCGCTCGAAGGCTTTGAAATAAGATGTGGCTGAATTGGACTTAGGGGCGGTTGCCAGATAAAGTGTCGCTTCGACGATGGGGTAAACGCCTTCTGGCAGGCCGATAAAGGTAAAGGCCTGCATGGCGGACGCTGCGACAACCAATCCCATTGGATCGGCCAGGCCGATATCTTCGCCGGCCAGTATGATGAGACGGCGCAGGATGAAGCGTGGGTCTTCCCCGGCGTAGAGCATTTTCGCCAGCCAGTAAAGGGCCGCGTCCGGGTCAGAGCCACGGACGGATTTTATGAAGGCGCTGATCGTGTCGTAGTGGGCATCGCCGTCCTTGTCATAAAGCACCGCGCGGCGCTGGATGGATTCCTGAGCGACATCCAGGGTGATGTGGATAACGCCATCTGTTTCGGGGAGTGTGGATTCCACCGCCAGTTCGAGGGCGTTTAACGCATTACGCGCGTCGCCACTGGAAACGTCGATAAAGTGGGCACGTGCCTCCACGTCCAGAACGACGCGACGATTACCGTAACCGCGATCCGGATCAGCAAGGGCCTTGTCCAGGATTTGACCGGTCTGTTCACCGGTCAACGGGAGAAGTTGGAAGACACGGCTGCGGGAGACCAGCGCGCCGATGACTTCAAAATAAGGGTTTTCAGTTGTGGCGCCGATGAGCAGTATGGTGCCATTCTCGACATGCGGCAGGAGGGCGTCCTGCTGGGCTTTATTCCAGCGATGAACCTCGTCTACGAAGAGGGTGGTCTTTTTCTGATGCAGGCGGCGGCGTTCCTGGGCAGCGACAATGACTTCCTTGAGTTCAGCCTTGCCTGCCAGGACCGCGGAGAGCGTTTCGAAATGAGATTGGGTACGGTTGGCAATGACTTGTGCCAGGGTGGTCTTGCCGGTGCCGGGTGGACCCCACAGGATGATGGACGAGAAAAGCCGGTCGGATTCGATGGCGCGGCGCAGAAGCTTGCCCGAGCCGACAATATGTTCCTGACCGACATACTCAGCAAGGGTGCGCGGACGCAAGCGGGCGGCCAGCGGGGCTTCGTCCTTCATGCGCTGTTGCATGGCATGGTCAAACAAATCGATCATTGAGTGATTATAAACCAAACAACCCGGCATCCACGCGAAGAGGCGGTCGTTCCAATTTACTTTGAGGGTATATATTGCAGGGCGGAGCGTTCGACCTTTTCCAGTGGAAGGATATCCACCAGTTTGTAGTCTCGGCTGCCGAGCCCGAGTTTTTCTCCGTATTCAGTGACCAGGTAAGGGTCTTTGAGTGGACCATGCAACTGCCGGAAGGGGTGGCCTGTGCGGGAGTGGACTTCCATCGCTAACGGCAGGTTCTCCTCGATGAGATGCATCCCAGCTGTGGCATCGAGTACGGCGCGTTCGACGGCGATGATATCGTCTGATCCGAAGATACCCACATCGGGAAGAATGGGCATAGTGGTGAACCCGAAGCAGTCGCAGACCGGGGTAATGTGCGTGGCCAGGGAGAGGTGGGTGACCTTCTTTGGGTCGAAGGTGGAAAGCGTTATGCTGGTGGAGATGGCGCAGGCTTCCTGGAAGGTGTAGAAGTTGGAGGCGTCAATCTTCAGGCTTCCGGGCGGAGCTACTTTGAGACAGCGTCCGCACTGGTTGCACTGTTCCATGTGCAGGTGCATCTGGCCAGGTCGTTTTTGATCTTCGACGATGGCTTCAAATGGACAGGATGCGGCGATTTTTTGGATCGTCCCAGCATCCGGGCATTTTTCGGGGAACCAGTACTGATCGAAGTGCATGGCGCGATGCATGTCACCGCGGGTTTCACCAGCCATGCAGCCCAATGCCAGATTTTTGAAGGCCGCCCCGAATCCGCAGGATGGGTGCCCTTTAACATGGGAGAAGTTAATGAGAAACGTGGCATCATGGATCATTCCAGCCAGTTTCCATTTTTGAATACTTTTATAAGGCTTTTCGTACTCGTAATAGTATTTCTCGTCCGGGCCGGCGGCAGGATAAATCGGGCAGCCGATGGTCTCTTGGGAGTAGCCGCGTGTTTCGGCTCCAGCTACATCCCAGTTAATATCAGCGATGAAGGGTTTGCCGCCGCCGTCCTTGACAGCCTGCACGACGCGACGGACGAAAACTGGGTGGATGGTTGAATAGCCAATGTTATTGCCGGTATGCATTTTGATGACCACCATCTCGTCTTTGACGCGCTGGCGAATTTGAAGTTTTTCGAGGATCAGGTCGAGTTTTGAAGGTAATGTCTCTTTTGCTTCCAGGCGGGATTGGTGGGCGGTACCGAAGTAGACTATGCTGGGCATGATGGTTTCCTTTCGCGATGGCTTTGGGAAGTATATAATGAGAAAATCATCTCAGGATGTAAATAAACCTTAGGCGAGCCCTTAGGCTCGGTCGTGTTCGATTTCAGCAAGCAGGTCTGGAATTTGGTAGAGTGCTGTGACGACCGCCTGAGGCTGGATTGCGAGTTCACTTTCTTCGGAGACCTGAACCCGGCGCGTGATCCATATGCTGTAGATCCCTGACTGGTTGGCGCCCAGTATGTCCGCATCCAGCGAATCACCAACCATTGCCGCATCTTCGGGCTGAACCCGGATTTGATCGAGCGCGACTTGGAAGATACGTGGGTCCGGTTTGCGTATGCCCAGCGCGGCAGAGGTGACGATGGTCGCGAAAAACGGACGCAGTCCCCAGCGGTCCAAAATTCCTTGAACGTTATTGTCGTCCGAGGTGTTGGAGATCAGACCCAAGCAGTAACCGCGAGATTTGAGTGTTTCGAGGGTTGAAATGGCATCCTCTTCGAGGTACCAGTTCTGTTGGGTGACGGCATACATCGCCTCCAGTGCGGTTCGCAGAACCGGGTCTGGTACATTCCGGAAGCCTTTCCGGGATAGTACATCACGTAGGACGATGAAAGTTGTCTGCTCGAGGTTATCTTCGGAGTGTGTGTCATAATAGGAGCGGATGAATCCGCCGGACTCGATGTAGAAAGCGGAAGGGTCAATCTCGATACCAGCGCGGTGAAGTACTCCAACCAGCTCCCGGTCCGCCTGCTCGTAAAAGGGTGGCCAGGGGTCGTTTGAATAAACAAGCGTGGAGCCCAGGTCGAAGAAGACAACTTTGATCTTGGACATGCTGGTGGAATTATAGTCTGTAAGAATAAAATAAATGATCCCTTTTTCCCTCATGCCATAGCGATTTCCAGAGAATCAAGAATCGCCCATCCCGGTTTTGTTCTTATTCTGTAGAGTGGACTATTAATTATGGCTTGGCAGCCGCTGTCCCTCAATCATTTGCTTTGGGGACAATCAACCAGAAAAGCAGGTAGATGAGTAATCCAGGGACACCTCCAGGGATCAAGGCGATGAGAAAAGCCAGCCGGAACCAGAATGCGCTGATGCCGAAGAATTCCGCCAGGCCGCCGCAGACGCCTGCTACAATGTGGTTATGCCGGGACCGGCGGAGTGGGTTGCGCGTAGACATAGACATAAGGTACCCTCCAAACAAGTAGATTACCTCAATATACGCCGAAGTGTCGGATAGGTTGTTGAAACAGCTTGGATCTAGAAAGGAGCGTTTTTTCTTAAGCTCCTGTTTGATGATTTCTTTTTCCTTATCCACCCTTTAGGTAAATCCCAGCCGGATCCAACTCCTCGCGCAAAATCCTAAGCTCCGTTGCCGTGACAGGCTCAGTAACGCGGAGTTGAGCGGTCACCTTCAGTACCCAACCGGTGTTGTTAACGGCCTCCTCAGCCGTCTTGCCGGGGTGCAGAGCCGTAAGTACCAGTTCACCGGTCTCGTCGGGTTCCATATAACCGATGTCTGTCACTACACCAATGGGACCCTTGCCGCGCAGTCCGGCTTTCTCGCGCCCGCCTTTGCCGTCCAGGTAGCCGGCGGAGGTGATGAAGTCCACCTTTTCGGGGAATCGGCGCTTCTGGTGGGGAGTCATAATGTAGCAGCGGTTGGCCCACGCGGCAATTTCCTGTGCACCGCCGGAACCAGGCAGACGTACTTTAGGGTGAGCGTATTCACTACCGATGATGGTGGCATTGATATTGCCGTATTTGTCAATCTGCGCTCCGCCCAGGAAACCCACGTCCACGTTGCCGCGTTGGAGATAGTTGGTAAAAATATCGTACATGCTGACCACCGACAACGCCCCGCTGACCAGTGTCGGATCACCGATAGAAAGCGGCAGGCGGGCCGGTTCGGCGCCGATCACACCCGCTTCGTAGATCATAAGCAAGTTCGGGGCGTGCGTCCGCTTGGCGAGGTTGCAGGCCAGGTTGGGCTGTCCCACACCCACGAAGACCACGTCACCGTTTTTAAGCATCCGGGCAGCGTTGACAATCATGAGTTCGGCAGATGAAAGCTCGGTCATAAATTCTCCTGTAAGAATTCTTGTATCGCCTGGTAAACCTCATCCGGGTGTTCGAGCGGAACTAGGTGGGAGGCTTGTGGAACGGTCACAACCTGGGCCAAGGGGACTTTCCGCAGCACACGGCGTGCAGTGGAGGCCCAGAAAGTATTCGTTTCTGCTCCGCGAATCATCAGAAGCGGGATGTTCAGGCCTGGCAGGCTATGCCAGATGTCCATGTCGCGCCACACGCTGGTAACGTAAATGCGCATTTCCCATTCGGCACTGTAGCATAACGTATATTCGTGCTCTCCAAGGCAGGCAATCCCTTCAACGTAAGCGTGCAGTGCTGGGTCATCCATATACCTGAAAATCGGTTTACGCCGGTAACCTTTGAACAGCTTGTCCAGATCGTCAAACTGGTGACGGCGTTCCCGGGCTGCCCGGGCTGCCCGGACGAGGGGGTGCAATTGGTAGCCCAATCCCAAGGTGCGCATAACCTGCCAGGAGCGGATGAAGTATGGCGGGAAAAGCACCGGGTCAATCAAGACCAGCGCCCGAAAGCGTTCTGGCTGGCACAGCGCAGCCCGCAGAGTGACGATCCCTCCGAGCGAGTGGCCGACGCCGATCGATGCTCCGGTTTGAGTCTCATCCAGAAAGCGCAGGAAGTCATCCGTCAGCGGATGCCAGTCCGCAATTTCTTCAGGCTTGGAATCCTGCCAGAGCGGGCGCTGGCGCATTGAATAAACATGGTACTGTTCGGACAGTTTGGTGAGTAGGGGACGGTAACATTCTGGAGGATAGCCATTGGCGTGGAGGAAGAACAGTGGCAAGCCGGAATCGCCGAGGGTAAAGTAAGGTATGCTCAATGAACCCTGTCCACTAATAACTACCGTAATTGACCTTCTCGCTATAGCGTGCCTTGACCTTCAGGCGTTTTTGTGTTTCCGCGCCAAGTTTCTGCCAGTATTCGAGGCGGTCTTTCACGCCATACACCCATTCATCCAGATATGCCTTAACCATTTCGGCATTCTCGCTGATCTTGTCCCACTTAAGATAGAAATCATTGTCGCGGTCGTAATAGCCCTGGGCATAGGACGGGTGTGCCGCCCCAGGGACTTGGCACACTGCGCTTACAATAAACGCAGGGATAAGAGTCCGGTTCGGGTCGGACCGGATGACTGCTTCATCCACGATTTCTTCCGCTGTCAGGATGACGCGTTTCGATGCGAAGGCCACT
>Ga0315288_10006813_pt1 | contig 14488 bp, 10 predicted proteins | sample YL17G11_20_MG_FD_203454 | JGI IMG/M metagenome (GOLD analysis project Ga0315288, IMG submission 203454) | Sediment microbial communities from Yellowstone Lake, YNP, Wyoming, USA - YL17G11_20 | ecosystem: Environmental > Aquatic > Freshwater > Lake > Sediment | place: USA: Wyoming | collected... | reverse complement strand
GAAGATACTCCGGATTCCGCATCAGATACTGATCGAGCGGATTGTCCAGACCGACGAGGATCGCGAGCGAGGAGTCTCGACCTCTTCCGGCGCGACCGGCCTGCTGCCATGTGCTAGCGATCGTGCCGGGGTAGCCGGTCAGGATGCACGCCTCCAGATCGCCGATGTCCACGCCCAGTTCCAGCGCATTCGTGGCGGTCACGCCGATCAGCGAGCCGTCGAACATCCCTCTCTCGATCTTCCGCCGCTGCTCGGGAGTGTATCCGCCCCGATAGGACATGATCCGACGCGCGAGATCCGGCTCGTCCTTCAGCGCCTTCTCCGCGTACCGGCAGATAAGCTCCGCGACGACGCGCGCCTTCGTGAACGTGATGTTGCGTATTCCCAGCCGAACGAGCTTCACGAAGAGCGCCGCCGCTTCGGAGTTCGCGCTTCTCCGCTCGCCCTCGCCGATATACGGCGGATTCCAGAAAGCGAACCACTTCTCCCCGGACGGCGATCCGTCGTTGTCTATGATGACCGGTATCACGCCGGTGAGCTTCGTCATCAGCTCGCCCGGATTCCCGATCGTAGCGGAGCACGCGATGAACCTGGGCGCCGATCCATAGTGTCGGCAAATTCTTCTGAGACGCCTGATGACGTTCCCGACGTGCGCGCCGAAGACGCCCCTGTATGTGTGCATCTCGTCAATCACCACGAAGGCAAGCTCGGAGAAGAACGCGGCCCAGTGCGTGTGATTCGGCAGGATGCCGATGTGAAGCATGTCGGGATTCGTGAGGATCGTATGGCAGTTCTGGCGCATTTTCCGCCGCTCCGAGACCGGGGTATCGCCGTCGTATATGCCGAATCTCGGGCCGTTTTCGATATCGAATTCGGAAAGCTTCCGCATCTGGTCCTGCGCGAGAGCTTTCGTGGGGAACAGATAGAGCGCGTTCTTTCCGCGAGAGGTGAGCTGAGCGTGCAGGACCGGGAGATTGTAGCAGAGGGTCTTTCCGCTGGCGGTGGAGGTCACCACGGCGACGTGCTCGCCCTCGATCACGTGGTTGATCGCCTCGGCCTGGTGCGAGTAGAGCTCACGGATTCCGGCGTCAGACAGTCGGCGCTGAAGCTCAGGGGCCGGATCGAAAGCGAGGCTGCCGAACCGAGGTTCGCGGGCCGGGATCTTCGCCACGTGCTCGATCTGGCCCCGGTAATCGTCGGCGCTCCGCAGACCTTTGAGGAAAGCCTCAAAATCCAAGAGGATCACTCCAACCGGCTGCTAGCGCTCGACCATCTTGACCAGGAGGATGCTCAGCCCATAGAGCACTATCAGGGGCGCGCACATCAGCATCATCGAAAACGCATCCGCCGAAGGAGTGACCACGGCGGCTACTATCGCCAGCCCGACGACCGCCTGCTTCCAGTAGGATTTCAGCATCCTGGAATCCACGATCCCGACCTTCCCGAGGAACATGAGAACGACGGGCAACTGGAATACGAGGCCGAATGCCAGGCACATCTTGAGGATGAATAGAAGAGTACCGGCCACTGACGGCATGAACGTCGCGCCGGGCGGGTTCTGGCTCACGAGCCACTGGATTCCCACGGGCAGAATCGAGTATGCGATCGCCACTCCCAGCGCGAAGAGAAGGACGGACAGAGGCCCCACCAGCCGGATGCCCTTCCTCTCCTGACGCGTGAGCCCGGGCGCTACGAACCTCCAGAGTTCCATGGTGAGCAAGGGCATCGCCAGGATAGCGCCGACCAGGACCGCGATCTGCATCTTGATCGAGAACCCTTCCGCGACCCCGGTGAGAAGAAACTTCGACCCGCTCTTGAGCACCGGGCGCACCGGCCTGCTCAGGATCTCGAAAAAGAACGGGTAGAAGACCCATCCGGCGATGCTGGCCAGACTCACGTATGCGACGCTGCGAACCAGCCTGGATCGAAGCTCGGCAAGGTGCTCAACCAGGTCGAGCTGCCTGTCCGATCCCGTGTCATCCAGTTCGTTTTTCTCGACTTCGACCATGTCCCGTCGGCCCTCAGAAAATGACAGGCGGGAGATTGATCTTCCCGCCCGAATCGAGACTCACATTATAATCCGCCGAAGCTACTCGATCAGATCCAGGCTCTGCTTGAACTCCAGCTTGATCTTGATTCTCTGGCGCGTGCCGGCCCCCGAAGGGGGGCCTCCAATTGAGGAGAACCGTCCGGCAAGACCCTCACCCGTTCCCGAGCCGGGGGCGGTCTTCGCGGAGAGAAGCGCCTGGGTGAGAGCCTGAACTTCGATCTGATCCTGTTCGGGCTGCGCGAATGCCCTTACCCTGAATGAGATGACCTTGCCGGTCCTGTAGGCGAAATACGTTATCGCCTCGCCGTTGAGGAACAGCGCCTTCTTGAGCAAGGTCGAAGACGGAATCCTCACATCGCCCGAGAACGTCGTCTTGATCCTCGCGCAGGGATGGCCGCCCTCCCACTCAAGCCCTTCCAGAGTGCTCACCGCGTTCAGCCTGGCGGACTGGCCGGTCAGCGCGGCCTTGAAGAGCTTCATCGGCTCGGACCACGAATCTCCGATTTTCACGGACTGCGATGGGAGAATGGGCAGATCAATGCCGATCGCGGCGCCCGGCGACGAGGAATACATGACATACGTGGTGTGGCCCAGGTTGTCCTCAACATGATACTCGGATTTCGTGTTCACGTCCGCCGGATTCGCCTGCCCGGCGAAGTACATCTGCAGAGTCCCAATCAGCTTCTGTCGCACCAGGACCGAGTCCTTGTCAATGGTATCCTCAACGCTCCGCCTGACAACGCCCTCCGCGCCTTCTATGGCATCACCGACCGCGGCGGCGAGGTTAGTCGCGCCCTCGATGCTTTTGAGGTCAACCGTGTACTTGAATCGGTACAGATCCACGCTGCCGACCGGGCTCTTGTATCGAAGCTTCAAGCCGCCGGCCGGCATGTCGGCGGATGCGTTGTTCTTCACATAGACTGTGATCTGCGCGAAGGGGCCGGTCTTCTTCCCGTCGGAGGTATATGCCTGCACGCGGATGACGTGCTTCCCGTCCTTCAACCTTCCCTTCTGCTCGCCGGTTTCCGGGCTTACTTCGATAGCCTTCGTGTCCCAGCGATAGACGACGTATCTGCCGTCGTCCGATCGCTCGCCCGAGGCGGCCTTGTATACGCCGTCAACGCTCGCGGCTATGAAACCGGGGCCGGGATTCGACGGCACGCTCGATACCGGGACGAGAATGCTCACCGTCTCGCGCACCGTGGCGCCATCCACCGGCCTGGCAATCCGCATCTGGCTAAACGCCGGGACGGAGATCAGCAGAATCAGCACGCAGACGATGAGAGCAGGAGACTTACCTTTCCGCATTACCTAATTCCTCCGGACAGCACCATCCAACTGATGGTAACACACGGCCCGACGCGAAGTCAACGAGCGCGTTTGTTGATAGACACCGGTGTTTTTGACTGCCGGCCGGTTTCGAGTGTTCCCCCGATCCGCCGCCGATCGTCTACACGTTCGGCACGGAGACCCACTGCTCGGTCTCGGCGGACTTCTCCACCGACTCCAGAACGGCCTGGCACTTGATCCCATCGTAGAAGCTCGGAGTCGGGTTCTTCTTCGAGGCGATGCCGTTCATCAGATTGTAGACCTGGTGCACGAACGTGTGCTGCCAGCCGACGATGTGTCCTGCGGGCCACCAGCCCCGGATGAACGGATGCGGCGGATCGGTGACCAGGATCGTCTTCCAGCCCTGGGCATAATCCTTGTCCTTGCGGCTGAAATACTCGATCTCGTTCATTCGCTCGAGGTTGAACCGGAGGCTTCCGTCGCTTCCATTGAGCTCGAAGTGGTTGCCGTTGCGGTTTCCGGTGGCGAAGCGCGTAGCCTCGAAGGTGCCGACCGCGCCGTTCTTGAACTTCGCCAGGAAGAGGGTCGCGTCGTCAACGGTGACGTCGCCCATCTTTCTGGACGCCTTCGCGCTCAGTCCGCCGGTCTGGGCGGCGAGGAGCGGACGCTTCTTGATGAAGGTTTTCATCATCCCGCAGACGGAGTCGAACTCGCCGCAGAGATACCGCGCGAGGTCAATGATGTGCGCGTTCAGATCGCCGTGCGCGCCTGAGCCGGCCTTGTCCTTCTGAAGCCGCCAGACCAGCGGGAACTCCGGGTCAACGATCCAGTCCTGCAGATAGACCGCGCGGAAGTGATAGGGCGTCCCGATCATGCCGCGCTCGACCATCTGCCTGGCCAGCGCGACCGCGGGTACGACGCGGTAGTTGAAATCAATCATGTGGATGACGCCGGCCTTCTCGACGGCCTTGATCATCTCGCGGCACTCGGCGACGCTCATCGCCATCGGTTTCTCGCAGAATATGTGCTTGCCGTTCTTCGCGGCGGCGAGGCAGATCTCCTTGTGGGTGTCGTTGCCGGTCGAGATGTCCACGAGGTCAATATCCTTCGCCTCGCAGACGTGCTTGTATCCCTCGCTGGCGCGCTGCCAGCCGTATCGGTCGGCATACATCTTCGCCTCATCCAGCACGAGGCCGGAGATCTCCTTCATCACGGGAACCGCTTTCACATCGGGAAACGCGAATGACACGTCCCTATACCCGACGCTGTGCGCCTTGCCCATGAACATGTATCCGACCAAGCCTACATTCACTTTCCTCTTAGCCATTCCGGATCCTCCTTTCTGCCCATCTGACGCTTGAGGTTCACACATGCAAACAGACCCGGAGCCGCCGATTCCCGGCGCGGGCTCCGGATCTGTCTATCTCATATCCGAGCGCGCATCCGGCTACTGCGCGGGAGCGGGCTCAGCCGGCGGAGGCGGGGGCTGCGCACCAGCCTCCGCATCCGAAGGCGGATTCGGAGGCATCTGCTGAGCGCCCTGCGGCGCGGTCCTGGGCTGCTGAACCGGCTTCGGCGCGGGCTTCTCGGGTTCCAGGTAGTTCACGATCTTCGCCCTGTTGCGCGAGGTGAGCGTGAACTCCCGCCACTTGTCGCCCATCTGCCTGTTCACGATCTGGTCTTCCAGCTTCTTCCGATCCTCGCCGGTCGCTTCCTTGCCGCTCGCAACGAACTTGATCAGGTGATAGCCGAAGGAACTCTTGACCGGCTGACTGATCTCGCCGAGCTTCATTGCCTCGAGCGCTTTGTCGAACTCGGGAACCATCTGGCCCTTGGTGAAGAAGTCGAGATCGCCGCCCTTGTCCTTGGTCATGGGATCCTCGGAATACTTCTTCGCGGCTTCCTCGAACGTCAGACCGCCTTTGATCTCCTCGGCGATCTTGTCTATCTTCGTCTTGGCCTCCGCGTCGAGCTTCTCCTTTTCCTTCGCGTCGGTGGAGCCGGCGACCCTGATGAGGATGTGACTCGCCCTCGTGAACCCCGTCAGGTCCTCCGGCTTGACCTTGATGGACTTCTTGATGATCCCCTCGATCTGGAGATTCATCTTCATGTACGAGTATGCATGAGACGGGGTGTATCCGCCTTTGCGCAGCAGATCGTTCAGCTCCTGCCCCGGCGGGAGGTTCTTCTTCATCTCCTCGAACTTCACCTTGACCTGCTCGGGAGTCACGACGACTCCGGCTTTCTTGGCTTCCTGGCTCACGATCCGGGACATGATAAGCTGCTCCAGCACCATCGGAGCATCCCAGTCAACGATGGTCTTGACCAACTCCCCCTTGGTGATCGCCTCGCCGTTGATGGTGGCCACAACCTCGGGGAGCTTCTCCCCGACTGCCACGGTGGTACCTTTCTTTGGTGCGGGGGCAGCCTTCTTTGCTGCAACCGCGGGAAGCGCCGACAGTATGATTGCGGCTGCTACGAAGCACCAGATTCTCTTCCTCAGCATCAGCTCTCTCCTTTCGATGTGCGATAACGCAGCCATATTACTACAAAACCGCGCCATCGTCAACAATGTCATTGATTATCTCAGGCCCGGTACTCCGGGCGAAATCGCGCCAGCTCCTCCGCCGTGGGCAGAGAGGATTGCGCGCCGATTCGGGTGACCGATAGAGACGCCGCCTTCACGGCCAGACCGGCGGCCGCCACCAGGTCCATCCCTGATGACAGCCCGACCGCGAGCGCGCCGGTAAACGCGTCTCCCGCGGCGGTCGCGTCTGCCGCTTCCACCACGGGCGCGGGGACGATCTCGATCATCCCGTCCGTTAGAACCATTGCGCCCCTCGATCCGAGGGTGATGACCGCTCGTTCGATCCCCATCAGCGGAAGCTCCCGCGCGGCACACTCGTCTATCTCCGCGCCTGGGTCCAAGCCGAGGAGCGTCCGCGTCTCCGACTCGTTCGGCACGATCACGTCCACGAGTTCCAGCAGATGACGGGGCAGCCCGTCGGGCGGCATCGGAGCGGAATTAAGGATTACGTCAACCCCCCTTTCGCGCGCAAGACGCGCGGCATATTCGACAGTATCGAGAGGCGTCTCCAACTGAAGAAGGAGCGCGGAGCACTCCGAAACCACATCGGACGCCGCCTCCACATCCGCGGGCGCGAGTCTGGAATTCGCTCCCGACGCGACCGCGATGATGTTCTCTCCACATGCGTCCACCAGAATGAGCGCCACTCCGGACGCTTCATCAACATCGCGCACTACGCAGCGAGTGTCAATCCCCTCGGCCTCCAGGTTCGCCAGCGCTGAGTCACCCAGGCCGTCCATACCCAGCCGACCGACGAAAGTCACCGAGGCGCCGAGCCTCGCCGCCGCGACCGCCTGATTGGCGCCCTTGCCGCCCGGAACGGTGACGAATCTTCCGCCGAGGACGGTCTCCCCCCGATGCGGAAGCCGGTCCATCTTCACGACCATGTCCGTGTTGCTGGAGCCGACCACCATGATCCGAGGACGCTTTTCGGCGCGGAGCCCGGCGATCATAGGTTCCACATCTCGCTTTCGGGCGTGAGCACCTCCACCTTAGGCGATTCGCCGCCGACCAGCACGCGGATCTCCTCCGCCGGGCCGATCGCTATCTCCCCCACCCGACCCAGATTCGAGTGCAAGACGCTCAACCGCACGTCGCGGATCGAGGGATTCACGAGCGTGAGAATCAGATCGGAATCCACGCTCTCGGTTGACTTGATCCACACGCTGTCCAGGATGTATACCTCGCGGCTCTCCGCGTCAACGATCACTTCGCCGAACTCCCTGGTGTACGCATCGGCGTATAGGATCAGCCCGGCGCACCAACTGTGAGCGAGCTGCAGCATCGAGCCCTTCGCGTGGGTCCAGTCCGTGTGAAACCACTGCTCCGTGATCATCCCCTTGCGAGCATTGAAGTCGCCGTCCTCGCGGGCGATGAACTGGTGGAAGCACGCCAGGTGATCCGCCGCCCGACTGAGGTAATATGTGTCGCCGGTATGCTGCCAGAGCCGGAGCAGCTCCGGATGGCATATCAGCCCGTAATTGTGAATGTGATTGTTCGACGGCGATGCGACGTCTCCTCCCAGAGTGCGGAAATCGTACCTGCCGAGAATCGTGTTCTCCGAAAACTTGGTGTTGTACATCCAGCGGAAGGTCATCGCCCAATCCGCCGAGGATGTCGCCAGATCGAGCCAGCGATCGTCCTTCGCGGCCTCATACAAATGCACATAGGCAATGACGGCGTTGTACCCATCCTCGGATGTCGGCGTCAGATGAACGTCCTCCGGAGCGCCGTAGATGTACTCATCCTCGACGAAACGGGAATAATAGTCACCGGCTTTCACGGCGGCGTCCAGATACCTGCTCTCCCCGAGACAGCGCGAGCCGGCGATGAGAGCGGGAATCCACATCAACCCGCCGGCGCCGTCCCATTCCTGAACCTCTCCTGATTTTACGCTATAGTATGAGCCGAAGTTCCCATCCTCACGCTGCGCCCGCAGAGCCGCGTCCAGGTTGCTCCTGATCGCCGACTCCCATTGCGGCTTGCTCACTTGCTGAGCCTTCGCGAACTCGAGCGCCTGCGCGTAGAACCAGGTCGCCTCCGCGATCGTGCGCGCCTGAATCCACTCCGGGTTCGGATTCCATCCGGTTCCCCAGCCGCTTTCGAGCGTCCACTCCGCGTAGAAGAGCCCGCTCGGCGCGATGCCCTCCTCGGCGATCTTGTCCAGGACCGATATTCCGGCGTCCGCGTATTCCTGAACGCCCCGCTCATGTCCATAACGCCAGAGCGCAAGGGCGTAAGGCGCGCCGCTCACCCACGCGACGTGCATGTGCTGCCTGTCCACCTGCCGCTCATTCTTGCCGAAATACCGGTCGAACGCGCAGGTCTCGTAGAGCGCGCGCTGCTCCGGATCGTAATGCCAGCGATGCAGGCCGTATGCGAGAAGCTCCTCTGCTTCCTGCTTCGTGAGCCAGGGATTCGTCTCGTCCTCCGATTCATCGTAGAGATCCCGGATGAGGTCGTCGTAGGCGTGGAGATCCCGCGACTCCACGTAGGTCGAGAATGTGAGCTGGAGATACGTATGAGGGAGGATGACCGTGCTCGTCCGCTCGGGCGCGGTTCCGTCATCGCGGCAGAAGCTGTATTTCACCGGCTCTTCCGCGTATGGGAAGTTCAGCATCAGCGCCGTGCCCTCCGCATCGCCCTTGAAGCCGATTCCGCTGATCTCCTGACCGAACGCCGACGGTGTCGCGATGCACGAGGTGAAGTTGTCCGTCCAGCAGAAGACCGCCGGACACGAGGAGCGATCGGAGCGGAAGGCCCAGTAGCTGGAGACGAACTCCTCGGGCTTGTTCTCATCGAAAGAGTAGCGGGGATATGTGCGCACGCAGTTTGCGGGCCGGTTGTGCTTGTAGAACATCCCGGGGACCATCCATCGCGGGATGCCGGTGTCCGCGACGGTGAAGCGGACGTGCGCGCTGCACTCGATCACATCATCGCTCAGATTCGCGATCCGGATCTGCCAGTCGAACCTGGGGGCACGGTCGCCGGCGGCGATCACGCGGCCTTGAACGCGCAACGAGGACATGCCCGGAAGCTCGCCTTCGAAATCCAGCCCGTCGGCTCGGCTCACCTTAGCGATCCGGGCGGAGGTCGTGCCGCCGCCCGCCTCCAGGGCGAGGAAGTCGGCGCCATCGAGCACAAGCCCCGAGCCGCCTTCGCCGCTCAGGTGGATTCTCGGCGCGAGGAAGCCCCCGACGGGTTCGAAAACAAGAGTGGAGTCCCCACTGGAAAGTGAGTAATCGGCCATGCTCGCTCCTTGCCGCAAACGGCAGCTTGAGCATTATACGAGAGAGAGGAGATTCAGTCAAACTATCGGGAGCCGAGCAGTTCGGAGAGGGTGACGAAGCGGTATCCGCGCATTCGGAGCACGCGGACTATCTCGGGGAGCGCGGATGTGGTGGCCGGCTCGCCGTTGTGCATGAGGATGATCGCGCCGTCGGTGGCGCCCTTTATCACGCTCTCGGAGAGGGATTCGTACTTCGCGCCCTCATACGGGCTGCACAGCACCGTCCAGAAGATGCCGGTGAACCCCTGACGCGCGGCCGCCTGCTTCACCGCCGCGTTTGCATGGCCGCCGGGGGGTCGGAAGTATCGGGTTGTCTTTCCGGTGATTGCGTGAATGGCCGCCGCGCACCTGGAGAGCTCCACTTCCACCTGATCCGCGCTGAGCGTGGTCAGATTCGTGTGCGTGTAGCTGTGGTTCTCGATTTCATGCCCCGCGGAGGCGAGCGCCTTCACAAGCTCCGGTTGAAGCTGCGCCCTGAACCCCACGAGGAAGAAAGTCGCGGGAACATTCAGCTTCGTCAGGACGTCCAGCATCTCCGCCGTGCGCTCGTTCGGACCGTCGTCGAAGGTGAGCGCGACCATCTTCGATCCGGGGCTGCCCTTCCGAACCTCGACGTACAACGGCCTCCAGCCGCGCAGGTCGTTCAGCAGCTTCCGGGCGTCCAGGAAACTCGGATCGAGCGCGGCCGTCGCTTCCAGGTGAGTGATCGCGCTGTCACGATCGTTCGATTCGAGGTAGAGCTTCGCCAGCCGATAGTGCGCGAGCTTCCTCGAGCCGCTGATGTGGATGCAGTTCCAGAGCCGCTCCCTGAGCCTCGCGACCTCGGGGCTCGCGGTGACAGAGACTCCCTGGTTCGAGACTCGGACCCAGACCGACTTGTCGGTGACGGCGGCGCCTCCGTTCGTCTTCGCCTCGATCCTGATGTGGTGAAGCCCGTTCGGCGTGCCGGTCGTATCCCAGTCGAACTTGAAAGGCTCGTAGTTCGTGATCGCCGCGCACTTGTCGTCCACGTATAGAGAGACGAAATGAACGTCGGAGAGCTTCTTTGTGTCCGCGTAGAGGGTCGTCGTGCCGGAGACGGTCGGCACATTCCGGGGTTTCGCCGGCCTCCAGGTGAACGTCCCTCCCTGCAGCGCTATGGGTCTAGCGGCCTCGAATGTGGCAATCGGGGCGCGGATCTCCTCGAATCCCGGCGGGTCGGTCGCCGTCAGATCCGACAGCAGCGAGATCGCGCGACTCCTGTCGCCGGATCTCGAAGCGGCCGTCGCCTCCATCTGCGCCGAGAGTGGAGATGCGCGCCGATTCTTCGCGGCGACCGGAGCGGCCTTGCCGTTCACGAAATCGAGATAGCCGCGCAGAGCATCCAGGTCCTCGCGGGCTTCGGGAACGGCATCGAGTCGGGCGAGCTGAGCCTTCGCTTCCACGTCGTTCTCGCGAAGAAGGGCGATCAAACCGAGGGCATAGCGGGCATGCCAGTCATCCGGGGTGACCGAGAGAAGTCGCTGAAACTCGCGCTCCGATTGGGAGAGGCGGCCGGTGTGCAGATAGGCGACGGCGAGCGCCGTTCGTCCGATGAGATCGTTTTCATCACGCGCGAGGATCTCCGCGATCAGCGAGGACGCCTGATCGCACCGACCCAGCTCGATCTTCGAAACCGCATCGCCCGCGAGCTGCGCGTAGTCATCCGCCATGCAGGGGACGACGCCGAGCGCGATCAAGACCAGGAATGCAACGTAACGACGGCACGCCGGAGACATAATGATGCTTCTTCCCAAGGGAACGATAACAACCGTAAAAATGGTACCCTAGAAGTCATGGAGAAGTCAAGCTCAGGGGGCGACGCGTGGGGCGCCCGCGGTGTATGCGGCGATTGCGCGGGAGTATCAGGAGCGGGAGAAGAACTCGGCCGGCGGGAACTCGGTCTCCTTGTATACTAGATCAACCGCGATCCTGTCCGCCCAGGCGTGGATTCTCAGCGCGATGCGTCCCTCGCCCTGGTATCTCTGCTGGCTCAGGGCGTTGTTGAAGGCGCTGGTGACCGTGGTCTGAAGGTTTCGCACTTCGTCGGGACCGAGGTTAGTGCCGGTCGCAACTCCCTTGATGAACCTGCGAACGATAGACAGGGCATACGGATCAGCCGGCAGACTGAACTGGATCACTCGTGATCCCGTGACGGTTTTCATCTGTGCCAAAGGAGCCTCCTGTGACGCACGCATGCCATCGAGTGTACCTCCAGGGGGACACCGCGCGCGCCTTGCCGAGAGTCATACCTCAGTTTTACTGCATTTTGGGCTTTACGTCAACTGGTATGTTTACCAGTTTTTCAGTAGGATTCCCGAATTCGCAGGGGTTGAAACCTGAAAGTACCGGCGCATGGAGAGTAAGGGGCATCCCGGTTTGAGGAGAATCCCTGACAATGCGGATCGCTCACACCGCTACGAGGTCTTCTCCGCCGCTTCCTCGGGCTCCGGCTTCAGGTGATGATAGAGCCAGAACGCGAACACCGCCACCGCCGCAACGACGATGACCACGTCCACGCCGCGGAAGTATGACCTGATGGACTCCCAGTTCCGGCCGAGCACCATGCCCACATATGTGAGGAAATAGCACCAGGGCACCGAGCCGAGGAACGAATAGAGCACGAATCTCCAGAAGTGCATGCGGGACACGCCCGCCGGGAACGAGATGAATGTTCGGATGACTGGGAGCAGCCGGCTGACGAACACGGTGAGCTCGCCCCTCGTCTCGAACCAGCGGTCGGCGCGGTCTATGTCGCGCTTTCGGATCAGGAGGTAGCGTCCATACTTATCCAGAAACGGCCGCCCGCCGCAGGCGCCTGCATAATACGCGACTATTGACCCTATCGCGCAGCCGAACGCCCCCGACAGCGATGCGAGATGCAGGTTGAAGGTGCCTTCGTGCACCAGGAATCCCGAAAAGGGCATGATGATCTCGCTCGGAAGCGGTATGCACGCGCTCTCGATTGCCATCATCCCGATCACGCCGGGGTACCCCAGGGCGCATATCTGCGTCTTGACCCAAACTGCTACGATTGTTAGAACATGTTCGATCAAGCCAACGGACTCCTTTTCGCTCAGATTTCCATTATGACGGGCACGACCATCGGCCGGCGGTGTGTCCGGGCATAGAGAAACTTCGCCACCGCGCTTCGGATGTCGGACTTCGCTGCCGCCCATTCGGTGGCGTCGCCCTCCACCACGAGTTCGTCCAGGGTCGCCAATACCACCGCCTTCGCTTCCTCGATCAGCTCGCCGGCCTCTTCCATGAAGATGAAACCGTGCGAGATGATGTCCGGACCCGCGACGACCGCGCCGGTATTCCGGTCAATCCCGATGACCACTATGAACATCCCGTCGCCCGCGAGATGCTGCCTGTCGCGCAGTACGACATCGCCGACATCGCCGACGCCGATTCCGTCAACCAAGACGTCGCCCGCCGCGACCTTCTCGCCGAGCCGCGCGCCCTCGCCGTCCAACTCCAGAACGTCGCCGACCTCCATCCTGAATACGCGGTCACTCGGAATCCCCATGTCCCCGGCAAGCTCGATGAACTTCGCCACGTGGCGATGCTCCCCGTGAACCGGGATGACATACTTCGGTCGCGTGAGGCTGAGCATGAGCCTGATGTCGTCCCGGTTTCCGTGGCCGGAGACGTGAACCGGGGCGATCGGGTCATAGATCACATCCGCGCCGCGCTTGAAAAGGTGGTTTATCGTCCTGGCGACGAGGTCCTCGTTTCCGGGAATCGGAGTCGCCGAAATAATGACGGTGTCGCCCTTCTCGATCTTCACCTTCTTGTGCTCGTCCACGGCGATGCGGGTCAGCGCGGAGAGCGGCTCGCCCTGGCTCCCGGTGGTCATAATCACAAGCTCGGCGGGATATCGGTCCGGGATTTCTTCCACGCGGATCCTGCTCCCGTCCGGGATTTTGAGATACCCGAGATCCTCCGCGATCTCGATGTTCTGAGCCATGCTCCTCCCGACGACGACGACCTTTCGGCCGAACTCCGCCGCGGTATTGAAGACCTGCTGAATCCGGTTGATATTCGAGGCAAAGGCCGCGACGATGATCTTTCCCTTCGCGCTGCGGAAGACCGTCTCGAACATCGTCGCCACAACGCGCTCGGACTGGACGTGGCCGGGCTTTTCGACGTTCGTGCAATCCACGAGAAGCGCCGTCACGCCCTCCTCGCCGAGCCGCGCGAAGCCGGGCACGTCAACGGGCTTGCCGTCTAGCGGCGTGTAATCGAACTTGAAATCGCCGCTGTGGACGATCGTTACGCCGGGAAGCCGAATCGCGAGGCCCATTCCGTCCGGAATGCTGTGCGTCACGCGGATGGTTTCTATGTCGAAGCAGCCGATGTTGAAACGATCTCCGGGGGCAACGAGGTGCAGCTCCGTGGAATCCAACAACTTATGCTCTTCCAGTTTGGACCGCACGAGGCCGAGGGTTAGCTTCGTGCCCCAGACCGGGACATTGAGCTGGCGAAGAACGTATGGGAGCGCGCCGATGTGATCCTCGTGCCCGTGCGTGAGGACGATCCCCTTCACCCGGTCGGCACGCTCGAGGAGATAGCCGATGTCGGGGATGACGATATCCACGCCGAGCATCTCCTCGTCGGGGAACATAAGCCCGGAGTCAATGACGAGGATCTCGTCGGCGTGCTCGATGGCCGTCATGTTCTTGCCGATCTCGCATACGCCGCCGAGGGGGATTATTCTGACGGTGCCGTTGTGCATACTATGGTGTGATCTCAGCGCGGTCTCAGCATTCCGCCGGAGATGAGCAGCTCCGCGATCTGGACGGCGTTCAGCGCCGCGCCCTTTCGCAGATTGTCCGATACGACCCACATGCTCAGCCCGGTCGGAATGAACGGATCCTCCCGGATGCGCCCGACGAAGACCTCGTCCCGCCCCGATGCGTCAATCGGCTGCGGATAGGTTCGACGATGGGGATCGCCCTCGGCCGGGTCCGGATCGTCCACGACCACGACGCCGGGGAACTTCGAGAGGATGGCTCTCGCGTCCTCCGCCGTGATCTTCTCCTCGGTCTCGATATAGACGGCCTCGGAGTGCGAGATGAACACCGGCACGCGAACGGTCATCGGCGTGACCTTGATATCCTTGTCGCCGAGGATCTTGTGCGTTTCCTCGACCATCTTCCACTCCTCGGTCGTATAGCCGTCGTCGCGGAAAACGCCGATGTGCGGCAGAAGGTTGAACCCGATCTGATAGGGATAGACCGACGGCGGG
>Ga0315288_10006811_pt1 | contig 14490 bp, 7 predicted proteins | sample YL17G11_20_MG_FD_203454 | JGI IMG/M metagenome (GOLD analysis project Ga0315288, IMG submission 203454) | Sediment microbial communities from Yellowstone Lake, YNP, Wyoming, USA - YL17G11_20 | ecosystem: Environmental > Aquatic > Freshwater > Lake > Sediment | place: USA: Wyoming | collected... | reverse complement strand
GAGGTGGCAGGGCGGGCTGGCGGCGGCGGCGTCCACGCCCGGCGGCAGGTGGGGTGCCAGCCGAGCGGCCACAGTGGCCGCGGCTGCAGCCCCCCCGCCGCCCTCACCAGGCAAGGACGGCGGCGGGGGTGGTGGTTGGGGGGGGGGGCCCGCTTCCACTGCCCCCACCATCCCCCCGCCACCCCCACCCCTCCCACCGCCCAGCACAGCCCGGGCCCGCAGGGCTGCCATGGTGGCCGGCAGGCCCGCCGCCGCGCCGGCCTCGCCAAGGGCGAGGCCGAGCGCCCCCAACGCCGCGTCCGCGGCCACGGCTGCGGCCGCCGCGGCCGCTGCGCCGCCGCCGCCCCGCCCGCCGCCCGCCACCCCCGCAAAGGCGCCCGAAAGGTTGGTGGCCGCGCCGCCTGTAGCGGCCAGCGAGGCCAGGATGCCGGACGACCCGCTGGCCAGGCGGCGGGAGCGGCGGCGGGTGTCGAGGGAGGAGGGCGGGGGGGCGCCGCCGCCGCCGCCGCCGCCGCCGCCGCACCCGTCCGGCGAGGCGTCCGCCGCCGCCGACAGGAGCAGGGCGTCCGCTTCCAGGTGGTGCCCTGATGGTGTGGACACCAGGCCCCGCCGCAGGGAGGCCGCCCGGCTGAAGGCGTCGGCGTCGGCGCCGGGGCCGCCCCAGCCAGGGAGGGGGCCAGCCGCGGAGAAGGGGGTGGTGGGGGTGGCGGCAAGGCACGCGCCGCCGCTGCCGCCGGACCGCCGGCCGAGGAGCGCACCGCGTGCCTCCGGCGCGGGCGTGGCGGGCGAGGCCGCGCCGCCGCCAGGGGAGGGGCGCGGGGGCTGCCGGGGCGTGGCCGCCTGGGCAGGCGCTGGCAGCTCGCAGCTGCCTGGAAGGAGGGAGGCCGATGAAGAAGCACCAGCCTCGGCCGCCACCGCCCGCCACAGCGCCGCCAGGAGGCGGCCGTCCCGGGCGGCCGCCTCCCAGGCACCGTCATCGCCCGCCACGACATGCCCCAGGATACGGCCCGCCGCGACCGCGGGCGCCCCGCCCGCCTCCAGGGCGGCGCGGAGGGTGGAGAGCGAGGCGCGGGTGGGGGAGGGGGCGGGGAGACCTGCGAGGCAGGCACGCGCTGCCGCCTCACCCCCGCCTCCACGCAACAGCGCGCCCAGGGCAGCAGCCACTGGGTTGGCCGACGCATCGCCTGGCGCCCAGCCGGCCTCGGCCGCGACGGAGGAGGAGGTGCCGCGTCGGGCGAAGAGAGCATTCATTGCTAGTTTGAGTGTGTTGTTGGTTGCTTCTCCCGCGCGCGCGCGTGTATTTCGCACGCCTGTGTAGGTAGCCGCGTTCGGAGAAGGACAAGCGGGCTCACACAGTCACGGCACGCGCGCGTGCGTTGGCATGGGCGCGTGCCCGCGGTGTGTTTTGAATCAAAAGAATGAAAACAAGACGAACACGCAGAGGGGTCCCCTCCATTTTCGTGTTCTGCCGTCCGGGCACACACACACACACACACACTCACCTCAGCTCCTCGCGGCGCACGCCCAGCGCGATCGCGCGTCGCCTCCCTGATCGTGCCCCTTTACGCGCGCGCACCCCGCAATTTGACTCCACAACCCATATACACGGTCACATTAAAAAAGGAACATGGGCGCCGCGTCCGGTCGGGCAGACCCGGCCGATGACGTCTCGACCGCCCCCCTCCCCACGCCCCTCGTCTTCCAGTGCCGGGCCTGCCGGGCCGTGCTGGGCGATTCGGTCGCCTTTGCGGCAAGCGTGCGGTCGCTGGGGTGCGTGGTGCTAAGTGGTGAGTAAAGAGACGCGGTGCGGCCCCTCTCTCGCTTCGAGCTCCCGCTCTTGCGCCGCCGCTCTTCAAAAACCCTCTCCTCTCCCTTATCCCTCTCCTCCTCGGCCCCCAGGCGCGTCCTCCCTCACCCTCGACACCCCGCCCACCACCCTCTCCCTCCCCGGCGCCACGCACCCCACCACCTACACCCCCCTCACCTGCGCGGGGTGCGGGGCGGCCCTGGGGCGGCGGTACGCGCCCGGGCCGGGGCTGCCCGCCTCGTTGGCGCCCTTTGCCGGGCTGTTTGCGCTGGACGTGGCGGCCCTGGCGTCCTACGAGCTCGGGGCGCCGGCCCTTGTCGCCCGGGCGCCCTTGGATGGCGGGTGCGTGGCGGGCCCGGCGGCCCCGCCGCCGGTGGACTCGGCCGGCGGCGGCGGCGGCGCTCCAGCGTGCGATGGTGGGGGCCTCGCATCCAGGGTGGCGGCCCTGGAGGAGGAGGTGATGCGCATCCAGGCGTTCCTGCTGGACACGCACACCGCAGCGGCGGCGGCGAGTGGGGGCGGAGGGGGTGGGGTGGGCGTGCGGCCGGGGTGATGAGAGGGCGCAGTTGCCGTGTGAGAGAAAAAATGGGACACCCAGGTTGAAAAAAGTTTTTTTTTCTTCACCCTCGGCTAAGGCGACACGCGCTTTTCCTTTTCTACTCCTCCCACATCTCCTCGGCTGGCGGCGAGGCGCGCAACGCCTCAATGCGCACCCGTCACCTCGCCGCCCTGGCGGCCCGGGCCCTGAGCAACGCCTCCCGGGCTTGCCCGGGCGCGGGGGCGTCCGCGCCGGCGGCGGGCGCGGCTTCGGCGCGGCATGCGCTGTTGGGCCGAACGCGGTGGCCGCCAGGGCCGCTGCTGGCACCCTCCGCCGCGGCTGCCATCTCGACCTCCGCCCGGCCTTGGCACGCGGCGGCGGCGGCGCCGCCGCCGCCGCTACCGCCGCCACCTTCGCTGCCCGTGCTCTCTCCTAAAAAACTGCGCGGTCCGCGCGGTCCGTATCGTAAGAAGGCCCTCGCCACGCAGCTGCCGTCCCCCAAACCGGAGGGGAAGAAAAGGAAAAAGAGGGGGCCGCCCCGCGCGCTGTGGTGGTGGCCGCCGTACGACGCGGCCAAGCCGAAGCCGAAGCCGGTCCCGGTGATCCAGCGGCCCAAGCGCCTGTCCCGGGCGGCCGTCATGCGGGCGAGCACGGCGCGGTGGGCGGCCCGCCTGGCCGACCCGGCCGACGCGGACGCGCAGGCGAGCGGCTTTTTGGGGCGGATGGCCCGGCCGGGCGAGGAGGAAGACGAGACGGACGGCTACTTTTCCTTTGTTGGCCACGACCACAGGGGTGGCGGCAGCGGGCGGCAGCGGGCGGCGGCGTCGCCGCCCCGCCGGCCGGCCTCGCCTCCCCCAGCGGCCGCCGCGCGCGGGGGCGGTGGCGGTGATGGCGGGGGCCGCCCCCCGGAAAGCGCTGCTCCCCCGTTCCACCTCGCCCACTGCCCGCCCCTGGCCCCGCCCGCGTCCACCCGGGCGGAAGCTGAGGAGGCGGTGGCTCTGTTGGTCGGGGCGGACGGGGAGGCCGGGGCGGCGCTCGCCCGGCGCTTTGCCTTCCTTCCAACAGCAGGAGGCGGCGGCGGCGGCGGCGGAGGGCAGGCAGCCGGCGGGGGCGGCGGGGGGGTTGGTGAGGTCGGCGCTGCCGCCGCCCCGCCCGCCCTGCTCCCCATGCCCACGCCCGCCCACGTCGCCGAGACCCTGCGCCTGTTGCGGGCGTCCCGCGCACCCCTGGCCCCCACCCTGGCCGCCCTGGCCCGCGCCCCCGCCGCCCTCGCCCGGGCGGACGCGCCGTCCGCGCTCGGCGCCCTGGCCGCTTTTTTGAGGGGGGAGGCCGGCCTGGACCCGCCCGGCGTGGCATCCGTCCTGTCACGCATCCCCGACGTCCTCAGCGGGTCAGCCCCGTCAGTGGTGCACCTCACCCCGGCCGGCGCGCGCCGGGCCGTGCCCCCCGTGGCCGCGGCCCGGGCGTGCCGCGACTATTTGGTCGGCCGCCTGGGCGTGCCCGCCCCCGCCTTTGGGCCCCTCCTCGCCCGGGCCCCGCGCCTGCTGGCCCGGCCCGTGGCGGGCGGGGACGGCCTGGAAGCCTGCGTGGCGGCCCTGTCCGGGGTGGCCAGGCTGCGGCGGGGCGACCTGGTGGACGCCCTCACCGGCTGCCCGGCGGTGCTCCTGGCCACCCCGGGCGCGCTGGCCGGCCGCGCGCGCGCGTTTGCAGCCCTGGGCCTGCGGGCCCCGGCCGACTTCGCGGGCGCGCCGTCCCTCCTGGCCCGCGACCTGGGCGTGTCCGTGCCCCGTCGCATGCTGGCCCTGGCCAAGGGCGCGCGCTTCGCCGTGCCGGGCGCCGAGGGCGGCGGGGAGGGCGGGGTGTGTGGTGGCGGTGAGGGGCCGCCCACTCCTCCCCCCACCACGCTGTTCCTCCCGCGGGACTCGATTGCCCGCTGGTCGACGGCCCGCTTCCTGGGCGCGATCGGGGCGAGCCACTCCGAACTGGCCGCCGTGGCCAAGGAATGGGCCGACAGTGAGGCGGGTGTCAAGGCGCGGGCTGGGGAGGGGCAAGTCAAATGAATTGTGGAAATGGAAATGTGGAAATTTTTCATCCTCTCTGCTCGAGCGCCGCCACCAGCACCCGCCTCACCTCCTCTCCCCTGGCCCGCGCCGCCCCGGCCGTGCTGACCACCAGGCCGGGAGGGGCCAGGGCGGGCCCCCCACTGAACACGGCGTGCAGGAGGGGAGGCATGGAGGGCGGGCTGGCAGCGGGCATCACCCCGCCGGCCGGCCGGGGCGGATGGGCGGCCGCCATCATGCCGACGACCACGCTCACGAGCCCGTCCACTAAGCCTTCCTCCTCCGCGTCCGGGTCGACCACCACCACGGCGCGCCCGCCCGTCCACAGGCCCGCGGACATGGCGACCGGAAGCGCTGTCAGCAGGCCGGCGATGCGGGAGGCGCCGGCGGCGCCCGGCGGGGCGGCCGTCGCAGCGGCGGCGGCGGCGTTGAGGGCAGCGCCAGGCTCTGCCGCCGGCCCAGGCGCGACCCGCACGACGCGCCCGCCCTTGACCGCCACCCCCGGCACGGCCGTCGCGGCCAGGGCTGCCGCGCCCGCGGCCAAGGCCACGCCCAGCTCCCCGCCATCCGCACTCAAGAGGACGATGTCCAGGCGGGCCACAAAGATGGCGGCGGCGGGGGAGGGGGAGGGAGGGGCAGACGAAGGAATGCGGAGGGCCGCAAGGTCGACGCACCGCTCCAGCCCCGCCCGCACCGCGCCTGCCAGCCCCACCAGGCGCCCTCCCTCCCGCCGCTCCCCACTGGAGATGGGTGGGATTTCCACCGTGACGACGAGGATGCCGCCATCGGCAGCAGCAGCGCCCGTGGGCGGTGCCGGCGCGACCTCGAGGCGGAGGCCGGCAAGCGCGGCGGTGCGGCCGGCCCGGACTAAAGCTGTCGTGGCTTGGGAAGAGGAAGGTGAGGCGACACCGCCTCCGCCTTCCAAGGAGATGGTCAGCGGGCGTGCCTCCGTCAGGGAGCGACCACAGGGGCGGGTGTGGGCGGCGAGGTGGCGGGAGAGGAACTGAAATGAGAAAAGATGAGAGAGCAAGCGGGTTGAAGTGATGAGCCGCGGTGGCTAGGTTGTTGAGCGAGCGCGCCGTCCGCTCTCTCTCTCTCTCTCTCTCTCTCTCTCTCTCTCTCTCTCTCTCTCTCTCTCTGTCGCATCCTCCCGTGCCGTTCCCGTCTCCCTGTGCATATGCCCATCATCACCACGGACCTCCTCTGGGTACAGGCGGCGGAAGGTGGCGGGGTCATGAGGAGGGGGGGTGGGCGCGGGCGGGGCGGCGGCGGCCATCGTAGGGAGCGGTTATCTAGTGTGCTCTGGCGCTTGCGCGGCTGGGCCCGCGCAGTGAGATGCGCTGACGGGGTGGGTGAGGAGAGGTGGACGTCAGCCCTGGCTGTTTGGTGGACCAGGCGAGCGCCCGCCTTCCTCTCTCTGTTTGGGGGAGCGAAAGATGAAAACAAAAAAAAATGAGGCGAGCGAGGAAATAGCCTCGCGGCTCGCTCCCACTCTTTTCTTCCGGCGGCGCGCGCAAGCCTCCTCTCTGTGTGCCTTTGCCTCGCCCCTCCTTTCACCCAAAGAAAGAGGGTGCCGCACCTTGCCCCACCCTCCTGACCATGTTGCCCGCCCGTGGGGCTGCTTCCCACCGGCGGCGGCGCCTGGCCGGGGGCGCGCGGGCGTGGGGCGCAATTGGAGCGCTGCTCGTGCTCGCGGCCACGCTCGCAAGCGCGCAGCAGCAGCAGGCTCCGACCGCGTTTGCGGACGCGCCCCCCGCCCCCGCGCCCGTGACCATGGCCGCCAACCCGTCGGGCTGCATCCTGACCTTTGACCTGGCCAACGCGCCCGCGCTGGTGGGCGGGACCATCACGACCGAGGCCGGCAAGCCGGGGTCCCCGCTGACCACGGCCGGCGGGGTGCAAGTCGCCGGCCGGCTGGCCCTGCAGCTGGCCACGGCCGCCTGCCCCCGCACCTGGGCCGAACTGAATGCGACGGGCTTGACGGGCGCCAAGATCGTGCCGACAGAGGAACCCACGCTGCGCCTGTTGCCGGCCAAGCTGACGGCCAAGGTGAGAGGAGAGGGAGGGAGAGAGAGTGAATGGGCCAATCTGGGGGGGGGGGGGGGGAGGCTTCCGGCAGGGGGCGGCGCTTTTGTCTCCTTCTCTTTGCACGGCGCCTGCCTGCGCCAGGCGCCCCATACCTGGCCAGTGGCCCCACCAGGCTGGTCCTTGGCGACGCTATCTGACCCGCTGGCCGGGCAGCCGGGGGTGGATGGCGTGGTTGAGGAGGGTAGGGGTGGCGGTTTTCTTGTTTTTTACCCCCGTGCGGTTCCGCCGGCGGAACAGAAAAAAAAAGAGGGGAGCGCCCGCGTCTCCTTCCCGGAGCGGCGCGCGTGCGGGGGTTGGAGGGAGTCGCCCCCCCACCCCCACCGACGGTCCTGGCGCCGCGCGCACGGCTAGCCTGGCTGACTCCCCACACGCTTGGCATGGGGGTGTGGAGGCGCCGAGGGCGGGGAGAGCCGGCGGGCGGTCTCAATTGGCGGCGAGGGAGGCGCGCTCCGCCGCCGCCCGCCCCCCCCTTGCCCTCGAGGCCACCCCCCCCGCCCTCTCGCTTTCGCACCCCGCCCGCTCTCTCTCTCACATCAACCCTCCCCCTCCCTCTTTTTTCTTTCTCTTTTTTCTTTTCCCTTTCCGTAGGTCGGCAAGGACTTGGCCACCATCACCGCCGCCAACGTCACCCTTGCCGTCTCCTCCTCCGCCATGCCCCAGCCCTTGCCCCCGTCCCCTGCCACCCTGGGCGGCAAGCCCGCCACGTCGCCGAACACGTGGCAGGGGCTGCTGGTGACTGGGACGGCCGCGTCCGGCGAACCGCCCTCTGCCGTGGGGCCGCTCTTCAAGGGCGCGGCCAGCCCTGTGCCGCTGTCGTACGTCCCGACGGCGGCCGCCCCCGCCCCCAAGGCCAATGCGGCCGCCACCTTCAGCTTCACGGGGGCCGACGCGACCGTGTTCATGAGCCTCCAAAAGCTCAACTTCACCTTCCGGTCCGAGTGGGCGGCGGGCGGGCGGACCGGGCCGGCCATCGTGTGGGTGGCCACCAACCTGACCTCCTCGTCCGTGCTGGGGTGCAAGGACGGCGGGTGCGGGCCCAACGGGCGGTGCGCGCCCCCGCCCGCGGACGCGGCGGACCCGCGGGGGCGGAAGGGGCCGGCCCCCGCGTGCGTGTGCCGGTGCGGGTTTGCTGGGCCGACCTGTGCCTCGCCCGACCCGGCCCCGCCGGCCAAGTGCCCGCCCTTCCCGTCCTGGCCGGCCACCTTCATCGCGCCGAGCCCGCCGGCCTCGCTGCTGTCCACGGGCGGTGGCGGCGGCGTGCTGGGCTCCCTGCCCGGCCTGACGGCGGGGGGCGAGCCCTGCACGTGCGCGGCCGGCGGCAGCCTGGCCGCTCTGCTCGCCTCGTCCACGTGCGAGCCGGGCTGGTCGGGCCTGTACTGCGACGCCTGCACGTCCGACACCGCCTGCGCGGCCTCCACCGGCGACCCGGCGTCCACCTGCTCCAACTCTCTGGAGTACCTGCCCCGCACCGTCTCCAAGGCGTACGTGTGCGACCTCTCCGACACGGTCGTGGGCGCCTTGGTCGACCCGCGCAAGGGGTACTGGTTCAACTGCACGACCACGCCCGTCGAGTGGCCCGGCCTACTGGACAAGAAGGGCCGGCCCCGGACGGGCGGGTCGTGCGAGCTGGGGATCGGGCTGTCGACCGACCCGGAGAACCCGATCGTGTGCACGGCGCAGGCGTGCCAGTTTGTGCCCGGGACGTCGGGCGTGCAGTGCCCGACGAGCTCTTGCGCCTGCCCGCAGGGGCCGCCCGGGCCGGATGGCGTGCCCGCCTGCCCCGCCATCGCGGCCACGTACGTGTCCATGATTGACGGCAAGCCCGTGGACGCTACCTGCACGGCCGCCGGGGCGTGCACGATCGACGTCAAGGACTTTCCGATCAAGCTGACCGCCAAGTGCACGGCGGGCGACTGCCAGTCGGATGGGGCGGCGCTCCTGAAGGGTGGCGTCCTGGAGCAGCCCCGCGATTACTCGAGCGTCATCGCGGCCATCCCCATCATGGCGCTCCTGGCCCTGGCCAGCGTGGCGGGCATCCAGATGATGGCGGCCACGGGACGGCTGGCCGGCGGGAAGGGGGGAGCGGGCGGGGGTGGCGGGGTCAAGGGTGGGGCGGCAGCGGCGGCCACCACGGCTGCGCGCGGCGGGGTGGGTGGCGAGCCCGCCGGGGCCGGCGCGGTCGCCCTGGTCGCCAAGGCCGCCCCCCGCGCGCCCGCCCACCCCATCCAGGAGCTCAAGTGGTGGGACCTGTCCTGCACGGTGCCGGGCACCCGGTTCGCGCCCAACCACGGGGGCGGCGGCGGGGGCGCGGCCGGCGGCAGCGGCGCGTCGCACCCGACCGCGGCGGGCGGCCTGGGCGCCCTGGTGTCATCCGTCGCGGTCTCCCCCACCGCCCGCCGCCCTGGCCTGCCCGCCTTTGGCGGCGGCGCCAACGGCCGCCTCGCCCACGCCACCTCCTCCGCGGCGGCGCTCTCGGAGGCGGCGTCCCGGCGGGCGGGCGCGGTCTCGCCCGGCGCGACGCCCACCGCGGCAGGCGGCGCGGACGCCTTTGCCCCTGCCGCCGCTGCCTCTGCCGCTGCGCCCACCCCCGCCCCCAGGGCAGGCTGGTTTGGGCCCGCCCGCCCGCGCGTCCACATCCTGCGGGCGGCGGCGGGCGAGGCCCGCATGGGCGAGCTGGTGGGCGTGCTGGGGCCCTCGGGTTGCGGCAAGACGACCATGCTCTCCATCCTGGCGGGCTCCGTCTCCTCGCTCTCCGCCTCCTCCCGCGTCTCCGGCCACATCACCCTGGACGGCGAGAAGCGGCGGGGGTGGGCGTCCCGCCTGGTGGCGTACGTCCCCCAATTCGATTTCCTGCTGCCCACGCTCACGGTGGCCGAGACGCTGCGCTATTCCGCCCTGCTCCGCCTGCCCGCGTCGACGGCGCCGGCGGACATTGCGGCCCGCGTCGCCGCGACCATCGAGGAGCTGGGCCTGACCCACGTGTCGGGCGCCCAGGTCGGCGGGTCGTCCGGCATCCGCGGCGTGTCGGGCGGGGAGCGCCGCCGGGTGACGATCGGGATGGAGCTGGTCATCGACCCAGCCATCATCGTCCTGGACGAGCCGACCTCCGGCCTGGACTCACACACCGCCCTCAACCTGATGGTCACGCTCAAGGCGGTCGCGGCGGCCGGCCGCATCGTCATGCTGTCCTTCCACCAGCCCTCGCCCGCGATGTTTGACCTGCTGGACCGGTCCTTCCTGATGGCGCGTGGCAACGTCCTCTACTCGGGGCCGCCGTCGGGCGTGCCCTCCTTCTTCGAGGCGGCGGGCTGCCCCGTGCCGTCCGGGACGGCGGCGGCGGAGCACATGCTGACGGCCGTCTCGGACCCCAAGCTGCGGGACCCGCTGCTGGCGTACGCGGGCGCGCAGCGGCGGGCGGCGGCCGAGGAGCGCGCGGCGGGGGGTGGTGGCGGCGTCGGCGGGGGTGGCGGGGGTGCGGCGACGGCCGCCTCCCGGTCCGCGGACGATGACTTCACCTCTGACGCGTCTGAGGACGGCGCGGGGCCGCGGGGGGGTGGCGGCAACGCCACCGCCACGCCGGGCGGCCCCCTGCTGACCATCCAGTCGGGGCGGTCGGCCGACCTCGAGGCGGGCGCGGCCGGCGCGGCCGCTGCGGCCGGCGCCTGCTCCTTCGCGCCCTGCGCCACCACCCGCCGCCTGCGCAAGCCCGCCCGCACGCCTTTTGGGCGCGAGCTCGCCGTACTGTTCTGGCGGACCCTGACCGAGATCTGGCGCAACCCGTCCCTCCTGGCCATGCACTGCATCATGGCGCTCACGATGGGCCTGCTGTGCGGCGGCATTTTCTACAACCTCAAGTTTGACATTGCGGGCGCGCAGGGGCGGCTGGGCGCGGTGTTCTTCGCCCTGACCCTCATGGCCCTCACCTCGCTGACGACGGTGGACCTGCTCACGAACGAGCGGGGGCTGGTGGTCAAGGTAAGGGGGTAGAGAGAGAGAGAACCACGCGAGAAGGGAGAGAGAGAAGAAAGGAGGTCGAGGCGGCCCCTCACTCCTCGTGCGCGCTGCCGTCGTTATCCTCCATTCTCTCTCTCACGCACCCCGCGTCCCCATCATCATCCCTGCTTTTTTTCTCTCTCTGTCACACACAGGAATGCATCGCCGGCTACTACCGCCCCGTCTCCTACTACCTCTCCAAGGCCACCCTGGACGGCCTGCTGCTGCGCATCCTGCCGGCTATCCTGTTTGCCATCCCGCTCTACCCCTTGAGCGGGTTCCAGCCGGGGGCGCCCCAGGTCGCCCTCTTTTTCTGCGTCCTGGCCGTCTTCTCCGCGGCCGTCGGCGCCCTATCCATGGCCGTCACGGTCGGCTTTGGCACGGCGGGGCGGGCGTCGCTGGTCATGAACCTGGTGCTGCTGCTGTCGCTGCTCTTTGCGGGCTTCCTGGTGAACGTCAACTCGATCACGCCCACCCTGCGCTGGGTCGCCTCGCTCTCCGTCTTCCGGTACGCCTTCGAGGCGATGACGACGAGCGAGATGAGCGGCATCGAGCTCACCTTTGCCGCGCCCACCGGCCCGGGCGCCCAGCCCATCACGGTGCAGGGCCTGCCCGGCGGCGGCGCGGGCGGCGGGCTGAGCGTGGACCTCAAGGGCGACACGTTCCTCCAGGCGATCGGCCTCGACTCGCGCAAGCTCCTTCTGGACGTCATCGCCATCGACCTGTACTGGCTGGCCGCCGTCCTGCTGGGCGTGTCCCTGCTCTACTACACCATGCCCCGGGCCCTGGTCGTCCGGGCGCCGGAGGGGAGCGAGGGCAGCCGGCGGGGCGGGAGGAAGGGGGGGGCGGAGCAGAACAATGGCGCGGGTGGTGGTGGCCAGGTCAGCAAGACCAGCAGTTTCGCCAGCCTGACGGGCCGGCTGGTGGGGCGGGGGAACAACAAGTGATGGGAGATGAGGATGGTGGATTTGTTGAGTTGCGCGTGTGCATGCAGGGGTGAGAGAGGAGAGAGCGGTGTGCGTGGGGGCGTTGAGCGCAGAGTTGAGGGGGTGAAGGTTTGAGAAAAGAGGAGAGATGTTGTGAGAAATCACACACTGGCCACCAGTTGCGTAGACAGAGGGGTCCACGCACACACACGAACGAACGCACGCACGCACCCCCCTTTCTCCCACACACCCCTCCCTCCCTAAAACTCCCTTCGATTCTCTCTGGATCCGCGATCCAGTCGACCAATTTCGGCGAGAGATCCTGCGGAACGCTGAAACAAGTGACAGGCTTTTTTCCGGGGCATGCGTGCCGTCACCCTCTTTTTGCTCCTCCTAGCCACGGCCGCGTCCGCCCAACCCTCGACGACTCAGTTCACGGACGCGGCCAATGATGCGGCCCGGGCGGCCCTGAGCGGCCCGGCATTCCAGGCCGCCGCGGCGCGGGCGGCTGCCGCGGCCGCCAACCCGACGCCCACCCCGGCCGCGACGGCGCCCTCCCCACCCCCGAAACCAGCAGCGCCCGCCCCCTGCCCGTCCGGCCTCTCCGGCGCCAACTGCGACATCTGCAGCTCCGCCGCCGCCTGCGCTGCCCTCCCACCTTCCCTGGGCGGCGGCCCCGGCACCACCTGCGTGGCCGGGCTGGAGTACCGGCGCACCACGCTCGTCAAATCGTATGCCTGCGACATCTCGCGCTCCGCGGCCGCGACCGTCCTCGACCCGTCCCCGTCCGGCTACTGGGTCAACTGCACCGCGCCCCGGGCGGGCGACTTTGGAGGGGGGGCGTGCCAGCTGGCCATCGGACTGAAGACGGACCCGGCCAATCCGGTCGTGTGCGAGGCGGACGGGTGCTCCTTCAAGGCCGGCTCGCCCGACTGGGCGTGCGCCAAGGCGGCGTGCGGCTGCCCGCGGGGGTCGGCCAAGGACGCGCTCACGGGCAAGCCGGCCTGCCCTGCCGCCGCCCTGCCGTACCTGCCATTGGTGGACGGCAGGGCCTTCAAGTTCGCGTGCGGGGCGTCCATCGGCAAGCCGGCCTCCCCGGGCGACTGCCGCCTGACGATCGAAGCCTTCCCCCTGGTCTTTGACGGCGCCTGCTCCGCGGCCGGGTGTGAGGGGGCGGCGGGCGCGGGCGAGATGGTGGACTGGACGGGCGCCCAGCCCCGCAACTGGTCCACGCTGGCGGCAGCGATCCCGGTGGCGGCCCTGGTGGCGTTGTGCGCCCTAGCCTCAATCAACCTGGCGGCCGTGGGTGGGGGAATGGGGGAGCGGCGGGGTGAGGGGGGGGGCGGGCTGGGGGGGCGGTGCTGTGGCCTAGGCCTGGCAGCGGGTAAAGCCAGGCGGGGGCGGGGACCGCTGGAGGCGCCTGGGGCCGCCGCCGCCGTGGACGGCCCCGCCTGGGGCTCCTCACCCGGGCCTCCGCCGCCTGTTGGTGGTGGTGCGGCTGCCACCCCCCCACCCCCTCCCCTGCCGGGCATGGGCCCGCTCATCCGGGAGCTGGCCTGGGCGGGCGTGACCGTGACGGTGCCCCTGCAGGGCGCCCGGGCTATCGCGGCCGCCCGGGCCGCGGCCAGGCGGACGGCCGGGCACGGGGTCGAGGCTGGGCCCATGCACAAGCACCCCACGCCCTCCCTCCCAGCCCGCCCCCGCACCGCCATCCTCTCCTCCCTCTCCGGCATCGCCCGCGCCGGCCACCTGGTTGGCCTGCTCGGCCCGTCCGGTTCCGGAAAATCCACGCTACTAGGCGTCCTCGCCGCCGACACGCAAACACTCTCGGCGTCCGCGGCGGTCGCCGGGGCGGTGTCCTGGGACGGCGCGCCCCGCCCTCGCTGGTCCCGGCGGGCGGTCGCGTACGTCCCCCAATTCGACTTCCTGCTGCCCTCCCTGACCGTCTCGGAGACGCTGCGCTATTCCGCCCGCCTGCGCCTGCCGCCGGCCACCCCCCGGAGCGTGATCGACGGGCGGGTGGAAGCCACGCTCGCGACCCTGAGGCTGACCAGCGTGGCGCACTCCCGGGTGGGCGGGGGCGGGGGCGGGGACGCCTCCACCTCCTCCAGCGGCGTCGGCATGAGCGGCGGCGGCGGCGGCGGCGGCGGCGGCGGCGGCGCCCGCGTGTCGGGCGGGGAGCGGCGGCGCGTCGCGATCGGCCTGGAACTGGTCACCGACCCCGCCATCCTCCTCCTGGACGAGCCGACCTCCGGCCTGGACTCGCACACCGCCCTGCAAATCATGCGGGCCCTGAAGGCGCATGCGGGCGGGGGGCGCATCGTGCTGCTCTCCTTCCACCAGCCGGGGGCGGCCATGTTCAACTCGCTGCTCGACTATGCGTACGTCCTGGCGAGGGGGCGCACCATCTTTGCGGGCCCGCCCTCGGCCGCAGCGTCCGCCCTGGCGGCCGCCCGCTCGCACGAGGTGGGGCCGGGCGGGGAGGCCCCCCCGCCGGGCGCGTCCGACGCGGAGCGCCTGCTGACGGCGGCGGCGGACGATGCCGTGGCCGGCCGCATGGCCGCGGCGGTCGAGGCCGAGGCCGAGGCGGCGCCCCCCAAGGGCGTCCTCCCGCCCCCCCCCTCTCTCAACGGGGTGTGTGTGGGGAAGGAGGGGCGCGCACCCTTGTCCCCTCCACCCCGCCCGCCCCGGGCCCGGGAGCTGGCCGTCCTGTTTTGGCGGGCCGGCACCGAGGTCGCCCGCAACCCGGCCCTGCTGCTCATGCACTGTCTGCTGGGCGGGGGCGCCGGCCTGCTGTGCGGCGGCATCTTTTGGCGCATGGGCACCGACTTGGCGGGCGCGCAGGGGCGGCTGGGCGCGATCTTCTTCGCCCTGACCCTCATGGCCCTCACCTCGCTGACGACGGTGGACCTCCTGATCGCGGAGCGGGGGCTGGTCGTCCGGGAGGTGGCGGGCGGGTATTACCGGTGCGTGGCGGGAGAGGGCGGGGGGGGGAGGGAGAGGGAGAGGGAGAGGAGGGGGGCCCGGGGGCGCGCGGGCGCGGCCCCGCGCGGGCCTCCACAGGGGCGGTGTGTGTGA
>Ga0315288_10006806_pt1 | contig 14495 bp, 8 predicted proteins | sample YL17G11_20_MG_FD_203454 | JGI IMG/M metagenome (GOLD analysis project Ga0315288, IMG submission 203454) | Sediment microbial communities from Yellowstone Lake, YNP, Wyoming, USA - YL17G11_20 | ecosystem: Environmental > Aquatic > Freshwater > Lake > Sediment | place: USA: Wyoming | collected... | reverse complement strand
CGAGAATTTCACCGGCGAAAAAGGCAAGGCCGGCATGTCGGTCGACGGTCCGGCCCTCAACGCCGCCCGCGAACTCGGGCAGGGCTGGAAGGTATCGCCCTATGTCCGGATCAAGCCCAAGGAGACCCTGGTGATGGCCGACGTGAAGGGCGAGGGCGCGATCCAGCAAATCTGGTGCACGCCGTCCGGCACCTGGCGTTACGCGGTCATCCGTTTTTACTGGGACGACGAAACCGAGCCGTCGATCGAATGTCCCCTTGGAGATTTTTTCGCCTGCGGCTGGGGACGCTATGCTCAAATTTCCTCGCTGGCCGTCTGCGTCAATCCCGGAAGCGCCTTCAACTGCTATTGGGAAATGCCCTTCCGGAAAGGCTTCAAGGTGACCCTGGAGAACCTGGCCGACGAGAACTTCACGATCTATTATCAGATCAATTATACGCTGACCGACATCCCCGACGACGCGGCGTATTTCCATTCTCAATTCCGCCGGACGAACCCCTTGCCCTATAAGGACGTCTTCACGATCGTCGACGGGATCAAGGGCTGGGGCCATTATGTCGGGACGTACATGGCCTGGGGCGTGAATAACAACGGCTGGTGGGGCGAGGGTGAAATCAAATTCTTCATGGACGGCGACGACAAGTTCCCGACGATCGCGGGGACGGGGACGGAGGACTATTTCTGCGGGTCCTACGATTTCGACACTAAACGGCCCGACGGGACCGTTCAATACACGGAGCATACGACGCCCTACAGCGGCCTGGCCCAGGTCATTCGCGGCGACGGGCATTACGATGTCCAGCAGAGGTTCGGGCTTTACCGCTGGCACATCATGGATCCGATCCGGTTCGAGAAAGACCTGCGGGTGACGATCCAGGCGTTAGGCTGGCGTTCGGGCAGCCGCTACCTTCCCCTCCAGGACGACATCGCTTCGGTGGCCTTCTGGTACCAGACCGAGCCGCACGTCAAGTTCCCGAAGCTCCCCAACCGCGACGCGCTCGAAATCATCTAGGATCAGGCATTTAGGCTTTCTTCCAAATTGAATGGGGCATAATGACAGAGTCACGACCTCGCTCCCCGGTCCGGTTCTTCACGCCCTCACTCCGACACTCGGAAGCGCTGACGTTTTTCGGGGCTCCCCCTTGTTCAAGGGGGAGTAGAGGGGGTGAGTACCCATACGGACAGAGTCTTGGGAAGCGCTTCCGCAGGGCTTTGCGGCGAAGAACTCGCCTCCCGGCATTGATTCTACGGGCGTCGGCCGGGAGGCTCAGACAACTTCGCCGGCCGGCTTCTTCCGATCCGGCTTCCCTCGCCGTCCGGGTCGTGAGGTCTAAACCGGACAGGTCCGCTCGGTCCGCGACTCTGTCCTCTCTTGCTTTGTCCAAACAATTCGGAAGAGAATCGCATTTTATTTGTTTCGAGAGGGGAAGGCGATGCAAAGAACGAGAATCGTTCTAATCAGTTTCTGTCTTCTGATGGCTGGGATTTGCGTCCAGGGAAAGGCCGGCCAAGTGAGCCTCAAGACCGTCGATGGCGTCACGGTCATCATGAACGGTAAGAAACCCGACCCGCCCAAGGGCGCGGCGACCAAACTCGTCCTTGAAGAGATCTACACCGTAGGCGGCGGCGACTCGCCCGAGGAATCATTCGTCGAGGTCGTGGCTTTGGATGTCCTCAAAGACGGAACGGCATATGTTCTCGACATGAAGGATAACCGGGTCAAAGTCTACGACGCCAAAGGAAAATTTCTTCGTGTTTTTGGGAAGAAAGGCCAAGGGCCTGGGGAATTGAACCAACCGGTCGGCCTTCTCATCACTCCGGAAAACGAAGTCCTTGTCGAAGACGCCCTCAACCAGCGTCTGGCCTTTTTCGACCTTGAAGGCAAATTTTTGCGCCATCTCTCCACGGCCAAAGCCCTTGGACTCTCCGGGATCGAGATGGACGGGCGAGGTCTGATGGTCGCCCGCTCCATGGGAATGGGCGACGCCGGCAAAATGTACATGGACGTTAAAACGTACGATAAAGATCTCAACCCGAAGGTCAAACTGGCGGCTGTCGAATTCCCGGTTTCTTTGCAAACCAAGATCAATCCCTTTTCGGGGATGACCCTGCTTTATGCCCTGGATGGCCAAGGGCACATGTTTTTCGGCAGCGCGAAAGGCTACGAGATCAAGGTTCTTTCTCTCGACGGCAAGCTCCTCAAGATGATCGGTCGGGAGTACGACCCGGTGGCCATCACCAAAGAGGACAAAGACGAGATGCTGAAACTCATCCCGAGCGTCGCCGGCGTCAACGTCAAAGACATGATCCAGTTTCCGGAAGTCTATCCTCCATACGGCAATTTCATTCTGGCCGAGGAGGGGCGTCTTTTGGTCCGGACGTACGAAAAAGGACGAGTGAAGAAAGAGTTTTATTGGGACGTTTTCGACGCCGACGGACGGTTCATCGCCAAAATTCCCATCGTCCACGAAATCCGGCTTTGGCGCGACGGGAAGGTTTACTTTTTTGTCGAAGACGAGGACGGATACAAGGTCCTCAAGTGCTTCCAGGCCCGTTGGGAGAAGTAAGGGGGCGGATTCGGATCGAGACCCTGATCACTGTCTGATCGGTTTTTTGAACGAAGACGAAATCATAGTCGCCGATGAATCCCGGACCGGGTTGCCAGGTGAAAGTCCCGTTTCGCCGATCCAGCCGGTTCGCATAGCCGGGAAACAATGTTGCGATATCGACCCGATAATGGTTATTAAAGCGGGATGACGTCGTTGTTTCCGGCTGAATTGATGCGCGCCTCGTGTTACAATAGCCATCGACGAGGATTCGAGCAAGGCATGGATAAGAAATCCGTGGACGAATGGCGCCGGGGCCAAGCCGCGGCCGCAAAAAAAATCACGGAGGAGCGGACCGTCAATATCCTGGGATTGACGCCCGAGCGCTCTCAACGCATTTTTCTCTCGCTCAGATCCCAACCGCGCCGACGTTTATCGCCGCGGGAACCGTCTTTCCTCCTCATGGAAATGCGCAAGGTCCTCGGCCGGCGGATGAGCGGAACATCCCCCTCACGATGAACATTTTCGACGCCGCGTTTGAAATCGCAGCCTTTCTGAAAAAGCAAAAAGCGCCCTACGCGATTATCGGAGGGCTGGCCGTCCAATTCCACGGCGAGCCCCGTTTCACCCATGACGTCGACCTGATGGTCCTTGTGCCGCCCAAAGCATTGGCAGAATTCCTCGACCGGACCATTGCGGCTTTTCGTCCGCGCATCAAAGACGCCAAGGCTTTCGCCCTGAAGAATCGAGTCTTACTCGTTTCATCGCAGGCGGGGGTCCCGATCGACATATCGTTCGGAATTCCCGGCTATGAAGAAGAAGTCTTGCGGAGGTCGGTCCGGTATGCGCCCCGGAAGGGGCGAACTCTCCGTTTGATCGGCGCCGAGGACTTGATTATCCACAAATGCGTCGCCGGCCGGGGACGGGACCTCGAGGACGTCGAGGGGATTCTGATCCATTACCGTCTGAAACTCGACCTCACGTATATTCGGAAATGGCTCGGCGAATTCGCCTTGCTCATCGACGAATACGATGTCCTCGCCTATTTCGAATCCGCCATGAAAAATGCGCGGGCGCGGTTGACGAGGCAGGATGCTTTTCGCTCCTGAACTCTGATCGGACAACTCCGCATCTTGGAATCCTGCGGTCGCATGGGCGAGATTCGAATCGAGCGGCTTAATTTCGACGAGGATTTCTCATGAGGACTTTAATCTGACATATCCCCTTATTTGGAGGCGGAATAACATTCCCTTCGATCGGCCGGCCGTCGATTGTGATTTCGACAACGCTGGACTCAACGCCGTCCGGGTTCTCGACCTCGATGAAATACCGCGTCCCGCGGAAGACTCGCTCGGCCTTGAAGCATTTCCATGAAGAGGGGATGACCGGATCGATTTTCAAGCCGTTGTATTCCGGCCGGATGCCCAGGATATAGTCATAGGCGACCCGATACATCCAAGCGGCTGACCCCGTTTGCCAAGAATGGCTGGCCCGGCCGGGGCTGTCATGTTCGTCGCTCGTAATGTATTGCGAATAGACATACGGCTCGGCGACGAAAACGTCGGAGTCGACCCGGTTCGGAAGCAGAGTCTTATAATAATGAAAGGCCCGATCGCCGCGGCCGAGAAGGCACTCGGCCTGGATGAGCCAGGCGACGGGATGGCAGAACACGGCCCCGTTCTCCTTTTTGCCCCAGACACACCGGGTGATCAGGCCGATCTTGGGATCGATCTCGCGGAACGCCGGGGCGCAAATCTTCGGCCCGAAAGCCGAATCGAGTTGCTCCATCGCACTGTCCATGGCCCGGATGAGACGCGTCCGGTCCGGCAGCCCGGCGATGACGGCCCAGCTCTGGGCGTTGATGAATATTTTTCCCGCCGCGTTGTCTTTTGAGCCGATCCGCCGGTCTTTTTCGCCGAAGGCGCGGATGTACCACGCTCCGTCCCAGGCGTTCGTCTCGACAGCCTTCCGGAAGCGGTCGCGGTCAACGCCCACCTCGGCGATTCGGGCCTGCAGATTTTCGATCTCGTTCGGCGGTTGATCGCTCGCCGTCCGTTTCCTCTCGAAATATTTGAAGAGATCGGCCAGGCGGTCGAGCATGGCCGCGTAAAACATTCCGCCCCAGACGCTTTCTCCTCCGTCCTCGCCGCCGATGTAGTCGAGCGTGTCGTTCCAGTCGCCCCGGCCGAAGATCGGGAGGCCGTGCCGTCCGGTGTTGCCGTGCGCGAATTCGACGACGGAAAGGAGGTGGTCGAGGATGGGGCCGGGCGGCCCGTCCAGATAGGACTCCTCGGACTCGAGGATTCCAAAATCGCCCGTCTCCTTGACATATTCCGTCACGGCCAGGATGAACCAGAGGGGGTCGTCGCAGTGGCGGGTGAATTCCCCCTGCCCGTCTCCGTAGAAGTGATGATAGACCTTTCCGTCGCGCCGCATTTGACGGGCCAGGAGGCCGATCCGCTCCCGCGCTTTTGCCGGGTCGGCGATGGTGATGGCAATCGTGTCCTGGGCGGTATCGCGGTAACCGAAGCCGCGGCCGATGCCCCAGTAATAGAAGCTTGCGACCCGTCCCACGTCGAAAGCGACTTTGGCTTGATAGGGGGACCAGCCGTTGAGGAAGACATCGACATCCGGATCCGGGGTCGAAACGCGGGTGTGGGCGAGAAACTTGTCCCAATTCGTCCGGACTTTTTCGAAGGCCGATTCGACGGCCGCCGGTTCGTGATACCTCCGGACGGCGCTCTCTTTGCGCGCGGCGAATTCATCCTTTGCTATGACGCCCAGGGAAAAAATGAGGTCCGTGGCTTCTCCCGGATCCAACTCCAGGTTGACTTGAAGCGCACCGACGGCGTTCCCGAAATCCGTACCGCGCGAGCTGAGACGGCCTTCCTCGACGGCCAGGGGCCGGCTCTCGTTCCCGTATGGGCCGATGAACCGCTCCCGGAGAGTTTCGTAGGCGGACACGGGACGATTCACGGTGAAAAAAGCCCAGCGGTCCCACTCCTGGTTTTCCTGATGCTGGGTGCCCCGCGTCTCGGTAACCCAGTAGGTCTTTGTGGCGAAGAGGCTTCCGAGGCCGGGATCGAAATGGACCCGGTTGAAGTGCTGGTCGTCACACTGATTGATCAGGTCGATCAGGGCGTGGCCGAGAGCGAATTCGACGTAGCCGAAGACGGAAAGCCGGCGCGGGCGTCCCGAGACGTTCCGAAGCGACGCGCGCCATATTTCCTGATCGTCGTCGGGCGGGACGAAAAAAAGGACGGTCGAGGCGATGCCCTCGACATCGGCCTCGGCCCGGGTATAACCAAAGCCATGGGCGACGCGGTAGGCCTCGATATCCCTCCCGACCGGCTGCCACGTCAGGCTCCAGATTACGCCCGTATCGCGGTCTCGGACGTAGAGAAATTTTCCCGGCCGGTCGGGCGGGACGTCGTTGATGCGGTAACGGGTGATCCGGCCGTGAAGCGGGCTTTTAAAATAGCTGATCCCCCCGCCGTTCGCTGAAATCGTGGCGAAATACCGGCCGTTGTGGATATAGTTGATCCACGGGCTGGGCGTATCGACCCGGGTAATAATGTACTCCCGGCCGTCCTCAGAAAAAAAGCCATAGTTCATAGTTTGATTCTCCCCCGTCAAAAGACGGGGACACGAACCGAATTCCAGAGAATTCGGATCATGTCCCTTCTTTTCCTTCGACAAAGCCCGAATCGCCGTGGTCGCGCTTCATCGTCCGCAGGGAGCGGACCATCTCGGCGAGGTTGATGAAGCCTCCCGTCCCGAACCAGAGAAGGACGGCGATCGAGGCAATGAGGTAGATCCAGACATAGGTCTTCCAGAATCCGAACCACGGGCCGTTCCTGACCCCGCCGGCTAAATTCAAGACCGTTCCAATGATAAAGACAACCACCCAGGCGAACGTCCAGGCATAGGTGATCACGTAGATGAGTTTATCGCCCCGGGTGAATTCCCGGCCCATGCCCAAGACCTTCCACCCCCGGAGTGGCTGAGCTTCGACGATCCGCGTTTCCTCTCTGACGGCGAAGCCGCCTCGAAGAAGCATCCGGTCCATGTCGAACCGCTTTCTTTTTCCGGCGAGAAGCGACACCGTCACATAGATAACGCTTGCCGCCGCCATCGCCAGTCCCCAAAACATCTGGCCGTTGATGGGAAAGTCCTTGTCGATCTGCCCGACGACGATTCCGCCCACGGCCGTGACCGACCCGGTGATCATGGCCGCCCAGGCCGCGGCGGTCGTTCCTCGTTTCCAGTATAGCCCGCCGATGATGACCGCTCCCGAGCCGCCGGCGAAGATCGCCCCCGTCACCGCGAAGAACAGAAAGATATACTCGCTCTGCTGGAAAAGCAGGCTGAAGAGATAGACGAAAACCGCGACACCCAGAATGGCCAGCTTGAGGACCTTGATGTGCCGTTCCGGGGCGAATGGTTTTTTTCGGATCGGCATGACCACGTCCTGGATTAAAATCGATCCCCAGGAGTGAAGATAGGTCTCGTGACAGCCGATCGAAGCGGCCAACATGACGGCCGCGAAGGCGCCCATCAGCCCGGCGGGGAGCAGTTGGGTCAGGGCCATGGGGACGGTGAGCTGGCTGCGGATCGCCTCGGACGCGACTCCGTCCAGGACGGGTTTGACGGCCGCGGCTTGGGCGGCGAAATCCGGGTGGTGGAAGAAGGCGTAGGCCAGGACGGGGACAAAAACGAGGAACAACCCCCACTGGGGGATGCCGCGCCAGTTGGCCAAAACGTCGCCCATTTTGGCCTCATGGGCGCTCTTGGCCGAGGCGTTGTAGGCCTGGGTGCCCTGCCAGGAGAGTTTGCCGTAAATCACCCCCACCATTCCAATGAGGAAATACCAGAAGTTGTAATCTTTCGTGCTCCCGGTCTTGAAGGGATTGATGAGGGAGGCGTCGGCCGGGGCCGCGGACACGGCCTCGAAGATATGCCCCCAGTCGAGCTTCAGCATCAGGACGACGACGATGACGATGAAGACGGCGTTGATGAAAAGGCCTTGGAGGAAGTCGGTGATCATGACCGCGATCTGACCCCCCGAAAAGACGAAATAGAGCGGGATCGCCAGAACGACGATCATGACCAAGGCGAAGGTCGAGATCTCCCAGCCGAAGAGGTTGACGGCCCGGGGGAGGCCGCAGAAATAGATGAAAAACCGGGCGCTCACCGCCGGAAAGATCCCGAAGTTGATGATTCCCGAGACGAAGGCGAGGCCGCCGGCGAAGATGCGGAAGTTGCGGCTGTAGCGGATCTCGAAGAACTGGGCCATGGTCAGGCAGCGGGTCTGGCGGAACCGGTAGAGGACCCAGCCCGAGACGCTGATGGCGACGAGGACGACGGCCATGGCCATTTCCCACCAGCGGAGGTTGAAACCGGCGATGTAGTTCATCTCCAGCATCCCGACGATCGTGATCGCCCCCAGGGCGGACGTTCCTTGAGCCATCGAGACCAGGTAGCGGCCGCCCGTCCGGCCGGCGGCCAGGAAGTCCGAGACGCTTCGCATCAGTCCTTTGCTCGCGACGACGACGGCCACGAGGGCGGCGAAGACGGCGGCGACGACGGCCCAGTCGAGGAGGGCGAGGTTCATGGCGGGATTGTAGCCGCGGGACCGGGCGGCGTCAATTGGGAGCCGGCATTCCCCCGCGCGGGACAGTTGTGATAAAATAGCCGCAACGCCACATTAGGAGACTGGACATGACAAGACACCGGTTTTTCATCGCGGCCCTGATCGTCATCCTCGCGGCCGGGACGGCCCTCCTCGCCGGCCAAACCCGGATGCGGAGCGGCGAAGCGGCTATTTTCCTCAAAAGCGGCGACTCGATCATCGACAAGATCATCGACATCTCGAGCGAGCGCCTCGTCCTTGAGACCGAAAACAACGGCGAGTTTCCCCTCCGGGACATCTGGATGATCAACTTCATCAATGACACTTGGAACTTTCCCGAGGAACGGAACCAACTCGAAACCCGCGACCACTACGTCTTCATGCGGAACGGCGGCGTCTCGGCCGGCCGGATCGTCGATTTCAGCTCCGAACAGCGCGTCTTCCAGTTCGAGAGCGGAGAAGAGTTCCCCATCGGCCAGGTTCGCCGGATTTACTTCTCGAAGAACGTTCCCGGCTCTCTTTCGGGCGGCCAGGGCGGCGGCCAGCAGGGCGGCGGGAGCGCCAATGTTTGGGTGGGAGCGTTCAGCCGACAGACGCCCGCTCCGCCGATGGAAATTGCCCTGGAGGAGAACGGCACCGCCCGGATGACGATCGAGGCCGTCGGAGGCCGGGAGATCGTCCTGGCCGGCACTTGGGAGCATGTCGATGCCGGTTCGGTCCGGGTCACGGTCACGAACCAGGTAAACCGAGGCGACCGGCGGACGATGATTTTCGGCCTTGAACGAAACACCTTGATTTCGCTGAGCGGATCGCTCGGGAACAACGTCCGCCTCCAGCGCCGGTGAACGCCCCGCGTTGACAACGGCTTTTCGTCCGGATAGCATAGGGCCGCTCGTCCCCGGAAGAAGAGAATGGCGATAAAAAAACTCGGGAGCGCCCCGGTTTTCATTCTCCTCGTTCTGACCGTTTTTTTCGCCGCCGCGGCCCAAGCCCAGGATGTCACCTTGATCTCCGATATCCTGACCGATAAATCCCGATACTGGAACACCGAAGTGACCGTTTTCGGGCACGTCCAGACCGTCGCCCCGGTGCAATCGGGTTCGTCGCGGGGGACGTACACCCTGCTGGATGACAGCGGCCCGACGCCGTTGACGATCCGGACCAATGACCTTCCTCCCGTCGGCAAGGACTTCACCGTCACCGGAGTAATCGTCCAGGATTCCGGCCAAGCCGACGCTCCGATCATGAAAGAGCTCAGCCGGGCGGCGTCGGGGATGCCTGCGGCGACGCTCGCTCTTCTCCTCGGTGCGGCCGCCCTTTTCTTGATTCTCTTGATCGTTTTTGTCGTCTTATTGGCGAAACCGGGAAAAAGGCCGGCCGCCGGCCCGCCGCCTCCGCCCCCCGCCGTCCCCCCTCCCTCGATGCCGCCTCCCTCCCTGCCTCCCGATCTCTCCCGGACCACCAAGCTTTCGGCGGGGGAGGCTTCGGCCGGAGCGCTGGTCTTTGTCAACCTGAACGCCGACGTCGTCGTCGAGAGAGGGCCCGAAAAAGGGAAGGAATTCGCTCTCACCCGGAAAGTGACGACCATCGGCCGGCACGGGACGCGCAGGAACGACGTCGAGATCCATGACGATACGGTCTCCAAGGAGCAAGCTTCGATCCACTACGACGACATCCATCGGCAGTTCGTGGTTGTCAACGAAAGCGCCACGAACCCCACCAGAGTCAACGGCGTGGTCATCGTCGCCCCGACGCTTCTCGAGAACGGAACGCTCATCGAGATGGGCCGGACCGTCCTCCTCTTTCGGAAGGGTTAGCCCCAAGGACAGAAACCGCATGCCCCTGATCGTCGAAACATTCGGCCTGAGCGATGTCGGCCGCGTTCGGGAAATCAACGAGGACAATTTCCTCTGTTGGAACTTGGGCTCTCCCGGATCCGAGGGGCCCTCGTCCTTTTTCCTTCTGGGCGTCGCCGACGGCATCGGCGGGCACGCCGGAGGGGCGGTGGCGAGCGGCACGGCCGTCGAGGTCGTGAAGGGGGACCTGATGGAATGGGCGGCCGTCGGGCCGCGTCCGGACGTTAAAGCGGCCCTGGCGGCCGTTTTTCAGCGGGCCAATCGGCAGATCTTCGAGCGGGCGGCCGCCACCCCGGAGCTCGCCGGGATGGGAACGACGCTCGTTGCGGCCGTGGTGGACGGCGGGGCGGTCACCATCGCCAACGTCGGCGACAGCCGGGCTTACCAGGTCCGCGACGGCCGGCTCCTCCAGATCACCCGGGACCATTCCTGGATCGCGGAGCAGCGGCGCCGGAACTCCCTGTCCGAGCGGGATCTCCGGAACTCCCCCTTCAAGTCCATGATCACCCGTTCGCTGGGCTTCCATGAAACCGTCGAGGTGGACATTTACACCGTCGAAGCGGCCGAGGACGATGTTCTTTTGTTCTGTACGGACGGGCTCTACGGTCCCCTGCCCGAAAAACGGATCCTGAAAATCATCAAGCACAAAAAAAATCCGAAAGACATCTGCCCGGCTCTGGTCCAGACGGCCAAGGAAATCCGGGGCGACGATAATATCACCGCCGTCGCGGCCCTCTTCCGCGGGAACTCCCGGGGCCGGAAGGCCGCGCTCTTCGATACCGTCCGCCTCGGGCCCCGTCCGAAGGATGACGTCTCATGACCGAAGGACGCATCGGAAAATATCAGATCGTCGAGGAAATAGGCCGGGGGGCGATGGGCGTCGTCTATAAGGCCGTCGATCCCTATATCGGCCGCACCGTCGCCGTCAAGACCATCCGTTTCGATATCCTGAGCAATCCCCAGCAGAGGGAGGAAGCCCAAAAACGGTTCCTCCGCGAAGCCCAGTCGGCCGGCAACCTCTCCCATCCGAATATCGTCACGATCTATGACGTCGGCGAAGACCAGGGGATGGCTTATATCGCCATGGAATTCGTCGAAGGGCAGAGCCTGGAGCAGATCCTCGCGGCCCAGCGGCCCTGGGATCCGCCCGCGGCCGTCAGTCTGATGATCCAGATCGCGGAGGGCCTGGACAGCGCCCATCGGAAGGGCATCGTCCACCGCGACATCAAGCCCGCCAATATCCTCATCGACCGGGAAGGACGGCCGAAGATCGTCGATTTCGGGATCGCCCGGATCTCCTCGTCCAGTCTGACCCAAACGAGCATGGTCATGGGGACGCCTTTTTACATGTCGCCGGAGCAGGTGGCCGGTAAAAAGGTGGACCAGCGGGCGGACATCTTCTCGCTGGGGGCGGTTTTTTACGAAATCCTCACCTTCCAGAAGCCTTTCAACGGCGACACCTTGACGACGGTCATTTATAAGATCATGAACGAAATCCCGCCGCCGCTGCCCCAGGTCGTTCCGGGCTTGTCGTCGGCTCTCGATGCGATCGTCCAAAAGGCTATCGCCAAGGATATCGAGGCCCGTTATTCCTGCTGTCGCGACATCATTAATGACCTCCGGGCTTACGGCGCTTCGACCGGCCTGGCGGTCGAGTCGGTCGCCCCGACCGTCATCATTCACGCCCCGTCCGTTTCCGCCGAAACGAAAAAGAAAAAGACGGCCGCCCCGGCAACCGCCGCTGAAGCTCCCGAACGGGGCCGGAAGCCGATCTTTATTGCCTTAGCCGTGATGACGGCTTTGATCGTCATCGTCGTGGCCGCCTTGCTCTTGACGAATAAAGGGCCGGGCAAAGCGGTGGCGGAGGGAGGCGGCGAGGGGACGCCCGCGGGTGCGATCGTCGAACCGCCGGCGATAAAGCCTCCATCGACGTCCGGATCCTCGACGGTGGAACAAAAGCCAACCGGCCGGGAGGGCAAGGTCGCCCCGGCGGCCGACGATAAACCGGCCAAACCTCCTGAAGCTCCCACCGTCAAAACGGGCGAGAACCGGGAGGCGCGCCTGGTCCAGGAAGTCAAGCCGGTCTATCCCGAGAGCGTCCGCGCGGCCCGGGTCCAAGGCGATGTCCAAGTCCGAATTCTGGTCGGCCCCGACGGAAGGGTCAAGAACGCCGAGATCATCTTGGGTCCTTCCCAGCTCGCTCCAGCCGCCCTCGAGGCCGTGAGACAATGGGTTTATGAGCCTCGAATGGTAAATGGCGTTCCGAGCGAGTCTTTGATCGAGACGGCCTTATCGTTCACTCTTCCCGCCGAAGAACCTCCTCCGGCCGTGAAGACGGAACCGACCAAAGCGGAACCCCCCAAAGTCGAAACGAAGAAGACGGAGCCGGCCAAGGCGGAACCGACAAAAGCGGAACCGTCCAAAAAAGAACCTCCGAAAACGGAATCTCCAAAAACGGAGCCGCCAAAAGCCGAGCCTGCAAAGACCGAACCGGCCAAGACGGAACCGACAAAGTCCGAGCCGCCTCCGGCTAAAGACCCGGGACCGGCCAAACCGCCGGAACCCGCGTTGAAGAAGGAGCCCGACCGGGCCCCACGGGTCCTGAAAAAGGTCGATCCGGTGTATCCGGACTTGGCCCGTCAAGCCCGGATCGAGGGCGAAGTCTCCGTGGAAGTGAGAATCGGAACGACGGGAAGAATCGAGCGGGCGGCGGTCGTCAAAGCCGTCACTCTCCTTGATGAAGCGGCGCTCAAGGCCGTCCGGCAGTGGATCTTCGAGCCGGCGATCAAAGACGGCGTGCCCGTCCCGATGACCGTCACGTATTCCTTCAAATTCAACCTGGGGGCCGAAAAGCCCACCGCGGTCATGACGCCTCCCCCCGAATCCAAGCCGACGGCGAAACCGCTCCCGTCCGGAGGGACGACGGCTCCGCCGCCCGGGCCCGCATCCAAAAAACCCGGCGGCGCGCCGCCGGCCCCGACGGGCTTTGCGGCGGATCTCGCCCGCGCGTCCGAGGCGATGAACCGGAAGAATTATCGCGAAGCCATCGCCGCGGCGCGAACCGCCTTGGCCGCGAATCCTTCTTCTTCCGACGCCCAAGCGATCCTGACGAAGGCCATGATCCAGATCGCCCCCGTGGAGGTCAAAAGCCTGATCGATCAGTACGTCCTCAGCCTGAAAGTGAAGGAGGTCGTGGAGTACTACCGCCTTCATGCCGCTCCCGCCCTGTTCACCCGGGTTCGGAAGGACATGGAAATCGTCATGGGGGCTTACGACCAGATCCAGGCCGAGGCTTCGAACATCAACCTCGATCTGGGAGAGATCCGCTATCCCGCGTTTCAATCCCGGGCGAGTTTCACCCATCTGGTCACGGGCGTCTCCCGCCAGAAAGGCACCCGAGAGACCCTCTTCAACGGCCGTTATACCTGGCGGATGGAGCGGCGGGACGAGGAATGGATCATCGTCGAGATCACCTTCGAAAAGACGACCTGAATTCCCGGTCCGGACAGGTCCGCTCGATCCGTCAATCCGTCATCATAATCTCGATCGTGGAGATATCTGTGCTGTCGAAGAATCGATTATTCAACTATGATCTCGTCGGCAAAAATCCAGGCTTTGCCGCCGGCGCCGGCGTGCCAAGGCGGGCAGACGGCGATGTTTTTGGCCCAGACGCGGACATAACGGGAGTTCGCCTTCAAAGAGGCCGAAAATTTCTTGATCTCAAGGCCGGCGGGTCCGGAGGGTATTCCGTTAGACATCCCGGCGACGGTCTCGAACGTCCGGCCGTCTTTGGAAACCGAGACTTCGACGGTCTCAGGCAGGAAGATCCAGCCCGGGATATTCTGGAGAAAGGCGAGTTCGATGCGGCGCAGGGCGCGGGTCGATCCGAGGTCGATGACGGCATCCAGGTCGGTCCCCTCGAAGCCCTGCCACTGGCCGTCGGTCTGAGACGCGGAGGCGCGCAAACCGTCGACGAGACCGAGCGGGCCGCCGCCGCTGTAGCGGCCGGAGAAGGGATTCTTAAGGGCAACGGGCCGGCCCAAGGCTTGATGAACCGCGAAGCGGATCTCTTTAATGGGGCCGAGCCGCCGGCCATGCTCGAAGGTCGTCGCCTTGACGATCGCCGATTTTTTGAGGCGGAGGGGCTCCCGGTAGAGCGTGGACCGGGCCGACGGCGCCTTCCCGTCCAGAGAATAGCGAATCTCCGGCCGGAAGGTCTCGGTCTCGAAGGCGATGGATAACTGCCGGTTGGCCGGGTCGAAGGCGGGTTGAAAACGAACGGCATAAAGGCTGCGGGCGAAATTCATCTCCGCCGCCTCGTAGCGGAGAAGCTGCTTTTTCAGGCGTTCCCGAAAATCATCCCAGTTTCTCCCGTCGCGAACGCTCCACCCGACTTCGGCCATGGCCGCGAGCCGGGGATAGAGCATGTACCGGGCAGGCGAGGGGGAAGAGATGTATTCC
>Ga0315288_10006805_pt1 | contig 14496 bp, 30 predicted proteins | sample YL17G11_20_MG_FD_203454 | JGI IMG/M metagenome (GOLD analysis project Ga0315288, IMG submission 203454) | Sediment microbial communities from Yellowstone Lake, YNP, Wyoming, USA - YL17G11_20 | ecosystem: Environmental > Aquatic > Freshwater > Lake > Sediment | place: USA: Wyoming | collected... | reverse complement strand
CGTCAAATACTTTTTGAATACTTTCTTTTACTTTTCCCATTAGTGTGTGTATTAAGTTAATATTTGTGTACAATGCTTATACGATAAAGAATTATGATTGTTACAATTATTTCTTTACTTTTCTAACAAAATCTACTATACCTTTATTAATATAAACAACAGTTGTATCATAAACCCACTTTTCTTTACTGTTGTCCATTTTAACTATGCTTAAGGGTCTTTCAAATTCTTTAGCTAACCTTCGGGCTGTCATACCTGATTGTATATCAATATTAGGTTTAACTTTTGTTGGGGTTACATTCTTAAAGATTGCTGCAATAGATGCAGTATCTTCAATTGAAACTATTGTAGCACTTGCTGTTGAGGTTACTCTTGTTTGGGCAATCATGCTAGTGGACATTATCATTAATACAATTGCCATTAAAAATATTTTTTTCATTTTGTAAGTATTAGATTAATTTAAAAACAATTATTATTCACCGCATATTTTAAGTCGATTAGCTTAGTTATTCACCGCATAATTAAATTAGTTAAAGTTGTATGCCAAGTGCTTCGAGGTTTGTGTTTAGGATTTGGACATTACCCGCACAATGCAATTTTTTAATTGCATCAATAGTTTCCTGCAATTTTTGGGGTTGTGCTTTGGCAACGTGTGACAATGGTACTATATATTTTATCATAGTATATCTACCACTATTAGGCACACCCCAAAGAATTGCTTTCTCCATGAGTTTATTAATTCTCTTCTTTGCTTTAGCATTCAAATAGTCTTCCAGTAACTGGTCAATCATTCCTTCAAGATTTGATTCCCAAACATTTGGTATGGTCTTACAATGGGCTTCGGCTTCGGCAATTGCCTTACGGTCTTCAGATGTGTAAGCATTGTAATCTGTGCAACCACCAGTACCAGCGTTTTTACAATACCCAACCTTTTTACCATTAATATAAAGGTCGGCAATAAAACAATTTGTTTCTTCGGACATTCGTTCGTTGAAGCTAATTTTTTTCAGTTCTATTTTCATTGTGTTTGTGTTAAATTAATATTTGTTTAATATTTGTGTACAATGCTTATACGAATAATAAATTAAAATGTTACAGTACTGCAACTAATTCTTGTACATTAGCATAACCGCAATTAATATCTGCTGGTTGTATTACAAAGCAACTATTAAGTATTTGTTTTTCAGCTACTTTGTTTGCAATATGTTTGAACTTCAAACCTACAATTATACCTTTAGCATCCGAAATTCTGTAGTCCGTTAGGTCACCATTAATAACCTTATAACCTTTGTACATTGCAGGTAATTCTTTTTCATTACGTACATTGAATACCATTGCTATATTTACGCCTTTCTTAAGCAATTCCTCACATTTGTTCCAATTTCTACCTGTGTATGAATAGGTTAAGTGATAATTTGAAGCCATGTTATTGAACTTCAAATGATTTTTAGTATAATCATAAAAAGGCACGTCAGGAAATAATTCAAAGATAGTCTGACCAGAAATTTTAACATTCTGCCAATCAATATCTGAGGTTGAGTTAAGTCTGACCGAAAAATAATAACCGTCTTTAATAGCTTTCTTTTGGTAAAATTTTATTTCAGCCATAAGCCAAGCGATAAAATATTCGGGTTGTTCATAAAACATTCTGACTTTTTTAATCCTACTGTCTTTAATTCTACTACAATTACCTGCCATAATTTCCATACCTGCGTGTCCTGACGTGGCTAAACAACCTAAACGGCATTCTTTAGTTGAGTGACTGCAAACATTATAACCGCTTGTATTTGCGGGGGCTAAATAGAATGAATAGGTGTACTGGTGACTAAATAATTGACTATGCATATATTTAGCTGACTTTGAAACGCCACCTAAATAAGCTAATCCTGTTTCTTTAACTGCTTTTGCGATTGTTGTAAATTTCATCATGATTGTGTGTGTTTGTGTTGGTTTATGGTAATTATACGAAAATAAATACTAAAGGTTACAATTGTCGGATAAAATTAAAAAGATTTCCTTTCTTATAACTGCTTGTTTGTTTCTGATAGAAATGATAATAAGGACTATTGGCATTCCACCAGCTTACTAATTCTTTAGCGTCTGACTTGTTAACGCTGGAAAATATAATTTTTGTTTGTGCTGTCATACATACTTATACGATATTACATTAAAAATGTTACAATATTCGTACTCTGAGTACAACAATTAGAATATTTTTAATGTAATTTAGAATGATTCTAAACTCAGAGTATAAGATAGGGTGGAGTCTACTCGGTTTCTGGTGGAGTTCCAGTTACTTGAAGGTGATTAGTAATTTAACTTATACTTATTATACGAAAATAACCCAGAAAGGTTACACTTCTCTGGGTTATATTTATATTAATTAGTTAAATATATATTACTCTTTTTACGGAGTACCTCTAATGGGGCAATTCGGGTTTACGAGTTTCATGTCTTAATCTGTTATTACTGTGAAAGTCCAATCAGTTACACCCCAATTAATTTTGTAGTTGGTTCTGATACCGAGTTCTTTAAGCTTTTTAACGATTTCGTACATCGCACTGTGTAATTCCCTATCCCAATTAGGTGCATCACAAGTAGCCAGAGTATCTGTGGTTACATTTCTGCTTATCATTCCACGTACAATATTATCGGCTTTTTCATTAATATAAGCACAGCGTTTTTCAATGAGTGTTGTTAAGTCTGACATTTTGTTTATGTATTAGTTTATATAGTATTATACGAAAGAAATTAAAAAAGGTTACATTTCTGCAACCTTTTTAATTAAAACTCTTAGTTAGTCCTGACAACGCTTTTCTGTTTTCAACATATCGACTTCATATTCCTCAACGATTTCCAGAATTTCATCAATGATTTCATCTGGTAGTTCTTCGTAGTTATAATCATTCCAGCCGATTTCAATTTCATCATCATAAGTTACTGCTGACACACCATTGACATTAAATTCTTCAACGAGTTCTGCAATATTACCACCAGCCATTGAGTTCATGCTTGGTGAGTGGTCACGTTCACGTTCACCACAACTTGTACTGCCCCATTCAGTAATGATTTTCTTAATTTTACCAATCTTAATTGCTTTACTGTTGTAGTCAATTCCATCGGTGTTCATACCTGTACAATCAACCTTCTTATTATAGTCTAATAAGAATGACCAATGCAAGCCAAGTTCTTCATCGTTCTGTGCTTTGAAATAATCTGGTACTGAATAATACTGTGTTTCTTCACACGCTACAATTTCTTCATAGGTGCTACTCTGGTCAATACCATTACCTGTTTCAGTTGGTACGACAGCTACTCTTAAATCTTTTAAATCTGGGTTCATGTGTTTGTGTATTGGTTTATATAGTATTATACGAAAAACCCCCAGAAAGGTTACACTCTCTGGGGGTTAAATTTAAAATTCAAAATACTTTTTGTTCAATGCTTCGATATTACTCTCTGCTACATCTTTGAACAATATCGCTGATATTTGTTCCTGCCTCCAACCAAGTTTGATAATTCCTTTATGATAAATTGTACAATATTCATAGATTTTCTTTATCTGGATTGGTGTCATGTTAATATTTCTCTTGCCAGAAATCATTTTTGAATTAAGACAACCAGCAAAGTTGATATTGTTTCCATGTATCTTTACCCAGCCTTGTTGTTCCAGCCAAGCATCTGGGTTATCATTATCTTCTGATATAATACCAGCATCTTTAAGTGCATCTGCAATTTGATTATGAAGCATATTGGCTATCTCGCCATTGAGTGCATAATAATCACCATTAGGTGCTAACCAACCAGCAGTATAGTTGGACATTATATCGACTGGTTCTATACCTTTGGACAATACTTCATCAATCTCTCTGGCAGATTCAATGTAATTAGTAAGTGACTTCTGTTCTTTTTCAATCTCTGAGAAGTCCAGCGTCAATACATCATTGAACTTTCTGATAACCATTTGCAATGTCTGGTTATACTCCGAGAAGTCAGATATACCAGCGAAGTCTTCTGGATAACTCTTTCTCATCCAGTCAACTACCGACCATGTTCTCATGCTCTTCTCTATATAACTCTTGACAACACTCACCAGACCAGCGAGTTCTGATACTTCCTGAGTATCTCTGAGGTCATCCAGAATAATGTCATTATTACCAGCAATGAATTTCAGAATCTGACCATAATCATAGGTCTTGTAGATTTTCTTGTAATTCATTCTGTACAGTATTTCATCAATGGCTTTCTTAAGTCCCATACCGTTATCATGAATTAAACGGCATTGCTTTATCGCCCAATCAACAACATTCAGTTTTTCAAAACCAATTCGGTCATGAATACCAGACTCGAATCTGGTTACAATAAACTGTTGTTCTTCTGTGTCAACCAGCACCACCATATCACCTTTGATGATTGCCAGCGTTAGTTCTCTAGGGCATTCACCACCGAAGCTACTTTCAAGTGTATCGAGTGCTTTATTGGGATTGTAGTTGTATATTAGATGCTCTCTGGCTATTGTAGTTAATAGTTTTCCAGCGTCTTCGCCTACTCTGAAATGTACATACTGTACTGTTGATTCTTCTGTCCTTGCCATTGCTTTGTGTATTGGTTTATATAGTATTATACGAAAAACCCCCAGAAAGGTTACACTCTCTGAGGGTTATTTTTTAGAGTTCGACAACAATTCCGTCCTGACAGTTATCGGCTTGAAATTGTGCCAATTCTCTGAATTCAAAAACCATATTATTACCATCTTCATCAGTAATAACAGTTGCGTACTGTGCGCCACCAAATTTTTCAATTACAATAAACATAGAATTAAAATTTAGGTTAATATTGTGTATAATGATTATACGATAGAAATTAAAAAGGGTTACATAATGTAACCCTTTTAATTAAAAGTTTAGACTTATTCCTACTTTAAACCTATTTTCATCATTTACAGCACACCTGTATCTGATATACCAAGGCAAGGCAATACTATTGCAAACCCATTGATACATAGCTTCAAATAGTTCAGCCTTAGTTCCATTTCGGCTGTCCATTGCAGAAGCATACTTAAACCCTCTGCCTTTATCGTTTTCCTGCCAGTCAAAGTAAATTACATTATGTTTTGTTCCATTACCTTTATAAACGTGAAAGTCACATTTATCTCTGAATGATTTTTTACTTACCATTGTTTTATCAATAATTCTTTTGGGTTTAGAAATGCAACCATTTTTTAATAGCCATTTCTCTATTTCCAATTGAAGTTCATCTTTCACGTCATTCTGTAATAGAACATCTTTAAGCAAGTTGATTGCTTCAATGTGTTTGTCTGTGATTGTCTTTTTCATTACATTATGTATTGGTTTATATAGTATTATACGAAAGAAAGCCAGAAAGGTTACACTTCTGGCTCTGATTTTAAATAAGATTAGTTAAATGTCTGACCAGCTTATACAGATTGAAAAGTTTCCACCAGCATAATAACCTTCTTCAAGATAATATTCCATTTCATCTTCATCTGCACCCCATTCTAAGCATTTCTCTTTGAATAGTGCTTCTGCAGGTTTAACAACATCTTCAACAAGTTGTTCTTCAAATACTCCAAAGCTGTCAATGTTATCAATAACACCTTCTTTAATTACAACCACATTAATAACTCTCATTGCTTATGCCCTTTCTTTTAAGTAAGACAATAATTGAACCTGATTAACAAAACTAATACTTGATAATTCAGTATGAAATATCATACCAATATCATCACCAGTTAAGTACAATTCAACGCTATCACCTTGAACTTTGTAAATTGCACCTTGCTGATAAGTTCCATACTTATCAACATTGAAACCAATGGGTAAGTCATAGAGTTCATCTTCATCACCTTCAACTTTGTCTTTGTCGAATAGAATTAAAGGATTCTCTGCTGTCAATGTTTTGATAGCATGAGAAACATTGGCAATAATTTCATTTGCCAATGTTTCTAACTGTTTAATTTGTTTTTTATTCATTTCTTTTTGGTATTGGTTTATATGGTATTATACGAATTTTATTTAAAAAGGTTACAAATTAATTAAATCATCCATACTAATATATTTAGTCAATGCAGTCATAATTCTCGTTGTGCGTTTAATCAACACGTCTTTAACTTCAATTAGTTCTTCATTGGTTAATGTAGTTAAGTTTGTGTGTAGTTCTTCTGCTTCATTATAAGCAGTAACTAAATTTCTGCGAAGCGTTGTTGATAATCTTTTTGCCATTGTTGTTGTGTTTAAGTTATATAGTGTACATTAGATTATACGAAAATAAATTAAAATTGTTACATAATTAAAAAGAAAACTCCCGTGTAACCAGCACGGGAGTAAAACCAAAACATAAGCATAATATTAGTCTTCTACAAGCATAACCAGATTGTCATACAAGCATAACCAGATTGTCAGTATCATCATCACTTTTAAGTGAACTATCTGGTTCATTGTAGAAGGGGTCGGGAATAACAGGATATTCTGGGTCTGTATATTGGTCTAAGTATGAGCTGTCAATAGCGAACATTCCACCATTTTCATGTTTCCAGACTTCCAGTTGAACTTCACCCTTTGTATCGGGGTCAATGACTGTAATTTCTTCTACGAATTTTGCTTTTCTCATTTTCTTATGGTTTTGTTATATTGATTATAATAATTATATTGATTATAGTAATTATAATGATTATACGAAGAACAGTACATTATGTTACATTAACCCAAGGAATTTTTAGCATCTTTAATAATATCTTCAACCTGTTTAAGATATTGTGAAGTAATCATAGATTCATCAGTAATATTAACTACATATTGAAGATGTTCAATAAGTGTTTCAATTACTTTATCTTTAGCATTGCAAACCCTATGCAATCTTTTAATTTCGTTTTCCATTGGTTTATGTATTGATTATAGTAATTATACGAAGAACAGTACATTATGTTACAAATTATTTAATTAAAATAGTATTTGTTTCAGCAATACCTTTTCAAACATTTTAAGGTCACCATACCAAACTTTATTTTCCAGTCCTTTTTCACGTATCTTTGTTGATAATGTTTGGTAAACTACTTTACAATTAAATGCACCACCTAATACCAAGAAAAGTTTATCCTCATGTATTTTAGAAACATAATCCAGTTCATCATACACACGACAAATCATTGATTGATTATATTTTACCTCCGACTTACATTCAATTCTCCAATTGATTGCATATATTAAACAGTATAATACAAATTCAGTTTTTTTCTGGTTACCATATTGAGTTAAATAAGGTGAACCAGAATCATAAAATAATTTGTTATTATCACCGTATTGTTTCATTGTTTCAACAATTAATTCACTATTATAACCTTGATATATAATTACTTCAATAAATTTCCTGATAAGTAGTTGTGTATCATTTTCAAGTTCGTTTGCTCTTAATATTCGTGTATCAGACTTTATTATGTTTGGAGTTATTATCATTATAGTGTATGTTTATAGTGTATTTTTATATTGAATTATACGAAACCGAATTAAAAAAGTTACATTACAAGGGTGAATATTATGTACATTCACCCCTGATAATTTATTACATCCATGAAGTATAAATCTCATCTTTTTTTGTCCTCTTACTGGTAATTTCTTCAACCCATGCACCAATACCGCCCATAGTATTACTGACTTTCATAAACCCTGTTTTGGTCATATTATGATAGAATTTCTTCATATTTAATTCATTATCCCATATCATTGGCATAATGTGTCTAATGATGAAGAACGGAGTTATATCAGCAATATTTTTATATGTTTTATTCCAGTCAGTAACATATTTCAGTACAGCACAAACAAAATCAAATTCATTTTTGAATTTATTTGTGGACATTACTTCAACAAGTTCAGATTTGCAATAGTCTTCAACATTCTTTGACTGACTGGACAATCCTTTTCTTTCTTCTGTCAAAAGTACGAATATTCTACTCGGTGTAAGCAAATTCTTTTTGAAACCGTATTTTGTTTCATAAATTGCTTTTAATTCCCTGATTGCAAGTGCAAGTGGTTCACGAAATTGAAGAGCAGTTTTAAAATGTGCAACTCCGTCCCATTTAGAGGTTTTGGCATTAAAATTTGCAATAGCAGCCATAATTTCTATATCAGTACCCTCATTGAACTTTTTCTCTGCGAGTATTACAAAATTGACTGGAATACCATAAAGTTTATGCAGTTCCAATTTATGATGACCATCTACAACAAAACCTTTAAGATTAACATAAACATGAATAATACCTGTAAGATACTGCAACTCTGGAAGGTTTTTAATTAGTGCAATATAGAGTTTAATAAATTCATTAAGACGTTTTGGTTCAATACCATTATCACAACCCCGATTAAACTTAAAAGTTTTAAACATCTTAAAATTAGTTGTGGAATAAGTCTGACCTACTGTCTTTGCCTCAGCAAAATTTTTAACTTTCGGATAAAAAAATTTTAATTTTGATTTCATAACATTTGTGGGTTTATGTGTAATTATTGGAACTATTTGCGTACATATGTTGTACAGTGAATTATACGAATCTTATTTAAAAAAGTTACGTTTTTAAATAAATATATTAATTTTTATTCCAGCTAAAGAAACCTGAAAACTTTCCTTTTAATTGACCATATCCTTCACTAAATGGTTCACCAACAACTTTCTTTTCACAATCCACAACGTAAGTAATAATTTCCTCACCTTCTGGTGTACTAAAAATCAAAACAATAATATCAACCTTTTCTTTGAGTTCAGAAACCCGAATATCACCATTATCAACAAGTTTGGCTAAGGATGAATCAATATCTATTTTAGCTGCATTGGCTTCCATTATAATACCTGCTGCAAATACATTGGGTTCAAAGCATTTTTTCTTTATTATATCCGCAAGTATTTCTTTCTTTTCATTACTGGCAAGTAATTCTCTAGGAATTAATGCAAAACAAGGTGTGTTATTTTGTAAAAAGAATAAAACAGGTGCTAAAAATCCGTCTTTTTCAAAATTCATAATCATTGACTTGCGTAAACTTTCTTTAAAATCATTAAGAATATTCATTGGTTTACAGTATTGGTTATGGTAATTATACGAAAAAACCCCAGAAAGGTTACACTTCTGAGGTTTTAATTAAAATTATTTTTCCACCATAGTCCAGTCATCACAGTTGTCTGGCATATCAGCCATTGCTTCGTTTTCGGCTTCGTGTTCAGTTCTGTCCTTAATAATGTGTGAACCTATTAAGTTATTCTTTTTGTCATAATACCTGACAATCCAATTTTTGTTTTCCATTGGTTTAAGAAATATAACTAAGTTTTTCTTTCTTGCGCTTTTCTTCATTCTTCATGATAATTTTCATGTAGTTTCTTTCAGCAAATGTTGTGGTTTGTCCTGTTACAACTTTGGTGTTAATTGCTGCTGCTTTGTTGCGACTTGCTTTAAGTGCCTCATAAAGTTTCTTTTCCATTGGTTTAAGTTTTTTTGGTTTATATTAGAATATAATGATTATACGAATAGAATTTTAAATTGTTACAATTTCATATCTAAATCAATCAAACCATCTACGACTTTCTGCCAAAATTCCTGAGAGTTTCCCAGAGTTCCTTTAGTACCTGCTTTAAGGTCATTACGACTTGGAACAGTTGAACCATAATAATCTTTATGTTGTTCCATAGGTAACATACAAGCACCGTCTTCAAGACTGGACATTGCTGTTCTACCATAACTACCTTCAAGTTTCCATGCAAGTCCAGAATTAATATAATCCTGTAATTCAGTCAAACCATATTGTTTTTGCAATTTGGTAATTTCGTTAAATGTTAATTTTTTCATTGTGAGTATATTTTGGTTTATATAGTATTATACGCTGATTGAACAATAAGGTTACATTTTGTCAGGAATATTTACTATTATTCTGACAAATAAAAAACCCCCATGTAACCAGCACGGGGGCAAAACCAAAATGAAGAAATGAAAACAATTAAAAACAACTTTTTTATGCATACTATTAAGATATCTTATTTATTGGTTTAGTACTTTATTCACATTATATGCATTATACGATAATTTAATGAAAATGTTACAATTTCTTTCTCATTTCTATTCTGCGTTCTCTGCGTTTCGTCTTACCGTCTTTATAAATTAACTGCTTTAAAGGTTCATCAATTCTTGTTATTGCGTATGCTGTTGAGTTTATAAATGGATTCATTGCTTTGGTTATTAGTTGTGGACATTATACGAATGATATCTGAAATTGTTACAATTTCTTTTTAATATTCTATTTGTGTAACTACATAAAGGTTGAAGATTAGTATAATGATTTAGTCGTATTATGTCTTCTTTAGTTTTTGCATCATATAATGGTATTATATGGTCAATATCCCATGAAAATTTTTCAACATTAGCAATTCCATTAATATTACCATAATTAGACCAATTCATCCAAGGTTCAAATTTGCTTTCAATATGTGTTTTAAAATCATCAAAAGAACACCCAAGAATTTTACACGTTTTAGAATCTTTAGAATATCCTCTTTTTTTAAATGAAGAACTAATACTTCTTCTAATGCTGCATTTTAAATTATATAAATCATCACTTATTTTTCGTTTCTTCTCGTGTACATTACGATTAGTTTTATTTTTAAGTTTATATTGTTTTTTATACTCTTTAATATGAGTTTTATTTTCTTCTTGCCATTTTTTTAATTTATCTTTATGTTTTGCCCTATAATTTTTATTGTATTCATCAACACTTTCTTTATTAAGTTTCTTATTTCTTTTTGCTCGTTCTTTGCAAAGCTCAATGTTTGATAAATACCAATTTCGTTTATACTCTTTTATTTCTTCTTTGGTCATGTTTTTAAATTTATCATAAATACAACCAAAATAGAAAATGGGTGAATGGTTTGATTAATATATTACATCCAACCCTGTTTAATTCTCTTAGGTTTACCATTGCTTAATATCCAAGTTTCTGCCCATTCACCCCACTCACCACGTCTTGAGCGACTTACAGAAACTTCATTGTCAAATGATGATTGTAATAAGCGAACAATGTTGCGTTTGAGTTCTCTGTATGTGGAAAACAATTCCAGTGTTGCAGTAAAGTTGCGATTATTAATTCTTGCTGAGGGTTTAAAGTTGGGCATTGGTTTATGTTTTGGTGTACATTCAATTATACGAAAACTACATTGAAAGGTTACATTTTAACTCAGTTTTTTTACAATTCCTTCCTGTATTCTAATTGCTTTGCGAATAGCTAAGAAAGGTATTTCTTTACTCTTCTTCAACCTGTACAATTCATTTAGTACATTGGTTGCAGTACCTAAGCTTGTTGTTGTTGCTTTGGTGTAATTCAATGCCTGTATGAGTACTACTGCTATGGACATTGCTTTATGGTTTGGTTTATAGTTATTATACGCATTAAATAAAAAAAGGTTACATTAAGTAACCTTTTTAATTAAGATTGATTTAGGTTTATACGTGTCCACCAGATTTAACTATGTTAATAACTTCTTCAAGTGTTTTGCTGAGAGGTTTAAAACTCATATCACGTTCAATGCCAAGTCCAAATATCTTGCCCCTATATGCCATTAATTCCGACATTGATACAGTTCCACATTCAGCACAAACTATGTCACCCAAATTAACAAATGCCCAATAAATGTCCTCGTCTTCTTTTTCGTACAAATACCATGTACCAGCACCACAAGGATTGAAAAGTTTCATTACTATCTTAATGTGCTTCATTGACTTGTTACCAGTGTAACCTTGTTTTGCAAATGCCTGTTCGATTTCTTTGGTTAAAATTTTCATTGTCTTATGTATTGGTTTATATAGTATTATACGTAAGAAATAAAATAAGGTTACAATATGTAACCACTTTAATTAAAAACGTTCTGGAACACCAGCAGCCTCCAATAATTCAACATCACCAGAATCAATATATTTCGCTAAAGATTGTAATTCAAGTAATTCACCATAACTAATACGTTCTTGTCTTAGTTCTTGTCTTAATTCCTCTAATCGTTGTTTAATTGCTCTTGTAACTTTCATTGTAGTATGTATTGGTTTAGTTATTATACGCAAGAATTAAAATAAGGTTGCAATTTACAACCTTATTTTAATTTTATTTTTTAAAGTAAACCTTCATCAGCAAAGCTATAATAACCTTCTTTAGTTAGAATAATATGGTCAAGTACATTACATTGAAATAAATCCAATACTTGTTTTATTCTATCAGTCATACTCTTATCACCATCACTTGGCTGTAAATTACCAGAGGGGTGATTATGACATAAAATAACACCCTGTGCCAGAGAATCCAGAGCGTATTTTGCAATTAGTTTTACATCAACTACGGTACTTATACAACCACCTTGTGATATTTTTACATAACCTATTGTATTGTTAGCACGATTTAATAACAAAATGAAAAACGATTCAAAAATTTCAATGTCATCAAAATAAAATTGCCTCATAACATTTGCTGCATCACTTGAAAGTTTTATCTTAACCTGAGCAAAATCACTTTTGTTTTTCTTAATGGTTAATTCAGGAAATGTTGTCTGATAAGTTTTCATTGGTTTATGTGTTGGTTTATATAGTATTATACGTAAAACAGTACAATAAGGTTACGGTTTTATTAACTATTTTAAATAAAAAATGAGGAACATTAGCCCCTCATTTAATTTGAACAATGTATGAATTATTTTAACATTGCATTAAGTTCTTTCTTAACACGCCTTGCAACCTCACCACGCCAAGTTGTTGCATTACAAAGAAAATAGCGTACAATTGAATCAGCACTGTCCTGATAATAATTATCAGTTATCTTATCCAATGTGGACATTGCACTAAGATAAGGCTTTGCACCAAAGTACAATTCAGTACCACTGGTTTCTTTATTCCAATTCTTACGAATTTCATTTGCAATTACGGACAATGAACGAAAATTTTGAGTTGTTGACATTTTTTTAAGTTTTTGGTTTATATAATATTATACGTTGATTTTACAATAAGGTTACAAATTATACCATTATTTTAGACTTAACAATATATAAGTCCTTTAATTCAACTTGTAACTTTTCCCTTATCCTCATAATCATTACTTTAACAGTGTTTAAAGGTACATCACATATTTCTGCAATACCTTTATAATCCCTGTCATTTAGAAAATATAATATTGCAATTCTTTTGTATTTTGGCTTAAGGGTTGCAAACGCTTTGTTTATCCTGTTTTTAAGTTCCAGATTTTCAATGTTAAAATCTGAATTTTCTTTTCTTGAAGCAAAGAATTGAAAAATTTCTTCACCTGTTTCACTATTAACAATATCAGAAACACATTGAGAATTTCTACGCTTATTTGTACGATAAAAATCAATGATTGCACAATTAGCAATGGTACGCAACCATGTTTTTATATTAGACCTATCAGAATCAAATCTATACCTTAAATCATTAGTATAAATAAGCCTGTGAGCCTTAGTAAATACCTCAACTGTCAGGTCTTCCGCATTGTGAAAATTATTGATTTTCCAATTTATATAATTGAAAATTTCTTCCCTACAATTAATAAAAACTTCATTAAATTCCTTAGTCGTCATTTTTTGGTTTTTTAAGTGTGATATTTCTTATTTAAACGCAGTAATTTTATAAAGGTTACAAATATAATAATCAAAATTCAATATTTCCCTTATCAATAATCATTCTAAATTAACACCAAATTTCAAAATAATTTAATAAAACGAAACCTTTCTAACCTTTAGGCGTATAAATAAGAAACGACAACAAAGTCGCTTTTTAAAAACCTCAAAATGAAAAATCAGAAAACTATTACCCACAAAGAATTAGTTGAAATGTTATTAAATTGGAATTTCGGAGCGCAACCTGCTTCTATTCAGTCTATTACCGAACCTGTAATAAATAAGGAAGGTAAAGCACGTTTTGGCGCAGTTACTAAAATTGGTAGTGTTAATTGTATTATAGACTTTAATTTTGAAGATGCCGTTAATAGAGAACTTAAAAAAGAAGGTAAAGAAGCCGATTTTAAGGTTTCTGCACTGTGGAAGGGCAAAGGTAAACATATCAACAGAAGACTTGTAGAACACGTTGAAACAGGCGTTAAATACCTTGCTTATAAATATCAAAGGTCTTTAAGGTCGTTGTATTTTGATAGTGTTTTGAATTTCATACCTACTGCAATAATGAAACAGTATTTCTATAACTCAAAACCTACTAATCAGGGCGTTGAAGAAGGTAGAGAAATTTTACCCCGTACTCTGAAAATTGAAAACATAAGAAAATTGAAATTCAGAAAAATGACTTATAACATAGTAGGGTAAATTTAAGCACGTACTTATAGAAAGGTTACAGAAATGTAACCTTTTTTTTGTGCCTTGCCCTTATATAGAACGATTCTAAATAACCCCCAACCCCCCGTATCCCTACCCCCTACCCCCCGCCAAAAGACCCCCTCTGGACAG
>Ga0315288_10006804_pt1 | contig 14496 bp, 12 predicted proteins | sample YL17G11_20_MG_FD_203454 | JGI IMG/M metagenome (GOLD analysis project Ga0315288, IMG submission 203454) | Sediment microbial communities from Yellowstone Lake, YNP, Wyoming, USA - YL17G11_20 | ecosystem: Environmental > Aquatic > Freshwater > Lake > Sediment | place: USA: Wyoming | collected... | reverse complement strand
GGGCCCATAACACCCGAAGCTCATGGTGGCGGGTGGGTGGGTCTTGAGCGAGAGGGTTATGGGTCCGGCCGTGACAGGACCCGGTTTTCTGCTGCAAATAAAATATGGGGTAACTCCTGATGCTTCAAGGGGGAAGGCCGGGATAGACTCGCTCCCGAAGTCCCACTATGGTCGCTTCGTCTATCCCGGCCTTCCCCCTATATAGAACCCGGTTTATGAATAATGCAGGTTAAAAACGAATCCGGATGTGACCCGTGCACCCATTCCCTATCAGCCTGAAGCCGCGGGCGAGGCACGCGGCACCGCCGCGGGTCACTCTACTTGTCCGGTTTTTCCGACTTCTCTTTAGCAGGATCGGGCGCGATTAACCCGATTTTCTTGCGGATTTCCAACTCGAGTTTCGCGGCCAAGTCCTTGTTCTCTTTCAGGAGCTTCTTGACGTTGTCCCGGCCCTGGCCGATCCGCTCGCCTTTGTAGGAATACCACGTGCCGCTCTTTTCGATGAGGCCGTTTTCGACGCCCAAGTCGGCGAGGTCTCCCTCGCGGGAAATCCCCGCGCCGTAGATGATGTCGAACTGGGCTTCCCTGAAGGGCGGGGCCATTTTATTCTTGACGATCTTGACCTTGACCCGATTGCCGATGATTTTATCACCGTCCTTGATGGCCATAAGTCTGCGCACGTCAATCCGCATGGAGGCGTAGAACTTCAAGGCCCGGCCGCCGGTCGTGGTCTCGGGGTTGCCGATGAAGATACCGATCTTCTCCCGCATCTGGTTGACGAAGATGAAGCAGGTTTTGGACCGGGCGACGATGGCCGTCAGCTTGCGCAGGGCCTGGGACATGAGCCGCGCCTGGAGGCCCATGTGCGCATCACCCATCTCGCCGTCGAGCTCGGCCTTGGGGACCAGGGCCGCGACCGAGTCCACGGCCACGACGTCCACGGCGCCGCTTCGCACCAGAACTTCCGCAATCTCCAGGGCTTGCTCGCCGTAGTCGGGCTGCGAGATGAGGAGGTTGTCTATGTCCACGCCGACCGAGGCGGCGTAGGTCGGGTCCAGGGCGTGCTCGGCATCGATGAAGGCCGCCTGGCCGCCCAGCTTTTGCGCCTCGGCGATGACATGAAGGACCAGGGTCGTTTTTCCCGTGGCCTCCGGTCCAAAGACCTCAACCACGCGGCCCCTGGGGAACCCGCCGATCCCCAGGGCATGGTCGAAAGAAATGGAGCCCGTGGGGATGGCCGGCACCTTGAGCGCCGCCTCCTTCTGCCCGAGCTTCATGACCGAACCCTTGCCGAATTGCTTCTCGATCTGCGAAACAGCCGCCTCGATGGCGCGGCTGCGCGATTCATGCTTTTGGTCTTTGTCTTCGTCCTTCATCCCATCCTCCTCATTCCTTCCCATTTTACATGAATTCTCTCTATATTCAATAAAATAAAGTCGACATTTTCTTCTTCTTTACCCCATGATGCCGACGATCTCGCCGTCGTCCGTGACATCGATCCGCTCCGCGTCCGGCGACCTGGGCAGGCCCGGCATGGTCATGATGTCCCCGCACAGAGCGACCACGAAACCGGCGCCCGATCGCAGCGCCACATCGGTGACGGTGATGTCGAAGTCGCGCGGCCGGCCCAGGAGTTTGGCGTCGTCCGAGAGCGAGGATTGCGTTTTGGCAATGCAGATCGGCAGCCGGCCGAAACCGTCCTGTTCGAGCTTCTGGAGCTTCTTCCGCGCACCGGCTTTCATCTTGACCGAAGAGGCCCCGTAAATTTTTTGGGCGACGATCTCGATCTTGTCCTGGAGCGGAAGATCCAGCGGATAAAGGAACTGGAAATGGTGTTCATCCTGGTCGATCGCCTTGAGCAGCTCCCGGGCCAAGTCCAGCCCGCCCTCCCCTCCCCGGCCGAAGACATCGCTCAGGGCGAAACGGACACCCTCATGGCTGCAAAGCCCAGCCAGCCGGGCGATGTCAGCCGCCGGGTCGTCGGGAAATTTGTTCAGAGCCACGACCAGAGGGACGCCGAAAAGGCGGATGTTCTCGATGTGCTTCCGGAGGTTCTCGAAGCCGCGCTCCACGGCTTCCCCGTTCTCCTTCATCAGGTCTTCGAGCTTAACTCCTCCATGGTACTTAAGCGCCCGCAGCGTGGCCACGACGACGCAGGCGTCGGGCGGCGGGATATGACCGGTGCGGACGACGATGTCGAAAAACTTCTCGGCTCCCAGGTCCGAAGCGAATCCCGTCTCCGTGACCACGTAATCGGCCAGGCTAAGCGCCAGGCGGGTTGAAACGATGGAATTCGTGCCGTGAGCGATGTTGGCGAACGGCCCGCCGTGGACGAAGGCCGGCGTCCCTCCAATCGTCTGGACCAGGTTGGGCTTGAGTGCGTCCCGCAGGAGGGCGGTCATGGCGCCATGGGCCTTGATGTCTCGCGCAAAGTCGGGTTTTCCGTCTGAGGAATATCCCAGGAGCAGGCTGCCCAGCCTCGCCTTGAGGTCTTTGAGGTCGGAGGACAGGCATAAAACGGCCATAACCTCGGAGGCGGCGGTGATGTCGAAGCCGGTCTCGAGGGCGACGCCTTTCATAGCCTCGCCGATTCCGGTGATGATGTTCCGCAGGTTCCGATCATTCATGTCCACGACCCTTTTCCAGACGATGTCCCGGGCGTCGAGACGGCCGCAGCTGCCGTCGAAATACACCCGGTTGTCCGCCATGGCCGCCAGGAGGTTGTGGGCCGCGGTGACGGCGTGCATGTCGCCCGTGAAATGCAGGTTGATCTCCGCGCAGGGGATGACATGGGCCTTTCCCCCACCCGTGGCGCCGCCCTTCATCCCGAAGACCGGGCCCAGAGAAGGCTCCCTCAGAGCAACGGCTGCCTTTTTCCCCAGGATGCTCAGGGCGTCGGCCAGGCCGATGGCCGTGGTGGTCTTGCCTTCGCCGGCCGGCGTGGGCGTCATGGCCGTGACCATGATGAGCTTTCCCGTTTTCGCGGCAGGCGCGGTCGCCCGTGACATGGAGATCTTGGCCATGAAACGGCCGAATTTTTCCAGGTCTCCCTCCTCCAAACCCAGTTGGGAAGCCACGGCCTCGATGGGTTTCAGACCGCCGATGCCGTCTTTGCACTCCTTGCTCATAGGAACCTCCGTATCATCAGTGTACCCCGTTCGCCGGTCTTTCTCAATATATTCGACACGCATCACGCTTTTCGCCCGAAATCGCGAAAGATGAGTTCGTAATCCTCGATCAGGCCCTGGTCGGCGAAGCTGAAGTAACGGTTGTTGCCGATGATGATGTGGTCCAGGACCTTGAGTTGCATGAGGTTGGCGGCCAGGACCAGGTCGCGTGTAATCTCGCGGTCCGAAGCCGAAGGGTCGGGGTCGCCCGAGGGATGGTTATGGACGAAGATCAGGGAGGAGGCATGATGCCGCAAGGCTTCTTTCATGATTTCGCGCGCGTAAACGGCGCTCGAGTCGACTGTGCCCTCGAAAAGGGTTTTTTCCTCGAGGATCTGGTTCTTGGCGTCCAGGAAGAGGATTTTGAACTTCTCCTTTTTGAGGTCCCGGAGCGAATGGTAGAGATAATCGAAGACCTCCTTGGAGGAGCGGCAGTAGGACCGGTTCAACATTTTTTCCTTGAGGAAGCGCCGCGAGACCTCCTGGACGAACCGGATGCCGAACACGTTGTGCGGGCCGATACCCCGTATCTCCTGAAGTTCGTCCTCGCCCGCCTCGAGCACCCCCGCCAGGGATTTGAAGCGTTTCATGGCCTCCCGGGCTTGATCCCTGCAGTCGCGGCGGGGCGTTCCCAGGGTCAGGAGGAGCTCGATGACCTCGTAATCCAGGAATCCGTCCAGGCCACCCCGGAGAAATTTTTCGCGTAGACGGGTCCTGTGGCCCGGCATGAATCTTTCGGAGGACGCCGCGGCCGCTGTGGGATACTTACGGTCATTCATCTTATCCATGAGCGAACCCGATAACGTCATTCATCCAATAAGACGCTTCAACCAGCCGGATTTTCACACGGACGCATCTCGTTTTCCGTGATTACGACATGTTTCGTGGCTTGGACTCTGTCGCGGCCCTTCCCTGTAAAGCAACCTAAGGGGGGGTCTTTCCGCCGCGCCACCCGCCCGCCTCGGCCTCCAGATTGTAGACGTCGCATCCGACCGTCAGTAGATCCGGGCCATAAAGCTCGGCCTCACGGACAAGGGCTTTCTCGAACAGGCCGGCGTCCCGGCTTAGGAAAGACGGGGTCGTTCCGATGAGCGCGGCCTTGTGCTCGTAAACCGCCGGGCAGAAAGGGACACGGTCAGCCGGTTCGCCCCTGAGAAGCCGTTCGATCCGCTCCCGCGGCGTCATCATTTCATGGGGCATGACAAGGCTGTCTTAGCACAGCCGGGACGGTGTGTCAAAATTTTTTGGGCGCCGGCCTTATGGGCTTCTCAACGTTAACTTTTTTTACGTGAAGCTTATTGAACAAATATACGCTCTGAAATAAAAACTATTCACGGCCGGAAATCTTGTCTCCGGTGGAAAAGGCCGGCAAGATCGTCCACCCGCCCTTTTTTGTTTTCATATCAAGCATTTCTGCTGGGGGCAAAAGCATGTCCTAAGATCCTCGGGGAGTTGATCGGGGCGCCCCGCGGCCGGGCCCTTTTCCGGGCCCGCCGGTTTGGCACGCAAATTGCTTACATATCGGCTAAGGGATCATTGAGAAGTCAAAGCGTACTTCGGAGACAGGGGAATAAATCCCGCGATCGAATGTATAAGGAATGGGAGCGAAAATGAGGCCGCCTGAACCCAACGATGACCGGGGGCTTGTCGCCAAGGCCAAGGAAGGGCACATGGACGCTTTTGAAGAGCTGGTCCGGAGGCACCAAAGGAGCATTTACGCTCTCTGCCACCGGCTGACCGGCGCCCACCAGACGGCGGACGACCTCTCGCAGGAAGCGTTCATCAAGGCCTATTTCAACCTTGCCCACTTCGTCGACGGCCTGGATTTCTATCCCTGGATCCGCAGGATCGCGCTCAACGGCTGCCTCAATCACCTGAAGAAGGGAAAGCGCGAACGGCCACTAAGAGAGGAAGGGCAATCCACCAGGCCTGATGTTTTCGGAGCCCCGGCTGAGTTGCCCCAGGACACGATCGAGCGGACCGAGATCGAGCACAAGTTCCAGGAAGCATTCAACGCCCTTCCTCCTGACCAAAAAATGATTTTCACCCTGAGGGTGAATGAGAATCAGAGCTACCGGGACATCGCCCGGGCGCTCGATATCCCGGAGGGAACGGTCATGTCCCGCCTCAACCGGGCCCGGAGCAGGCTCAAAGAATCGATGGCTGGCTTTTTAAGGAGAGGCAGATGAGACATACCCGGATTAAAAAGCTGCTGGGCTCATACCTCGACGGTGAGCTCCAGGGAAAGTTGAAATATGATGTGGCCAGCCATCTCAAAACGTGCGCGTCTTGCCGGGAAGAGTTCGAACTCCTGGATAAGCTGGACGGGATATCGAGAGAGATCCCGGTTCCGGGCCGCCGGGAAGAGTTCTGGGAAGCCTTCCCCCAGCGCGTCGCGGCCGGAATTCAGCAAAGCCTCCCGGGGGCCGTCGCGGTCGGCCGGGGAAAAGAGGTTTTGGGGTTCCAGGATTCTTTCATCGGCGGTCCGAAGAATATCGGGATGAAAGTCGCGGTCTTCCCATTCTCGGTTGCCGCGCACGCGCTTCTCATCCTGCTTCTGGTCATCCTGCCCCTGTTCAAAACCGGCAACCTGCCGCAAGTCGAAGTTTACAGCGCTTTTCTCGCCCCCCCGCCGCCCCCGCCTCCTCCGCCTCCTCCGCCCGCCAAGAAACGTTCCTCGTCCGCTTCCAGGACCCGGATCAAGCCCGTGCAGACCCAGGCCGTCATCGAGCCGGGCAAACTCGTCGCCCCCGTGGACATCCCTGAGCAGATCGCGGAAGAGCAGGTTTCGGATTTCGGTATCGAGGGCGGGATCGAGGGCGGTGTTGAGGGCGGTGTGATCGGCGGCGTCCTGGGCGGCGTCGTCGGCGGAGTGTTGGGCGGCGTCGTCGGAGAGGTCGAGGCGCCGGTGCGCGCCGGTACCGGCGAGATCAAGCAGCCCAAGCGAATCAAGTATGTGCCGCCCGACTACCCCGAGATCGCCAGGCAGGCGCGGGTAGCGGGAATCGTCATACTTGAGGCCATTACCGACCAATACGGCCGCGTCACCAGTTGCAAAGTCTTGAGGTCCATCCCCCTGCTCGACCAAGCGGCCATCGACGCCGTCATGCAGTGGGTTTATGAACCCATGGTCATCAACGGCCGCCCGAGAGGCGTGATCATCACCGTCACCGTAACCTTTGAACTGAAAATGCCATAAACCTCCTCCTTCCATAGGGACGCCGGACTCACCTCCTCCCCGGCGTCCCACCCCTTTCTATCGTTTTGGACAATGCGGGCAAGGTTAGCCGCGTATTTTGGAGTCCAACCCCCCGAAGCCTTCTTTGATTTTTCTGACCATTATGGGGTATGATTTTGGGGACGGTTCTCAAATCGTCCCCATTTGCCGCTATGCATATCATCATCAGGGAAACCCACAAGGCCATGAGCCTGGAGGCGGCGCGCGCGGTCGCTTCTCTCATTCAGCGAAAGCCCAGCGCCGTGATCGGCCTCGCCACGGGAGAAACACCCATCGCCCTCTACGAAGAGCTCATCCGCTTGCACAGGGAGGAACGCCTGGACTTTTCCCGCGTCACGACCTTCAACCTGGACGAGTATCTCGGCCTGGCTGCGCTCCATCCGGGAAGTTTCCATCATTACATGAAAAAGCGTCTCTTCGACCATGTCAACTTGGGGAAAGACCGTATCCGCATGCTCTCCGGCCGGTTCGCAGCGGACGAGAAGGACGCCATATCCCGCCACTGCGAAGAATACGAGCAGGCCATTGCCGCAGCGGGCGGAATCGACCTCCAAATCTTGGGCATCGGCGCGAACGGCCATATCGGCTTCAACGAGCCCGGCTCATCCCTGGGCTCGCGGACGAGGCTTGTCGCCCTCCAGAAAAAAACACAGCAGGACAACGCCGTCTTTTTCGATGACGACCCCGACAAGGTTCCCCATCACGCCGTCACCATGGGAATCGGCACCATCCTGGAGGCGAAGTCCCTCCTCGTCCTGGCCTTGGGCCAACATAAGGCGGAAATCGTCCGGAAAGCCCTGGAGGGCCCGGTGACGGCCATGGTCCCGGCCAGCGCCCTGCAGCTCCACCGCAACGCCATCATCATCCTGGACAATGAGGCGGCCTCGCTCCTCACCCGCGACACGGATCAGAGCCTGACGCCGCCGATATGAGAAAAGGAGGGGACCGGTGAAGAAAACCGTCGATATCTACCTTCCGCTGGACAGCCGCGACGCGCCCAACAAGGCTGTCTGGCCCATCGCCGCGCGCCAGCTGGCCGAGCTCAAAGCTGTCATCAAAAAATGCGGCTGGACGCCTTGCGTCCTGAACCCCGAATGGCCCGTGAGCTCGGTGGCCGAGGGCATTCGGGTCATCGGCAGAGCCCGCGGAGAACGGTTCATCAACTTCATGGCCGGATGGGCCTACCCCGATTTCTCCGTCAGCCCCATGGCCCAGCTCCCGCCTGACCTGCCCAAGCTCCTTCTCGGAAGCGCCATCAAGGATTTCCCGGGGAGCGTCGGCCTATTCGCGGCCGCCTCCGGCACCGAGCACGTCGGCATCCGCACCGACCGGCTGTTCGTGGAACATTTCAGCCGACACGAGGTCTATATCGACGCCGTCGAGGCGTTCCTCAACAAAGGCAAATTCAAGGTAGCCCTGCCGAAAGCGGTCCAGGTCCCCGTAAAAGAAAAGCATAAACAGAAAGCCGGGAACGTTCGAGGCCGGCTCCGGGGCTCGATCTACGGCGCCGTAGGCCCCCGCTCCATGCAGATGTGGAACAAGATCTCGGAGGCGGACTTCCTCCGGTATTTCGGAATCGCGCGCGAAGGGTTCGACGGCCTGCGGCTGGCCGCGATGGCGGAAAAGATCCCGGACCGGAAGGCCGAGAAGGCGCTCGACTTCATCATCAAAAAAGGGATGGACATACGGCTGGGAAAAGATCCCGCCAGGCATCTGACCAGGGACATGGTCCTTTTCCAAATGAAAGTCTATATCGCCCTTCTCGAGCTCAAAGAAAAATTCGGCCTCGACTTTATCGGCGTCCAGGACCAGCTCGATTGGATCGAACACTATCCGGCGACGGACCTGGCGTTGGGCCTTCTCAACAACCGCCTCCGGCCCGCCGGAGACGGAGAGACCGTGGTCGCGGCGACCGAGGCCGATGACGGCGCGGCCGTGACCATGCAGGTCATGAAGCTCATCACGGGCGGCGAACCCGCCGGGTTCAACGACCTCCGCTACTGGGACCCGGTGCGGCGGCTCTACTGGTTCGTCAATTCCGGCGCCCTCGCGCCTTTCTTCGCGTTTGGAAGCCACCGCTCACTCAAGGGCGCCTGGAGCGAACGCCAGACTCCTATGTATTTTAAGCCGGGAGGTGGAACATCCACCGTCGTGGTCCGAGCGCCGGGCGTCGTCACCTGGGCCCGTTTCTCTTACCGGGACCACCGGCTCTATCTCTGCGCCGGCCGCGGCGTGACAGACGTCCCGACCGAGGCGGAATGGAAAGATCGTTCGCGTTCCTGCAACCCGGAGTGGCCGCATTGGTACCTTCGGCTCTGCGGGTTCGTAGAGTGGCGGATTAATTCCAACCACCCGGTCACGGCTCTGGGCGACCACCTGGCCGACCTGAAGGCCTTAGCGGAGGAGCTTCGCATCCCGTTCGAGTGCTACGACGACCGGACGCCCGCGGATCTTGGAGCATAGACATCGAAATCAGACGGATGCGGAAGGATTTCCGTGATTACCGAAGAATCGAGGAACGGGTGGCGCGGCGGAGGGACTCCCCGCCTGCCCGCAGATGAGGGTCCCTTCTGAGGGAGGTCGCCTCTCCTTTCATTGATTCGCGGTCCCATTTACAATATAATTGAAGGTGCATTTGAAAAAGCTATTCCTTAAACCAGGAGGTTATATGAAAAAGCTTTTTACCGTTTTTTCGGTCGTGCTCGTGCTGGCGGTCATCGCCCATGCCGACATTTACATCAAGTCCAAAACCCATTCCGACGCTTTCTCTATTATGGGCCAGAACCAGCCCGCCCAGGACGGCATCCAGGAGCAATGGATCGGCGCCGACAAGTTCGCATTCCTGTCCACGGACACATCTTCCATCGTGGATATGAAGAAGAACCTGATGTACATTATCAACCACAAGGAAAAAACCTACGTGGAAACCACCCTCCCCCTCGACCTGACGAAGCTCCTCCCCCCCGAGATAGCCCAGATGGCCGGCGCCATGTTGAAGATGACCGTCCAGGTCGTCCCCAACAACCAGACCAAGAAGGTCGGCCAGTGGAACTGCGCCGGCTACGATGTCTCCATCACCATGATGATGATGCCCATGAAAATGACGATCTGGGCTTCGGCCGACGTCCCCATCGACATGAACATGTATAGGGACAAAATTATCGGCAACGTCCTTAAGTCCCAGATGATGATGGACGAGGCGGCAGTTCAAGAAATGATGAAAATCAAGGGGTACTGGATCGCCTCGGAAACAAATGTCGAAATGATGGGCGCCAAGATGGCCTCCTCCACCGAGGTCCTCGAGATCACCAAGAAGACGCCCGGCGCTTCCGTTTACACCGTCCCGGCGGATTATAAAAAAACGGACAAGCTGTCGGCTGCTGCATTTCAGAGGAGATAAAGCGGATCGAGCCTTCAGCCCTCCAAAGTTCAAAGAGCGGTTTTAATCACCGATCATGATTTGCGGGGTGGAGGGGCTCTTCCCTCCACCCCGTTTTTTTTTGACCGATAATCCCTTATTATGGATAATAATAACGGATTCAATCCAGGGTAAGTGCGCATGGAAAAAATCCGGGTCCGCTTCGCCCCCAGCCCGACGGGTTATATTCATGTCGGGAACGCCCGCACCGCCCTGTTCAACTGGCTTTACGCCCGCCAGAAAGGCGGCGTTTTTATCCTACGGGTCGAAGACACCGACGTCGAACGGTCGCGGACCGAGTACGAGCGGAGTCTGATCAAGGACCTGCGCTGGCTCGGTATCGATTGGGACGAAGGCCCGGACGCGGGCGGCCTATTCGGCCCCTACCGTCAGTCCGAGCGCCTCGAGATCTACAGCGCTTACACGCGGCAGCTCCTGGAAAGCGGCCGGGCCTATTATTGCTTCTGCTCGACCGAGGAGCTGGAGGAGAACCGCCGGAAAGCCTTGGCCGTGGGCGCAATGCCGGTTTACGGCGGCCGTTGCCGCTCTATAAGCCTGGAGGACGCCAGGCGACGGATGGCGGACGGCGAGCAGGCCGTGGTGCGGCTCCGCATCCCGGACGATGGCAAAATCGGCTTCGACGACCTTGTTCGAGGCACGGTGACCTTCGACCTGAAGCTCATCGGAGACTCTGTCCTGGTGCGATCCAACGGCCTTCCGGCTTATAACTACGCAGTGGTTATCGATGACCACCTCATGCGCATCACCCACGTCATCCGGGGCGAGGACCATATTTCCAACACTCCCCGCCAGATCCTGACCTACCGGGCGCTCAGCCTCGAACCTCCCCGATTCGCCCACCTGGCAATGGTCATGGGCCAGGACAACACCCGGCTCTCCAAGCGGCACGGCGCCACCGCCGTGGATCAGTTCGAGAAGATGGGCATCCTGCCCGAGGCGCTGTTCAACTACCTGGCTTTCCTTGGGTGGGCGCCGCCGGACGGACGGGAGATCCTGAGCCGGCAGGAGCTTATCGATCTCTTTGACCTAGGAAAAGTGAGCCGTTCGGCGGCCATCTTCGACTACGACAAACTCAACTGGCTCAACCGTCAGCACATCAAAAGGCTCGCGCCGCGGAAAAAAGCCGGGTTCGCCCTCCCCTTCCTGCAGGAGGCCGGCTATCTTCCGGGGGAAATGGCCGAAGCCCACTGGGCATGGCTGGAAAAAACAATCGAGCTGCTTATCGAGCGCGTGGACCGGTTCGCCGACCTGCCCTCGCTCTTCGGCCTGCTTTTCGACTTTTCTCCGGAGGCGATGGACGAAGAGGCGAAAAAAGAGATCGCCTCGAACGCAGCCAAAACAGTTATCCGGTCATTTGCCGCGAAAATCCGGCCGGTCAAAGACTTCAATTATCCGGAATTCGCCCGGATCACAAACGAGATCAAGAAAGAGACCGGCCTCAAGGGCAAAAACCTCTATCACCCCCTGAGGCTGGCCCTGACGGCGCGGCCCTCGGGACTGGACCTGGACAAGTTCATCCCGATCGTCGAAGAGGGCGCGAAGCTCGGCCTGCCGAAAAATATGCGGTCCTGCGCCGAGCGTATCGCAGAGGTGGTCGCTTATCTTGATAATCCGGCCGGGAAGAATTGATGATGCCCGGGCCGAGCGGCGAATAAAAATGGAACAAATCATTCGCCTGAACGCCCTCATCGAGGTCATCAAAACCTCGCCCGGCCGCGTTAACAAGATCTTGATCCAGAAGGAGCCGGGGCCCGGACGGATCTCCGAAGTCGTCCGTGAGGCGAGCGTCCGCCATATCCCCTTTGTTTTTGTCCCCAAGCTTAAGCTTGACCAGATGGCGCCCGGCCACCAGGGCGTTCTGGCCTTGCTCGCCGCGCGGGAATTCTCCTCCCTGGAAGAAATCCTCCGGGCGGCGAGGAATCCATTTCTGGTGATCCTGGACGAGGTCGAGGACCCCCAGAATCTGGGCGCGATCCTCCGCTCGGCCGAATGCGCCGGCGCGGACGGCGTCATCCTCCCCGAACACCGTTCGGCCGGCCTGACCGACGCGGTCCTCTCGGTTTCCGCCGGGGCGGCCGAGCATATCAAGATTTGCCGCGTGGTCAACCTGGCCCGGACCATGGGAGAGCTCAAGGAGCGCGGCTTCTGGCTGGTGGGCGCCGAGGCCGGGGGCGACGGGCTCTGGCATGAGTTCGATTACACCGGGCCGGTGGGCATTGTCCTGGGCTCGGAGGGCCGGGGGCTCCGGCCCCTGGTCCGGAAGACCTGCGACCGGGTCCTCTCCATCCCGCTCCGGGGAAAAGTCAATTCCCTCAACGTTTCCGCAGCCGCCGCCGTTTTTTTCTTCGAGGTCGTCCGGCAGCGGACCCCAAAAAAGCCGGCTTGACTTTATTTCGCTCAAGTCTTTAGAATAGACGCGTAATACCAACACGGAAGAACGAGGTTCCATGAACAAAGGAGTCGATTTTTATCAGCTCGAGAAGGAGATCGTCGGCCTCAAGAAGCAGGTCGACGAAATCCAGAACTCCGAAGACCCCGCCCGGAAAGAGAAAGTCGCGGCCATCCGCCTGGAAATAGAGAAAAAATGGGCCAAGATCCAGCCCGAAATAACTGCGGTCCATATCGTGCAAATCGCCCGGCACCCCCAGCGGCCTTACACCCTGGACTATATTGCCGCACTTTTCGAGGACTTCGTTGAGCTTCACGGCGACCGCCGGTTCGCGGACGATCCGGCCCTTGTCGCCGGCTTTGCCTTCTATAAGGGGAGGACCGTGGCCGTCATCGGTCACCAAAAGGGCCGGTCGACCCGCGAACGGATTGATCGCAACTTCGGCCAGCCCAATCCCGAGGGGTACCGCAAAGCGCTCCGCATCATGAAGATGGCCGAGAAGTTCGGTTTCCCGGTCATCACTTTCATCGATACGCCCGGCGCTTACCCCGGCATCGGCGCTGAGGAGAGAGGCCAGGCCGAGGCCATCGCATACAACCTGAAAATGATGTCCCTCCTCCGCACTCCCCTCATTAACATCGTCATCGGCGAGGGAGGAAGCGGCGGAGCTCTGGGGATCGGCGGCGGCGATTATTATCTGATGCTCGAAAACGCCTTCTACTCGGTCATCTCGCCCGAGGGGTGCGCAGCCATCCTCTGGAAAGATCAGGCCGCGGTCGCGCAGTCGGCCGAGAACCTCGGAATCCGGTCGCAAACCCTCCTCGAACTGGGCATCATCGACAGGATCATCCCCGAGCCGCCCGGAGGCGCCCACATCGACCACGAAACGACGTTCAAAAATTTGGATAAAGCCCTGAGGGAGACCCTCAAGAAGCTGGAGCAGAAGCCCATCAACGAGCTCTTGGAGGAGCGCTACCAGAAATTCCGCAAGATTGGGGTCTTTATCGAGAAATGAGCGACCAGCCCGCCAAGATTCCCATCAAAGCCGTCAAGGGAACGAAAGACATCCTGCCGGCCGAGGCCCGCGACTGGCAGGCTGTTGAAGCCGCCGTCAAGGCCGTCTTCGAGCTCTACGGCTACCGCGAGATACGAACGCCCATCTTCGAGGCGACCGAACTCTTCGAGAAGAGCACGGGCGAGACCTCGGACATCGTCGTCAAGGAGATGTACACGTTCATCGACAAAGGCGGCCGGTCCATCACCCTGCGGCCCGAATATACTCCCTCGGTCGCCCGGACCGTTATCGAGCATCGACTCTACCTCGAGCCCCGGCCCCTGAAGTTCTACTACATCGGACCGATGTTCCGCTACGACAAACCGCAGAAGGGCCGTTACCGGCAGTTCCACCAGATCGACATCGAGGTCTTCAACGAGCCCGATCCCGGCTGCGACGCCGAAATCGTGGAGATGGCCGATACGCTGCTCGGCAGTCTCAACGTGACCGGGACCGAGACTCTGGTCAACTCGGTCGGTTGCCCCAAGTGCCGGCCGGCCTATCACGCTGAACTCAAAGCGCACGCCTCCCGGCTCGAGCGCCGACTCTGCCCGGATTGCCAGAGGAAAGCCCAGACCAATCCCCTACGGATCTTCGACTGCAAAGTGGAGTCCTGCCGGGCGCTGACCCGGGACTTCCCCAATATCGCGGACTACCTGTGCGAGGAATGTCGCGACCACTTCGCCCGCTTCCGGGCCTATCTCGACCTCTATGGAATCAAATACCGGATCGAGCCGCGGCTCGTTCGGGGCATCGATTACTACACCAAGACGGCCTTCGAGATCATCGCCGGCCACGAGGGCGCGCAGAACGCCATCCTGGGCGGCGGCCGCTACGACAACTTGATGAAGGATTTCGGCGGGCCCGATATCTGCGGCATCGGTTTCGCCATGGGCGTCGAGCGGTTGCTCTCTGTCGTCAACCCGGCTCGGCCGAAGGAGAAATTCCTCTACCTCGCCTGGATGGGCGAAGAAGCCAAGAGGGCGGCTATGGAGCTGGCCCGTTTCTTCCGGGCACAAGGTATCGAGTGTCTGGTCGAGTTCAAGGAGCGCGGCCTCAAGAACCAGATGGGCCGGGCCAACAAGCTCGAAGCGTCGTGGACGGTGATCATCGGCGAGGACGAGATCCGCAAAGCGAAATACCAGCTCAAGGACATGTCGACCGGCGAGCAGCGGGAAGCCGACCGAGATGAGATCGCCGCCGTCATTA
>Ga0315288_10006803_pt1 | contig 14498 bp, 10 predicted proteins | sample YL17G11_20_MG_FD_203454 | JGI IMG/M metagenome (GOLD analysis project Ga0315288, IMG submission 203454) | Sediment microbial communities from Yellowstone Lake, YNP, Wyoming, USA - YL17G11_20 | ecosystem: Environmental > Aquatic > Freshwater > Lake > Sediment | place: USA: Wyoming | collected... | reverse complement strand
TAGTTAGTTCTGACTCGAACGATGATACTTACAAAGTTGAATTCTATTCAGATACAGAGTTTACTGTAACTAGTACGAAAGCTGGCTATCAGGGGTCCGGGGTTATTGGAACTACTTTCACTTCGTCCGATTCTAATTTGTCTTTTACGGCACAGGCGGGTTCAATAGTTCCAACTAATGCCTGTAAATTCGATATTAAGACGAGTCAGTATATAAGTAACATAAATCCAGATTACGACGAGCTTGTGAATTTAATGAACAGTACCTTTCAGCTAACCATTTCGGGTGGTTTGGCATAATGGAAATTCTAAATCCATTAACTAAGAGTAGGGCCGATACGCTGTATGTCGCAAAGGCATATACTCGATTGGATGGTTTCGATAATGCGGTAGATACAGTCATTTTAGGTCAAACCGTTAATTGTAGAGCCATTACGGTTGACTATTCTGTTGTTCTCCCAGTTAGCGGAAGAACACGAACTGGTACGATAGAGATAACTTACGATGGTATTTCTACAGAGATTTCTTCTGACGCATACAGCTTTTCCGGGTCTGATATTTCTGGGTTAACTTTTTCGTCGGATGTTAACAGCGGTAATATTCGACTAGTTTTTACAAAGTCAAGTGTCGGTGAACACCCAACGCTGTTCTATAAATTCGCAACGGTTCCTGTTGCGTAGGAGGCTCTATGGCTCACAAAAATTACGAGCAAAGTGGCATCGGGTCCGTTGTAGAACTTGGAAAAGGCGGGGCTAAGATAAAGGAAAATTCGGGAACGGTTGAAATTAAAAACAATACCGATACCGCATTTGTCAAGCTTAGAGCGGCTCATCCCGTAGATTTGAATGACGTTGTCACGCTTCAATATTTGAAGACCAAGGGCGATGTCATTGTCACCGGTCAGATAAACGGCGGTTCTCCTCCTGCGGCGGGCGTTGCGGGCCGGGTTTATATTTGCACGACCACGGGCGGTAGCTACACCGTCAAGAAACTGTACCTTGACAACGGAGTCACCTGGGAAGATGTCGGTCCCGACGAGGGGATAAGCATCGCGGTCACGGACGCTCTCACGGGTGGGGCTCTGGAGTTCACCGCGGACCATGCCTACCTCTGGGATGCTGATGCTTCTACCTGGGTTGACATCGGCCCGAGTTCGATAGGCTTGTCCAGCATAATTCAATGCAAGACTGTGAATCTTGTTTTTGGCTCCGCTGCTTCTTTGAACATAGGGACTGCTCTCCCAGCCGGGGCGACGGTGTTGAAGGTTAGCATCAACGTCACCCAGGCGTTCAACGGAACCGCCCCTACTGTCACGGTAGGTGATATTGGAGATACAGATAGACTCATGACGGCGGTCGGGAATAATTTAAAAGATGCCACTCTTTTTGTGGCCGAAAATTCTTACCTGTATTCTCTTTCTACCCAGCTCACAGCGACATATGTCGCTGATTCAAGCGGTGCGGGAGCAGCCCAGATTATCGTTCACTATTTGAATGCGTAATCGGAGGTAAGTGTGGGAAATTACAAGTCGAGTAATTTAGGGGGAACTCTCGTTCCTTTTAAAGTTGGAACGGGTTTACTTGAAGCGTCTGCTGCCTTTGAGGTTGCCTCTACGACGGGCGGGTTTCTTCTTCCCCGGATGACCACGGTTCAACGGTTGGCCATTACGACTCCAGCAGAAGGTTTGCAGGTATTCGATACAGATATAAAGAGACTCTTTCTTTATGCAAATGGATCTTGGACTCGTGAAGAGGCAGAGTCTATTGAGTCCGACCTAACGATGTACGTGGATGGAACCACGGGGAATGATTCCAATGATGGGTTGGGTTGGGCCACCGCAAAGAAGACATTTGCTTTTCTTCGTTCGAGTTCCTCAGACGCTATTCCGCGTGAAATCAATGCGGATTTACTTATTAGTTTTAGAAATACTATTCGAGCGAGTAGCGCAGATGGTCTTCTTGTGGTCGATGGCTTTTATGGCAGCGGTACGATTACAATTCAGGGAGAATTGACCGCCGTTGAGACCTTTACAGCGACCGGATATGAAAACGACCCGCTTGTTAGAGGGTCTATGCAGTGGGTATCTGATGCCACGAAATCGTGGACGCCGGACCAGTGGCGTCGACATTTTGTGGACTTAGGGCATACCTGGAAATATCCGATTAGAACGAATAACGCTACTACTCTCTGGATGGGTTTTGGAGATGAACAAAGCGGGTCATACGCTGCAACGATTTATTCTGCCCCAGAGATTCTTCGTGAGTTGGATTCCAATCCCGGTGTTAAGTACGTTTTTAATTATGATAAGTTTGTTTACATACATAATTGTAATTTGACGATTACGCTCAGGAATGCTTGGATTGATGATGATGCGACTGATTTCTTTATGGCGTATGTTGATTATTGTACACGGGTAACGTTTGAGTTTGTCGCGGCCGGTAATTTAGGGACTTTTAGTTGTAAGTATTTTTCATTAGACCAGTCTTATCTCAATATAACTAACTACGGATATTGGGCGCTGGCGGATGTATACGCCGGTATGCAAAATACCGCAATAGATTCGGTAGATGCGACAGGGTATGGCGTATATATAAATGGGAATGCTTCTTGTTGGTTTGCGGAATGTTGGATAGGCCATCAGTTATTTGGAATCTCTCCTACAGAAAATTCAATTATAGTTATGAATAGGCGTGTCTATATCCAGGAGTGCGATGTCGGCATTTATTTGAACGGAGCTGATTTAAACTGTAGCACTCCGATGCCAGAGCCTTTGCAGTTGCGTTTCGATACGGTCGTAAAAGCAATTACAGGATTGGGAAGGGTTTATAAGACTCTTCCATTCGAAATAATTGGTTTTGATGTAACAGATGAGTTCTATTTCTCTGACACAGATTCAGGTACTTTTTTAGATTTCTCGAATGATGCTCTACGCAGTCGATTGCAAATGCAGTTTGCATACGCGAATATTGACTACGAACCGCTTTATTTCGATGAGTATGACAACGATGCTTCGGGTCTGACTGCCACCCGTTTTCAGACAGCCATTGACGAACTTGCAGCGAATCAAACCTCCGAGGCTATCACGTCTCCTCTGACCATGTACGTGGATGGTACGACAGGAGATGACGCTAACAATGGACTCGCGTGGGGTACCGCAAAGAAGACTTTGGGTTTTCTAGTTGCGGGGCAAGTAGATGCGTTACCGAGAGAGATTAATGCAGCAGTTGTTATTAATGTTCGTAATGACATAAGAGCTAGAAGTAATTCTGTCCCACCTTTAATTATGCGAGATTTTTATGGTTCCGGCTCAATTTCTATAACGGGAGTTCTTACGTCTGTTGGCACTTTTACAGCGTCTACGTATGAGAATGATTTAAGCGTAAGAAGATCCCGCCTATGGATTACGGACGGAACTAAATCGTGGACTCCTAATCAATGGCGAAGACACTTTGTGGATATTGGTAGTGGTCGTATTTATCCGGTACAAAGCAATAATGCGACCACTTTAAATTTATGTCCTATGTCGGCTATTACGGGAACTCCAGCAGGCACAATATATTCAGCGCCAGAAATTCTAACTGAAGTTGTGACTAACCCAGGTGTTAAGTATGATTTTGCACACCCGGGTCAGTGTGATATTAGACAAAATACTATATCAATCTTTATCAGTAATTTGTGGTTCGATGAGTATGCTTATGCCGAATCCATTATGGCGATAGTACGCTGTAATAGAATAGAATTTACTTGTGTAGCACTTATTAATTTTGCGGTAGATACCTGCGATTATGTGTCTATAATCTCTTGTTATTCTGACTTACCTGGTTCTCTGTATTCTATGTTCGAGCAATCGCACGTTGAAATTTTCTATTCTGTTATTGATAGTACAGATTCTTCTGGGTATGGTATCTATTTTAACGGAGACGTTATTTTAAGATTGTTTAGTACCTGGATGGGTAATCAGATTACTGGATATTGGTTAGGGGCAAGTTCGCATATGTGGTTATATTCGGGAGTCTACTTAGAGAATATTACTGATGGTATACTTCTATTTGATTCTACTTTTCACTATGAAGATGGTGGAGTAAATGCAATACGTTTTGATACCGTAACTAGAGCTTTTAGTGGTTCGGGGGATATCGTCGTATCTCAGGGGCCAGAATTTTTAGAGTGGGGCGTAACACAGGACATCGCCTTCTCAGATGTGGACACTGGAACATTTGCGGAATTGGATGCGGGCACTTTATCTAGTAGGGGTAATATCTCAATTACTTATTTAGATGCGGACTATAGAGCTGTCGTACTTCCAGAGTACGACAACACCGTCTCGGGGCTCCTCGCTTCCCGCTATCAGACTGCCATTGACGAGATAGCCGCACGCGAGAGCACCCCGGACATTACCGCCGACGAGACGTTCTATGTGGATGGGGATGCGGGTAGCGACGCGGCGGACGGCCTGAGCTGGGGCACGGCGAAGAAGACCTTCGCGTTCCTCCGCACGCACTACGGCGAGGTGAAGCCGCTCGTAACCGTGCGCGTGTACGCGCGTGGGACGGTGCTTTCCGCGGACAATGTGGGGCACCTCCAGATTAAGCGCTTCACCGGGGGCGGCACCATCGAGATCATTGGCGAGCCCACGGTGGTCGTGGCGACGCTCACGCCGACCGCCTACCAGAACACGAGCACCGCGTGGGACTATCACGCCTACGTGGACGTGTCCGGCGCGGGCTGGACACCCAACGAATACCAGGGGCGCTACATCAAGGTCGCGGGCAATGCGAACTACTACCCGATCTTGAGCAACACCACGGAGCGCCTGTGGTCGACGGACCTGCCGAGTATGTCGGGCGCGACGCGCTTCGACATCGCGGACATGACCATCATTCGCCCGGCGACCGTGGCGGTGCCAGGGACGATGGTTGACTACTCAGATGACTACATCGAGGTGCAGGACAGTTCGATTAACAAGGTGGTAATCAAGAACTTTCGCGTGGAGCGGGAGAATAGAACCTATCCGCAATATTGGATAATGGATCGGTACATCGGAGAATCCCTTACGCTCCAGAATGTTTCGTTCGAAGGCATTGCGACCATTATCAATTCTACTGATGCAATGATGACCCTGACGAGGTGCTATGTCGATTTGCGCGACTTTGGCATAATAGGGTCTGGTCCGACTTCTATTTCTGGTAGTTGCCTATTCGCGGACGACGGCGGGGTTTATGAGGGGTATGGATTTTATGTTAACTTTGGAGCGACAAGTGGTATCACGAATTCGCACGTTGTGGGTATGTGGTACGGTGTCGAAGAAACAGGACGATTGTTTTATACTACTGGGACACTCTTTCGTGATTGTCTTTATGGTATCTTTGCACAATCCGAATCAATGAACTTATGTTATGGGGCCGCAATGGCGGCGCGCTTCAAAGACTGCGGCACTTGCATTGCTCTTCAGCAAGCGACTTTGATGGTTCATAAGGTCGCGAATCATTGGGTCGTCGATAACTGCACGACCCAACTCTGGCTTGCGGACGGCAATACCGCACTTTTCTCGGAGATTGGCACGCGCGCCATCGCCAACGCGGCTACGGCGACGTCGGTGGTGGAGTACGACTTTGACGTGGTTTATGAACCTGCAAACGTCGAGGAGTACGACAACGGCACGTCGGGCCTGACGGCGACGCGCTTTCAAACCGCCATCGACGAGATTGTGGCCAATCGCGTCGCGGTTATCCAAAACCATTTTTCGGTTGGACAGGTCGGAAGCGATTGCAACTTTACGCCCGTGCTCGGCTACGGCGCGATTACCGCGGCCGTTGCAGCGGCAATAGCAGGCGGGCATAGCGCGACGAATCCCTACGTGATCGACGTGTATCCGGGCACCTACCTGGAACCGGCCGAGATTCCGGTCGACTCGGGGTTGTTTATCCGGTCGATGGATGCGCGTGCGGACAGCGTCTACGTCGTCGCCATGGATGCGACGAAGGACCTCTTCGTCATGAACGGCGGCAGCTTGCACGGGCTGCACCTGCTCGGCGTCTCGACGCCCGGCAAGGCCCTGGTGAAGGCCGCGACGCCGGGGTCGCTGAGCGTCCTCCAGAGCTGCGCGATCAACGCTTGCTACCAGGGCATCTTGGTCGAGGCCGGGGCGGCGCTGCTCATCTTAGAACTGGGCATGATCATCGGCAGCGCCGGGATGAACATCGGCGTCGGCGTTTCCGTGGATGGGGTCGGGTCGTTCCTCGGGATGCAAGGGTGCTTTGCGATGGTGCCGGCCGCGGTGCTCCCCTTGTACGCGCCCGCCAATCCGCTGTACCGAGCGATTTCAGTCACGGACCATGCCGAGGCGCTCATCTCGACGGGGTCGTTTCGCGTTGCGACGCAGTCTGCCAATACCGGAGATGTAATCTTCGCGGACGACGGGGCGCAGGTCACGATCTCCGGTGTTGATATCTCCAATAGTGATGCGGCGGTGCATATCGGGTCCGTGGGAACGGGCACGGTTGTCAGTGTGCAAGGTGGCGTTTCCACGGGCAACAATATGAACGTTGTCTGCGAGTCGGCAACGGGTAAAGTATTTGAGACGCAGTCGGTAGATTCCGTAAAGCAGTATCTGGTAGCGGGCGCTGAATTGATCGGCGCTGTCCAGATTCGAAATGACAAGATGACGGCCTTCATGGGTACGACGCGCTTGCAATATCTCGCGTCGGGCCGACAGGTCGATTTCGGAGATTTCTTTGAGCAGTTTCTCAGTACCGGAGTGGTCGAGGGCGGTGAGATCACGCCAGCGACGGGACTTTATATAGACGTTGCAGCTGGTAAGGGTTGGGTGCGTCGTCCGCATCCGAACCACGACGGCAAGTGGGTGACGTGGGATCTCAAAGAGGACTTGCTGCTTACGGCCAGCAACACGAACTATGTCTACGTGGATGGAGCCGATGGCGTCGTAAAGAATACGACCTCGCCGGTCGCCTACGGGGATTCGATCCTGCTGCGCACCCTCGTTACGGACGGTAGCGGCATTCGATTTTCGCATCAGACGCGCAACTACCTGACCGCGCCCATGGAGCAGCTGCGAACGTACTTGCTGGCCACGCGCCCGCGAGCGCTGGTGTCGGGTTTAACGTGCGTTGCGGGTACAGGTGTTCGAAAAATTACGACAGAATCTGGATCGTATTGTCTCGGAATAGATTCGGTTAGTTATACAGGCGTGCCCGATGCAACCTGGAGTTACTTCTATGGCGCGGGCGGTGCGACCGAGGTAGCGAGCGTCACTCAGGTCAACATCACGCAGTACGACCTCGCGGGCGTGCTTACGACCATGACGCCCACATGGTTCCGCGCGGATACGTTGGTGCTCACCAGCGATGGACGATTGAGTCTCATCTACGGCACGGAAGAGTTCGAGACGCAGGTGGAAGCGGAGGCCGCAACTTCGGCGAATATCCCGACGTTTTTGGAAGCCAGCCATTTTGAGCTCTACCTGGTTGTCGTAGAGCAAGGCGTTGGAATCGCGTCGTTCATCGACATCCGACCGCAGCCGGGAGCGGGTATCGGTGCGGGTGGTGGCGCGGGTACGAGCGACCATGGCCTGCTGAGCGGCCTCACGCCCGACGACGATCACACGCAATACCTGCTCGTGGCGGGTACGCGTGCGATGAGCGGCGATCTCCAGATGGGGACGCACGACATCACGGGGATCGGCAATGTCGACGGCGTGGACGTGAGCGCGCACGCGGCGCGGCACCTGCCCGGTGGCCTCGACTTCCTGGCGACGGCCACGCCGGTGTCCATCGGCACCTCTAATGTGGAGGGCGACGCGGCCTCGTTTGCGAAAAGCAATCACCAGCACGACCACGCGAATCAGTTGGGTGGGTCGCTGCATGCGGGGGCGGTGGCGGGCGTCAGCGCCGGATTCATCTCCGCGGCGGGGCAGACCAAGCTGGCCGCGGCTGCGGAAGGACCGGGGTCAGCGGTTGTTGGAAACATTGCGACCTTCAGCAATATCAACGGCAAGGTATTGCAGGACGGCGGCACTGCAATTTCAGCGCTTGTCACGAAGGCGACGCTCACGACCAAGGGCGATATCCTCGGCACCAGCGCGGCGAGTACGCCAGCAAGGGTCGGCGTGGGTGGGGATGGCTATCCACTCATAGGATTGGCGGCGGCTACACCGGGAGCAAAATTTGCGGAGATAACAGATACCGTAAATATCGGAATTGGCGTCGTAACTGGTCCTTCTACAGGGGCTACACCACAGGTGGTAGGCATTTATTACGGCACCACAAATCCTCCAGCGGGTTTCACAAGTACGCCTGTCGGCACCATTTGGATAAAACATGAGGTATGAGCCATGGCAATGAATTCTAAAACAACTGTTTGGGCTATCGCGCCGATTGATACAGCAGAAGTGGCTTCGGCCGTCCAGCGTACTTTTGCAGCTACAACCATTTATGTGCCAGAGACAACTTCGCGCACATTTCGGTCTGCTATTGTGGAGTTTAATTGGGCAGATGCAAGTACATCAGGAACGAGCATAACAGCTATCTCGGGAGGTCTGACGGTTAATGCTACCAGAACAACAGATGCTACTACAGGTACATTTACGAACTCTGGCGAAGCAACTTCCGCTATTGCGCAGCTCAACTTTACGGCTAACGTGCAAGCGCAGTTTGGCGCGGGGGCCAGTCAGTCAATGCAGTTCGATATTACGATTACGGGTATTGCAACCCGTAACGTAAGTGCGACACTGCGCTTAACATACGACTATGATGATGATACGGCGACGCTCATTAAAACAGCTATGATTCCTTTGGATTCTGATATTGATGCGCTACCGACAACCCTGGGGAGCATTGGGTCAAATCAGATTCCAATTCTTACTGGAGGAAGCGGTATTTGCAAAGAGAACACACCAGTCATTCGAGATTACTTCTTTATTATTACGGGTAATGAGAATCTTAATGGCGATACTACAGACGTTACTTTAGCAGTAGCACTTGATTCAGATGGGGAGACAGCATTTGCTGTCACGGAGCGCGCCCTTGGGTCAGATAGGTCGTTTCGCATCGTGTGGAGCAAGAAGGGTGCTGTACCGACGACCACGGCTACCCATGATTTCAAGGCGTATTGTGGAACTGCGTCGCATCACCACATGAGTATCGTGCTGGTCGTAACATATGAGTTTACGCGGGTCGGCACGACCGCGGCGCTGAATTCTGTGCAGATTCCGTTCTACATGCCGCATCAGGGCGCGACGACCGTTGGCGACGCGCAGGTCGTCCGCATCCCGATCGACATCCAGGAGCCTGACACCATCGCGCTCGTGCAGAGCGGGGTAGAGATGTATTGGTCTCTTGCGGGTGCGATGACGACTGCGAGTTATATAACCTTTAAGGTCGGCGCGCAGGCGGAACGGTCCTATACCAGCAACGTCGCGTCGGGGTCGCTGTGCGGCGCCCTCGTGGCCGGGCAGCGTTTTGATAGCGGAAGTGCTGGTGGCGCTGGCATGACAATTGGCCGGGGTCAGAGGTATGTGGACGTTTACGTTTATACTGCTGCCCAGCGGTCCGTGTTTGGTATCACGGGCATTCTGTATCTCAATTACACGAGTGGGGCGTCAGAGGTAACTGTTGATCGGCACAATAAGACGATATCGACACATATTACCAAGACAAACTTTACGCCACAGACGAATTATTCAGAAATTGCCGCGACTGCCTTTACGAACTTAGCAGCTACAGCCTATTGGCTCCAGGCGGCAGGTCTCTGGTGTTGGTGGCATTTTACGGGTACGACGGGTACACAATGGATCAAATGGTGGATGGAGTCCCTAGCTGGAGATGGTCCGCTGGCTTTGGGCGACGGCTGGCAGGATATCGCGGAAGTTCAAGGACCGACTATCTCAGAGACGGGCACCTATGCCGCGGGCAAATGTTCGCTGTCTCTATTCAAGCGGCATCCCAGCGACCCAGAGGTCGGCAGGGCTACAATTACCGCTGCTAGAAAATTTAGGTATATTTCTCCTCGCGGAACATGCAGCATGTATTCGTTAGTGACATGGCACGGATTAACCTTTGCGGTGATAGGCGCGGTGACAGGTTACGCAGGTTCGGGAGATGTTACAGTACGGGTTCATGATGATGCGAGCGGCGAGCATCTATACACGTTTACGGCATCCGTGGGTGGGTCATATACAGCTACTATTTATGATTCCGTTAGAGACCATTTCTCTGAGGTATTCGAGGATTCCTCGCACGTTGGCCGTTCTGGGAAGTGGAAGGCTGCATAATGGCGCTCCAAGATATTGTACTATTTGATCCAGTAGTAGCAGCGAATATCCCGATGTCCGGGTCTGCCGTGTCAGACCCACAGAACATTGTGTTACGCAATCCTCCGACATCGGCGGATATCCTTTTAGCGTCTGGTTTAGTAACTACAATAAATCTTTGGATAAATACTAGCGGCGGTAGTAAACGCGCCGTCTATGCTTGGGTAAATACTTCGAGCGGAGCTAAAAAATTAACAGATTTGTCAATCAATACTAGTGGCGGACGCAAAGATATTATATTTAGCTGACGGGCGGCAGGAATAACATCAACAGGATTAGAGGATATCAAAATGAATAATCCAAAGTTTTCAACTCCTCCAGCCGGTTCCAGTACGGCATTAAGCTGGTTCAGAAGAGATTTAGAGCAGAAAGCCGATAAAGCCTGGGTAGAAGCTAAGTTAGAGGTACTTGCACGAGATTTAACTTCCGTCAAAGATAAAGGGGAAGATACTAAGTCTATTGCAATAAAGGCCAATGAAAAAATTCCAGCTCCTCATAATTGTAACCAAAAAGATACTATGGATAAAATAGAAGATACTGTTAATAGTTGGTCGCATTGGTGGAGAGGGATATTGGTTAGCTTCATTGGAGTTGTTGCAACATTGGCGAGTGGCGGCGCCTATCAGTATTTTACATTTAAAGAAACTATTTCTGATACTAGAGAAAGTATCGCGAAGGTAGAAGAGACGATAAGAGAACTAGATATATCTCAAAAGGAATTAAAGAATTTATTAATAGAAAGATATAAGACTGACGACGAAAAAACAAACGAGTATCTAAAAGAAATCAGGAATGCTGTTTTGAAGACTTTGCCGGATTCAACAAAGAAGGTAAAACAATGACAATAAAAGTAGCACCCGGAAGTTTGTTTTCGGATGTTTTTCCAATCTTTGAAGAAGATGGAATCACAAAGCATTCGGGCGTCGTTTCTTTTACAACAAATCTTTTAAAAGATGGGGTTGTATCAGTCGTGCCTGTGACCATTTCTGAGATAGGAACCGCAGGGGACTATAAAGTTTCTTTTACCCCAAATGCAGTCGGAGTATGGATAGTTCATGTTTTTAATACTTACGATGATGTTTGGTGGTCATCTACAGTGGAAGCGGGTTATCCTGATGCTTTTACAGAAACGACAGAAGCAAGAATTTCTGTTGCTTTTGACGATTCTGTTCCAAGATTATATATGGAGGCATGGCTTGAAAGAGGCGAAGTCGCAATAGAGAAAGCTTTGTTGATTTCCTGTGAAGTTACTCTTTTAGACCATACTGGGGCTGAACTATTTACAGAAACATCTACAACGCCTAAAGATGACAATCATTTCAGCTTATCGCACGATTTGTCTTTAACAGGTGATAGGGTCTACAATCTAATTGTGACTATAATAGATTCAGTTGGAGAGGTTGTCTCGTATCACAGCTTCGGAACGGTGAGCTGATGACCTCTTCCATAATGAATACCCGGAAGGTATCCACGCTGCTCTTGAGTGGCTTCCTCCCTCCAGGTCCGCCTGTATTTTATTCAGAGGATTTGACTATTATTACTTTGGATGAGGTTTCTGTAGAAGTTTTGGATGAACTAACCGTGACAGTCTGTATGGAGGATTGAGATGTCAGCAGTTCCAGCAGCCGCATCCTTTGCCATAAAACGTCATGCTAGGAGACCCTATTTGCGGGTCGCTATAAAAAACAAAGATGGGGACGCCTTCGATTTAACCGGCGCTCTCACGGCCACTTTTAGCTTCTACACTTCAGATGGAACGGCCAAATTCAACTCCCCAGCGGTTCTTGCCAGTCCCTTGACTTCTGGGATTGTGTACTACGCTTGGGGAGCGACCGATACGAATACGGCAGGTGAATTTAGAGGGGAGTTCGACATTGTGTATACTGGCGGAGAAAAACTTACAGTTCCGATAAAAGGAAATCTGGTGATTCGAATTTACGAAGATTTGAACAACGCCTAGCGAGCATTGGAGAAACTATGCCGTCAAGTCCACAGATAATAATCAATGTTGCGGGTGAGCCTTCGTCAACGCCAGGTGTTGCCAGGACATTTGACTACACGAAGATTTCGTTGTCGGCTCCCGCAATTCGAGTTAGTTTGCTGAATACCTCTGGGGTTACGAGCTACTATTGGGAACTAGTGAGCATCCCAGAGGGTTCGACGGCTGTCTTTGATGACCCAACCTCCGCGAGTCCTGTGTTTTACGCAACACAAGGTAGAGCTGGGACTTACTTAATAAGATGTACGATTAATGCCGGTCAATCAATCGGCACTAATGCAATCGCATTTCTCACTGAGAATTATGGATTGCGGAAGTTTGCTTATTTAGAGACTCAGGAATTTGGTTCTATGGGTTGGACTGAGGCTCTGAATGACCTTGTGAACGCAGTGGAATCCGGCTCTGGAGGAGGAGGTGGTTCTGATCCGAATGCTGTCTACCGAGATGGTTCACGGCCGTTCATTGGCAACCAGTCCATGGGGAGCAACAAGCTCATCGGGTTGGGAGCCGCCGCTGTAAACGGAGATGCTGTAAGGTACGAGCAATGGGATGACCATGAAACGAGAATTCTCGATCTTGAGTCAGGAACCCATGGAATTATTTACGATAACCTAACCCCGATGTCTGTCACAGTAGGTGGCTGGGAAGCGGGTTCTACTTTCACAGCACTTCCTTTTGCGGATTTGATAGACGGTTTGCTTTATCCATATCAGTATCCATCTTTCGATGCGTTCTCTTACTCAGGGATTACAAATCCCCTAGAGGTTGGAGCTGGAACGACAGTTAATCCGACGTTCACTTGGTCTACTCCGCATCCAGCCGATGATAATATCGTGCCAAATTCTTTGGCTATAAGGTCAGCAGGTTCTCCGATAGCAACAGGTCTCGCTGACGATGGTTCACAAACAGTGACATTGTCAGCAGTTACTAAGCTTACAGCAACAACACATACTTTTAGAGTTGAAGGTACGGATACTAAGTCAAATGTATTCACAAGAGACTTAGTTGTTTCTTGGCAATGGAAGTGTTATTACGGCGAGTCTGCTTCGGCCGCATTGAATGAAGCGGGCGTTGAGGGATTACGTATCGGTGGGATTGCGGCTGGATTTGCGGGAACGTATGCGTTCGTATTAGACGCGGCTAAATATAAGTATATTGCTTATGCAGCAGCGCTTGGCTTGGCAACTAGTTTTAAAGATTCGGCTACATTGCTCGATATTCCAATGGAAGATCCTATCCAGGTTGTATCTGTAGCCAATACTCACGGTGAACCGACTAGAACTGACTATAACGTCCACCGGACCCTCAACCTCATCGGTGGGGCCATCAACATCGTGGTGAGCTAACACATGACAACAATACCAGGTAGCGTTCGAGTTGGTGGTTTCATTGCTCCTTCAGATACGACAGACGTATATCCGACCCACGAGGATGTCTACGGTAAGGGTGGTTTTCGTCCTGTTGCAGATACGACAGCCCGAGACGCTATTCCAAATGAGCGCCGCAAGGAGGGCATGTGGGTCAAGGTCTTAGCGGATGGAAAGGTTTATACCCTTTCGGGCGGCATCGGTGACGAGCATTGGGTCGAGCAGACGATGGGCGGCGGCTCTATCGACGAAGACACGACCTACTATGTGGACGGCACCACTGGGGATGATGCCAATGACGGACTGACCTGGGTCACGGCAAAACAGACCTTCGGCTTTTTGATTGCGGGTGCGACCGACGCGATTCCACGCGAGATCAATGCCGTCTTCACCTGCAACTACCGAAACGACATTCGAGCGCGCGACGCCAACGGGCACTTTCTCATTGATCGGTTTTACGGCACGGGCCGGATGGAGTTCGTCGGTGCATTAACATCACAAGAAACTCTGACCTGCACGACTTATCAGAACGACGGTGCAGTGCGGTACGGCCGCATCTCCGTGGCCGACGGCACCAAGGCGTGGACCCCCGGCGAGTGGCGTCGCCACTTCCTAAAGATCACGGGCGACGACAACTACTATCCGATCTACGATAACGATGCGACGACTTTATACTTTCCGCGTATGGTTGATTTATCTGGCACGCCTGCGGCGACCATTTATAGTGCTCCAGAGTTACTACGTGAGCTTGTGACAGACCCCGGTGTAAAGTATACGTTTGGTGCTGCCACGTCGATTTTCTTTGG
>Ga0315288_10006802_pt1 | contig 14500 bp, 7 predicted proteins | sample YL17G11_20_MG_FD_203454 | JGI IMG/M metagenome (GOLD analysis project Ga0315288, IMG submission 203454) | Sediment microbial communities from Yellowstone Lake, YNP, Wyoming, USA - YL17G11_20 | ecosystem: Environmental > Aquatic > Freshwater > Lake > Sediment | place: USA: Wyoming | collected... | reverse complement strand
GCAAACTGAGCGCCGTCGAGCAGCTCGACGCCCACGCCTGCATTGCCAACGCCAGCGGGCAGATTCTGCGCGTCGATAGTCAGAGGCCCTCGAAAGCGATATGCGCCGCTGCCAGCATTGTTTACGACGTTGCTATAGAGAGACATTGAGCCAGCTCCCCAGGCGTCAATCGCATAAGTCAGCGGTGCCTTAAATTCGCAATTCTCTATGTCTGCATAACCGTTTGTTGGGAATACAAAAGTGGAGTTGCTTCCGATAGGCTCACAGCTCTCAAACCCACAACCAAAAGCTACAAATTCAAAACCATGCGGATAACCGTAAAAATAGATACCTGTAAAAAAAGATCGAAAAGCCTCAATCCCTTGTCCGATAATTCCACTAAAAGCACCACTTGCGATAACAAAGCAATTTAAAAATATAAGGCCACCGCCTCCGACCGGTGAGTTTAAAGTGGCAGCCGCTACTGTGCAGCCATGACAATAGAAGTATTGTCCAACGGTGCCACACACTAGGCCAGCACTGACCGAGCTGAGCAGCTCGATACCTTCAAGAATAAGTATGCCAACAATGTTTAAAATGACGACATCGTTTAGTGTTGCGCCTGGGGTCCGTAGTTCGATATTGACCCCTGGCACCAGGGCCACCGCAGTTGTCTCAATGGCAAGCGCTACCTGTCTTTTGACGATTCCCATAATAACGCCAGATTGCATAACCACCATACCAAGAAAGAACCCAGCGATTGCCCCGCTCAGATTGATTGTTTGTTGCTGCGTGGTTGGGTTGGCGGCGAGGCTAGCAACGTTTCCGGCGAGTATGGTCGTGTCTAGCGTAAGGTCAGCGCGTATGGTAAGCGGCCCAGCGAAGCCCAAATAGCCACCTACAAACGGTAATGCGGGGCTTGTGCAGATGGGCGAAGGTATCGCAAAGTCAGGCGGGAGTGTTTCGGTGATGCCCGTTATGTCAAAGACGAAAGCGCCGTTTTGAAACGCGAATGGCAGTTTTTGTTCTAGTGCGTACTTAAGGGTGCGAAAGGCTGTCGCCGGCGTGAGCCCATCTGTCACGAGGCTATCAACGCCTGTGGTGCGAACGTAGTACACGGTCACGACGCCTAATAGGTCTGGCGCAGGGGCAAGACTGCCTCCTGATGAAGTGATCGTTCCGTCCACGCACAGATCTCTGGTAATTCTCGCGCATGCGGTATCTTCTTGGTACGAGGGCCTATATGCCATGATGCTCCTCCTGTGGACTATGTCTTCCTGCGGATGCCTGCCTGCTTACGGCTCTGGTGGTGGCGGCGGCACCTGCGCCGCTGCGATCCGTTCCGCAACCACCTTTTCAAAGGCGGCTCCCGCAACGGGGCTGATATTTCCCAGCAAGACCTTGATGGCCTCTGTTGATGTCATTCCTGGGGTGAGTTTCGTTTTCATCTTTTCTCCTGTGGTTATGGGGTACGGCAAATGGAGGATCCATCACCATTGGCGCTAAAATCAGAGATGCGGTTGTTGGGGGCTGCGGTAATGTCCGTCCAAGCGGTGGCGCCCAACGTACCAATGGAGGTATCTCCTGCGACCCCCGTAAGGAGCACAGCAACAGAGGCTTCGATGTCCACACCCTGCGACGCGATGACTCCAAAATCTGCATTGCCAGACCCCGCAGGGATTTCTTTTAGGTATACGTTCATCTGGCCGCTTGCCACGATGCAGGGGCTGGAACAGCCATCAATGGTGGTGTAGGTGATAATAAATACGCCTTGGCCCTGCATCTGAAAAGCAGGGCCAGTCGGATTTAGCACTTCACAGCTAGTACACTCTGCCCTGCCAATAAGAGGCTCTGCGGATCCGCCAAACAGAGGCTCGCAGGTGTAGAATGCGCACCCCGAAAAGGAAACCCCGCCGCCGCCGACAAAGTCATCAGAGTAGTTAAAGTTAAGGCCCTCGAAGAAGCTGCCTTGAATGATGGACGGAGCTGGAAGATTGCAGATCGTAGAGCCGCCATCGGAGGGTAGCACATAGGACTCAAACATATAGAAGACCTCAGGCGTATCCGTCACCATAAGGCCAGCGATCGCACAGGCAGACACGCCCACGCCTCCAGTTCCGCCTGTTATTACTGACCCGCCAATTCGTAGCGCTGGAGAGAAACTCTGCGGCGCCGCAAACACAATCCCCTCCAAAAGGATAGAACAAAGCGAGTTTTGTATCGTGAACGTAGGAAGGGAAGCGATGCCGAACGTGCTTAGATTCGCACCTGAGTCGCTGAGTATAATTGGGTCAAATGGACTCAACCCCTGCACAGTCACTTGGATGTCGGCGTCGCTGTTGTCCTTTACCACGCCAAGCGGAGTTCCAAACTGACTGACGAACTTACCCTTGAGCGTTCCTGGCACCAGCGAGAGGGTGGTATTGATCGTGCTCTGAAAGTTGGTAGCGTTCGACGTGATAGAAGAGATGTCCACTGGATCTATGGTCAGAAAGGGGATCAGATCGGAGTGAATCGTAACTGCCCCTGCCACCCCAAGGAATCCTGGTGCCCAATTCAGAAAGGGTGTGTCGCTCATAATCTGTGGCAGCGTAAATCCATCAACAAGTCGCTCACTAATCCCAGTGATGTCGAGCACTTGCACTCCATTTCTAGTGAGAGGCAGGAGCTTGGTGACCGCAAAGATAAACGTCTCCCACGCGGTCGCAGGCGTCAACCCATCATTGGCGTTATTTCCTGTGGGTCGCACATAGCGCACGCGAGGGACGCCGCCTAAGTCAATGATCGCAATGCCGTTGGTGGCCAAGATGCTGCCGTCCACGACGAGATCTCGCGTGATTAACGCGTTGGCTGCTTCCTCTTGATACGAAGGTCGATACGCCATGATGCGTCTCCTGTAATAAGCTCGTGGCGTATCGTACTAGAATTGTGAGAGAAAAACAGCCTGAATTGACTATTGACAATGGCAGCACACTGTCGCTGACATTGTCAATTTATACGAAGTGAGTTTTGGCCTACAGTTTCTCGCTTAATCCCTTCAGGAGCAGGTCAGCCGCCTCTCGGACGGCAAGAAACTTCTCTTGCGACCCTCCATGATCAGGATGAGCTCCTTTGAGTGATGCCTGCTGAAAGGCGCGTCGCACTTCCTTTGCGGTGAAGCGCCCGCTCAACCCCAGCAAGCGCATGGATTTTTGTCTGGGCGTTTCTCGATGACCCTCTGGCTTTGGCGGCTTGACGGTGCGCGGCTTGGCTGGTGGCGGAGCATCGCCCAGGGGGATGTTACCGTAGGCATGCGCCCGTGTTTGCCCTCCCTTGGCATAGGCTTCTCGCACTCGACGCGGGGGAGGGGGAGACGCTTCGTCATTGCGCGGAGCATGGGCGTGCTTGTCTCGTTGCTGCGGCTTAGATCGCAGAGGCTTGGCGGTGCCTTGGCGAGACGGGGCTGCTTCGTATGGATTCTTTCTGGTGTAGTCTGCAATAAACTGCTGCGTCAGATGCGCGATCTGATCAGGGGTGAGGTGAACGCCCTTCGCTCTAGACTCGGCGAGTAATTGCGCCAGAAAAATCTCGACTGCCTCCATTGCGTCATCTTGGTTGGCGCCAACGTGAGAACGCTTTTTTGTCGACTTCTTCGATGGCGTAGACGGCCCTCTTCCCTGCACTTTCTCATCGAGATAGGCGCGCAGTCGATGCCACTGCCAGACAGACTCCGCCGCCTTTGCTTTTGGCTTGCTTCCAAAGACCTGTGGCGCGCCTTCGCCCGCCGCTGAGCGGGCCTCGGTGAGCGCATTACTCAGATACGCAACGTTAGTGTCGCTCGATGCCCACCTTGCGGCGCTGGCGGCGTCTAGCTCCTCATGGGTCGGCATGCGTTGGTGATTGTTTTCGCTATCCGCCGCACGAAGAGACTCCATTGCCGCCGCATTCGCTTCTACCAACACCTCTCTTGCCATGATGGAGCCATCTGCATACTGCCGCGCCGCTGCGATTGACTGCCTAGGCCGCAGATCATGGGGCCATTTCGCTTCAAAGAAATGCAGCACATGCTCGGCACAGTCTGCCGCCAGACGACGGGCGTCTTGCCAGGAGAGTTTATCCAGATGCCTAGTGACCCAGACTTGCGCATGCGCGTGCTCGATCATGCCCCAGAGATCGGGTTCTTCTAACAGAAAAAGAGCGCCAGCGGGGCTCGCTGGTGCCGCAAACGGAAAGTCTCTCGCTAACTTGATCCAAAGCCCCTGCGGGCAGTTGGGGTGATTAAGCTGCGCAATGGGCGTGAGCGTTGCGATCTCCTCTGGCGTGGCCATCGGATCAGCCTTGATGTCAGCCTCTGTCTTGGCCCCCACCTTCGCATGAGTCTTTCCGTCCATCTTGTCTCGCAGATAGTCTTCGAGTGTTTTCTTCCCCACGTGCGACCGTCCTTTCGATGCCTGCTTCGCGCCAATGACGTCTCCGTTGAGATACTCCACCAACCGTCGCCACTGCCACACGCGCTCCTGCAAGCGACCATGGGGGCTGTTTTTGTCTAGTTGTGCCGCTTCTCCAGCATAGTCCGTCGCGAACATGACGGCGGCGCAGGACTCTTCAAACGGAGAATATACGCTTTGCCTCGCTGCCTTGGCAGCCGATTCTCTCGCCAGGGCGGGCCATCTGTTGCGGATTGGAAGTTGAGAGGCGGCATGCTGGGCGGCGATGATAGATTTCTTGACGGCTGCATACGCCTCGGCCAGCGCATCTCTCGTCGCGGTTCCCTTGGCAAAGGCACGCGCCGTTGCAATGGCTTGGCGCGGGAGGTCATCCGTCGGATTCTCCCGCTCCACCGAAGACAACACCCGCTCGGCGCAATCGGCGGCAAAGAGGCGACGTTGCGCGTGCGAGAGCCTAGACAGGTGCGCGCGTATCCAGCGGTCGGCCTGCTCCAACTCCAGCCCCAGCCAACGCTCTGGCGCCTCTAACAAAATCAGCACGCCTGCAGGGCTGTTCGGCGCCTCTAGCGGGCGATCTTGGGCGATCTTCCACCAGAGCACCAGGGGACAGTTGGGATGATTGAGTTGCTCCATGGGAGAGAGCGTAAGAACCTCCGCCTCTGTCGCCATGGGATCAGTCAAGATGTCATCTCGAAAGCGTGCGCCCACCTGCATCTTGCTCTTTCTGCCCACAACCTCACCTCGTAAATACGAGAGCAGGCGTCGCCATTGCCAGACCTGCTCGTCTTGGTAGGCGCGGCTGGCGGCAATGCCGTCCCCTGGGCGATTGGCATCTGCATGGCGGGCAACGTCCGCCAAGGCCGAAGCGGCTGCATTGGCGACATAGGCTGCATATCTGGAATCAAAGTCGAGCGGATCGGCAGAGGCCAGTTTAGCTGCCTCTGCGATCTGATACAGCGACTCCGCATCGCGCATCGCCTTTTCCGCCGCCGTGCACGTCGCGCGTAGCTTGCCTTTCGTGAGATGATCCTGCGCAAAGGCCCGTGCCGCCGCTGCCGCTGCATGCGGTCGCTTGTCCTTTGGGCGATCCATTTCCCAAGCGGGCAGCACACGCACGACACACTCTGCCGCAAAGAGGCGCTGGTCTTTCGTGGAGAGTTGTGGCGCATACGCCTCGATCCAATCTCCCGCATACTGGCGCTCTAGCTCAGCCCATTTTTCGGGCGCCTCTAGCAGTAGAAGCTCTGCTGCTGGATTTTGCAGCGCCTCGAACGGATGATGTTCAGATAGCCGCAGCCAGAGATCAAGGGGACAGTTGGCGTGGCGAATCACCGCCTTGGGATGAGCAGCGGAGAGAGAATTGAGCTCCTGGGCGGTTGCCAGAGGGTCGGCAAGGATGGTTTTCGGCGCGCGCATTCCCACGCGAGCTACGACAGGCTTGCGACGCGTTGGCTTCTGGCGATGTGGCATGATGACTCTCTAGCGGACTTAAGATGCGGCTAGACTAACACAAAGGCGCCCTCAGGCTCCAACCTAGCGCAAATAATCACACAGTCGATGCCACTGCCACAACTTCTCGGCTTTCTCCTTCGCAGGCCCTGTGCCTTCTCGTACATACGCTGCGCCCGAGCTGAGGGAGAGCACATTGAGGGCAATCTCATACGGATCGACAAGTGGCTCTCTATTGGGGTCTATGATCCAAGCCACGCGCGCTGCCGCCAGCGCCGCACTATGCGCCACTGAAGCTGGGACAGAATCGCTCGCCTTCCCCGTAAACGGGATGGCACGCTCGGACACCTTGGCCGCCTCCATCGCGGCCCTGTAGGCAAAGTCCAGCGCCTTTTCACGTATTTTGTTGTTCGCAAAGGCGCGGGCTGCCTCCATGGCACGACGGGGACGTTTTTCCTTCGGATACATCGCCTCAAACACAGGCAGAGCGTGCGCTGCGCAATCCACGGCGAAACGCCGCAGGTCTGCCTCGGAGAGCCTACGGATCCTCTCTTTTATCCACTTCGGAACCAGCCTCGCCTCTAGATCGAGCCATCGCTCAGGCTCCTCTAGGAGAAAGAGTTGACCTGCCAGGCTGCCTTGCGCCTCCGCTGGAAATAGATCTGCAAGGCTCCACCACAAATCTTGCGGGCAGTTGGGGTGCTGAAGGGCGGCAATCGGAGAGTCTTCCGACAGCGCCTGAATCTCCTCCGCCAACGCCCTTGGATCTGCGAGAATTTCTGCGGGAGAGCGCATTCCCACGTGGGATCGGATAGGTTTCCGACGAGTAGGCTTGCGGCGTGGTGGCATGGTGACTCTCTAGAAAGTGTGAGACGCAGAGTAGCCTAGCACCATTTTTTGATTAAAAGAAGGCTAGGGGCGGCTCTCCATATTACTGAGAACTCCTATACATTACTTGACTAGATTAAGCCAAGTAATGTACGTAGTCACGCTGGCTACTTACAGCCTGTTACGGAGAACAAGATGAACAGAGGACCAAAAGACCCAAAGGCGAGCGGAAAACAGGGCGGAGATCGTCGGGCAGAGGTACTTACGCCAGCAAGGCGCAAAGAAATCTCAAGCAAGGCGATCGCCACGCGATGGGCAAACGATGCCGTTGCCCAGTATCAGGGAGTTCTTCAGATCGGAAATAAGAAGGTGGCCTGTGCCGTACTGAAAGACGGGCGAAGAATGATCATGCAGAATGACTTCATGATCCTGATGGGGCGCTCCCCGCGCGGGTTTGAGGGAGGGCTAGTACAGGCCGATGCCTCTGGTTTGACCTCAATATCAGCGCCCCCCCCTTTCTTGGCTGCGGCGAACCTCCAACCCTTTATATCAGAGGATCTGCGTCAATGTCTGACCCCCGTGAAGTTCAGGACAATGGAAGGGAGAGCTGCCATCGGTTATCAGGCGATATTACTACCGAAAGTATGCTCCGTCTACTTAGACGCACGTAGGGACGGAGTCATGCAGCACACGCAAGCCAACGCAGCAGCCATGTGTGAAATCATCATGCAGGCGTTGGCTCATGTGGGAATTGCTGCCTTAGTGGATGAGGCCACTGGATACCAGTATGATCGTGCACGAGAAGCGCTCCAGCTACTTCTTAAAACATACATAGCAGAAGACTTGCTTCCTGCCACGCGCCGATTCAGTCACGAATTTCTTCAAGGTGCCTATCGCCTTTGTGGCTGGGAATACTCTGAGGGCGTACCTATCAAGGCGCACTTGTTGGGCACGCTCATCAACAGAACGATCTACGAAAAGCTACCCCCTGAAGTGTTGGATGAAATTCGCAAAATGAACCCCGTCAAAGAAGCATCCAAGCGTCGTAAATATCGCCAACATCAGCTTCTATCAGAGGGCACTGGGATTGCTCACCTTGATAAGCTCTTGGCCATCGCAACTGCATTTATGAGTGTGTTTCCAACCCGTGAGCAGTTCTTTGCAGCCTATGACAAGGCCGTACCTGCTCCTCCTCGTATCCTTGATCTTGCGCATGAAGAGCAGGATCCCAAAGAAGGTCTCCTCCCCGCCTAGCACACCTCCTTCCTGATTGCGTTCTTGGTCACCGCAATCACCCGCGCAACCCTGTCAATGACTATACTTCTCATACGCTTCTTGTCGCGCGGAAACCCCCGTCACCAGAATCACCTTCGCATCATCGTCGATCTCGTATAGGACGCGATACGCCCCCACCTTTATGCGGTGGATGCTACGATCGCTCTTCAAGCGAATGGCCCCGTGCCGCCTTGGATCGCAGGCAATCTTAGCGAGCAGATCCGTTGTACGCCGCTGCACCTCGCGCGGGATCGCAGGAAAGGCCTTCTCTACCTTGGGCGCAAAGCGCACATGAAAAGGCTGCGCCGAGGGCTTGCTCTTCCCTGCCACGCCGCCGACTGAGATCGGCGACGCCTTGCCCCGCAAATACTCCTGCAAGCGGCGCCACTGCCACATACGCTCCGCATCACGGATCTTGCCGTCTCTGTTTCCTGCGGCAAATTCAAGCGCCTTGATGGCCTCGCTGCAGACATTTTGAGCACCGCGTATCCCATGAAACTTCGGCTGATTAAGCGGGCGCATCGGATAATCTGCGGGATCATAACTTCGGGTGGCCTCGTTGATGGCCTTGGCAGCTTGCATGGCGCCCGCTTGCGAGAGTTGATTGGCCGTATAGCGCTCCTTCGCATCAGGATCAATCCAGACCGATTCTAGCGCGTCCGCACCCCATGTCTCTCCTCTGGCAAATTGCCGTGCCACCTCTAGCGCCCTTTGGGCGCGATCGTCATTGGGATGGATCTTTTCCCACAAAGGCCGTACGCGCTCGGCGCAGTCTGCGGCAAACAGCCTCAGATCCCGCATGGACAATCTCGCCAAGTGATCGGACACCCAAGCCAGCGAATTGGCGCGCTCTAGCTCATCCCAGCGATCGGGCTCCTCTACCGTCAGCAGCCCAAACAGCACACTCTCCTGCGCCTCCATCGGATAGTCTCTGGCGATCGTCCACCAGAGATCCTTGGGGCAGTTAGGATGGCGAAGCGCCTCTAGCGGGTTTGCATGAAAGAGGGCCTGGAGCTCTACCTCCGTCGCCTGTGGATCCTCCATCACCTCTTCATGCGACCGTGGCCCCTTCGGCTTTGGCTTGCTGCCTACGACACTCTTGACGGGAAGAGGCTTGGCGGTGCCCTGCAGGTACTCTACGAGGCGTCGCCACTGCCAGAGTGCTTCCGTCTTCCCCGCCGCCGCAGATGCCTTGGTGGCGCGGCCATACGGGAGTGGATTCCCTCCGTTTGCGTCTAGCTCCGCAGCGGCCTGCGCATAGCGTGTCGTCTCTCTGGTGTCGGCATTCGTACTAAAGCGACTTGTGGCGCACCAGACAGCAAGCGCCGCATAGTTGGCGGCATACTTGGTCTTGGCCTGGTAGTCATCGTTGATGGCGTTTCCAGCGGCGGACAACGCATCCGCAGAGGCCACTCCATCTGCCACCTGTCGCAGCAGCGCGATCGTCGCATGGGGCATCGTGCAATGCGGATATTTCTTCTCGAAGATAGGCAAGACGTGCGCGGCACAGTCTGCGGAAAAACGTTGCTTGTCTGCGCGCACCGTCAGCTTTGATCGCGCGCCCTCCAAGTACAAATCGAGCCAATCATCTAGGTTGTCCCTCTCTAGATCCACCCAGCGCACGGGCTCTTCAACGAGGAAAAGTTCATAGGCGGGATTTTGCATGGCCTCGAACGGATACCGCGCCGCCAGCTTCCACCAGAGCTCTGGCGGGCAATTCGGATGCACCACCGCCTTCAGAGGACTCCTCTTGGAGAGGGTCGCCACCTCTTCTGCGGTGCCCATCGCCTTGAAGGCGTCCAGCGTCGCCTGGCTCGGCTTATTGCGACGGGCGCCTACCCCCTCTCCTCGCAGATATTGTACCAGCCGCTGCCACTGCCACAGAAACTCAGCGTCTACTGCTGTGTTATGGGCGCTCGCCGTGCGTACCGTCGAAATCCCCGCTGCGCTCCCTGCCGCCTTCGCCGCCTCGCGCACCGACTCCCAAATAGACCCAGGCGGAAAGGAGGCGTGGTAGGCAGCGTAGGCCGCATAGGCGCTGGCATTTGTATTGGCGCTCTGTGCGCTGAGATAGGCTAGATTAGCCGCCTCCGCCGCCTGTGCATCAGTGGCATGCCCCCTGGCCACCAATCGCGCGATCTCCAGCGCTTGACGAGGCTTCTTATCCTTCGGATGCACACTTTCGTAGATGGGCAAGACGTGCGCGGCACAGTCCGTCATAAAGAGACGCAATTGTTGCTCGGAGATCGTGCGAGGCGAGGCCTTATCGGTGTAGGTCAGTATCCAGTCTTTAGGACTCGTCTGTTGGATCTTGGTCCAGCGCTCTGGGCTCTCCAGTGTCATAAGATCGTAGGCAGCGCTCTCTTCGGCATCGAGCGGATACTTGGCCGCTAGCTCCCACCATAGATCTTGCGGGCAGTTGGGATGGCGCAGGGCTTCGAGCGGCCTCTTTTCGGCGATGCTGCGTAGAATAGACTCTTTGGCAGTTGGATTCTGGCGGAGGCTCTTATAGGTTCTGGCGCCGACGTGAATGAGCCCACCCACCTGCGGAACGTCGCCTTGCAAATATCGCAGCAGCAAGCGCCACTGCCAAATCGTTTCGGCATCAAAGCCAGTGCCTGTATGATGGGCCGCATCCGCCGCAAAGCCCATGGCGGAGGCGGAGAAGGATGTGCCTGGCGGCGGAGGGAAGGTGGTGTTGGTGGCGTAACAGGCGGACCAAGCCGCATGCCTCGCCGCATAGGCAGACTCTTGCTTGGCTCCTCTGGTACCATTGGAGACTCGCTGCATGTCCTCTGCCGCCTCATGCGCCTCATTGTAGGCGGCGAGCAGGTCTCGATCGTTGGCATCGCCCTTTGCAAACGCGCGAGCCACCTGGAGAGCATGGCGCGGGCGCTTGTCCTGTGGACACTGCCTCTCAAATACGGACAACACATGCTCGGCACAGTCTACGGCAAAAAGGCGATGCGCCGCGAGGGGAAGCGCATCCTCGTTGCCTATGATCCAATAGATAGACTGCTTTGCCTCCATCTCTGCCCAGCGCTCAGGCGATTCCAACAGAAAAAGCTGCGAGGCAGGGTTGGCTAAGGCCTCAACAGGATGTCGCTCCGCCAAGTACCACCAGAGCTTTTCTGGGCAGTTGGGATGCACGGCGGCGGCGAGTGGCTCTTTGTTGGAGAGGGCTTGGACTTCTTCGGCGGTCGCCTGCGGATCAGCCTTGATGTCCGCTGCGCTGCGACCACCGACGCGACTATGCTTATGGCGTTTGCTCATGATGGCTTGCCTCAACGCGAATGATGCCGTGTTTTGCCTATCCCTGACAAGGTCTCTCCGCGCAAATACGCCTGCAGCCGCTGCCACTGCCACATAAGCTCCGCGCGATAGGCAGCTGGGTCTTTCGCGTCGCCTCCCGTGGCAAGACGGGTCGCATGTATTCCAGCGGCGCGGGCGGACTCTTTATGGGCATTGTACGCGCCCCATTCGGCATCGGCATGAGAGACATGCGACGCCGCAGAGGCCGCGAGCCAAGCATCATTCCCGTAAGAGCTGCTTTGGCTGGCGGCCATCGCACGAATATGAACAGGCTCCAGCGCCTTCTTCCTCAGCTGACCATGAGCAGCGAGGCGCGCCGCTTCGATGGATTTGCGAGGTCGATCGTCATTGGGATGCTCTTCCTCCCAGCAAGGCAAGACCCGCTCGGCGCAATCTGCTGCAAAGAGTCGCTGCCCCTTTGGCTTTAGCTTTTGAAGGATCGCGAAGATCCAGTCGGAGACCCAGCGTTGTTCTAGGTCTACCCAGCGCGTTGGATCTTCCAGGGTAAACAACTGCCCCGCTGGGCTCTTGGGTGCCTCGATCGGAAACAGGATTGCCAAGTCCCACCAGAGATCTTGCGGGCAATTGGGGTGCTGAAGCGCCGCAAGGCCGTTCTTTTCAGAGAGGTGTCTAATCTCTTCTGGCGTGGCCTGCGGGTCAGCTTTGATCGCAGGAAAGCTACGAGCCCCTAGCGTATCGATCAATGAGTTGGCTGTCCCTCGTAGATATTGCTTTATTCGCGTCCATTGCCAATGCGTCTCCTCTGTCGCTGCGGCGCGATCACGGGTAACTCCCTCGCCAAGCTTGATGGCGAGATGAATGACAGGGGTGAGGACCGACACGTCGTTGGCATTGGCAGCTTCATAGGCCGCCGCCGCTGCCCAGTGGGCACCAGAAACGGAGAGTCTATACTCAACTGCATGATAAGCAGACGTATGCGCACGCCTCATACGATCGCGATAGCTCTGCGGCAGTAATGGGTCAAGACTGCGGGCCTCGGAGCGTGCCTTCTCAATGGCGCTTCGAGGCCCTTTGTCCCCCTTGATCATCTTCTCAAACAGAGGCAAGACCCGCTCGGCGCAGTCGGCGGCAAACAGCATACACTCGCGTTTGCTCAACCGTTGGCAGCCATCTTCGAGCCAACCAACGCGTCTTCTTTGCTCCATCTCAGGCCACCGCCCTGGATTTTCCAGCGTCATCAACTCGTACGTAATGCTAGACTCCGCCTCCATAGGGTGCTTCACGGCTAACTGCCACCAGAGCTCTACAGGGCAATTGGGATGATGCAGCGCTGCAATCGGATCTTGCTCTGCCAGAGGCTGGATCTCGTCTGCGGTCGCCAATGGATCAGCAATGATCTCCGCACGGGAGCGGCCTCCTACCTCTGATGCTTTCTTGCTCATGAGGCGCGCCCTTCCCTCTTGCCGCCGACCTTCGTGCCCTTCCCATCTAGCGCGACCTTGGTGCGTGCTTGTGTTTTCTGGATGCCCCCAATCTTGGTCTCCACGTACTTCCATTCCTTAACCTTTTCCTTCATGAGCGGCAGGTAGGTATCGAAGTAAGCGCGGAGGCGAGTGATGACTTGTCCGTAGAATTTATCGTTATCTAGGTAGGAAGACTTGTAGCTGTTGTAGAGCGCATTATGAAACGCACGATAGGGGTTGTCGTGAGAAAATGCGTATTGCGCGGCAACAAGGGCGTCCATCACCTTCATGCCTCGGATCTTGACCTCTATCTCATTAATTGTAAGCCAAGCCGCCTCGTACTCTGTCTTGTCATAGCGACCCATCGCCCGTTCTCTAGCCAAGCGTATTCCGTTTTGAAAGATAGGTAAAATAGAGTCTCGGAAGTCATCGCGAAGATCTGAGGTGTAAAAGGCAGGCCGCGCCATCTCGGCGACGTCTGCTGCCATCAGGCGCTGGTCGCGCGACAAGAGCATCTCTCCGAGTGCGTAGGCCGCGTGATCCGCGTCATAGCCGTTCGTGAGATCGTAGGGTGCGCTGATCTCTGGATCGGACAAACGGTAGAGAGAGAGCAGGTTCGCAAAGGGTGCGACATACGCAGGGCCTAGCGCCTCTAGCGCGCGCAGTTGGTCTACCGTAGGCGTCTTCTCTGGGTCGTGCAGGTTAAGGTCAAGATAGAAAAGCCCCTCTGCGCCGCCTACGACGGTGTGGGGCCTCACTCGAACGCCTCCTATCTCGGTGTCTGCATACCGCCACGCGGCGGCCTTCTGCTGCATGATGGACAGATACGGCTGGTAGTAATCGAGCATGCGACGCAGCACCTTTTGATGAAACAGCTTTACAAGCTCGACCGCCTGCCCTCCCGCCGAAATCGCATTTCGCAGCGCCAGCCGTGGCAAGTCATGCCAAAAAGCGGTTAACACCGAATCTACGGCGTGCTTGGCGTTGGCGCCTCGGTAGCCTGTCTCAATCCTCGCTAAATCATGCCATAGCGTCTTGCTCTTTGCCTCGTCAAAGCGCCCCTCCGCGCGCTCCCGCGCCACCTGAATCCCTTTTTGATAGCGCGCGAGGAGCTTGGTGTCCTCTGGGTGCGAGGCTAACTCCGCTAGAATGGCAGTCTGCACCATCTCTGCAACGTCCGCCGCCAGTAGGCGCTGATCACGCGGCAACAGCATGTTCCCCAACTCGTCTAGCACACGAGATGCCCCTCCACGGTCAAAAGAGAAGGCCGCGCTGGTCTCTGGGCTCTCCAAGCGATAGAGATCTAAGAGGCTGACAAAGGGAGCAAGGTAGGCCGCGCCCAGGCACTCCAGGGCCCGCAGCTGATCCAAGGATGGCGTCTTTTCGGGATCGGTTAGATCGAGCTCCAAGTACGACAACTCTTCCACGCCGCCCACGCGCTCCTTCTGTTTTCCTCCGATCTTGGTGTCGCTGTATTGCCACGCAGCGGCCTTCTGTTGCATGGCAGGGAGATAGGCGTCCAGATAGGAGCGCTGGTGATACCGTACCCAGCCATAGAAGTTTTCCCAGCTTTGATTCATAGCACGCCACGCATTGGTGATCGTAATCACCAGCCCTCGATAGGGGTTGTCATGCCAAAAGGCGTTCATGACGGCGTTGGCGGCACATTGCGCGCGATGATTTGCATTCTTGCCCGCCCTCACCTCATCTAATTGTCCCCAGAGTTTCTTGCACGCAGCCTCGTCAAAGCGTCCTTCTGCGCGCTCTCTTGCCAAGAGGAGACCCTGCCGATACGCGTTGATTCTG
>Ga0315288_10006801_pt1 | contig 14502 bp, 22 predicted proteins | sample YL17G11_20_MG_FD_203454 | JGI IMG/M metagenome (GOLD analysis project Ga0315288, IMG submission 203454) | Sediment microbial communities from Yellowstone Lake, YNP, Wyoming, USA - YL17G11_20 | ecosystem: Environmental > Aquatic > Freshwater > Lake > Sediment | place: USA: Wyoming | collected... | reverse complement strand
TGATTAGTGCAAGGGGTACATCCGTGTGGAATCATATAAATTTTGCTGGAAATGCATTTTTCTTTCTCAAGTATTTGACGGGCACCTTCTAAATGAATAATTATTTCTGGTATGGCAGCCTCACAGATAGATTTATCTCGATGATGAAAAGTGGAATGCATTGTCACAATTGTACGATAATGTGATAGTTGTGTTAGAAATGAAAGCCAATGTCTTGCAACCGGAAACAATCCCCATTCGTGATTACACCAGACAATATCTGGGTCGTATTCTTTAATTTTACTAATTAATTCTTTTAAATTTTCTCCACGTTTCCAACAGAACTCTACTTTATTTTCATCAAATACAATATCATCTAATTTATTAGATTGTCCGGTAGGATGATCGTTATGTTCTGCAAAGATTTTAAAATCTCCAAGTTTAGGAATTAATTTATTAAGCAATTGTTCGCCATAGGTAGAAATACCGCATCGCATCTTCCAATTTGTAATAATTGCTATTTTTAAATCTTTGATATTTTTTCTTTCATCTTTATGAAAGATTGTTCCATTTTTAACAACATATTCTAATAATAATTTTTCAACAGATATTTTATCTAATGCTTGTGGTAATTCTAAAATTTGTAAATTTTCATTTACAAATTTATTGTCCGATATTATCTGTATTTTGCCATTTTTGACACCAATAAATTTGGACATTTTTCTCCAAGCTGCGAATACACTCGCGCGCGCATATCTTCAAAAATATCTAATTTTATTGGTAGGATGCTGTGTGTTTTACATTTTAAAAATGTATCAATTAATGTTTGTTTGGAAAGACCGTAATAAGGTACCGTAAAGGCAGATGCTGTGGGATTTTTTAATTTATCGTGGTGCGCTATAGCAATACAAGGACGACGACACATATCTGCTAAAATAGCTCCGTGATAACGTTGCGAAATGATAATATCGTACTGCGATAATGTTTGAGTTAATTTTGTAAAATCATCAGATAATACTATTTGACTATCAAAATTTCTTGATTTCATTTGATTAATAAGTTCGACCGCCGCCCCTAAATCATTTAAATGAGCATTTGAACACATTGCTCCAAATGTTATTGTGTGTTTTTGTTCTTTCAATATATCTAAAAATTGAGAAAATTCTGATTTAAAATAATTCCAAGAGGCGTGTTTCCACTGAATATCATTCCATCTTGGAAGTAGTTCGGCATTAGATAAAATTAATACTGAATTTTTTTTAACTGATTGTAAATCTATTCGTTCACTCAAAGCATAAACAATATCTGGAATTTCTATTACATTATGTGTGGTAATATGTTTTAATCGTTCTTTGCCTTTTGCCGAACGAGTGGCAATTATACCTGCATTTTTCATTAATATCTGATGCATAGGATGAATGTCTGTCTCGACACCTACGCCTATATAAAATATATTTTTACATAATAGATCTTTTAAAATGTCTGATATGTTTTCGCTTTTGATTGGAGCATATAAAAATGAACCGCCGCCAAAAACAATCATATCTGCTTGCTCAATATTAGATTTGGTAAAAATGTCTGTAAAAGTAAAAATTATTTCAGGAAACAAAGTTTGAAAAGCTCCCTGAAATAAATCATCACCTATATTTTTTTTACCATAATAACCACCATATACTAATGCTTTTATTGACATACTTTCCAATAAATAGTACGCATTGTACTAACATTCCATTTGATCACTAATATGTGATGATGTTTATGTTTAACGGTATACCATTCTAAATCATCATCTTGACCTGGATCACAAGGACTACAAGGTACAAAATGACAGTCGTTGTCAAATGTTATAAATACGTGTTTGGGGTGATGATTGAATTTAAATTCTAACGCACCTTCACCAGACACAAATAATTTACCCGATAATTTGTGTTCTTCGGGAGGAAATAAATATTCTATTATTATTTGAAATATACTGAATGGTTGGCGGGTAATTTTGTTATGTTTGTTATGCACGATGGTATCCTGTTCTTCTTAACAGGATACCAAATAATGCTAAATTTACAAACGATAAGTTTCTATAATAAAACGTTTGATTGATGATGGTGCTATGCAAAAGCCCTGACTTGGAGCAGAGTATCCAAATGATACTATGCCTACAATTTCGCCTTTTTCAGAAATAACGGGACCACCACTATTGCCGTGCCAAATTCCAGAGAATACCTGAACATAGGGACCTCCTGAAGTCACGCTTGTTTCATCATTATCTGCGTGTGGCATTGTTTCCCTGATGGCGGAAACCATTCCATTAAAAAATGTAAAATATAATCCGCTTGGATGACCTACAACAGATACTTTATCGCCAACTTTTGGATTATAATTAGCTACTGGCAGCCAGGTGTGGTCTGGCATCTTATCGCTTACCGCCTTAACGATTGCCAAATCATCCTTAATATCTATGGCAACAATTTTGGAAGAATGCGTTGCTTTGGGCATAGTATCTATGCCTGTAACCTCATCTTCTACTATATAAACCATCTCATAACCAGTTGGATCTTTAACCTCTCTTACGAGAAGTGGTGCCAACGGTTGAAGCTCTGGGGGCAATTTAGCGGTTTCTGCCATTCTTGCAGCGGCTCGGGCGCAATGTAAGGCGGTTAATAAAGTATCTTTATTAATCCATACGCCAGTGCAATAGGCGCCGGCGCGGCGAGGTAACTTATTACTTGCCGAAACTCTAATGAACGCAACCGCTGCCGCCTTACCAAACTCCGGAGAGGATGGTTGGAGGACTGCTAATTTTGTCATAGGAGCGCAGGAGGCAAGTAATAATGCGAAAATAAAAACAAATAATCTTTTATACAACATTTACATCCTAAAAAATATACAATAATAGTTATATGGTATTGATTTTATTTATAAAATAAATCGATAATACTTAAAATTTCCGTTTAAAGTTTAAAAGCCTGGGTAGTTTAGCTACCCAGGCTTTTTGCATTTAGTTTCCGACACTTACGTAAATTAACAAATAGCCCTATTATCATACCAGGTCGTTGTCACACTAACTGGAACACAATTCCCGTAAGTGAATATTGGAAATGTTGGTTCGATTCCACCCAGCGGCACTAATTAATATTAGAATACGATGGTTCCTAAAAACCTCTTCTAACACTATCTTACATCGGGTAACTGGCACTTTAACACCATTGTAGGTATAAATGTTTTTATTTCATAAATTATCGGAAGAAGATCAACATAATTCAATTCACTATTGTATGCATTTGGTGGTGGAAGATATGTTGGAAGACGGAGTTCAACTTGAACCATTTTCAGAAGAAGATAAGAAAATGCGCGCCACGTTGGAAAAAGTAATTGCTGAAGCATTAGAAGTGGCAGAAGATAAACAATTTGAATATGTAGTACATCATCCTGATGCTGGACAAATTGTTTTTGACATTGCACTTGATATGGCTCGCAGTGCTTATTACCCATCTGACGATGAATTAATTATTAATTATGAATCATTACGTAGTGCAGAATCTCAACCAGAAACACAAACTTTATTAGAAACATTTGAAGAACTTAACGTGTTGCCAAAAAAAGGCAGCAACTCTCTTAATTAACCTTAATACGGAATATAAAAACTTATGAGTAACAGCAATAAACCAACAATTTTATCTCAAAATAAAAGCAGATCTTTCACTTTAGTGAGTTCTAAATATCACTTAACCGGATGTTCAAGTATGAACGGCGGTATGCCTTCACGAGCAAATCCCCCATATACATTAACTTTTGCTACAAGCGGTGCGGGTACAAATGCACAAGCTTTAACGTTGGCTCAAGCAGAAGAAGTTTTCTTATCTCTTGAAGAGGCTCGTAAATTAGGTACAATTAAAAATATAACTGTTACTATTGATAATGTTACTTTAACAGATGTAGTGGAAATGATTAAAAATATTTCTATTGCAGAATATAGAACAGAGAACGCTTCTACTGTACGAGCAATTGATGCCCATCATTTAGAAAGCATCAAACAAGAACTTGAAGCACAATCCAAATTACAACAATTATTACAAGGTTTGACACGTAACGTTCAATCTCTTTCTCTTAAAGAATGCGAACACGTGCAATCGGTTTTAGAACCAGTACTCTAAAACATTAATGTGGTTATATATGAGGTAGTCCATATTGTTTGGACTACCTTATATTTTATTTAGGATATCACATTGAAAATAATTTCCATTTCTGATACTCATTGCTATCACCGAAAAATTAAAAACATACCTGACGGAGACGTATTAGTTCACGCCGGAGATATTACCGCGCGAGGTGAAATAGGCGTACTGGATGATTTTGCTCATTGGATGAAAGAATTTCCACATACTCATAAAATTATAATCGCAGGCAATCACGATCTAACTTTGGATCGTCCAGGCATTATAAGAGATGAAATTCTTAAAATGTTTGAGGATTGTGGCATTATCTATTTGCAAGATAGTGGTGTGAAAATAGATGGCGTTGAATTTTACGGCTCACCATTTCAACCAGAGTATCATAATTGGGGTTTTAATTTACCACGCAAAGGTAAGGAGCTGGCTAAAAAATGGGAAGCCATTCCAGAAACTACCAATGTATTAATTACTCACGGGCCTCCTCACCAAATTTTGGATAAAGCTCCGCGCGGCGTATTCGATTATGAACACACGGGTTGTGAAATATTGGCTGATAGGATTTGGGAACTACCAAAACTAAAAGCTCACGTATTCGGGCATATACACGAAGATTACGGAATGCAAACAGAATTAGGAGTTATTTTCGCAAATAGTTGCATTTGTAACGGATCGTATAACCCCATTAACCTTCCGCTTGAATTTGAAATATAAAAGGAACGCAATATGAAGCCGATCGGGACTATTTCTAAAAAAGAAATTAATACTATTGTTAGAGAGTTTAAAGCTTTGGCAAAAGGTAAATGTATTAAAGTAAAATTACCACCAGCTATACTTCCACCACTTGATATGTTTTTGATAAGACATATAAGCTGGGAAAGCGATTGCACGGCGTTAACCCAATATGACGACTATCCTTCATCTAAACAATTAACAGCTACATATAAGTTAATTGAGCAAGAGGCTGATAAACAACGTAAAAGATATAATATTAAAATTAATAAATTTATTAAAAAAGTAATATCTTTGGAAGATAGGTATGGTTTCGCTCGTGATCGATTATGGGAAGATTATCTTTGGCCGGTATGTTAACTTGCACACGCACACGTGTGTGCGTGAAAATTTTTACAAATGTTATCTAAATTAAAATTAAAACTTATTCAGCATCGAGATAAGATTAAAACTATTTCAGAAATAGCCAAATCCCTTGCAGAGTTTGCTGTTACCAAAAGCAAATTTAGTTTGGTAAGTGGCGCCATATTGGCTACTGAAATACTTTTTAATATCAAATCTAATGATCCAGAAATTTTATTCTCGCCAGTTAATGGTTGGGTTCCACTCACACCACATAAACCAATTTGTAATTTATTCCTTTCTACCCTGGATGTATTTGAAGGTAAAAAATTACCATTTGATTATGAGATGGCAAAAATTTTTAATACTGCTTATGGGAACTTTGTTGTTATCTATGATAGATACAACTCAACGGAGTTGCGCATTCTTACTCAACAAGATAATAAAAATCAAATATTATCTCTCTTGGGCGATGCTAAAATAGCAGAATTAAATAGTAATTTTATAGCACTGGATGAAATTAGCACTGATAATAATCAGTCACGCCTATTACTCACCCCCTTAACATTTAAACCCATTACATCTCAAAAATCTACCTCCTTTATCAATGATTTGCAAAAATGCTTTGATAAGGATATGTCTCGTTCATTAATGTTGTATGGTTTGCCAGGCACAGGCAAGACGACTACTGCTAATACTATTATGGACCATTTTGGTTTTAGAACATTAAAACTTCACCCTAACGACACAATTAAATTACCTTACTTTTTGGATTTAATAGATATTCTAAAAATAGAGGCTCTCATATTAGATGATTTTGATCAAATAGAGATGAATGATAAGATTTTGGAATTTTTGGAAATAGTTAATACTAAACTAAAATTAGTTATTGGAATTGCCAATATACTTGATGGTTTTGATCCTGCTGTGCTTCGTCCGGGCAGATTTGATGAAATTCTCAAAATAGAAGAATTAGAAGAACAAACATTGCGAGAAGCTCTGGGATCTTTAACAGAGCGGTATTTTGAAAAGACGCGAGCTTGGCCAATAGCTTATGTCAAAGAGCTTACCAAACAATCAATTTTAAATCCAGAATTATTAGATCATAAATATGAAGATTTATCTAAAAGAATAGCTGATTTGAAAACTTCCTATGAAAATATTGAAACAGAAATTGAAGAAAATAAATGACATTATTAATAATTTTAGCAGCACTTATATTAACAATAACGGTATTGGGCGCTCTTGCTCTTTCAAAAAAGAAAATGAAAATGAATATTATATATAAAAATATACACATTGTGCCTAATCCATCCGGAGGATGGTTAGTAAAAGAAGAACATTCTTTATCGCCTATTGCTTCAACTAAAACAAAAAAAGAAGCTAATAGCATAGCAAAAGCGCTCGCCAAAGAACATCAGGTAGAATTAGTTATTCATAATAGAGATGGAAAAATTGCCGACAAAGATAGTTTTGGAAATGATCCTGAAAACACCAAAGATAAAATTCATTAATAGAGGATTATTATGAAGCTTACTTCTAAAGAAAAGCTATCAGATGATTAATCTCGATACATTGAATCAATTGAGCCCAATTACCGATATTAGAACTCTTCGACAAAAAATCAAACAACCATCGGAAATTATTCGTAATCAAATTATTAAAATATATAAAGATTTATCTTTTGATGATAGGCTTTTAATTTTCGAAAATTTGGCAATGGTGGGCAAAATTTGCTGGCTGATGGAACCAGATATATCCGATCAAGATCACGAAACATTTCATAATATAATCCGTCATCTTGAAAAATATAATAAATCACAGATTTTTGGATTTATGATAAGCTCAAGCTATTTACTACTATTGCCGAGTAATTCGGAAGAACAATTATTACAAGAATTAAAGAAAAGAATTCTTCTTTTATAGGAGTATATTTTGCCAGAAATTGCGGAAGTTAAAATATTTACAGATCAACTCAATAAAGAATTTGGCGGACAGGCGCTGCAAAATATCGAAATTGTAGGTGGTCGATTTCTTAAAAAACCTATTGAAAAATTTCATCAATTAATTTATCCACTTCACGATACGAAGTTTAATTGCAAAGGTAAATTCTTATATTGGACTTTTGATGAAGAAGAAGTTTTTTTCATCACATTAGGTATGGCTGCAAGTTTTGGTCCAAAATCAAAACATTCGGCTTTAAAATTTACATTTGGAAGTGGCGATATTTATTTTAATGATATCCGCCATTTTGGAACATTCAAAATATCTGATCATCGAGGATTAGAACATAAATTAAATACACTTGGCTGGGACGCATTGCAAGAACCCATACCATTTGATTTAAAACAACATCTTTGGAAAAGATGCGAACAAAAAACTATAGCAGAAGCTTTACTTGACCAGCGGGTGTTTGCTGGGGTTGGAAACTATATTCGTTCTGAAGTATTGTATCTTTCAAAAATACATCCATTACGACCCGTTTCTGGTGGCTACGGATTAAGTAATCGAGAAATAGATACTATATGTGACAATATAATCATTGTAGCACAAGAAGCATATAAAAGCGGTGGAGCTACTATAGCGACCTTCAAAGATATGTATGGTAACACTGGAAAGTTTTTTGATAAGTTTAAAGTGTATTCCAGAAAAACAGATCCAGATAATAATCCTATCACTAAAATAACTGCGCCAGATGGTAGATCGGTTTTTTATGTTGATAGTATTCAAAAATTAAATTATATACGGAGAACAGTACGATTATGAACTCAAAGATTTTTGCTACAACAAGAAATTTTAAAAAAGATTTAAATGATTATGCATATGTTGCAAAATTACAAACTTTACATCCTATAGAGAGAAATATTTTATTTCAATCTTTTAAGAGTAAAGAAAGTAAAACTTTTTACACATCTTTAACTAAAGCTAAAACTATGTTAGAAGTCGAAGCGGCTTTTCAAAAAACTCTTAATAAAGCTAATTCATTTATTAAAAATAGTAAATGGCATAATCCAATTATTAACAATAGAAGCAACTATGGGCACGATGCAATAACTATTGTTGGATATGGGCATTTAACAGATGAAGATTTAATTAATATGCAGAAATATCATTTGAAAAATAAAGAAGAAGATAAAAAAAGACGAGAAGAAATTAAATATAATTCTATTAAAAGTATTTTGACAAGATGCGCAAATAAAAATGATGCATTATCAATTATTAAAGTTTTGAAAAATAAATATAAATTATCAGGAACCATATGATATCAATTAAAAATGCTTCTAAAAGATTAAACAACTACGAATATGTAATGAAACTTACAAATTTAAATTCTGTTGAAAGAGATATTTTATCAAAAAAATATATTCAAAGAGTTTATAAAAAATTTCCTATTACTTGCAAGAGTGTTTCAACTGTTGATGGAGCATCTCTTATATTTCAACAAACATTACTTAAAATAGACAAATTTATTAAAGATAATAATATTCAAAATGTTATTATTGATAGTAGATATCATAGCAATGCTTTAAGAGTAATTGGACATAAAATAGTAGAAGATCAGGTTTTATTAAGGAAGCTTAAAACAGACGTTAAAAGAATTAAAAAATATAATGATCAAATGATCGCTCGTGCAGCATTGCTTAAAAAGCAAGCTGCCGAACAAAAAAAACGATGGACAGAAGAAGAAAAAATAAGAAACAACAATCTTAAAAGATCCGGCGCTGTTATCATTTGTTCTACTGATGAAGAAGCTAAAGCAATAATTAATCAATTAAAATTAAAATTTAATCTTTAAGAATTAAGTAGCATTTAATAGAGAGCAAACCAATAAGGATTTGTATGTCGTTAGTAGAATTTAATTCTGATAATAAGCTGCACCGAGATTTGTTTGAAAATTTTAAATCTGATTTAATATCAGATATTTATAATAAAGATCACCTATATTGCCAATGTCACGATTATATTGATGAATTAAATATTATATCCAGAGATTTAGCTGTAAATGAGTTAGGTTTAGATGGCGATATATCAGAGTATGATAGCTGGTGGGCTGCCGCTATTCATAATAAAAGTCCCAAAGAATTTGGCATTATCATTGGTATTGAATACATAGATATAGAAACTGATCGAGACAATATTGAATTTATAAAAGCCAACGGTTCAATTTTAGTCGAAGATGATAAGCTGATCATATGGGATATAGATGCTTGTTCTTTGGATTATTCTTCTCAAAAAGAATTTAGTTTGGCACGTCAAAAATATTAATTAGAAAGTTAGAAAGTTATGATTAACAGTAAAATTACCTGCGCATTTCCAGTTGATAATACGAAACGATTTATATGCGCTATATTTGATAAAGACATTAATAATGATATTTTGAAAATTTTTCTTCATCCTATATCAAAATTTCATAATAAAACTCCGGAACAAGCTTCAGGTATTTCTACATTTTGGTATGCAGAAACCATAAAGAGAATTGACGGTATCAATGCTCATATTAAAAATAATAAATATGAATTCGAGCTATGTAATGAAGAAAATATTGTTGTTAAGCACAATGCTCATTTATTAAAAGAGTATAAAAATATTACTCACTTTGAATTAGCCGAATTAACTAAACAATTAAGTCTTACTAAAATGTCTAAAAAACTTTTATCAGATAGATTAAAAAAAGAACAACATAATAAATATCTTCAAATTAATGAAATTACAGAAGCATTAATGTCTGATAAATTAAATCAAGAAAATCTCAAACAATTACAAGCTATACTTGGCATAACCAAATAAGAAAGATAACATTATGGCATTTACACAATCATTTAAACCATTTTATTATATCGTTGATAAAGATCATAAATATGTTATAGCATATATAGATACAAATGATAATTGTTCCAAAATTAAAGAGATTAAATTAAAATCTATAGAAAACATTTATGCTATGGATGTGCCTGGATATAAGAAAAACTGGACATCTAGTTCTCAAGATATTGAAGATATATATGAATTATTAGAATTGTTAAAAACAATTGAAGGCAAAATATTTAAATATAAAGTTGATGATACGAACGCTACCTTTACTATTGATAGTTTTGAACTTGTCGCAGTAGAACCAAGTATAACTTGCACTCAAATTGTACCTGATGCACTTAAACAAGTTTATCAAGAAAAAATAGCCGACAAGTTAGCTAAAAAACGATGCAGGTTTAATAATCTAATTAAAAAATTAGATATTGGAAAATTGTCTCACAACGATTTAAAATCCTTGGAAGAAGCTGTAAAACATATTAAGTAATTTTTTTATTCTTAATATAATGACTAATAGCCATTCTACACTTACGGCATCTGCATTTGTATTTTTTATACATCCAGGGCGTGCCGTGCCGAGCTGGCTTTTTATCTTTATTAATATGTTCTTTATTAGCTTTAGTTTTATCTAAATGACACTCTGGACATAAAAGAACGCATTTTTTAAGTTCTTTAAGAATAATTTCTTCTTTACCGTCTTTTACTTGATTAATATCAAATTCTTTCTTTTTTGCATTGGCGTGGTCAAATTGTAAATTTTCGGTAGATCCGCAATTTACACACTTTCCACCCAATAGTTCAATGAATTTGGCTCGTCGTGCTTTACGACGGTTTTTCATATATTCAGCCATATATTCAGAACTCATACTAATATTACACTTTATCCCTATATGAAAGGCTCATTACGATGAACAAATGGTCACTTTATTGGTTATTTCTCTTTTTTACTAATCTTGGATTTTTTATCTTTAATATCGCTAATCATAGTTGGGTTGCTGTTATACAAGGAGTATTAATGCCCTGGTGTTTATGGCAAATGTATTTGGCTTGGACTAAACCTCAATCAGAACGATTGTGATGTTATATGAGGATCAATGGATCAACAATTACATAATCTTATATATGGGCGTATCAAGACTATTACATCAACACTAATTGGTGAAGCTAATACACCGGACTTATTAAAAAAACTTAAAAACGATCTGTATAATGATGCGATTTTAAAAAAATGCAGAATACCTTTAGATATTTTACAAGATCCGAATGAGCCTACATCAATTATTATCAATTGGAAATAAGAATAAATGTTTCAATCTATTGAATTTTTAGACTATACATTAGACGGAGAATATAATCAATATTTTCTTATTGATAGTTGTTTTGTGGCAAATATTAATAGCCCTTACGGCTCTCCCTCTCTAAAATTAGTTAAAAATAGAATGGGCAGCACATTAACCTTATTAAGTATAATAAAATATTATGAAACACGCAATCGTAATGTGGCATTAAATCTTGCGCACTATTATGGTTGGTTATGTCATTCGTGTGGATTTTATATTGATAAATCTTTTATTAAAAAGCAACTTGCCACTATAGATTTAGTTTTTAAAAATACAAAAAATAAATATTATAATAGCACTTGTTATTATTTACAACAGCGCAAGTTACTTTTTTTGTGAATGTTGAAATTTCAACATTATTTCATATTTAAACTTATATGATTTTTGTAAGGTTGCAAATACTTGCAATCGTTCTTATTATACTATTTAACGAGATACAGATGAGTCCTGTTAAACTTACTAAATCTTTTTTTACATCACAACGTAAAAAATATTGCCCGCAGTGTTCTACGAAATATAGAAACCACCTTATGCGGGATATTGTCATTTATGCAAATTCTTCTTTCGATGAAGAGTATTTTTTATTATTGGAATGGCATTACGATAATAATACTCATACATTTTTAGTTGATGAAAAGCACGGGAACCGATCTCCAGAAGATCATTTGATTTTGAATAAATCTCATTCCATTTCTTCTCTGCAAGATTTACAGACTATTTGCATTCATCTAAACCAATTAGGTTATCAAATTGCAGAAACTAGATTGTTGTTGGAATGTTCTTCTAAATATACTTGGACTGAACCTTGCTTCAAACATATAATAGATTTGACTTGGTTTGGTGATACAGAAACATTTCTAACTGAAGATGAATATATAAAATTTCCCGACTATTCTATGTCATACAATTATGCAAACGATACGTGTAGTATTACAGATCGTACTGGAACCAAACAACAACATTATAATATTAATTATATACCAAATATAGATTTAAAAAAATATAGTTCGTTGAAAAACAAAATAAAACAAATTTTACTATTAGGATAATAATGATTTTTAAATACTTTACTTATGATAAGATTGCCAAAGATTGGGTTGATACAAAATCTTATTTTTCAATCTGTATTCCAGAAAATACCAAAGATAAAAATTTAAGATCATTAATTTATAGTAAATTAATTCTTAATAAAAAGATTTCTATGCCGCTTGAATTCTTTTCTTTGAATGATAGCTCTACATATGCTAATATCAAAACTTATACTATTAGTATTGTAAAAAATAATAAAAAATGGTATGTATGCAGATTAACTCAATTACCAGATAAAGAAAATGCTGTTAATAATTCAAAGATTAAAAGTTCTTGGAATAATATACTTTTTTCTTCTTCGGTAATCCTTGCTACTCCGCGAGTCGCTCCAAGAGGCGTTCGTAATGATATATTTGGCGATCCTTGGATTAGACCGGCTAATCCGTCTTGGACAATAAGTATGGGCGCGCAACCTGTACCTGCTGTAGTTCCAAATCCAGCGCCAGAACCTGTGGCTGAATTGACATTTGAACAAGCTCGCATATATAATCCAAATCTTCTTGGAGATGTAGAGCCGCCGGGACTATGGGATGATGAAGATCTTTGGGCAGAAGAACATTTATAAACAAACAAACAAAGGAAAACATATTATGTATATATCGATACTCAAAACACCAGAACAAATTAAAATTACACAACAAAATTATTTAAGAGCGGCAGAAAACAGAGCATTAACATCTCTTATAAAACAATTTAATTATCAAATTGATCATACCACCCCGAAACATAACATATACACATTAACGTTATTTGTTAATCGACCAGCCGGTATGACAGATATAACAAAGATCAGACGACGCTTTCTTGCATATTGCATTGCATCTGATTGGACTGTAAAATCATTACTAGTATCCGCCGACGAGTGCGAATTCATCGTAACAGTTACGCCTGCAACTTAAATTTAATATAGGTTTTATATGTCAGATATAGCTTCCGATTTCAATCTTCAAAGAATAAACACTAAAGAATATGCAGATAATCTTAAAGCCACCATTGATTTTGGAGGAAACTTACTCGCCATAGCCAGACGTGGTACGGGTAAAACTAGCATCTGTCGAGATGTAATTTTGGGCGGAAAATATAAAGAAGTATATGTCAATTTAGCAACCAAGGAACGTCCGGATTTAGCTGGCTATCCGGACTTCTTTAACGGTAAAAAAGATAACTTTGTTAATTTCTTATTTCCTTCTATGTATAGACATTTGATGGAAGGCGACCAGCCTTGTATTGCTGTTTTAGATGAAGTAGATAAAGCTGAAACAGGATTACTTTCACCTTTACTTGAATTTATTCAGGAACGTTCTATTGACGGTCATAAGTTAAAAAACTTACACGCTGTTGTAATGATGGGAAATTTACCCAGTGAAGGTGGTACTCGTCCCCCAGCACCGCTATTAGATAGAACTGAAAAGTTTTTAGTAGAAATTAATCCTGAACATTGGTTAGAATGGGCTGGAACATCTGGTCTTATTCATCCAAGTATTGCTGCTTATATTACTGACAATCTTCACGATTTAAGTGGAGATGTAGATCAAGGCGAAAACTATAGCGATCGTTCTCCAAGAGGATGGCACAATGCATCGAAACTTATCACATTCGGTGAGCGTAAAGGTTGGCATCCAACTATGATGATGCACAAAGTGGCGGCTTGTGTTGGAAGAAAAGTTGGAATTAAATATTCTGCTTTCTTTGAACACTATCAAGTATTACTGCCTGTAGTAGAAAAGATTATGAAGGGTGAAAAAGTTCAAGAATTTTCACAATTCGAAAACACTAAAAAATTAGTTGTTTGTATGATCTTATGTTCTCGCTACGCGCGAATGCTGGATGAAATCAAAGATAAAGCTGGAGATAATTTTAGAAATATTATTATGCCAGATGATGTTAAAGATGCTGGTAAATATGTTTCTAAATTCTTGCTCAATATAGATCCTGAAATGGCTTTGATTTCTATTCGAGGACAGTTAGGAGCTAAACGAGTATTGGATCATAATTTAACAGATGATGAAAATTGGGACAGGATATTAACGGAGTTGTTAGCAAAA
>Ga0315288_10006799_pt1 | contig 14503 bp, 8 predicted proteins | sample YL17G11_20_MG_FD_203454 | JGI IMG/M metagenome (GOLD analysis project Ga0315288, IMG submission 203454) | Sediment microbial communities from Yellowstone Lake, YNP, Wyoming, USA - YL17G11_20 | ecosystem: Environmental > Aquatic > Freshwater > Lake > Sediment | place: USA: Wyoming | collected... | reverse complement strand
GGGTGCGCAGGCCCGGGGTCCCCGCGAAGTCGCAGACTTCGTGGGGTGGGAGATACGACGCCGGGCTCGAAGCCCATACGTTTACCCGCGCGACCCCTTTCCGCAAGCCAGCCATTCAGCCCCGGATCCGATGGGAGGATCCTACCCCATCCCCACCACTCTCTCCACCACGATCATGCCAGTTATGACGAGGTGGGCAACACGCTCTACAAGCGGGACCTGACGACCTCGCCGCCGACGGTGCTCGCCAGCTTCACCTACAACGCGGCGGACCAGATCACGAACACCGGCTTCAGCTACGACACCAACGGCAACATGACCGCCGAGGTACGTCCGGAGACGAGCGAGACGTGGACCTACACCTTCGACAGCCAGAACCGCATGACCGCGGCAAGCGACGGCACGAACGACTACAGCTACGACTACGACGGCGACGGGCCCATCCGCCTGGCCGGCCGGGACTACGCGAAGGGGATCATGCTGCATCCCGAGGTCACGGATGAGGGAGGCATCGGGCATGTCACCTACGCTCTGGACCGCGGGCTCCGGGAGGCCCGGCTCCTTCACGCGGTGGTGGGCATCGATGAGACAGAGGGCCCGGCAGGTTCCGTCACCTTCATCGTCGAGGTGTACCGCGACGGCGAATGGCGCCGCGTGTTCGAAAGCCGCGTGCTCAAATGTGGGGAGACCGAGGAGGTCTCCATCGACATCGCCGGTGCGGAGCGGATACGGCTGGTGACCACTGATGCGGGCGACAACATCTACAGTGACTGCGCGGTATGGGCGGACGCGAAGCTCCAGTGAGACCTCGCTCAGCGGGAGTTCAACCTCGCCGCAGGGCCCTGTCGCGGTGCGCCGCAGAGGAGTGTCATCGTGGACGGCCTCGGACGACTGGCAACTCCCTCCCCAGCGCTTCCTGCAGTCATGGTCATCGCGCCGAGGGTTCGGTGCTGTGGTACAGATCGGACGGCCGGGAGCCCAGGATGTAGATTCGCACTGACGCGTGGTTCCCGGACTCCGTGGCTGGATTCCCGGCACCGACACGACAATTGGAGGGCACTGATGATCTACGAGCAACAGGCTCACGGCGCTTTGGAGGAAGTGGTTGAGCGACTGACGAGTGCTGCGGCCGAGCACAAGTTCGGCATCATCAGCCAACTGGACCTGCGTGGCAAGATGCACGACAAAGGCATCGAGTTTGGCCACACCTGTTGGATACTCGAGGTGTGTAACCCGATGCAGGCCAAGCAGGTGTTGGAGACCGACATTCGTCTGGCGAACCTATTGCCATGCCGCATCGCCATCTATGAGAAGGATGGGCAACTCATGGTGGGTACCATCCGCCCCAGTTGGATGATCCGGATGCTCGGCACCGAGGCACTGGCTCCGGTTGCCAATGAGGTGGAAGATGCGTTGATCAGTATCATCGACAGCGCATGCACGGGCGCGTGAAACCAGAGCAACCCAGTTCCCCTTGTGGACTGCTTGCTGCATTCGCCAGAGATGAGACACAGGGCCCGGCAGGCTCCGTCACCCTCATTGTCGAGGTGTACCGCATGCGAGAACGTGAACCCGCTCCCCGCGTTCGCTGGTGCGCGCCACTGGTATTGCCGGCGCTACTGACGGCAAGCGTCATCCCGCTACTTGCGCAGGAGGGCACGATGGGCCCACTCGTCTGCGACAGCCCCGTGGGGGCACACTTCGACTTCGGCGGATGCATCGGGCAGCGGGTGGAGGCCAACCTGCGGCACTGGCTACTGACCGCACCCAGAGCCAATCCAGCAATGCTGGAGATCCTCAGGAGAAGGGATGCTCAGCCGCCGCCGAACGTCGTTGACTTCGCCGGCGAGTTCGTGGGGAAGTACCTGATCTCCGCCATCCAGGGCCGGCGCATGACCGACGACCCGGCGCTCGACGCCACCGTGCCCGGCGAGGGCTAACGCTCGCGTGTTCTAGGGGCCAACCCCTGTGGAGGGTGGGCGCCCTGGGCGAGGCTCCTAACGTCCCTCGATCTTGGCGAGCGCTTGCCTTGCTGCCCACTGCACATTCACGTCTGCGTCAGCAAGAGCCTTCGTGGCCGCCTCGGTGACCTGCGTCTTCTCCGCCTCCGTCGCCACGTCCGCTAGTGCACCGATGGCGTTCGCTCGCACCCAGGGTTGCTCGTCCCCCAGGCACATTGTGAGGACCGGTATCGCCTCTTCCATTCGCCCGATCCTCCCCAGCGCGCGAGCTACCTGCACACGGATGCCGGCATTGCTCTCCTGGAGATGTTTCACCAGTACGTCAGCTGCCGGCGCCGCCGCAGGCCCGAGCCGCGCAAGCGCGCTCGCCGACATCGACCGGACGTTCGAATCCGGATCATCGAGGCAGGCGATGAGAACAGGCAACGCCACGTCGCCGCGACCCACTTGCGCAAGGGCTCCCGCCACATTCACGCGGACCCCCGCCAGCTGGTCGCCGAGAGCGTTCAGCAGCGCCGCAGTTGCAGGAGTGGCTCCCGGGCCGATCTCGCAAAGCACACGCGCTGCCGACCACCGGACGCTTGGGTTGGTGTGGCCTAGCAGCCTGGCAATCTGTGACGCTGCGGGGGCGCCCGATGCACCCACTCCTGGCCATGCTCCGCCCATCCCAACCAGCGTGTCCTCAGCGCTGATGCGGGCCCAGTCGTCCGTGGTGTCCAGTGCCGCCACGAGTACAGGCAGCGCGGACTGCACCTCGCCAAGCCTGAGGAGCGCCCGCGCGGCGAAGGTGCGCTCGTACAGCCCTGGGTCGCTGAGAAGCTTGACGAGCTCGGGTATGGCTGCCGCAGCGTCCTCACCGATGTTGCCCAGGGCCTCTGCTGCGACCCACTGGACCCACCCATCTGGATCGCTCAGCGCCTTTGTCAGCGCCGGCACCGCGGGCGACGCGCCGCGGCCTATCCTGCTAAGAGCTCCCGCTGCAGCTTGGCGCACAGTCACGTCGACGTCGCTCAGGCATTGGCATAGCGGCAGCACGGCCGGTTCAGCGTGTGTGCCGATCGCTGCCAGAGCGCGTACCGCACTGGCCCGGACCCCGGCATCGGTGTCCGCAAGGGCTTGTGCCAACCCCGCGCACGCACGCGCGGCTTTGGGGCCGATGGCCCCCAGGCACTCGGCGGCCTTTCCGCGCACTTGGGGATCCGGGTCCTCCAGACTTGAGACCAACACGCCAAGCGCCGGCAGCACTGCGTCAGCTTGGCCAAGCTTGGCGAGAGCGAGTGCGGCGCTCATACGAACTCCCGCGTCTTCGTCGTTCAGGCACTTCGCTAGGTCAGGAATGGCGGGCTCTGCCGCCGCCCCAATCGCGGCGAGACCCTCAGCCGCTCCCCGACGACCTCTTACATCACGATCACCCAGGCACTCCATCAGCACAGGCAATGCCAGGTCGATCTTCCCTGCCTTGGCTAGCTTGCTGGCAGCGTTCGCACGGACCCATGCGTTGTCGCTCAGGAGTTGCTTCTCCAGCAGAGCCGTCTCATCGTCCTGGTTAGCTTGACCCAGAGCGGGAAGGGTCAGGCAGGTGACAATCACTGTCAATGCTGCGGCCAACCCAAGCTTGCCCTGAAGTCGTGTCATCTCGTTCACCTTCAGCTTTCGCGGGTCACGTTCCCGTCGTCGACTGCGGGCCAGTCGCGAACAGGGGACATCCACGTCTCCGTCTGGCGAACCGGAACACGGCAAGGCTGATCCCATCAACGCACGCGAGTCCTGTCCCGCCGGCGCCCGGGTAGCTAGACTCCAGGCGCTGGGATCACCTCTTGCGTCTCGTGACCGGCGTACAGTGGGTCCACCGGTTCTCTGTGATAGGTGCGGAGGATTCCCGCAAGCCAACGATAGCAGTCGCCGAGCCAGAGTCAAGTGGTGTGTGCCACATGCCGGAGCAATCAGGGGCGCCGGAGGACCATCACGCAACCGGGCCCGATCTCGGAGGCAGGTCCCCCGGCCTGCCAGCCGAACGGTTTCCTGCGGGCGACTGCCCCGATGGCGCTCGCGCGCCCCCAAAAGGAGGGGAACGTCGTGAGGACGCGATCCGCCGGGCGAATGCCTTCGATATGCCTCGTTCTCTCCTTTGCCTGCTGGTCTGCTTGGGGTACTGCCTCGGCCGAGGGCGACCCTCTTGCCGGGCTCAATGAGCTCTTCCGGAAGGACCCCGCAAGCGCGTTCGAGGAGTCCTGGCGCCTCTTCCAGGAGCCGATGGGAAGGGGCGATCTGGATGGGATGATGGCCATTGTTCGCGTCGTCAAGCCTGAGGCGATCCGATGCCTCTACGGGCGGGCGCTAGACGCCATGTTGGATGCGGTCATCCCCGCGGCGCGCGACTCAGGTAAGTGGGAAATCCTAGGCGAAGCCTTCGAAGCCAGAGCTGACCTGAACCTCCAACTCCGCCTCCGTGTCGCATCGTGGGACTACATGGCTCTGGGCATGCACCGATTCGATCATTGCCTGCTCCAGGCGTTGGAGGCGTATGCCAGAGCTGGGAAGATTCCTGACGCCCTGAAGGACGACGTGATCGTCACGGGGGTTCGCGACTCCCAGGCCGCATTCGACCGGAACCAACCCGGAGAGGCGTGGTACCCGGCGTACCGAGCGTATGTTGACGGTGACCATGCCCAAGCGGTGAGGTTAGGCCTTGAGCTGCTGGCGAAGGCCCGCGACGATCCCTGGGGGGTCGCGAGGTATGAGGCGATGAGGGCGGCAGCGCCTCTGGTGGAGGTTCCCGGGGGCGAAGCTGTCCTCCAGGCGGAACGAGCCCTTTGGGATCCGTCTCCCGACACCGTCGGAGACGGGCAGGCGCTCGCATTCCTCTGCGCGTACTGCACCAGGGCTTGGTCTGGGCGTGATGACGTCTACCGCGACTGCTTCTACTGGATTCTCGGCCAATTCGACCCCCTGGTTTTCGGACCATGGAACGACCCCCTCTTCTTCGCCCTGAAGCTGGCTGTCTTCGGACGGAAGGCCGAAGGGCTTTCGATTGCGCGCCGGTGGTTCGACTTCGTGCAACGCGTCCCGCCCGGACGCGCCTGGGGCTACGCGGACTTGCCTGCCGACATGCCGGCATGGTACCCCGACCTGCCGCCGGACCTCCTCCAGCAGTTCGCCGAGTTGCCCTGCCGGGTCGCACTCGAACAGGATCGCATCAAAGGGATCGACCACCCGGAACAGGTGCTCGAGCGCCTTGGTGAGCTGGTGTCTTCCCTGCCGGCAGAGCGACGAGGAGCGATGGCGGCGCAACTCGGGCTGGCAGCGGCTTCCACTGCGGTCACGCTCAGGGACCTCCCGAACCGTGCCAACGGCCTGGAGGTGGCCGCCAAGGTCTTTGATACGGGCGGGTACCAGGCCGAAGCACAGCAGGTGCGGGCCATGGCGGCTTTGCTCAGGCAAGGCGACCCTCAGGCGATCCTGCAGACTGCCATCGCTGCTGCCGGTCATGCGGCGGCTCAGGAGCGCTGGGAGGACGTGGTAAGCACCCTCGAGCCGGTCGCCTCTGGGGACGCACCAAGCTTGCTGGCCACGGACGCCCTCGTACTGCTTGTGCAGGCACAGCGGAAACTGGGGAAGCCCCAGGAGGCCGATGCCCTCCTCGCCAGGGCCGAGGCGATGGCCGGCGGGCTCAACGCGCAGCCTCAAGCGAAGGCCGATTCACTGCTGAGTCTGGCTCGTCTCACCGAGGACCGTGCCAGGAAGCTGGACCTGCTGGAGCGGGCGCGACAGGCTGCCCGGGAGGCTGGGCTCCAGATAACGCAACAGCGCATCGCGGAGCAACTCGCCCAGGCCGCGATGGACGCCGGCGACCTGGACGCTGCGGAGAAGGCGCTGACGGACATCGTGAACGCCTCGGAGGTCCAGCGGGGGCAGCTCGCCTTCGACCCCCTCTTGCGGCAGCAGTGGTTCGCAGACCACCTGAGCGCCTACCGCCGGCTGCTCAAGGTCGCCGCCCTCAAGGGCAATGCGCACCTCGCCCTCACCTGCGCGGAAGGCATGCGCGCTCGCGCGCTCATTGACCAGCTGGCGTGGCGGAAGGTGGATATGGAGATCGGTGCATCCCCGGAGATGCGCGAGCAACTGTCAGCCCTCCGCAAACAGCGCCACGAGGTGTACTCTCTCCTCCGACAGGCAACCGGCGGCGGCGTGGACCCCGAGGTAGACCTGTTGACTTCCCGTGGCGTCTACATGCCGACACGGGGCACAGGACTGTTCCTACCCACCATGGGCCCGACGGGGGCCGCTCCACCTGTCGACGCCGTCGAGTTGAGGCGACGCCTCGACCAACTGGCGCACGACGAGTCGGCGTGTCAGGCAGCAGTGCGGGAGTACGTTCCCGCTTACGGGTTCGTGGACCGGCTCCGCATCCTACCGAGCGAAGAAGTGGCGAAGGCTGTGGGGGAGGTGCGCGGCCTGGCTGCGCTGGAGTACACCCTGTGCGAGGGCGGCATAGTGGTTGTTGCCCTGCAGGCGAAGGTCGCGCCCAAGGTCGCTCTGATCCAGGTCTCGGCCGACGACCTGAAGAGCCGCATCCACAAGGCTCGCGAGGCAATCCGGAACCGCACTGCAGCCACCTATGTGGAGACGGGAGCGCTATACGACCTACTGATCGCACCGGTCGAGGAGTGCCTTCGCGGTGCAACCAGGCTGTGGATCGCTGCGGACGGCGCGCTCCAGTTGATCCCCTTCGGCGCCCTGGCGGATCCGAACGGACGCGGGCTGGTAGAGACCGTGGCCCCGGCCTACGTGCCATCGCTGAGCATGGCCTTTGCGGATAGGGGCGCCAGAGGACAGCCCAGGCTCCCCGCCTTGGTCGTAGCTGCGCCGAGCACGGGCGTCGTGGAACCAGCCGCCGATACCCCCCGTGACTCGTACTCAGCTACGGGGGACGCGTACCTGCCTACCCGCGGCGAGGATGGAATCAGCCTGGCGCTGACATCCATGGCCTGGGCCCCGTTGCCCGGAGCCAAGGCCGAAGGGGAAACCGTGGCGCGACAGCTCACAGGGTCTGTGCTACTTACTGGCGGCGAGGCCACGAGGCCCCGCCTGTTGGAGCAGGGGGCCTCATGCGGCGTGCTGCACATCGCGACCCACGGCTACGCCGACCCCGAGGTGCCGGAGTTCTCTGGGCTTCTCCTCTCGAAGGAAGGCGATCCGCCGTACGATGTGCTCACGGCAGAGGACGTCTTGGCGTGGACGACCTGCGCGCGGCTGGTGACGCTCTCCGCCTGCCAGACAGGCCTGGGCAAGACGATGGAGGGCGAGGGGCTCCTGGGACTGCCCCGGGCCTTCATCTGTGCTGGAGCACAGGACGTACTATGTAGCCTATGGTCAGTTGCTGATGAGAGTACCGCTGAGCTCATGAAGGCCTTCTATGTTGAGCTAGGCAAGGGCGCAGCAGTCGAGGAAGCACTGCGGCAGGCCCAGCTTGAGCTCTTGACGAGCGAGAACTGGAAGCACCCCTACTACTGGGCCGGCTTCGTCCCCGTTCGCGGACCCAAGTGAGCGGCCTAGCTTCGGGGACAGCGGGAACTGGAGGTCATACCAGAGGCGCTGGAGCGCCGTTCTGTCTTTTCGGGGAACCATTGATCCGCTCCGCAAGCAAGGGCGAATGCCTGCGGGACGACTGGGCGCTGAGCGATGGCACAGGAGCGCGGTGGACACAGGGCGGCCACGATGAGGGTGCTTGTGCACATTCTGTGTTGCCTGGCCGCCGTCTCCACACAGGGCATGGCCGCGACGGCCGGTAGGGAGGACCCGACCATGACTGGGCACTGGCGGCTCCAGGGCGACTGCCGTGACCACTCCGGCTCAGGGAACGACGGCGTGAACCATGGCGCCATCCTGGGCGGCGACTCCGCCCTGTTCGACGGCAGGGGCGCATACATCGAGGTGCCGGATGCGCAGTCACTGCGGCTCGGCACAGGGGACTTCACGCTTGCCGCTTGGGTGCGATGCGCGGAGGGCGCGCGGGTTCCAGGCGACATCGTCACCAAATACGACCCGGCGCAACGGAGGGGTGTGAACCTCTGCGCGGTCGCGAGCGCGCCGGGGTATAGCTCCGTAAGCGACCATCGGAGCCTCCTGTTCGGCATCGACAACGCTGCAGAGGGCGAATGGATCGACTGTGGCAGGCCTCAGCCCGACAACCCCGTTGTGAGCACACTCATCGTCCACAAGGGCAATCCCTACACAGGGACAGCGGACGCCGTAGACCCGAAGGACGCCTGCCATGTCTACCGCTACGCCGGCGGGCAGGAGTGGATCGACTGCGGGCGCGTCACATCCGACCTGAAGACACCCTCCATCTACTCCATCATCGTGCACGAGGGCGACCTGTACGTCGGGACGGGCGCGTGGGACTGGGAAAGGGCCTGGGCGGGTGATACGGGCCGGAGCCGTGTCTGCCGGTACGAGGGTGGCACTCGGTGGCATGACTGCGGCGAGTTCGGCGACGGTTACCGGGTGATGTCCCTCGCCTCCTACAGGGGCGACCTCTATGCCGCGGACGATAAGCAGATGGTGTTCCGGTACGATGGCGACTCCCGCTGGACCCCATGCGGGCGGATCGAGGCCGGGAGCAAGCTCTTCGCAATGATGGTGTACCGTGATGCCCTGTGGGGCGCATCCAACACGACGATCCACCGGTACGACGGGGAGTCGAGTTGGGACATCGTCGGGCAATTCGATGCGGATGCCATCAACCAGATCCACACGCTCGGCGTGCACGATGGGAGCCTGCTCGCGGGCACGTGGCCGCTCGGGAGGGTCATACGCTACCGGGGCGACAACGACTGGGCTGACTGCGGCGAGCTTGGGGTGAGCACCGACCAGTACAAGATCAACGAGGTCAATGAGCTGACGACCTACAATGGCAAGCTCTACGCGGGGGTGATCCCCAAGGCCGAGGTCTGGCGCTACGAGGTCGATGGTGACTGGACGCTTCTCAGGCAGTTGGTGGCCAACCCGGAGTATCGGCCCGATGCGCTACCATCCTGGATGCGCGTCCCCTGCATGACTGTATTCGGGGGCAAGCTGTACGCCGGAACGTCTACCTGCCAGGGCCGAACCGCGAACGCCAACCTGGCCACGGAGGCAGGCAAGGTCTTCTCCTGGGAAGCCGGGAAGTGCGTGTCATACGATGGCGACCTGGGCGCCGGCTGGCGGCACGTGGTCGCCCGCCGGCATGAGGGCAAGCTCCGCCTCTATGTGGACGGCAAGCCCGAGGCCGAGTCGACCGAGTTCGACCCTGCGCGGTTTGACCTTACCAACGGTAGCCCTCTGCGAATCGGCTTTGGGCCGGGCAACTACTTCAGCGGCGAGATCCGCGACGTGCGCCTCTACAGCCGGGCACTCTCGGACGCCGAGGTCGCGGGCGAGAGCTTCATGTAGGAGCACCTGAACCGGCTCGCGACAGTCCGCGGGAGGTACGAACATGCACAGGGCACTGGGGCATCTCACGATAGTGGGGATTGTGCTGACAAACGTCCCGCTCGTTTGCGCACAACAGGAGCAGACCATGGGCGGCGTGACATACGGGATGGCCGAGTGGCCGGAGAGCGGCTTCGGCAACCATCGCGCGGTTGTGGACGTCGCCGCCGCCGGTACCGTGCGTGCCAGAATCCCCTGGCGCCGGCATGACGCCAACTTCCGCGCCAAGGCCGTGCTCGTCTACGACATGACGACAGGCACGAGGATCGAGAACGCCTTCTCGTGCAACATCACCCGCGAGTACGGCGACGTGGTCTTCCAGCCGCAGACCGTCCCCGGACAGTATGCGATCTACACCATGCCCTACCAGCAACCGGAGACCACTAGCGGGCAGTGGAATGGCTCCTACCTGCCGGTTCGCGTTACGGCTGACCCCGGCTGGCTCGCTGAGCACCGGCTGAGCGTCCCGACCTCTGAGAACACCATCCGCCTCGCCGACCCATCGAAGGTGGACGACGCCGGCGCCGTGGGCGCTTCCTTTGAGATCGTCTCCGGGAGCGCGCGGGGCTTCGCCGGCAATGGCTACACGATGACCTACGAAGTCCACTTCCCTGGCCACAAGGGCCCCATGGTCGAGCCGACCGTTCTCTTGCAGGAGGACGGCCGGGGCTACGGGGCACTTGTCTACGACTATGGCAGTCAGCTCGTCATGTGCATCAGCCGAAGGGACTCCAGTGGGAACCAGGGCACTCAGGAGCTCGTCAGAGCCAACTGGGATTCGCCCTGGCCCGTCAACATGGACGGCCCCCTTACCGCCACCGTGGCCGTGAAGGTCTTGCCGGACAAGACGGTGGTCACCTCGCAGGTGCAGGGCACCGGCGACGACGGCCAGCCGTTCACGTCGCCCCTGCTTGAGGCCGAGGACACTTCGCCCCAACGGATAGCCACCGGCGCATCGCCGGCGTTCCGCGTGTACCCGGGCGATGATAACGCCGGCACGTGGGTGCGAAACGTCGTGATCCGAGACAGCGCCGGCGCAGTGGTCTTCGACTCGAACGACGCCCGGCGCGGCTCGGGTGTCGAGAACACCGCCACGGCTCCCGACGCTGTGCTCGACGCCCTCCTCCAAGCCCGTTTGGTGAGAATGGAATCGCGCCGGCGCCCCGGTGAACGCCCGGACATGGACTCGTTTTTCCCCATGGAGGTCATCGCGTCGGACGCGGAGATGTCGGCGCTGCTGGACCGCCATGCCGACCCGGTCCTGTTGTTCCCGGAGGACCGCACCCGACCGGTGGTCATGCCGGACTTCGTCCCGCAGAAATGGGCGCTGGACGGCCCGAGGGATACCTTCAGCGGAGAATGCCAGCCGAGCGAGTACTACTGCTGGCAGATCGGCGTCTACGCCGCGCGAGAGGGTATCGAGGCGCTGGCCCTGGAGTACGCCGACGTGAGGAACGGCGACGGAAACGTCGTCATCCGGGCCGAGGACATCACCTGCTTCAACCTCGAAGGCGCGGACATCCTGGGCAAGCATTTCACGAAGGACTTCACGCTTGGCAAGGGCATGGTTCGACTCCTATGGATCGGCATGATGGTCCCTGACGACGCCAAAGGCGGCCTTCGCGGGGAGGTGAAGGTCAGAGTCAACGACCGGCTCGAGAAAACGATCGGCTTCCAGCTCAGCGTGGACGGCCCGGTGATCCCAAACCACGGCGACGACGAGCCGTGGCGACACTCGCGACTGCGATGGCTGAACTCGACGCTTGGGCTCGACGATAGCGTCCTTCCATTGCCCTTCACACCCGTGAAGCGGGAGGGCTCGACGATCGAGATCCTCAACCGCACGCTGCACTTGAGCGAACTCGGTCTCCCGGAGACCATCGTCAGCAACGAGACGAACGTGCTGGCCTCGCCCGTCCGCATTGAGGTGCTGGGGCCGGACGGGCAGCCGCTGGTGTTCAGCCGGCCGGAGGGCGCGGTGGAGACGGAGAACCCGTCCCGCGTCATCGAGACGGCCGGAACAGCATCCGGCGCGCTCAGCATGACCGTCCGAAGCGAGGTGTGGTTCGACGGGGCGGTCAACTACGACCTCGTCCTGCAGAGCGAGAAGGACGCTACGCTCAAGGACGTCGCCGTGGTGATCCCGATGCGAGAGGAGCTGGCCGAGTACTTCATCGGCTTCTCGAACCGCGGCGATCATCGCCCGGCGGCCTGGCAGTGGAAGTGGGACCGGAAGTACGTAGACAACGCAGCGTGGCTCGGTGATGTCGAGGCCGGCATCGGCATCAAGCTGCTGGGCGAGCATGACTACTGGGATCTGGCGGGGATGCACTGGGACGAGCACCACCAGTGGATCAACGAGGGGAAGGGCGGCGCGACGCTGTCTGAAGAGGGCGACGCGGTCGTCCTGCGTGCCTTCACCGGTGAGAAGGCTCTGAAGGCCAACGAGCCGCTCCGGCTGAGGTTCCGGCTGTATGTGACGCCGTTCAAGCCGCTCCGGCCGGACCACTGGGACCTGCGCTTCTTCGGCAACATCACTCACTACCACCACGCCACCCCCGAGAACCCGTACATCAACTATCCGTTCATGACCGTCGGCTCCATGAAGAAAGCCTTCGAGGACCTCAAAGCCAAGGGCTCTCGCGGCATGACCATCTACTACACGCTGCGGGAGATGAGTAACATCGCGCCCGAGCTGTTTGCCTTCCGCAGCCTGGGCGACGAGATCGTCAAGAGCACGGGCGCGTTCGTCTACAGCACCTCCGGCTGGAGCGTCGAAGGCGAAGGCGGCGGCCATCCCTGGCTGCGGGAACACCTCGTTTCCGGCTACTCCCCATCCTGGCAGCAGACTGTTCCCAGCGGCGCCATCGACGCGGCCGTCGCGACCAATGGGGATGGACGGCTCGTCAACTACTACATCGAGGGTCTGGCCTGGTTGCAGAAGCAGATCGGGTTCGTCGGCGTGTATCTTGACGGCATCGGATATGACCGCATCGGCATGATGCGCCTGGCGCGGATGCTCACCGCGGGCGGCTCGGACTACTACCTGCCGTTCCACTCGGGCGATGACTTCACGAACCCCTGGGCCGATCGGCACGCGGCGCCCGTCGCTGAGTACATGGAGCACCTGCCATTTGTAACGCAGCTCATGTTCGGCGAGGTTTTCTGGTACGACGGCCCGGAGGGCTACTGGATGACGAACCTGGCCGGCCTGCCATTCGGGATCGACAACCAGTTCTACCCGGTGCCCGGGCCGGACTATCCGTTCCGCGCGATGCTCTTCGCTTCATCCGAGAACGTCGGCCAGTCCGCGGTGGACATCCGCGCATTCTGGGACCGCTGGGGCATCAATGAGCAGACGAGAGCACTGGGCTACTGGGACCCGAGCTGCCCGGTGAGGACGAACGCCCCGGACATCTTCGCCAGCGTGTATGTCAACGAAGGCAAGGCGCTGATCTGCGTCGGAAGCTGGGCGAAGGAGACCACACTGGTGACCCTATCGGTGGATTGGGAATCGCTCGGCATGGACCCGGCGAAGGTCACGGTCACCGTGCCGGACATCGGCAGTGTGCAAGCTCCACGAGGGCCGATCGACATCACTCAGCCGCTCGACATCGAACCAGGCAAGGGCATCGTCATCGGCGTGGAAAGCCAGTGACAGTCACTGGTTCCCCACGGGGAGTGTGGTGGTACCGGCGTCCCTGCCGGTGGACAGGAACGGGGGCAGCGTGCATTGACCAGCCGGGAGATCATCCGTCGCGTCCTCGCGTGCGACCACCCGCCCAGAATCGGGCTGACCTTCTCTGCGCACGAAGGTACGCCGCGGATCAGCGACGTGGTCGGGGTCGGTCCCGCGGCCGATCCCGGTCTCACTGAGCGTCGGTGGCATGATGAGGCCGGCGGCGAGTGCTGGACCGACGAGTGGGGTTGCACGTGGCGGAGGCTGCCGGGGAAGACCAAGGGCGGCGAGACCGTCGAGACGCCGATCCGCACCTGGGACGATCTGGCTTCGTACACCCCGCCTACCGTTGCAGACCCTTTCCGCTACGTGCAAGCAGCCAAGTCCCGCTCCGAGCACCCGGATCACTACTGCCTCGGAGGCATCACTGCCTGCGCCTTCGACCGGGCGCGCTACCTGCGGGGCCTCGAGACGTACCTCGAGGACTGCGCCGCCGAGCCGGCACGCGTGCGCCAACTCAACGACCTGGTCAGCGACGTGGTGATCGCCCAGGTAGACGCATACGCGGACCTTGGCGCCGACGGGGTCATGTTCTGTGAGGACTGGGGGACGCAGGATCGGCTCCTGGTGAGCCCGGCGATGTGGCGCGCGATGTTCCGGCCGTACTTCGAGCGTCTCGTTACCCACGCCCACGCGCGCGGGCTCACCGTATGGATGCACTCATGCGGATACGTGTGCGACATCGTGCCGGACCTCGTGGAAGTGGGGGTGGACGTACTCCAGTTCGACCAGCCCGATCTGCACGGCATCGACGCACTCGCCAAGTATGCGGGGCGCGTGACCTACTGGTGCCCGGTGGACATCCAAAGGACGCTCCAGTCGGGCAATGAGGAGACGATCCGCGCCAAGGCGCGCGAGATGGTCGAGAAGCTTGGGGCACCGGGCGGGGGGTTCATCGCGAAGGACTACCCCGACGAGTTCTCCATCGGCGCCGACCCCCGCTGGCAGCAGTGGGCGTATGAGACCTTCGTCGACTCGGGGCGGTATGAGCAGGGCCCGTGACAGCCACGAACGGCACTTCACTAGGGCGCCGGCCACTGGTTGGGGAGGGCTGTGCCTGTATTGGGTCAGGGCGGGCATCTCAGGCCGCCCTGCCTGTTCGAACCGGACGTGCGGCACTACTGCATCCGGCTCCCGCCTGCTTAGCCCGGATTGGGCGGAGCGCAGTCGCCAGGAGTGGGGGACAGGCCACAGGGGCTGACAGAGAGCGGGGCCGTGGGTGGCTAACGGGAACAGACCCAGGGCATGAAACAGCTCGTTCCCCAGTATCTGCTGCCAGCGCCCTTTGGCATACCGCCCCGCGATATGGCAGCGGAGCCGACGCCGCACG
>Ga0315288_10006798_pt1 | contig 14503 bp, 8 predicted proteins | sample YL17G11_20_MG_FD_203454 | JGI IMG/M metagenome (GOLD analysis project Ga0315288, IMG submission 203454) | Sediment microbial communities from Yellowstone Lake, YNP, Wyoming, USA - YL17G11_20 | ecosystem: Environmental > Aquatic > Freshwater > Lake > Sediment | place: USA: Wyoming | collected... | reverse complement strand
CAAATGGCCAGCATCAGGATCACACGTGATGACTTCCACGGCGAATGGAACTACACTATCCGCCCTCAATGAAAGTCCGCATTGAATAGGTTATTTACTTACAGGCCCTTAGTGCAGAAAAAGGTCAGCGTCGGTGCATTGTGGTCGTTCCCAAAGACCCGGCTCCGGGCAATCCGTGGTCATGGCGTGGCTGCTACTGGGACCATGAGCCGCAGACCGAGATCGAACTGCTCAATCGCGGGTTCCATATTGCCTACATCACAGCAGATGCCTCATTGAAACCCGACCAGAAGTGGGATGCCTGGTATGCCTTCCTCACAGAGAAGCATGGGCTCTCGAAAAAACCCGCGTTCATCGGCATGAGCCGTGGCGGAGAATACTCGTACATGTGGGCCACCACGCACCCCGGTCAGGTCTCCTGTATCTATGGAGACAATCCCGGCGGCAACTCCGAAAACCTGGCCCGCCTTGAGGCTCTGGCCAAACAGGACGTGCCTTTGCTGCACGTCTGCGGCAGTATCGATCCCATTCTGGAGAAGTATTCAACTGCCACTGAAACGTTCTATACCAGTTCGGCGGTCGAATCTCTGTGATGATCAAGGAAGGCGCAGGCCATCATCCGCACAGCCTGCGTGACCCCAAGCCCCTGGCCGACTTTATCGAGCAAAGCGTTCGTGCAGGCGTTGTGCCTGCTGTGTCACCAACCTTTGCGGGCAAGAATTTCTCGCGGTCCTCATACTATAGTTTTGCCAGCATCTACCAGGATTGTCCAAAGGAAGGCAACTACCTGACCTGTCGCGGGCCGCTCTTTACGCCCTGCTATGACCGGTACGATGTGTGGATGGGATTCGATGTGCCTGTGACTGTCATTGCCCCCAAGCAGGCCGCTTCAGGCAATCCCTGGATATTGCGTGTGGATTTCGTGTCACAGGATGCTGCGGTTGACCAAGCCTTGCTGGCCAAGGGATTTCACATTGTGGTGGGACCCACCGGTTATAACGCCAATGGTCCGGACCGCGCCCAGTGGGACGCTGTTTACAGGCACATGACCCAGGCCGGGTTCTCTCCCAAGCCGGTGATGGAAGGCGTCGGCGGTGCAGCAGGCGAGGCCTATGCCTGGGCCATCCTGAATGCTGACAAAGTTTCCTGCGTCTATGCCGAGAACCCGGTGCTCCGCAGTCACATGTCCCAAACGCCGCCGATCCTTGATAACCTGGACGCCCTGGCCAAGGCCGAGGTGCCCATCCTGCACGTGTGCGGCAGCCAGGACCCGTGGCTCAAAGACCACACCCTCGTCTTAGAGGCCAAGTACAAAAAGCTCGGTGGTCAGATTACGGTCATCCTACAGGAGGGTGAGGGACATTTTCCCAACGCACCGAAAGATCCCAAACCGGTGGTGGAATTTATCATTGAGAAGGCCACTGCTGTAGCTGCTGCGTCATCCCCGCGAGGCGCGCCCGGTCGGATACCTCCGCCTCGCTTGGCAGGAGATTTTCTGGCTGCTGCCAAGACAGTGGCTGATCGCACGACGCCTGCGGGCTACACCGGGCAGTATGTCAAACTGCACTATCCGGGCATCTCCGATGAAGGTCAGTTGCGTTTCGCAGTCACCTATACCCTCTGGATTCCTGATGGCGTCAAAACCCTGCGTGGTATCATCGTTCATCAGCACGGCGCAGGCATGACCGCGTCCAGAGAAGGGTCCACTGCTGCCTACGACCTGCACTGGCAGGCCCTGGCTAGGAAGTGGGACTGCGCACTGCTGGGGCCCTGCTACCATGTGCTCAACGACGGCGACTGGGACGCTGCAGGGTCCATCTATTGGATGGACCCACGTCGCGGGTCAGAGAAGACCTTCCTCAAGGCCCTGCATGATTTTTCCGTCCAGACCGGCCACGCAGAACTCGCGACCGTGCCGTGGGCACTCTGGGGTCACTCTGCCGGTGGGATCTGGTCCGACATCATGAGCACCCTGCATCCCGACCGAGTCATGGCTGTTTACTGTCGATCCGGCTCGCAGCCTGTGTTCTTCGACCGTCCCCTGCAAGTCCCCCCGACCACGGTCACCCCTGCGGCCTGCGTCATACCCATGATGCTCAGTTGCGGCATCAAGGAGGACTGGATCACGGACAAACTGATGAGGACATTCAAGCAGTATCGCGACCAGGACGCAACCATCGGTTTTGCCCACGACCCGCGCACAGAGCACGAGTGCGGTGACAGCCGCTACTTCGCCATCCCTTACCTGGACACCTGCCTGTCCATGCGTCTGCCGGATAAGGGCAGCCAGGATCAGACCCCCAAACCCGTGGATCGGAGCCACGCATGGCTTGCGTCACTCCAGAGTCCTGACAAGGCCGTGCCTGCGGCCGAGTTCAAGGGCGACCTGAAGGAATCCGTGTGGCTGCCCAACGAGGCTGTGGCCAAGGCGTATATGGAATACGTCAAAACCGGCGCAGTGGGTGACACCACACCCCCTCCCGCTCCGTTCAATGTCACGGCCACGCCCAAGGATGACCAGGGCGTGGAAGTCATCTGGAGTGCAGAGGCCGACTTCAAAAGCGGTATCCGACAGTTCATCGTCCTGCGCGACGGCCAGGTACTGGCCAAGGTGCCTGAGAAGCCCAGGGGCCAGTTCGGGCGTGCACTCTTCCAGAGCATGACCTACCACGACACACCGGGCCAGCCCATGCCTGACATGCGATTCCTCGACGCCTCGGTCAAGCCGGGCGAAAAACACTCGTACACGGTCATCACGGTCAACAGCACGGGACTTGAGTCCAAGCCCTCGCAGTGGCAATACACATTCGAGCCACACGACTATGGGAAGGTTTTGGACAATGTGGCGGATGTGGCAATCGATTCGAAAAATAATCTTTACGCTTTGGTTCGGGGAGACATCCCTGTCCTGGTCTTTAATGCGCAGGGCCAATATCTTCGGGGTTGGGGGCAAGGGCTCATTGGAGGGCCTCACGGGCTTTATATTGACTCTCAGGACAATGTCTTTTGTGTGGATTCAAAGAATCATGTGGTTATGAAGTTTACCACCGAGGGACAATTGCTCATGACACTTGGCACCCAGGGTGTGGCCTCGGATTCCGGTTGTATCGCGGGGAATTTTAAAACCGTCAAAAAGGGGGCGGGACCTTTTAATGTGCCTGCTAAAGTCACCACGTCCAGGACCGGTGAGATCTTTGTCTCGGATGGTTATGGTAACGCCAGGGTACACCGCTTTTCGGCTGACGGTCAGTTGATTAAATCATGGGGCGAACCCGGTACCGGCCCAGGTCAGTTTAATCTCCCTCACGGCATTGCTGTGGACGATAATAACAACGTCTATGTGGCGGACCGTGAAAACGACAGGATACAGATATTTGATCTTGACGGAAATCTGAAAGAAATATGGGACCACATCTACCGGCCCTCTGCGATATGTATTCATGAGGGCTATGTGTATGTTACGGAGTTGGGTCACAGATTGTACGTGGACAATGTCATGTTTGAACCCAATGGCAAGGGGCCCTGGTCACGGGTACGTATCTTTGATCCCCACGGCGTTGAGCAAGCCAAATTTGGTGAGCCCGAAGGCTGGAAGGCCGGGAATTTCTTTGCCCCTCATGGTCTGTGTGTGGATCAAGACGGGGCTATTTTCGTTGCTGAAGTGGTTTGGCCGGCCAATGAAAGCGATCCCCCTAAAGACTTACACCCTGGGCTGCAAAAGTTTAGACGACAATAATCGGTCAGGGGAGTATTGTGATTGACCTGATCCAATTAATATCCAGACACAACCCGAATATGGGTAACATCAGTCACCTACTGGTGCCTACCTCTCCAATTATACATTTGCCTAGCAGTCTCATGAGCTTCACGCCTGGGCGGTCTGATTACACGGGCGATCTATTGAGCGGTTTTCCCATGTTCAACCATTATGCCTTTCGGCTGAGTCCTTTTCAGGGCAATGAAAGCGATCTGGCTCTAACCATACGCTATAGCTATGATCAGGAAAAAGTCACTCCCTATTCGTATCAAGTGTATCTCGACGGACAGCAAACAACCGTGCGATTTGCTCCATCCAATCAATCGGCCATGTACGAAGTCCGATTTGAAACACCCGCGTCCGAATTTCTGACCGTGACGAACCGGAAGGAAATGATCCGTTTCTGAAGTATTAGAGTATTGCCTTGAAGGCATGGCCTGTATTCATGGCCATATATAAATAATATGCAACAAGAAGTTTGGCCTTTTAATGTGATGACGATTACAGAACAACCCTCCAACAGCCAGTACCCCCTTCAAGGGGGGCACGTATTAGGCCCTTATAGGGCTGGTCAAGCTACCGGCTATGCCGGTAGTCCTTACTTATATCAGTCACACGTCAGTTGCCCGAAAAGGAATCGTAAAATGAAAGATGTTGAAACGAATGTCACACACTTAAACTGTGTACAGCGAATAGGTTTTTTATTGGCTGTATGTATGGTTGCCGTATTATCCCTGTCATTACAAACCACCAAGGCTGCTGAAAACCCCTCAGGCATGAAATCCGGAAAGTATGAGTTTGACGGTTCCATTTCCAGAGAAGTCCTGGATAACTATTTGGACCGATCCATTACCATGGGCTATTTTCTGGTTCCTGGGACACCCGAAGGCTACGAATTTCCGTACCGCCAGGATGATATCCGGATGATCAAGAATATTGGGGCAAAGTTTATTGGCAGAGCCATATACCGCTGGGGAGGAGAAAGCAAGTTAAACGATCCGGCATTCCTAGCTTACGCCAAGGGCCTGATAGACACCCTTCATGCGTATGATCCAGAAATCGTCTTTCAGGGATGCTTATTCGAACAGGTCAGCAGGGACGTGAACAATCTTCGTATTCCGGCCTGGGTATTTCAGGACTTCGGACTCCCTGTTGAGGACCGGACCTTCAATTGCGATTTAATCATCAAAAGAGCCCGCGGTCCCGTTCGATCCGGAAGTCGAGGGGGTGTCCCGATTATTAATAATCTGGAAACCAGGCTTTGGTTTTATTATCTGGCGGCTTCGTACATCAATATTGGCTGCGAGGCCTTTCATCTGGGGCAGGTCGGACTGATCGGTGCGGATGATAAAGACCATGCAATTTATGCTGAATTCCTGGCCAAAGTACGCGCCTATGCCAAGGTGCACGCACGCCGTCACTATGTGTTACTAGACGGACATGTGCCCAGCGGTGGTTTGATCCGCAACGGCGTGAGTTTACTGGATTTCAATTCGTTTCCCATGCGAATCAAAGAGGTTCCTGACAAACCTTATGAGGCCATACTTGAGGTAGGCTATCTTGACTCCCTGTTTAAAAAGAGCAAGGGCTGCATTTCGCCAAGCGGCTGGAGCTGCGACAGCCTGCCTTATCTGGTTGAATTTGATAATTATGGCAGAGGACGAACTCCGAATGTCGCTGATCTTAACAGTATTTTTGTGTGGGGCTGGGATGAGATTTCATGGTTCGCACAACAGAAGGAAGATTACCGAAACAACTGGCTCAAATATGCCTACAACTGGCTCAAAAAGACCGACCCCAACGGGCACCTTCAAATGCCGGCCTGCCGGATGATCTCCTGTCCGAACGAAACATTGCGCACCTATTTTGCCAATACCAAAAGTGCATCGTGCCCAGTGGGTTATTCACAGGAAGAAACCATCAAGCAAATATGGTCCCAAGGAAACTGATTTTTCAACAACCCCAGTACAGCCATGGCGGCACTGGGGTTGTTTTTCCCTTGATCTGCCTTGCTCAGGGGGATAATCATTTCCATGGTTGATAAAACAAAATTTCTATCAGTGTTTTCGGGAGGATAAATCATGACCTACAAATTGATCCATCGCCGTACGTTTCTCAAAACTGTCGGAACTGTGGCAGCGGGAGTTGCCCTGGGAACCGTGGCCCAGACGGCAGTTGAAAACATGCCTGCCCAGACGACGATTCCAAGATGGCGGGGGTTCAACCTGGTTGATTTCTTCCAGGCATTCGGTCAGGGCGAGCTGAGCGCTGGGATGGTCAGCGAGGACGATCTCAAGTGGATTCGTGATTGGGGCTTTGATTTCATCCGCATACCCATGGATTACTGGCTCTGGATCGACACGAATTGGCGTGAGACCAAAACGCTCTCGCCGGACGACATGTATAAGATCAAAGAGAGCATGATGGAGAAGGTGGATCGGACCGTTGATCTGGGCATCAAGTACGGCCTGCACGTGAGTCTGAACTTCCACAGGGCACCCGGCTACTGCATCAACAGTCCTGATCGCGAGCCGTTCGTATTGTGGACTGATCCATCGGCAGAGGACGCCTTTGTCTTCCACTGGAACCTGTTTGCGAAACGTTATCGTGGCGTGTCAGTGAAGGATCTCAGCTTCAACCTGGTGAACGAGGCGCCGGGCGTCAGAGAGGGTTATATGTCTGCTGAGGACTATCGGCGCGTAATGACCCGGGCGACAGAAGCGATTCGCAAGCACACACCTGACCGGATCATCATCATCGACGGGCTAAGCGTGGGCAACAAGGTGGTTGAGAACATGATCCCCACAGGCGTGGCTCAAAGCGTTCACGCCTACACGCCTGCCGGCATCAGCCATTACCGCGCGAGCTGGGTAGACAGGAACGTGGACTTCCCCACGCCGACCTGGCCGCTCCTGAACAGGGACGGATCAGTGAATTACGATCGAGCAAAGCTTGAAGCACTTTACGCGCCTTGGGGCGAGTTGGCCAAAAAGGGGATCGGTGTGCATTGCGGTGAAGCGGGCTGCTACATCAAGACACCCTACGAAGTTTTCTACGCCTGGTACGCAGACGTGATGGACATTCTGAAAGGCCACGGCATTGGCTATGCACTGTGGAACTTCCGGGGCTCCTTCGGGATACTCGACTCGGGTCGCACTGACATTGAGTTGGAAGACTGGCACGGGCACAAACTGGACCGTCGCTTGCTGACGTTGTTGCAGAAGAGTTGATTCTATTTTACCAGGAAAGGTGAAAACATGAATGTTCGGGCAATCTTGATTTCGGAGGCGTCGAATTATTCGACGATGTTGCGTATAAGGTCCATTTTTATGACTATGGTTTTGGTTTGTATATGTGGCTCGGCTGGTATCACTCAGGTTGCCGCACAACCAGTTCAGAACCCTGGGTCAACCTTTGAAGGCCAGAAGACTGCCTGGCACGGCTTCGTGCGCTACGATTACATGATGGATGATGCGACGGGGGCCATCACACCAGCCTCCCCTGGCGTTGCGGGACGCCGCTGTATTGTTGTGGTTCCCAAGGAACCGGCGGCAGGCAATCCGTGGTCGTGGCGGGGCTGCTACTGGGACCACGAGCCCCAGACCGAAGTCGAGTTGCTCAATCGCGGGTTCCATATCGCGTTTGTCGCACCCGACGGCGGCAGGCAAGGCAAGGCGTGGGACACGTGGTACAACTTCCTGACGGAAGAGCATGGGCTGGCGAAGAAGGCCGCTTTCATCGGGATGAGCAAAGGCGGGGTGAATGAGTTCAATTGGGGCGTGGTTAATCCCGATAAAGTAGCGTGCATCTATGCCGATAATCCCGGAGTGTACGAGGAGGACTTCGCCAAGATTCCAGAGTTGGCCAAGCACGACGTACCGATATTGGAGATTGGCGGCACTGAGGATGGTTTGTTGCGGCCGAATGCTCTGGCCGTCGAGGACATTTACCATCAGGCAGGCGGCCTGATCACGGTGATAATCAAGGAAGGCACCGCCCATCACCCGCATAGCTTGCAGAATCCCAAGCTGATTGCCGATTGGATCGAGCAGCATATGACACGGTCCACGGCCAACCGGCCCGCTTTCCTGGGTGCGAACTACACGAAGAGGTATTACTACAGCCTCGAGCCTTCCTACATCTTTCTGAAGGAAGAGAACACCTATGCCACGGCCCGGGGGCCAGGGTACACGGAGTGTTACGACCGCTACGACGCCAACAATCCCGGCACCTTCAGGTTGGACGCCGTGTCGATCATTGTGCCCAAGACGGCGGCGCAGGGAAAACCCTGGATCCTCACGGGGGATGCTATAGATAGGGATTCGACCGTCGAGCAGGCGCTGCTGGCGAAGGGCTACCACATTGTGAACGTCCCAATGGAGCGAAAGCAGTGGGACGATACCTACAGACTCCTTGCGGATAATGGATTCTCGAACAAGCCGGTGTTGAAAGGGATCGGGCCGAAGGCTGGCGAAGCCTACGCTTGGGCGGTTGCGAACCCGGGCAAGGTCTCCTGCATTTATGCCCGGAATCCTCTCATGCGCAGTCTCATGGCGGGCAACGCGAAACCGATTGACAACCTTGCTCCGCTGGCCAAAGCCGGAGTGCCGATCCTGCACGATTGCGGCAGCCTCGATCCATGGCTTAATGATCAGACTCGGGTCGTTGAGAAGCGATACAAGGAACTCGGCGGAAAGATCACGGTTATCATCAGGGAAGGCGAAGGCCATTTTCCGCTTGCACCCATGGACCCGAAGACGGTCGTGGATTTCATTACATCAAATGCCCGTTGATACCTGTCGCAGAAAGGAAAATACCATGAAGCAACCAACGTTATTACTTACCCTGCTGCTTGCGTCCTTGGCGTTCGCAGCAGCGACGACTGGCGTCTGCGCAGCCGACCTTTTTGTCTCGCCAATGGGCAGCGACCGTGGAAGCGGGGCCAGCGCAACCCCCTTGGCCACACTGCAAAAAGCCAGGGACGCAGCCCGCAGCATGATAAAGCCCGTGACCATTCATCTGGCCGACGGCACATACTACCTGCCCGAAACGCTGGTGTTTGGGACAGAAGATTCCGGGGTCACCTGGCAGGCCAACGAAGGAGAAACCCCGATCGTCAGCGGCGGGGTGAAGCTCGACCTCAAGTGGACGACCTACAAAGACGGCATCCTGCAAGCGAAGGTGCCGGAAGACCTTGTCACTGAGGAGTTGTTCGTCAACGGCGAGCGACAGATCCTCGCCCGCTATCCGAACTTCGACCCGCAGGCCAAGTATTTCGACGGCTACGCAGCCGACGCGATCAGCAAAGAGCGAGCGACCCGCTGGGCCGACCCTGCGGGCGGCTACTTCCACGCCATGCATCCGGCCATGTGGGGCGGGTTCACCTGGCGGATCACCGGCAAGGACGCCAACGGGGAGATTATCAAGGAGGGTGGCTGGCAGAACAATCGGGGCGGCGCTGTGCATCAGACGATCCGTTTTGTGGAGAACATCTTCGAGGAACTCGACGCACGCGGTGAGTGGTTCCTCAATCGCCAAACGCACACCCTCTATTTCTATCCGCCTGCCGGCCTCGACCTTTCCCACGCCACAGTGGAAGCGACGCGACTGACCACGCTCATCGAGCTGCGTGGCACCCAGGAGACACCTGTTCGATCGGTAGCGCTGAAGGGTCTTACCTTGCGGCACGCGAATCGTACGGTCATGGAGACAAAGGAGCCGCTCTTGCGGACCGACTGGGCGATTTATCGCGGCGGCGCGATCTTCTTCCAAGGCGCCGAAGACTGCCTGTTGGAAGACCTGCTCCTTGACCAGGTAGGCGGAAACGCTATCTTCGTCAACCACTACAACCGCCGGATCACCGTGCGCGGGTGCGAGATCGTGAAGGCCGGGGCCAGCGGCGTCGTGTTCGTGGGCGATCCTAAGGCGGCCCGGAACCCGCTATTCAACTATGACCAGCGTCAAAAGGCCGCCGACCTCGACCGCACGCCGGGGCCGAAGACCGACAACTACCCGGCCGATTGCCTGGTGGAAGACTGCCTGATCCATCTGACCGGACGCGTGGAGAAGCAGACAGCGGGTGTCAATATCGATCTGGCCCAAAGCATTACGGTTCGCCACTGCTCGATCTACGACATGCCACGCGCTGGGATCAATATCGGCGACGGCTGCTGGGGCGGCCATGTGGTCGAGTGGTGCGACGTCTTCGACACCGTCAAGGAGACCGGGGACCACGGCAGCTTCAATTCCTGGGGCCGCGACCGGTGGTGGCAACTGCAGGACATCGGCATGAATGACCTGCTCGCCAACGACAACACAAAGGACCTGGTGCTTCTGGACTGCGTGAAGCAGAACATCCTCCGCAACAACCGCTGGCGCTGCGACCACGGGTGGGACATCGACCTCGACGACGGTTCCTCGAACTACTGGCTCTACAACAATCTCTGCCTCAACGGCGGCATCAAGAATCGCGAGGGATATCTCCGCACTAACGAAAACAACATCATGGTCACCAACTCATTCCACCCGCACGTTTGGTACAACGGCAGCCAGGACGTGTTCCGGCGCAACATTGTGTTTACCCCGTACAAACCCATCCAGGTTCGCAAACCCTGGGGCAAAGAGGTAGACTGGAATCTGCTGCACAGCCCGAGCCAGCCCCAACCGATCCCCGCGCAATCCCTGCAGAACCAGAGTGGCCGTGACGAGCATTCGGAAATCGCTGACGCGCAGTTCCTCGATCCGGCCCACGGCGACTACCGGGTGAAGCCGGGCTCGCCAGCGTTGGCGCTAGGTTTCAAGAACTTCCACATGGATCAGTTTGGTGTCACCAGCCCCAGGCTCAAGGCCAAGGCCCGTACGCCCATCCTACCGGGAGCACCGGCAGCGGCTGAAAGCAAGACAAGCAATCCCACCGGCGTCTGGCTGGGCGCGAAAGTCCGCGCGATCGCGGGCACGGAGTTCTCAGTCTACGGGGTGGCCCAGGGGGATGGCGGTGTGGTTCTGCTCGACGTTCCGGCCGATTCTGCCCCGGGCCGGGCCGGCCTGAGGAAGGACGATCTCATCCAGGGGATCAATGCGTCCAAGGTCTCCAAGGTGAAGGAGCTTACGACCGCCTACAGTGCCGCCGGAAATGGCCCAATTGAAATCCGCTTTGTGCGCGGCCAGAAACTACAGAGCCTGAAACTCCAGCCGCACATTGAGTAAGACCGCTTGCCCGGCTGATCGTTACCACTCGTGCTGGGTAAACTCAGATTCAGAAAGGATCGCAGAATGACAACCAAGCAACAAATCGTATGGCTGAAGGTGGCCCTTCTCGTACTCGCTGTCCTCGTCTCCCTTACGGGGGCAGCCCAAACCGGGCCGGCCGTGATGCCGGTCAAAGGTGACGCCCCCACATACCTGTACGGAGACGGAGCGGCATCGAAGGATGATTGCCTCAGGAAGCAAGCCGGGGACTGCTTCCGTTGGACGGGCAGCGGACAGATGACCTGGAAGGTACAAGTCGACCGGGCGGGAGACTACGAGGTCGCCCTTAACCACGCTGCAGAACCCGGCGCGGTTGGACAGGCTGTGCAGGTCAGCAGCGGCAACAGCACGGTCAAGTACACGATGGCGATGACCAAAGGAGTCTTTGGAAACAAGACGTATGAAATGACGCCGATCAAGGGCCTGCTCCACCTCGAGGCTGGGGTTCAGTCGATCGCGCTTAGCATCCCGGACGCGCCGAAAACGATGGCTGTGCTCACGTTTCGCAGTCTGGAGCTGATTCCAGTCACTGCCAAGGCGACCATCGAGGCAGACCGACAGGAGGCGATAAAGGCGCGGGCCAGCACGGAGTGGATGACCAAGGCCGGCTACGGGCTGATGTTCCATTGGACCTCGCAGAGCGTCGGCAAGGACGGAACCCACAAGCCGTATGCCCAGGCCGTTGACGACTTTGACGTCAAGCGCTTTGCGGACATGGTGGAAGAGACGGGCGCGGGCTACGTGTTTCTCACGATCGGCCACGCCGAGTCCTATTGTCCGGGACCGATCAAAGCCTGGGAGAAATACCACCCCGGCAAGACAACCAGGCGCGACCTGATTGCCGAGATGGCCGATGCGCTCAACGCCAAAGGCATCAAGCTGGCGTGCTACTTGAACGTGGCCAGTCTCGCCGGACTGCGGTCCGGCGAAGAGGCGTTCACCCGGACCATGACCGAGGTCGTGACGGAGTTCGGCGAGCACTACAAGGAAAAGGTGGTCGCCTACTGGTTTGACTGCTGTTATCAAGCCAAAGAGAAATACCCGGGCTTCTCCTTCCGCGAGTTCTTCAAGGTCTGCAAAACGGGGAACCCGAATCGCGTCGTTACATGGAACTCCTGGATCTACCCGAACGTCTCCGAATGGCAGGAGTTTTGGGCCGGGGAAACCTGCGACCCCGTCGGGTTGCCGGTCAATGGCACTACCCAGGAGCGCGGCCCAGGCGCGGGATTGCGCTACCAGTCCCTGCTGATCATGGAGCCTTATTGGGTGCAGCAGAGGGCGGCAATGCCGAAACCTAAGTTCACGGCCCAACAGTTGGGGGATTACATCAGCCAGTGCAAGGCCAAGGGCGGCGCGGTGACGATCAACCTCGGTATCTATCAGGATGGTACGGTGGATCCCAATGCCGTTAATGTGCTCAAGGAAGTGCGCAACCGTATCCGGAATGAAAGCAGATGAGCGAGGATGTTCGTCGGGCAAACTCACTCATCTGCAAGCCAACCTTTTCTTTACGACCGGCTTCTTCACCTATCAACTCGGTGGGACGTCTGTGAAAACAAACAGTTAAATAAGGAACACAAACAATGAAAACAAACAGTTCTTTCCTCATCGTGGCGGCGCTGGGCGTCAGCCTGGCGGCGTCGGCCTTTGCACAGGGCTCCAGGGTCCGAAACAACGCCCCCCCGCCGCCACCCGCCGGCGGAAGCGGCAAGTATTTCCGGCTCGACTATCCGGGCTCGACCGAGTCGAACCAACTGCAAACGGCGGTCAGCTACCTGCTCTGGGTCCCCGACGGCGTGACGCAGCTCCGTGGCCTGATCGTCCATCAGCACGGTGCCGGCACGACGGCCTCGATCGAAGGCTCCACCGGCGCCTACGACTTGCAGTGGCAGGCCCTGGCGAAGAAGTGGGACTGCGCGCTCTGGAGTTCCTCGTACCACGTGCAGAACGAGGCGGTCGATCTGACGCCCGGCGGCTCGGAGCATTGGTTCGATCCACGCCGCGGCTCAGAGAAGACATTCCTCAAGGCCCTGGATGAGTTTGCCGCCAAGTCTGGCCACCCCGAACTGGCGAAGGTGCCCTGGATTCTTTGGGGGCACTCGGGCGGCGGCATCTGGGCCGACGTGATGACCACGCTGCATCCCGAGCGAGTTGTGGTGGTCTGGATGCGATCGGGCTCGGCGGAAATGTTCCGCCCGCGGTCCGAGTTCCCGCAGCCGCAAGTCCCCGAGGGCGCCTATAAGGTTCCCGAGATGGGCAACCCCGGCGCGAAAGAGGCTGGCCCTTACACTGGCGCGCTGGCTACGTTTAAGCAGTATCGACTGAAGAGGGCGCCGGTCGGATTCGCACCCGACCCGCGGACCGGCCACGAGTGCGGTGACAGCCGCTACCTGGCCATCCCATACCTGGATGCCTGCATGGCCATGCGTCTACCTGACAAGGGGAGGACGGACCAGACGCTCAAGCCGGTGGACATGAGCCATGCCTGGCTGGCTGCTCTCGTCGAAAAGGATCCTCAGAATGCGGCGGCCGTCCCGGCGGCTGAATATAAGGGCAACCCCCTCGAAGCGGTATGGTTGCCCAATGAAGCGGTCGCCAAGGCGTGGGTCGAGTACGTCAAAACCGGCGCGGTCAGCGACACGACCCCGCCGCCCGCTCCATTTGACGTGAAGGCGTCGAAGGGCGAAACGGGCGTCGAGATCACCTGGAACGCCGCGGCGGACTTTGAGAGCGGCATCCGCAACTTTATCGTGCTCCGTGACGGGCAGGAGTTGGCCAGTGTGCCGGAGAAGCCCGTCGGCAGATTCGGCCGTCCGCTTTTCCAATCCATGACATTTCACGACACACCGAACCAACCCCTGCCGGCGATGCGGTACCTCGACACTTCGGCCAGCGCTGGGGAGAAGCACGCCTACACCGTGGTCGAGGTCAACAGCGTGGGCCTGAAATCGCAGCCCTCGGCCGTGGCGTCCGTCCAGTGACGATGAGGGTTATCGCATGTCGGCCAGTACGGCGTTGCCAAGAAAGGATCCGCAATGAGCAGAATAATTAGTTAAAGCCTGAATCATTGTACATTACTTATTGGCCGACCGGTGTAAATATTCTTCCCACATGACTCTTTCTACAACAGCGACATAAGGTCGTCGCGGATGAAAGTGATTGCCTGTTGGCCATAGATTTTTTGTCCGGAGACTCAATTGACATAGCAATCGCCTTGGCCGCCATTACGTCTCCGGCCCGCGTCTGCACGAGGACAACATCCGATTCTCTAAAAGGCCCCAAAAATGGCACCATTTTTCGTCAGTTGACACCTACAACTGGACTACAACCCGAAGGCCCGTTATCTGCCAAATCAGTGAAAATGCTCGTTTCTTAGTCCTACAACGCCATTTTAGGTTGAAAAATGCAACAACGTATAGCAGATAAATCGATTCCCATCTTACGCAATTGCCTCCGCTTTTTCCTTATATGGCAACGGCGAGAATGCGCTATGCGATG
>Ga0315288_10006796_pt1 | contig 14504 bp, 14 predicted proteins | sample YL17G11_20_MG_FD_203454 | JGI IMG/M metagenome (GOLD analysis project Ga0315288, IMG submission 203454) | Sediment microbial communities from Yellowstone Lake, YNP, Wyoming, USA - YL17G11_20 | ecosystem: Environmental > Aquatic > Freshwater > Lake > Sediment | place: USA: Wyoming | collected... | reverse complement strand
CCGCCGGGACGCCGGCCCGCAGGGCCTAGGGGTGAAGAATCCCGGATCAGGAGGTAAGGGCGCACGGCCGTGCGCCCTTACCTGTTCTTCTCCCGGTTGAGGATAAACGGTGAGCGCGCAAGGCGGCGAAGAGCGCGTGGTGGTGCTGGACTTCGGGGCCCAGTACAACCAGTTGATCGCGCGCCGCGTGCGCGAGTGCGGCGTCTATTCGCAGATCCTGCCCTACACCACCACGGCGGCGCGCCTGCGCGAGATGGCGCCGCGCGGGATCATCCTCTCGGGGGGGCCGGCCAGCGTCTATGACCCCGGGGCGCCGCGCTGCGACCACGCGATCTTCGACTCGGTCATCCCGGTGCTGGGGATCTGCTACGGGATGCAGTTGATGGCCATGATGCTGGGGGGCGAGGTGTCCCCCGCCGAGCGCCGCGAGTACGGAAAGACCACGGTTCACGTGGTCGGCCACAGCGCGCTCTTCCACGGCCTGGAGGGGCACCTCACCTGCTGGATGAGCCACGGCGATGTGGTGCGCACGCCGCCACGGGCGTTCGACGTGGTCGCCACCAGCGAGAGCATGCTCACCGCCGCCATGGCCGATGACGCGCGGCGGCTGTACGGCGTGCAGTTCCACCCCGAGGTGGTGCACACGCCCTGGGGGATGCAGATCTTCCGCAACTTCCTCTTCGGCATCTGCGGCTGCGAAGGGCGCTGGACCATGGCCTCGTTCGTGGGCCAGGCGGTGGAGGCGATCCGGGCGCAGACCGGCGGCGGGCGCGTGATCTGCGCGCTCAGCGGCGGGGTGGACTCGGCGGTGGCCGCGGTGCTGGTACAGCGAGCGGTGGGGGATCGGCTCACCTGCATCTTCGTGGACCACGGGATGCTTCGCCAGGGCGAGGCCGAGCAGGTGGTCTCGACCTTCGGCGAGCACTTCCAGATGAACCTGGTGCACGTGCAGGCGGCCGGCCGGTTCCTCGAGCGCCTGCGCGGGGTGACCGATCCCGAGGAGAAACGTCGGATTATTGGTGAAGAGTTCATCGCCGTCTTCGAGGATGAGGCCGCCAAGATCGGGGAGGTCGAGTTCCTCGCCCAGGGCACGATCTACCCCGACGTGATCGAGAGCGGCAGCGAGACCGCCGCGCGCATCAAGAGCCACCACAACGTCGGCGGGCTGCCGCAGACCATGAAACTGAAGTTGGTCGAGCCGCTGCGCACCCTGTTCAAGGACGAGGTGCGCGCGCTGGGGGAGGAACTGGGCCTGCCGGAGGAGATCGTCTGGCGGCAGCCCTACCCGGGGCCCGGGCTGGCGGTGCGCATCCTGGGCGAGGTGACCCGGGAGCGGCTGGAGACGCTGCGCCAGGCTGACGCCATCGTGCTGGAGGAGATCCGGCGGGCGGGGCTAATCCGCTCCATCTGGCAGTCGTTCGCGGTGCTGGCGCCGCTGCGGAGCGTGGGGGTGATGGGGGATGCGCGCACCTACGGCCACCTGATCGTACTCCGCGCCGTCGAGAGCGAGGACGCCATGACCGCGCACTGGGTGCGCCTGCCCTACGAGGTGCTCGAGCGGATCAGCAGCCGCATCAGCAACGAGGTGGCCGGGGTGAACCGCGTGGTCTATGACATCACCTCCAAGCCCCCGGCGACCATCGAGTGGGAGTAGGCCCCATGGCCGACCGCCAGGACATCGGCGAGGTGCTCATCAGCGAGGAGCAGATCGCCCAGAAGGTCCGCGAGATGGGGCAGGCGATCACGCGCGACTACGCGGGACGGGAGATCCTCCTCGTCGGGGTGCTGCGGGGCGGCGCGGTGTTCCTCTCGGACCTGATGCGGCGGATCGAGTGCCCGGTGCGGGTGGACTTCCTGCGCTACCACGCCTATGGCGACCGCACCGAGGCCGGCGACGCCGCGCTGCTGCACGACCTGCGCGAATCCATCGAAGGCCGCGACGTCCTGCTGGTCGAGGACATCGTGGACACCGGGGTCACCCTGAAGCGCTGCCTGGAGAGCCTGGCCGAGCGCGGGGCGGCCAGCGTGCGGGTGGCCGCGTTGCTCGACAAGCCCTCGCGGCGGAAGGTCGAGGTGAAGGTGGATTACGTGGGCTTCCAGGTGCCCGACGCGTGGGTGGTCGGCTACGGGCTGGACTTCGCCCAGCGCTACCGGAACCTGCCCTTCGTGGCGGTGCTGAAGCCGGAGGTTTATCGAAGGGGGGATAACGGGTAGTGTCTCCCTTGAGCGCTGGGCGCGCAAAACCCCCCGGGCCGGCGTGGACAAACCAGTTCGGAATGTGGTATACTACGTCCGACGTCAAGGGCCGCGCAGCCCGTCTCCGTCATCTCCGAGCCGTTTGAGCCCAGGTTCTTAGTGTAGCGTTGCCTCCACATTGCGATTCCCGGTTGGGCCCGGCGCTGGCCGATATCCCAGCCGCACGCTAGGTGTAATCTCTATGGCACACAAACCCGCAGCACGCAACGCCCCGGCGCGACGCAACCCGCCCGGACCCGGCATCGCCCCCCCGCCGGCCCCGACCAGTGGCACCGCACAGGAGCCTGTCATGGAACTGGCCGAACTGGAGACCAAGACCCTGGCCGACCTGCAAGGCATCGCCAAGGAACTGGAACTGCCCAATGTGGACAAGTTGCGCAAGCACGACCTGGCGCTCCAGATCCTCAAGACCAAGGCCGAGCAGGCCGGGCTCCTCTTCAAGGAGGGCATCCTGGACATCCTGCCCGAGGGCTTCGGCTTCCTGCGGACCCAGGGATATCTGCCCCATCCCAACGACGTCTACGTCTCCCAGTCGCAGATCAAGCGCTTCGGCCTGCGCACCGGCGACACCATCTCCGGCCAGGTGCGCGCCCCGCGCGACAACGAGCGCTATTTCAGCCTGCTGCGGGTGGAGGCCGTCAACGACGGCCATCCCGATTCCGCCAAGGCGCGGGTGCCCTTCGACGAACTGGTGCCCATCTACCCCAACGAGCGGCTGCAGTTGGAGACCAAGAGCAAGAACATCTCGGGACGCATCATTGACCTGGTCGCCCCCATCGGCCGCGGCCAGCGCGGCCTCATCGTCTCGCCCCCCAAGGCGGGCAAGACCACGCTCCTCAAGGTGATCGCCAACAGCGTCACCGCCAACCATCCCGACGTGGTGCTCATCGTGCTGCTCATTGACGAGCGGCCCGAGGAGGTCACCGACATCCGCCGCTCGGTGGACGGCGAAGTGGCGGCCTCGACCTTCGACGAACTCCCCGAGAACCACATGAAGGTGCAGGAACTCTGCCTCGAGCGCGCCAAGCGCCAGGTGGAGCAGGGCAAGGACGTGCTGGTGCTGCTCGACAGCCTGACCCGCCTGGCCCGCGCCTCGAACCTCACCGTCACCCCCAGCGGGCGGACCCTCTCGGGCGGCCTGGATCCGAGCGCACTCTACCGGCCCAAGCGCTTCTTTGCCGCGGCCCGCAACATCGAGAACGGCGGCAGCCTGACGGTGATCGCCACCGCCCTCGTGGAAACCGGCAGCCGGATGGATGACGTGATCTACGAGGAGTTCAAGGCCACCGGCAACATGGAACTGATGCTGGACCGCGGGCTCTCGGAGCGGCGCACCTTCCCCGCCATTGACCTCAAGCGCTCCGGCACGCGCCACGAGGAACTGCTGCTCAGCGAGGCCGACCTGCGGCGGGTGTGGCAGTTGCGTCGGGTGCTCAACGCGCTCGACACCGCCCAGGCGACGGAACTGTTGCTCACCGGGCTCAACAAGACGACCAACAACGAGGAGTTCCTGACTTGGGTCGAGAAGGAGATGCGGCCCGGCGGAGGCGGTTAAGCCTGCGGCCTCGCGCCGCCGGAGGCACTTCAACGCCGGCATCGCCCCGAGGGTTCGGGGTGAGCCGGCGTGTCTGTTTCTAGGGTGGGATAGGGTAGGGTAGGGGCGATGATCATCATCATGCGCACCGACGCCGTCCTGCGCCAGGTGGAGGAGGTGATCCAGGCCGTCCACCGCGCGGGCTTTCGCTCGTTCATCAACCCCGGCGTCGAGCGCAAGGTGATCGCGCTGCTGGGGGCGGTGGACGCCCAGAAGGTGGGCCTGGCGGACCAGTTCTCGGTGATGCCGGGCGTGGAGCGCGTGGCGCTCATCTCGGAGCCCTACAAACTCGCCTCGCGCGAGACCCACCCCGGGGACACCATCGTGGACGTCGCCGGGGTGAAGATCGGCGGCGCTTCCCTGGCGATCATCGCCGGGCCGTGCAGCGTCGAGAGCCGGGAGCAGGCGCTGGAGGTGGCCTCGGCGGTGCGCGAGGCGGGGGCGCACCTGCTGCGCGGCGGCGCTTACAAGCCGCGGACCTCGCCCTACAGTTTCCAGGGGCTGGGGCGCAAGGGGCTGGAGATCCTCGCCGAGGCGCGCCAGCGCACGGGCCTCCCCGTGGTGACCGAGGTGATTGACCCGCACGACGTGCGCCTGGTGGCCGAGTACGCCGACATGCTCCAGGTGGGCGCGCGCAACATGCAGAACTACCCGCTGCTGCGCCGCGTGGGCAGGGCCGAGCGCCCCGTGCTCCTCAAGCGCGGGCCGGGAGCGACCATCCGCGATCTGCTCATGGCGTGCGAGTACGTGATGCTGGAGGGGAACCGCCAGGTGGTGCTCTGCGAGCGCGGGATCATCACCTTCGAGAATGCCACGCGCTATACCACCGATCTCAACGCGGTGCCCGTTCTCGCGCGGTTGACCCACCTGCCGGTGATCGTGGACCCCAGCCACTCGACCGGCGACTGGCGCTACGTGGGCGCGGTGGCGAAAGGGGCGGTTGCGGCCGGCGCCGACGGCCTGATGGTGGAGGTGCATCCCAGGCCGGCCGAGGCGCTCTCGGATGGGCCGCAGTCCCTGGAGCCGCATCGCTTTGCGGCGCTCATGGGCGAACTGCGCGCCATCGCCCAGGCGGTGGGCCGCACCATGGCGCCACCGCTCGCGCCCAAGCGGCGCCGGCGTCGTCCCCCCAAGGCCTCGCGATGACCCCGCGCACATCGAAGGCCGGTCGCGCCGCGCCTGACTCCGACGCCTTCACCAGGGTGGCGCCTTACTATGACCGCCTCATGTCGGAGGTGCCCTACCGCAGTTGGGTGGATTACCTCGAGCGCCTGTTCCGGCAGTTCAACGCCTCGCCCGAGTGCGTGCTGGACCTGGCCACGGGCACCGGGCAGGTCGCGCTCATCCTGGCGCGCCGCGGCTACCGCGTCACCGGGGTGGACATTTCCGGGGCCATGCTGGCCGTGGCCCGGGAGAAATCTCGCAAGGCCGGGCTGGAGATCGCCTGGCTGCGACAGAACGCCGCCGCGCTAGAGGTGCCGGCTCGATCTTTCGACGCCGTGGTGTGCCTCTACGACAGCCTCAACTATCTGGTCCAGCCGGCGGACCTGGCCTCGTGCCTCACCAGGGTGAGGCGATGCCTGCGGCCGCAGGGGCTCTTCGTCTTCGACCTCAACACGGTGCACGCGCTCGAGGCCGGCATGTTCACGCAGTCCGACACCAGCAGCGCCACGCTCCAGTACCGGTGGAAGAGCACCTTCGACCGCACGACGGGCCTGGCGCGCGTGGACATGGAGTTCTGGGTGCCGGGAGGGGAGCGCTTCACCGAGACCCACTACCAGCGCGCTTACCGGCTTGACGATGTGGTCGCGATGCTGGAGGCGGCGCGCTTCACCGTCGGGGGGTTGTACGAGGCCTACACGCTGCTGCCGCCCGGGCCGCTCTCCTCGCGCATCTTCTACGTCGCGCGTCGCCCCGCGCGGGGACGATAGGCAGCAATCGTTTCAGGCGATCTCCGCAAAGGTTCCGAGCGAACCCTCAGGGGCGGGTTCACCTCTCAGGATGTCTCATAACGATCCCGTTGGCCCCGCCGTGGGGCAGCGGCGCGCTCGTGCCTGCTTTTCAGCGCCGCCAGATCGAATTGTGAGACGACCTCGACCGCCTGTCCGTTGCAGCCGCCTCGACGGAGACCTCTTGGCTGTAGTTAACATAAGATACATTATATGACCCAAACCGTCTGCCCACCCATCTGCCATTACGAGGCTGCGGACCCCACCACGGCGCCTCGATGTCTGTCTCCCCTCACCCCCCATGTCGCGCCGGCCGCGGAACGAGACTCTTTGAAGGCGCAGAGCCTGAGATCCTTCGCTTCGCTCGGGATCACAACTGGTGCTCGTTACCTTGCTCGACGCGAGATATGCACGTCCGGATCCCGATCCCCCGCTCGCAAGCAACACAAGCCAAGCGATGCCGGAAGCAGCCAGACAACGGCTAATCCCCTGGCAGCGCCGGCGATGCGGACGAAGCACTCGCACTCGTACCGGCAGCAACAGGTCGGGACAAGGCTGCACCCGGTCAGGCTTCGGATGCGAAGCGCACGGCCGTCTCGCTGATGAGACAGTCGGTGGAATAGATGTCAGGCATACACAAACATGCGTTCCCTTGAAACACGAACGCTGCTCACGGTGCAGCTCCGAGCCGAACGAACTCTTTCCATCGTGGCCGTACTTACCAAGGAACGTGTATAGAAGCATTGCGTTCTAACGACTTCTAACGGGGCTGAGACCAGGCCGATGGGTACGGGCGAGTACGCGGGTCCAGGGGCCTGGACCAAGGAGCTCGCAATGAACGGGAGCCAATCCCGTGAACCTACCCCACCGAGGATGGCCCGGCGCGCCGACGGCTACTTGGCCCGCCTTGCGCGGCCATGCGGGACTTCGATCCGATAAGTTCCCGCGCTCAGAGAGATCACGATCTGCTCGCCGCGGGCGGTCTCGAACCTGCCAGGGAGCCAGCGCTGCAGCACGGCGTCGCCACGTGCGGTCGCCTGCTTGGGGGCGATGAGGACCGTGAAGGCAGCGGCCTCCACCCGGATGCGATCCACTGCGGGCGATCCGGGAACCGGGCGGCTGGAATCGAAGATCACGCTGCCCGAGCACGAGACCACGCCCCCCGGCGTGTCTATCCAGCCGCTCGCGGCCCTCAGGGTGAACGGCCTCCCCAGAGCGGTGTCCGGCGGAGCCTGGATGAGCACGCTCCCCCGAAGGCTGAGCCGGTTGCGATCCGATGACATGCTGTCCGCCTGCACGGCAAGCCCGGCCGGACCGGGCACCGGCAGGGTCTGGCGGTTGAAGTTCTCGACCCAGAAGCGCGGCGGCGGGGCCGCCTGGGTCTGGGTATTGAGGGGGCTCTGCGGAGCCAGGTCCTCCGCGGCGCGCTGCTGCTGCTGCTGCGCCTGATCCGGATGCCCCTGCACCGTCAGCGTGGAGGCAAGCAGGGTGCGACCCGCCGCCTCCCAGTGGCTCTGCGGATACTTCCTGATGATCTCCTGGGCGATATTGGCCGCGTCGTCGGGCTGGTGGAGAGCCAGGTGCGCCTCCCCCATTCCCAGGTAGGCGAGCGGCACCTTATCGCTGGTCGGCCAGCCGCCGATCACGCTCTGGAACTGCTCGATGGCCTTGGCCGGGCTGCGATCCGGGTTGCCGGGCTCCATGTAGAGGACCCCCAGGCCATAATGGCCGTCGGCGCCGGCGGGCTGGCCAGGCGGGGCCTTGGCGGCCTCGTTGAGATGGTCCGTGGCATCGCGCCACCGCCCCAGGCTGGCGTAGATGTCAGCCACGGCTACGTGCGCGTCGCCGGCGCGCCGGCTCGTGGGATAGCGCTGGAGGGTCGTCTCGAAGGCGGCGACGGCCCTGGCCTTCTGGCCCATGCGCAGCAGGCACTGGCCGATGAAGAACTGGGCCTCAGGGGCCCAGGAGGCGTTGGGGGCCTGGGCCACGGCCCGCTCGTACTGCGTGAGGGCGAGGGGGTATCTCTGCTGGAGGAAGTAGCGGTTGCCCAGGTCGTAGGCGCTGACCTTACCGGGGTCGCCGGCCGCCAGCGCGACGACCCCCATCACCCCCCACCCGAACCATAGAGCCGCCAACCGGAAACGACTCACCGGGCAGGCCCCCGCTCACGCGACCAGGAGACCACGGTGACGACCTGGTTGCTGCGGAAATCCACGGTGGCGCGGACGTTGGCGGCGCGCCCCGGGGCCGCCGCGGCCGCCGGCCGCAACACCCAGGCGCGCACGCCGAGGCTCACGGCTGCCGCCAGCGCGCAGGTGACAGCCCAGCGCCAGGTCGAAACGCGCCGGCCGCCCACAGGTCTCACCAGGCTGGCGTGAACCGACGCAGCGGGGGGCGGCGCGGAGTGGCGCACCTGGCGCATGATCCCGGCGATGCGCTCCAGCGCGCCCAGCCGGGCCCGGCACTCGGCGCACCCGGCCAGGTGCCGCTCCACCTGGGCGGCTTCGTCGGCGCCGAGTTCGCCGTCGAGATAGGCGGACAGTCTCCAGTCTTTACACGCGCGATCCATCACCGGTCACCTTCGATATAGGGCCGAAGGCGCTCCTGCAATTCGGCGCGCGCGCGGTGGAGGCCGGAGCGCACCGTCCCGATCCCGCAGCGGAGCACCTGGGCGATCTCCTCGTAGGACATGTCCTCGAATTCGCGCAGGACGATCAACTCGCGCCAGCGGGGGCGCAGGCCGGCGATCGCCTCGCGCACCCGGCGCTGCAATTCCGACTGAAGCACCTCCTCATCGGGCGATACCAGTGGGCCCGCGGCCAGGCCCTTGCCCATGGTCTCGACGGCGCGCTCCTCGCGGCGGCGGCGCTTCCAGCGATCCTTGGCCAGGTTGCCCGCGATGCGCAGCAGCCAGCCGCGGGCGGCCAAACGGCTGCGCAGCGTGGGCCAGGCGCGATGGGCGCGAACGAAGACCTCCTGGGCGATGTCGGCGGCTTCCTCGGGGTCGGCGCCCATCCAGTAGACGAAGCGGTAGATGGCCTCGTGGTAGGCGGCGAAACACTGCTCGACGGTGGCGAAGCCGGTTTGGGCGCCCAGGACGGGGAGGCTGGGGATCGCTACCGCGGAAACCGCGTCGGCATCCGGTTCCATAGGGCTGCCTCCGAACGCGTATTCGCGAAGGCGCCGCTGCGCCGCGTCATCAATCATAGACGCCCCCTGCCCCCGGAAAGTTCCCGGCCGCGCGACCCTGGCCGGGATTATTATAGCACGAAAGGCGAGGGCCCATCTTTCCCAATGCGTGGGCGGTTCGACAGGGGCCCGGGCGGCTGCTGGGGAAGATAGGGCCCCGCAGCCCCGTAGCCCATTTTGCCGACCGTAGGGAGGCCAGGTGGGATCCCACCCAGGCGTCGCTGACGCGCTGCCCAGTGGGCTACAGGGTTGCAGCAAGGCCAGGAAGACTTTCTAGGAGGATAGTGGCGCCATGGCAACCCTACTGATCACCTATTACAGCCGCACCGGCCATACGGCGAAGATGGCGGAGCATATTGCGGAGGGGGCGCGCACGGTCGAGGGCGTCGAGGTGCAGGTGCGCCCGGTGGCCGAGGTCACGCCGCAGGATCTGCTCAAGGTGGACGGGGTGGTGATGGGCTCGCCAGTGTACTACGGAACGATGGCGGCGGACCTGAAGACCCTCATTGACGAGAGCGTAGCGCACCACGGGCGGCTCGAAGGCAAGGTGGGGGCGGCGTTCGCGTCGTCGGGCGGGCCCGGCGGCGGCAATGAGACCACGATCCTGTCGCTGCTGCAGGCGTTGCTCATCCACGGGATGATCATCCAGGGCGACCACAAGGGCGATCACTACGGGGCGGTGGCGGTGGGCGAGCCCGACGAGCGCTCGCGCGACCAGTGCCTGCGCCAGGGCCGCAGGGTGGCGGAACTGGTGAAACGGATCGCCGGATAGATTCGCGCGCGCCGTCGAGCGACCCATCGCTTCCGAGGAGTAATCACCTGCACGAAGAGACTCCGCCAACCCCGGGCGCCTGCCCGAACACCTGCCCGAACGGCGGGGAGGCCGCCGAGGATCGCGGTGCGCTGAGCCGGCGCGGCTTCCTCAAAGTGGGGAGCGCCGTCGTGGCCGCGGTGGGCGGGATGGTGCTGGCGGTGCCGTCGGTCTGGAACCTGGTGGGAGGCATTTACCGCCGGCAGCCACTCGAGTTCACGAAGGTCACGCGCATTGACTGGCTGCCGGAAGGCCAGCCCGTTGACCTCCACTTCGAATACACCAGCACCGACGCCTACTTGCAGCAGACGGTGATGCAGACCGTGTGGGTGATCAAGCACTCCCCCACCGAGTTGACGGTGTTCTCCCCCATCTGCACGCACCTGGGCTGCTATTACGACTGGGATCCCGCGGGCAAGCGATTCGCCTGCCCCTGCCACGGCAGCATCTTTGCGCCGACGGGCAAGGTGCTGGGCGGGCCGGCCCCGCGGCCGCTCGACACCCTTCCCTACAAGATCGAGAACGGCGAATTGCTGGTCGCGTGGGAGCGCTTCGAGGTGGGCATGCCCCGGAAAGTCCGAGTGTAGGGCGGCGCGCGATGCTGAAGAACCTTGGCGAGTGGCTGGCCGAGCGGTGGCCGGTCCGGCCCATGCTGCGCTGGAGCCTGGAGGAGGAGATCGCCGGGGGCTCCAGTTTCTGGTACACGCTGGGCGCCTGCACGCTCTTCACCTTCGTGGTGCAGGTGGTGACCGGGGTCTGGCAACTGTTCTATTACGTGCCGGCCAAGGACCACGCCTATGACAGCGTGATGTACCTGCGGCTGCAGGTGCCCTTCGGCTGGCTGATCCACGGCCTGCACTACTGGGGGGCGAACGCGTTCGTCGTCCTGGTGGCGCTGCACGCGGCGCGGGTCTTCGTCTGGGGGGCGTACAAGAAGCCGCGCGAACTCACCTGGCTGGCGGGGGTGGCGCTGCTGCTCCTGGTGCTGAGCATGACGTTCACCGGCGCGCTCCTGGCCTGGGACGAACTGGGCTACTGGGCGGCCGAGGTGGGAACGAGCATCGCCGGGACCGTCCCCTTGATCGGCGACTTCATGGAGCGGGTGCTGCGGGGCGGCGCCACCATGGAGCAGCTGAGCCTGTCGCGGTTCTTTGGGCTGCACGTGGCCATCCTCTCGGGGCTGCTGGCGCTGTTCATCGGGATTCACCTGCTGGCGTTTCGCCAGTTCCGCAGCGCCGGCCCCTGGAACGAGGAGAAGCGGAAGCGGATCGGGTGGTTCTGGCCGGACCAGGTGTTCAAGGACCTGGCGGCGGTCACCGTGGTGCTGCTGGCGCTGGTCGCGCTTTCGGCCTTTGTGCCGGCGCAGATTTCGGGGCCGGCGGATCCGCTGGACACCACCTACACCCCAAAGCCCGAGTGGAACTTTCTGTTTCTGTACCAGGTTCTGAAACTCTTCAAGGGGCCGTTGGAGCCGGTGGGGACGGTGGGCGTGCCGCTGGTGCTGGCCTTGATCCTGCTCTTGCTGCCGTTCCTTGACCGGCGCGAGGAGCGCAACCCGGCCCGGCGCGTGGTGGCGATGGCGGGGGGTGTGGTTTTCGCAGGTTTCCTGATCGCGTTCACGGTCCTGGGGTACTACAGCCATCCCGGCGTCTCAGCCCGTCCCGCCCGCCCCGGAGCGGCGCCGAGGTCGCTGCCCATTCCCTGGCCGCTCTCGGCCTCGGCCCAGAAGGGCGAGAAACTCTTCCTGCGGTTGCCGTGCATCAAGTGCCACACCATCAACGGCGTGGGTGGAAGCGTCGGGCCGAACCTGTCGGGCGAGGCCGGCAGGGGGCGGTCCCGCGACTGGCTGAGGCAGCAGGTCCGAAACGCGAAATCACACTTCCCCAGGGGGCCGATGCCGGCGTTCACCATGCTTACCGACCGGCAGGTTGCCAACCTGGTTGATTTCTTGTCGAGTCTGCGCGGCGCAGGCGGCCCCGCCCGGGGGAGCGAGCCGAGCGCCGCCGGGCCGGCAGGGGGCGAGCAGGCGCCGCCCGCCGCGGGTGCGAAGGGGCCGGGGCCGGCGGCGAGCATGGTGGGCGACCCGGAGCATGGCGGGCTGCTGTTCGCCCAGGAGTGCCGGCGATGCCACGGCCCAGGTGGCGCCGGTCAGGTGCTGAACCCGGGCTCGGCGGACGGCACGGTGCCACCGCTGAAGGGCATTGACCCCGAACTGTTCAGCAAGGACCCCGCCCGCTTCGCCGCCCATATTGACGGGTTCATTCAGCACGGGTCGAAGCCCGAGGGCCCCAATCCCGCGCTCCTGATGCCGGCCTTCGGCGACACCGGGAGCCTGACGCAGCCGGAGATCGCCCACCTCGAGGCGCACCTGCTGGCGTTGAACGGGGTGAACCGGGCTCAGATCCGCAACGCCGGGGTGGCGCCGCCGATCTTCTTCCTCTGGAGCGTGGGCGCGTTCGGCGCGGCGTGGCTGGGGCTGGGCGGATGGTGGGTCCGCCTCCGCCGGCGGCGCGCCGGCGCGCTGCCGGCCGAGCCCTAGGCCGGTTTTCCGCACTTCGCGCCTCAGATTCAGCCGTTCTTGCGGAACAACGGAGTGAATAAGCCGAAATCCGTCTGCAAGGACGCGGGAAGATGCCCGAGGCGCGCGAGTCACGGACCACGCACCAGTTCCGCCAGCGTGTGGTCGCGATCCTCAACGGCTGCGTCGTGGCGTCCCTGGTCGCGGCGCTGCTGGTCGCCCTGCTGGTGGACCTGCCCCAGCGGCGGGCGGCGTCGGCCCGGCGGCGCGTCGAGGCGGCCCAGGCGGCGACCGTCGCCGCCGACCTGATCGTCAACGCCGGCCGGAAAGGCGGCCAAAGGCCCGAAGATCTGCTGCGGGTGTTGCGCGACGCCATCCCCGGCGCGGTGCGGGTGTGCGTGTTGCAGCAGGACGCCCGCAAGCGCTGGGTGTATCGCCTGGACCTGTCGCGCGACCGCACGCGGGGCGCGCAGGCGGGCAGCGCCTGTCGCCCCGCTGAAGTGCTGGCCGCGGTGATGAGAGAGCCCGTGGTGCGCGAGAGCGACGGGCTGCTCTGGGCGTTCGCGCCGGTGCGCGGCGTCGAGAGCCCGGCGCTGGCGGCGCTGGCCCTGGAAACCTCGGAGCCCGGCGAGGGGAGTTACCTGCTGGGATGGGGGCTGGTGATCGCGCCGATGCTGGCGCTGCTGTTCATGCCGCTGGTCACCCACCTGCTCTCCACGCGCGTGACCCGGCCCATAGACAATCTCATCGAAGCCGCCGGCCGCGTGCAGTTCGGCGACTTCGACACCGCGGTGGACCACCGCGACGAGGACGAACTCGCCCATCTCTCGCGCGCGTTCAACGCCATGGTGGCGTCGCTGCGCAATGACACGCTCACCGGGCTGGGGAATGCGCGCTACCTCGAGGAACGGCTCGCCCAGGAGGTCGCGCGCGCGCTCGACCGGGAGGATCCCCTCTCGCTCCTGCTCGTGGACATTGACGAACTCGACCGCATCGTGCGGCTCTACGGGCGCGAGACGGGCGATGGCGTGATCTGCATGGTCGGCCGGATCCTGGGCCGCACCGTGCGCGCGCTCGACTGGGTCGCCCGCTGCGGAGAGAGCGACTTCGCCGTGGTGCTTCCCGGCACGAATGTCGAGGGCGCGATGGTCGCGGCCCATCGCCTCCGCAACCGGATCGAGCGCGAGTTCGGCGTAGCGCTATCGCCGCGCGAGCACCACGACGAGTATGAGCCGCCGTCCGGGATCACGGAACTGATGCTCACCGTGAGCATCGGCGTCGCCGGGTGCCCCTCGGACGCCGAATCCGCGGAATCGCTCCTGGCCGCCGCGGCGCTCGCCGTGGGGCGCGCGAAGCACCTCACCGGGGCGATCGTCGTGGCTTACAACAGTTTCTCCTCGCACTTGGGCGGCGCCGGCCCCGTCGCCGCGCTGCGCGAGGCGCGGGTGAGCGGCCTGGACATGTTGATCCAGGCAGCCAAAGAATAGCCCCAGCGCTGATTTCCGCGACAGGGTTTCGCCGCCCCGGCACTGAACCTCCCACTCAAATGGCGGTTGGCCTCTGCGGCCGCCCGGGCAACAGGTGCCGGCAATGGCGAAGGACCGCGGGCGCATCAAGTCTTCCTACGAACTGGCGTTGGAGCGGCTGGGCGGGATCCGCGAATCCGCGCTCTCGGAGGACCAGAAGAAACAACTGGCCGAGGTGCAGCGCATTTACGAGAGCAAGATCGCGGAGAAGAAGATCGTGTTGGAGGAACAGATCGTCGCGGCCCGGCGGCGGGGCGATGCCGAGGCGATGCAGAAACTGCAAGAAGACCTGATCGCCGAGGTGGCGGCGCTGCGCCAGGAGATGGAGCGCGAACGAGAGAAGGTCCGCCAGGGCAAGGCGGAAGGGGCGCGGCGACGTCGGAAGCCGAGTTGAGGAGGCGACGATGATCCCACATGATTTCCCGGGCCGGGGCAAGGTCGCGGCCCTGTGGACGCAGCCCGAGACGGTGCGCGACGACTACCAGCGCCTGATGGAACTGGCCGGCTTCGAGGCCGCGCTCCCCAAGGACCGGGCGACGTTCCTGAAGATCAACGTCTCCTGGCAGACCTGGTACCCGGCGTGCTCGACCACGCCCTGGCAGTTGGAGGGGGTGATCCGCGCCCTGCAAAACGCGGGCTACGAGCGGCTCATCGGCGCCCA
>Ga0315288_10006795_pt1 | contig 14507 bp, 9 predicted proteins | sample YL17G11_20_MG_FD_203454 | JGI IMG/M metagenome (GOLD analysis project Ga0315288, IMG submission 203454) | Sediment microbial communities from Yellowstone Lake, YNP, Wyoming, USA - YL17G11_20 | ecosystem: Environmental > Aquatic > Freshwater > Lake > Sediment | place: USA: Wyoming | collected... | reverse complement strand
TTCTGCCAACCAGGAGTTGATAGCCTACAAACCGCTCGAAAAGCCGGGCGAGCCGATGCCCGCCCCTGTAAAGTCGCCGCCCGCCCCCAAAGATATCGAGACAGTCGAGGAGCTTTATTTGACGGGTTTACGCCTCGACCAGTTTCACCACGCCACCCTCGAGCCTTATCCCTACTATGAAGAAGCATTGAAAAGGGACCCGAACAATTCCCTCGTAAATACCGAGCTCGGCATACTCTATTGCAAACGCGGAATGTTCGATGAGGCTCAGTACCGCCTGACGCGAGCTATTGACCGCCTCACTAATAATTACACCAGCCCGCAAGATGCTCGCCCCCTCTACTATCTCGGCGTTACACTCAAATTCCAGGGCAAATATGATGCCGCCTATGATGCGCTGTACAATGCAACCTGGAGCTACGCGTTCCAGTCAGCCGCCTACTACCAATTGGCTGAAATCGACTGCATACAAGGCCGGTTCGAGACCGCATTCGAGCATATCGACCGCTCCATTGCTGCAAACGCCTGGAACACCCAGGCATTGAATCTGAAATCCGCCGTGCTCAGGCGTCTTGGACATTTCGTATCGGCTGGCGCCCTGGCTTGGAGTAACCTCACTTTCGACCCTCTCGACTTCCGGGCCGGATATGAGTTTTATCTGGCGCAATCCGCCGATGAGTCCAAGAAACAGGCCAAATCGACACTGAACAACCTCAAGGTCAGGATGAGAGGCGAGGTTCAATCCTATCTGGAGCTGGCCGTTGACTACGCCAATTGCGGTCTATGGGACGACGCCATTGGCGCGCTCACGCTTTTGACCGATGCGGGGAAAGAGAAGTCACGCACCCACCCGATGGTTTATTATTATCTCGGATATTTCTGGCAGAAAAGTGGCAAGAGCGACAAGGCTTCTGCCTACTATCGCCTGGCAGCCAGGATGTCCCCCGATTACTGCTTCCCGTTCCGCCTCGAATCGATAGACGTCCTCAATAGCGCCGGCAAAGCCAACCCCTCCGACCCTCGCGCCCCTTATTATCTTGGAAACCTCCTCTACGACAACCAGCCCTCAAAGGCGATAGAGCAGTGGGAGAAATCACGGGATCTGGATGACAGTTTTGCCACAGTGCACCGGAATCTCGCCTTTGCATACTCACAGGTCAACAACGACGTTCCCAAGGCAATCACCAGTTTGGAAAAGGCCGTAGCCTGCGACAAAAACGACCCTCGGCTCTATTATGAGCTGGACCTGCTCTACGAAGCAGGGGGGGTATCGCCGCAGAAGAGGCTCGCGCTTCTCGAAGAAAATAACAAGACCGTGGCCCAGCGCGATGATGCCCTGTCCCGTCAAATCGCCCTCTGCGTCCAGGCCGGCCAATATGATAGAGCCATTGAGCTGCTCACGAACCGCCACTTCCATACTTGGGAAGGCGGAGGCCAAATCCACGATGTCTATGTGGATGCCTATCTGCTCAGAGGCCGAGAAAAGTCCAACAAGGGACAACACGCCGAGGCGCTCAAAGACTATCAGGCCGCCCTTGAATACCCCGAAAACCTCGAAGTTGGAAGACCGGCTCAGGATAGGGAGTTTTGCCGGACATACTTCCTTATGGGGGCTTCTTATGAGGCCCTGAGCCAAACCGAGAAAGCCCGCGAGTGCTTTGAGAAGGCCGCGTTGATGGACGTTGGCCAGTCGCAGTTCGCCTACTACAAGGGATTGGCCCTGAAAAAGCTCGGCCGCGAGAATGATGCAAACAAGGTATTCGACGACCTGATCGAGTCCGCAAAGCCCGGCCCGGCGGTGGAGTTCTTCGCCAAGTTCGGAGAAAAGCAAACCCACAACTCCAAATTGGCCCAGACCCATTACCTCCTGGGCCTCGCCCACCTGGGCAAAGGCGACCGCGCAAAGGCCAGGGCCGAGCTTGAAAAGGCCCTCGAATTGAATCCCAATCACCTCTGGGCCGCTGTCTATCTCTCCGACCTGGATGAGCGCCAATAGAACACTTATTAAATAACAGTGCCTAAAGAATTCCGCATTTCTTGCTGATACCCATTGGCCAGACTTGCCCAACAAAAAAACGAGGAAAAAAGGGAAAAAGTTCTTGCCTTTCCTTCGTCCCGATGGTAGAATAGTAAAGAACATAGGAGCATTTTTGAAATTGAGGTGAGTTATGAGACGGGCAAGCATAATAACGGCCGCGGCTGCGGTTTTCGCAATAGCCGGACTGTCCAGGGCGAACTTATTGCCGGTGAACTCGAACACCGTAGTCCAGGACGGGATCGAATACTACATCGAAACCGACAAGGTTGTCTATGATCTAGGAGAGGATGTGCAGATACTCTACCGGATCACCAACCTCAGAGACGAGCAGTGGAGGGTGGGTGGCCCGCGAAGTAGGGGCGATGTCATCGTCGAATCGAAAGAGGGGCTTAGGGAGGTATGGTCGTGGCGTTCGACAAGAGGGGGGCCGGGAGACGCGGGCCCACGCATTTTGCAATTAGAGGCGAATGAGGCGCGGGAAATTCCAGCTATTTGGGGGCAATTGGACTACAATGGCACCTTCGAGTTTGAAGATGATTTCCTGATTGCACCAGGGCAGTACAGGGTTTTGGGAATTGTTGCGGGGACAGAGAATTTTTCTAATCCTATATATCGCAGCGTTGGCCTGGATATCTTCATAGTTCCGGAACCAGGATCGTTTGCCTTATTCATGGCGGGTGCGTTGTGCCTCAAACACCACAGGCGGCGCAACACAGGCTAGGCCAGGCCACACAATTGAAGGAAGGGAGTCTTGTTTCATGAAACCTGGGCAGAAAATCGCATCCATGTTTTCGCGTTGTCTTTGCTTGTGTGTTGCCTGCTTCGCTATCTTCAGGGGAGATCCTGAAGTAGTACTGGGGGAACTTGTCGACTCCAATTTCTATTATTATTCGAGTGGACGCAAGGTTCCGCTATCGTTATCTACGCGGCTCTTGGCAGTACGCTTCAAGCCTGGAGTCACGTTGGAGAACCAGGCTGCGACCATAAAGGCGCAGCATTACTTGCAGCCCTTCTCAAACCGCCAAGAGACTTCGCTCCCCAATGCTACCTTGTTCCCCTTCATAGAAGGATGCTCAAAGGCCAATGCCATCAAAGCCGTCAATACGCTGAACAAAATGGACAGCGTGCAGACCGCTTGTCCGGTATTTGATTTGGGCTATGGCGACTTGATCTTAACGGACGAATTCATCGTTAAGTTCGACAGGTCCGTATCCAAAGCAGAAATCGATGCTTTCAATAGCCTGAATAACGTGGAGATTGCCAGAAAGGGCAAGTGGACCGAGCGATACACACTACGGGTGAAAGACTCTGCTGATATGAACACACTGAGAACTGCAAATCTGTACCACGAAGCCCCTATCACAGAATTCAGCATGCCCAACTTCGTAATAAGGTCGGAACGATTGTTGGGGGCAGTCGCCCCTGATGATACATACTTCGCGCAACAATGGTGCCTGCGCAATACAGGGCAGGACCCACCGGACGGAAAGGACAATGCCGATATAAACGCACCTGAAGGCTGGGAGACGAGTACCGGCAGTCCGGATATAGTAATCGCGATCATAGATACAGGGGTCGATTTAACTCACGAGGACCTCGAGAATGTATTGGTGGACGGGTATGCTACGGGCGGATTATTACCGTTGATGATGATGGGCCAGCGGATTTTGCCACTGTACAGGCCGCTATTGACGATACTAATGACGGCGATACGGTTCTGGTCGTGGATGGGACCTATAGGGGCGCGGGTAATCGCGATCTTGACTTTCACGGCAAGGCTATCACCGTCAAATCAGAGAACGGGCCGGAAAACTGCATTATTGACTGTAACGGCACCCCATCCGAGCCGCATCGGGGGTTCTATCTTCATACCGGCGAAGGCCCAGACTCGGTGCTCTCAGGTCTGACGGTTACAAATGGATATGCCGTCGCGGGCGGTGGGATTTACTGCGACCGCGGCAGCCCAACGATTGAGAACTGCATTATCGCTCGAAATCAGGCCGAAGGTGCAGGCGGGATATGCTGGCTTTTCAATTCCCCGCAAGAAGCAGCATTGTCGGGGTGTGTTGTAGTGGACAATCGAGCAGATTATGTTGGCGGGATATACGTCGGGACGTATGGCCCGTATACTTCTTCGTTAACTGTTCGTAATTGCCTGATAGCAGGGAATACCGCTGTGGACGAAGGTGGTGGAGTAGTATCGGACACCGAGGATGTGGTAACGTTTGAGGCGTGTACGTTTGCCCACAATTCAGCGGAGTTGGGAGGGGGGTTGTATTGTTTGCAGGGCAGATTCGTCCTCCGGAACTGCATCCTCTGGGGTAATAGCGCTGCCATAGGCCCAGAAATCTCGGACGGCGGTTGCAACTGCGCGCCTCCTTGTACCACTGTCAACATCTACTATTGCGACCTGCAGGGCGGAAGGGAAGGTGTGCATGGTCACAATTGTTTCGACTATGGCATCTTTTTCCGTGAAGGGAATATTGATGCCGATCCCTGCTTTGCTGATCCAAGCCAGAATGACTATCATCTGAAATCGCAGGGAGGCAGGTGGGACTCAAACGAGGGACGATGGACGGCCGACGAGGCGCCGAGCCCTTGTATTGACGCGGGCGATCCGATGAGCCCAATCGGCCTCGAACCATTCCCCAACGGTGGGCGAATCAATATGGGGGCCTACGGCGGGACTGCTGAGGCGAGCAAATCGTACTTCGGGGACCCGGTGTGTCAGACTATTGTTGCGGGGGATGTAAACGGCGATTGCAACGTGGATTTCGAGGACTTTCGCCTTATGGCCTTGCATTGGCTGGAAGATAATAGCCCGTGCGGTACCGTTACGACCACCTATCTGTTCCAGCCCGACCCGAATGCTCTGACTACGAGCGGCGGGCCTGTTGGGCGAGGCCAAGGAAGCTTCTCTATCGAAGGCGGGTTCGAGTTAACTTTCGATTCTAATGGCGGGACCGCGTGGTTCGAGCGGGTAGATGCAACTCTCAGTAGGGAAGTCTACTTTTACGACTATAGTGCCGTAGACAGTATATTTACAGATAACCTTGACGTCCTCTTTCAAATGACCGAACTGGTTAGCACTGATGTCAACGAAACGACGATCGATTTTCTGTTAGAGAGGGTGAACTGCCCGGATTGTGAGCCGCCGTATACCGACATCCATCTCAGAGTAAACTTTGTGGAAAATTCAGTTCACCTGGTCGGTGGCTTCTGCGACCCTTGCTGTGATCTCTATTGCTTCCATCTGGACGCGGTTGCTGTACGTGAGCCCTGAGCTTGTGTGGGTATCTTAGTTGGCGCTCGTGCGCTGGGGCTGCAAAAAAACGTAAGAATTGGAGGAACTCTTGTTTAAGGGCAAGCAAAATGTTGCTAAAGAAAGGGACTTTCCTTATTCCGTCACTGATTACCCTCATCATGAGTTTCCCCGGTCCAGGTTTTTGCTCAGAGTGCCGCTAATGTTGCACGAGCATTAGCTCTTCAGGAGTTGTTAGACTCGATTGAGGGCGTACCCGAGGAACCAGCACGGGTATTCACAACCAAAGAGGGGTATTTACGTTTTATTATGGCGCCGCCTTCGACCCATTTTGCCGTTACTGCCGCGGCGCGTGGGACAACGCCTTAGAGCAACGGGCAAGTCAGCCTTGCGGTTCGTTTGAATTTGGGGAGAGCGGTTTGCCGGAAAATGATTTCGCAACCCGGGACGCGCACTGCTCAATTTCCTGCTGGCAAGAGGATAATCCTCGCGGTAAAATCCAAAAGGCTCTGATTAACTCAAGAACGCTATTGAACTATGGAAAGGGTATTAAAAATGGAATCGTACATCAGTCGAAGGCAGCTTCTGCAAACGACAGTGGCGGGAAGCGCTCTGTACCTCGCAGGCTCAGGCATTTCAGCGCTTGGCGCCGCGTCAAAAGGCTCGAAACTCATAAGTCCCGGCTGCAGAGGAACTAAAGTCAAGGTGGCCAGGATATATATGGGGACTTCCCACGGCCTCTGGCCCCAACCGGAGCTGGACTTGAAGAAGGAAGTCCGGTCTTACGAATCGCAGTTCGCCCAGTTGAAGGACCAGATCAGTGATGTTGACTTTGCTATTGACGCGCTGGTCAGTTCCCGCGAGCAGGCAGCCGGCCTCAAGGATATGCTAAAGGGCGTTGACGGCATTCTCGCCATTCATTTGGACATCGGGATAAGGCCGATCCTCGATGAGATTCTCAGCGTCGGCAAGCCTACTGTGGTCTTTGCCGTGCCGTATTCCGGGCACGAGTGGGCAGGATTCGGCGCCCTGTATAAGGAACAACTCGGAGCAAAAATGGAATGTATGCTTACAACCGACTATCAGCAACTGGCTGTCGCCATCAGACCGTTCCGCGCAATCCACCACCTCAGAGAGGCCAAGATACTCAACCTGACAACGCGCTCGGTTGAGAAATACGCCGAGGATATGAAGAACAAATTCGGGACCCAAATCAAGCAGATAGACCTCGACCGCGTCCTCGCTGCCTATAATGCAGTGGATGACGGCCTCGCCCGCGCCGAGACCGAACGCTGGATCAAGGGCGCCGAGCAGGTCGTGGAACCCCCGGAGCAGGAAATATTCAAATCGTGCAAACTGGCCCTGGCGCTGGAGAATCTGCTCAACGAAGAAAATGCTACCGTAATGACAATCGACTGCTACGGCACAATGTGGGACAAGACCATCAAGCTCCCCGCCTATCCCTGCCTCGGCTTTACCCGGCTCAACAACATCGGATTGGGCGGCATCTGCGAATCCGACCTGCCGTCTGCTATGACCCACGTAATCTTCCAGGGATTATCGGGAAGGCCCGGCTTCATCAGCGATCCTACCGTCGATGAATCGAAGAACGGCATCATCCTCGCCCACTGCCTCGGAACGACAAAGATGGATGGCCCCGACAAGCCCGCCGACTCCTACAAGCTGCGAACCGTAATGGAGCGCCGAGAGGGGGTCGTCCCACAGGTGAAGATGCAGACGGGGCGGAAAGTCACCCAGGCAATACTAATCGGCACGGATTCCCTGCTGTATTTCACCGGCGATATCATTGATGCGCCCGTATCGCTCCAGGATGATAGAGGATGTCGCACCAAGATCACCGTCAAGGTGGATGGCGACGTGACAAAACTCTGGAAAAACTGGTCCAACGGCCTGCACCGACAAACCTGTTACGGCGACATCACTAAGGAGCTCGGCATGCTGTGCAGGTTCAAAGAGATTAAAATGGTCAATGAAGCAGTCTAATCGGCGTTTTGCAGACTCCCTGACATTCGGCCCCGCGCGTTGTCCGCTGTCGGCCCTGCCTACGGGCACAGGACTCTGGACTGCTGTGAAAGGTCAATTGTATGAACCGACGTGATTTCCTCAAAGTGGCGAGTCTTGGAGCCGCCACGTTGACGACGCCGGCGTCCCTGCTCGGCGCCCGGCAAGAAGCCGCAGCAGAAGCCTCTGCCGCCCGTGTGCTCGCAGACGCAGACGCCCGTATTGAGCAGTACCGCAAAGGCGATGCCGTGCTCAAGCTCATCGCCCCGGACGGTAAACCGCTGCCGGGCGACTCGCCCGTCAAGATAGCGCAGACCCGCCACAAATTCCTCTTCGGGTCCAACATCTTCAAGCTCGGCCGCTGCAGAACGCCCCAAGACAACGCTGGCTATGAAAAGCACTTCGCTGAAATGCTCAACTACGCCACGCTGCCTTTTTACTGGTGGAGTTACGAACGCCAGAAGGGCCAGACGGAGGACGCCCGCTCCGACGAAATCGTCCGTTGGTGCAAGGCTCATAACGTAACCACCAAGGGACACCCCCTGGCCTGGAACTGGGGCGAGCAGAGCTGGCTTCCGGACGAGCCCGAAGAGGCGATGCGGCTCCAGTTGGAGCGAATCGACCGCTGTGTCCGCCGATTCAAGGGCGATATCGATGTCTGGGACGTCGTCAACGAAGCCACCCATTACGACCGCGACCACGCAAAGCAAAACGCGCCAAAGCTAACAGAGGCAATCCGCCGCATGGGCGTCGGCGAATACGTCCGCCAGGCCTTCCGCACCGCCCGCAATGCAAACCCCAACGCCACACTGGTCATCAACGACTACCGCACCGACCCGGACTTTGAAAACAAGGTCATCTGTGAGCTCGTTGACGGCGGCAAACCTTTGTACGACGTTATCGGCATCCAGTCGCACATGCACGGAGGCTACTGGGGAGCACAGCGAGCCTGGGACGTCTGCGAGCAGTTCTCCAAGTTCAAAAAGCCCCTGCACTTCACAGAGACCACTGTCGTCTCCGGCCCCAGTTCAGACAAGGGCTGGCTCACCACCCCCGAAGGCGAGGAAAACCAGGCCAGGTGCGTCACAGAGTTTTATACCGTCCTCTTCTCGCACCCGGCTGTCGAGGCGATAACCTGGTGGGACTTCACCGATCAGGATGCCTGGCAGGGGGCGCCGGCCGGCTTCGTCCGCGCCGATATGACGCCTAAGCCCGCCTACGACCAGCTAAAGGCCCTCGTAAAGGGCAAATGGTGGACGCAGACCGAGGCTCAGACTGCATCCGACGGCGAAACTCGATTCCGTGGTTTCTTCGGCCAATACAAACTGACGGCGCGCAGTGCCGACCGGCAGCTTGCCGGCAGCTTCACGTTCGATAAGAGTTCCGCCGAGCCAATAGAAGTCCGTCTCGCCTGAAAGACCGCTTTTTGAGCGAGAATCTCGGTTAAGCTCTGAAAGGCAAAAAAGTGTCGCAAAAACAGATAAAGCTCTACTACAAAAACGTTCTCGCAGAAGTCATCGGCGATGAGCACGGAATCACGAACCAGCAGTGGGACGACCTTGCTGCGAAGGTCAAGCCGCTTATTCCAGCAATCACAAAGGAATTGAGAGGCCATATAAGACACCCTAAAATCACCAAGACGGTGTATGGGTCCCTCCCAGCGGACACGGACACCGCCGCCAGAGTTATGAAGCTGGTCGGCGAGATGAAGGGCCGGTGCGAGAATCTCGTCGTGCTCGGTATCGGCGGCTCGGCCCTGGGGAATATCGCTTTGCAGACATCTCTGAATCCCTATATGTACAATATCGACGCGAAACAACGGTCCGGCCCGCGTCTTTTCGTCTTCGATAATGTTGACCCGGCGCAGTTGTCCTCGTTCCTGAATTGGCTCGGCGACGGGCTGGACAGGATGGTCTTTAATGTCATCAGCAAAGGCGGTCAGGCCGCCGAGACCGCCGCCCAGTTCCTTATTATCTACAAGATGCTCGTGAACAAGTACGGCCAAGAGTCTCTGGCGGAGCACATCGTTGTAACAACCGGCTTCGATACCTACGAGAAAGGCTTATTCAAAAGCAGCCTCTACAGAATCGCCAAAGGTGCAAGGCCCGAACTACCTCTGCTCGAAGTCCCAAGGGATGTCGGCGGCAGATTCAGCGTCCTCAGCGCCGTGGGGCTGTTCAGCGCCGCTATGTGCGGCATTGACATCGACTCGCTCCTGGCCGGCGCCCGTGATATGGATGAGCGTGTCAGTTGCGAGGACTTCTATAAGAACCCTGCTGCCATAATCGCAGCGGTAAACTATCACTTCTACAACCGAGGCAAGAGGATTTCAGTGATGATGCCCTACAGCTACGCCCTAAAAGACTGGGCCGACTGGTACCGGCAGCTCTGGGCCGAAAGCCTCGGAAAGTCTGTTGACCTCCAGGGCAAGAAGGTCAACATCGGCCCGACGCCCATCAAAGCCCTCGGCACAACCGACCAGCACAGCCAGGTCCAGTTGTACCGCGAAGGCCCCAACGATAAGCTGTTCACGTTTCTTCAAGTCGAGAACTTCGACGACGACCTTGTTATGGGGTCGCCGCCTGAGTGTGCTTCAGATCTCAACTATCTGGCCGGGAAGAAAATGAGCACACTCCTCAACAGTGAAAAACGCGCCACGGAATATGCCCTGTTAGAGAGCCAGCGTCCCTGTCTGACGGTTCTGTTCGACAGAGTGACCCCATATACGGTAGGGCAGTTCATTCACCTTTTTGAGGCGACAACGTCGTTTATGGGCGCCTTGTTCAACATCGATACTTACAATCAGCAAGCCGTCGAGCTGGGCAAGGAGGCCACCTTCGCCCTTATGGGAAAACCCGGCAGATGCAAACCAGACCTGACATACGACCAATTCGCTCAGGTTATTCGCTCCAGAACCGATATTGACCCTGACTTCCTTGTGTGATAGGTTAGCGTTTCTGCAAAATTGCAGGTTAGACCTACTTAGAAAAGAAAAAATCCTTCGTTGATTTCTCTATGGACTATGCAGTGATTATGGCAGGGGGATCGGGCAAGAGACTCTGGCCACTGAGCCGTCGGAAGCGCCCCAAACAGGTCCTCAAGCTATTTGACGGCCAGACCCTCCTGCGCCGCTGCTTCGACCGCCTCTCGCCGATATTCGATATTCAAAACATAATGGTTCTCACCAACGCCGGCTACGCCGACCTCGTCCGTGAGAACCTCCCCGAACTGCCGTCCGAGAATGTCATCGCCGAGCCTGCCGTCCGCGACACGGTCGGCCCCATAGCGCTGGCAGCGACCATTTTGACCAAATACGACCCCCAGGCCTCGATGGCAGTTGTAACCGCCGACCAGGTAATCGAGCCGGCCGAATCACTGCAGCAGGCCATCAAGGATGCCCTTACCTTCGTCAACGACCACCCGGGCAATATGATAACTTTCGGCGTCCAGCCGACCTTCCCAAGCACGCTGCTCGGCTATGTCAAATGCGCCGACTCGCGCAAATTCCCCGGCTGCCGCAACGAAATCTACCTTGTCGAGGCCTTCAAAGAGAAACCCGACGAAAAGACTGCAAAGGAGTACCTCGACAGCGGGCAGTATCTCTGGAATTCCGGCTTGTTCGTATGGAAAGCCAAAACCGTCCTCGCAAATCTCGATAAATTGCTGCCTGAGGCGACCGAGCCGCTGAGAAAAATCCAGGCCGACTGGGACGGCCCAAACCAGCAGCAAACGCTCCGCAAATGGTTCCCCAAATTGCCCAAAATCAGCATTGACTACGCCGTTATGGAAAAAGCCCCAGGCGTCCACGGCATAAAACTCAATTGCCGCTGGCTGGATTTGGGTTCCTTCGCCGCCCTTGCCGGCATCATCGCCGCCGACCCGAACAATAACGTCGTGGTCGCCGGCCTGACTGAGCTGCTCGATTGCAGAAATAGCATCGTAATCACCGAAGACACGGGCCATCTAATCGCCGCTATTGGCCTCGAAAATGTGGTAGTCGCCCACAGTCCGGATGCCACGCTCGTTTGCCCCGCCGACCAGACCGACAGATTGAAGGAGCTGCTTGACCTGATTGAGAAGCACGGGGGAGCCAAATTCCTCTGAGACACCGTGTGCGGCTCGATCCCCAGGCACTACAAAAAATGAGATACCTTGCTATAGATTATGGGACCCGACGCACCGGACTGGCCATCTGCGACCGCGATGAGACAATTGCATCCCCGCTCGCCGTGATCCGGGGCCAAAAACACCTGCTTCAAGAAATCGCCGATATCGTCGCCGCCCAGGGCGTTGACGCAATCGTCCTTGGGCTGCCGCTGAATATGGACGACTCCGAAGGTCCCCAGGCCAAGCTCGTCCGCAGCTTTGCCGCCCGCCTGACAGGGCGCCTTGGTATCCCCGTCCACTTTCAGGATGAGCGATTGAGCAGCTTCGGTGCCCGGGAAAAGCTCGCCCCCGCCGAGCTTACGAGGAAAAATACGGCCAAACGCCTCGACGCCGTCGCCGCCGCACAAATTCTTGAGGCTTTCCTCGAACGTAAGCCCCACTAATAGGTCTCCTTCGCCGCGTCCGCCAGTCCTGTTTAGCCGTCGGCGGCACGCCGACGTATGCTCAGCCCACTAAATTTTCTTTTTCCGAAAGTCGGGAAAACCCTTGCAGGCCGTCATCTCCACCAATATAATAATAAATTCGTAAATTGTAGGAATTAGATAGGTTTGTGAAGGACATTCGAGAAAGGATTTGTCCGAAAGATGCTGACGAAGCAGGAAAAAGGAAGTGTTGTTCAGGATTTTGAAACGCACCAGGGCGATACCGGTTCGCCGGACGTACAGATTGCACTGTTGACAAAGAGGATCAACGATCTCACCGAGCATCTCAAGACTCATCGCAAAGATCACGCATCCAGGCGGGGTTTGCTGAAAATGGTCGGGACAAGGTCGGCTTTGCTCAAGTATGTGAGCAAAAAAGACGTCAAGCGTTATCAGCAAATCATATCCCGGCTCGGCTTGCGCAAATAGCGCGGCGTAAATGTGCGGAAAGCCGGCGGCAAAGGCAGCCTGCCGGTTGCGCATTTGCCCCGCAAACCGCGAACCGAAGGGACCTTTGACAACCTGCTTATTCAGCCATGAAAGAGGTAGTCTATGTTTGATGTATGTAGAGTCGAAAGGCAAATCGCCGGCAGGACACTATCAATGGAAACCGGCAAAATCGCCAGGCAGGCCCACGGGGCCGTCCTGGTTCAGTATGCCGATACCATCGTTCTTGTCGCTGCGACAACGGCGCCGCCGAGGCTGGAAGACATTGATTTTTTCCCACTCACCGTCGAGTATCGGGAAAAGCAGAGTGCTGCCGGTAAATTCCCCGGCGGTTTTATTAAACGAGAGGGAAGACCAAGCACCAAGGAAACACTCACTGCAAGAATGATTGACAGGCCCATTCGGCCCCTCTTCCCGGACGGTTACTTCGAGGAAGTTCAGCTTATGGCCTTTGTTCTGAGCGCCGACCGCGAGAACGACCCCGATGTGCCCGCTATGATAGGCGCAAGCGCCGCCCTGACAATAAGCAAGATTCCATTCCTCGGACCCATTGGGGCCTGCAGGTTGGGCCGCGTCAATGGCGAGTTTGTCCTCAACCCAACCCAGAAACAACTGGAAGAGGGCGACATGAGCCTGCTTCTCGGCGGCCGAAAAGACGCTATCAATATGATTGAGGTTGAGGCCAAGGAAGTGTCGGAAGAGGTCGTCGCCCAGGCCGTTCTGACCGCGCAGCAGACCATACGCGAAATCTGTGAAATGATTGAGGAGCTTCGCGAAAAGGTCGGTGTGGAGAAGGAAATTCCCCTTATGCAGGTGGATGAGAAGCTCTATTCCGAGATAAGCTCTAAGATCGCCGATAAGCTCACCGGGCTAAAGCAGATACCGGATAAGCAGCAGCGAACCACCGCCGTCAAGGAGCTTTTCGACTCGATTACCGCTGAATACTGCGGCGACGAAGGCCATCCCGACGTCCGGGCCAACCCCCGATGTGACAAGCCAATGCTCAAGCGCATCCTCGATCAGATTCAAAAAGGCGTTGTCCGCAAGCTTCTATTGCAGGGCAAGAGACCTGATGGCCGTGCCTACGACCAAATTCGCCCCATTGCCTGCGAGGTGGGCATTCTGCCCAGGACCCACGGCTCAGCCCTCTTCACACGCGGCGAGACCCAGGCCCTCGTCACCGTTACCCTCGGCACAATCCGCGACGCCCAGATCATCGACGGGCTATTGGACGAGTACTCTCAGAACTTCACCCTGCACTACAACTTTCCGCCCTATGCAGTCGGCGAGTGCAAGCCGATACGCGGGCCGGGCCGCAGAGAAATAGGCCACGGCGCACTTGCCGAGAAGGCCCTTGTGGCCGTCAACCCGCCGGACGACCAATTCGCATACACCATCAGGATAGTCTCCGACATAACCGAATCTAACGGCTCCAGTTCGATGGCTTCGGTCTGCGGCGGAACACTTGCACTGATGGACGCCGGCGTTCCCATTAAAAAACCCGTCGCAGGGATATCGATTGGAATGGTCACAGGCGAAAACGGACGCCACGAGCTGCTCACCGATATCATCGGGGATGAGGACCACTTCGGCGACATGGACTTCAAAATCGCCGGCACTGCCGACGGAATTACCGCCATACAGCTCGACATAAAGGCCGAAGGCCTCGAACACGGTATTATGGTCGAAGCGCTTCAGCGTGCAAAAACCGCGCGTCTGGATATCCTCAAGACTATGGCCCAGACCATCGGCGAGCCAAGACCACAGTTGAGCGTCTATGCCCCGAAGCTCATAAGCATCGAAATAGACCCCGAGTTCATCGGAAGGGTGATTGGCCCGGGCGGCAAGGTCATAAAGAGCATCCAGGAGGAGACCGACACGACTATCGAAATCGAAGAGGATGGGACCATTTACATAAGCACCGTCGGCGGCGATGGGCACCTCAAGGCCAAAGAGATTATCGAATTGATGACGCAGCCCCCCCAGGTAGGCCGGGTATATAACAAGGCCAAAGTCGTCTCCGTAAAAGACTTCGGAGTCTTCGTTGAGATCACTCCCGGAGTCGAGGGCTTATGCCACATCAGCGAGCTTAGCGACGGATACATCAGGAGCGCCGACGAGGTCTGCAAAATGGGCGATTTGATACCTG
>Ga0315288_10006794_pt1 | contig 14507 bp, 12 predicted proteins | sample YL17G11_20_MG_FD_203454 | JGI IMG/M metagenome (GOLD analysis project Ga0315288, IMG submission 203454) | Sediment microbial communities from Yellowstone Lake, YNP, Wyoming, USA - YL17G11_20 | ecosystem: Environmental > Aquatic > Freshwater > Lake > Sediment | place: USA: Wyoming | collected... | reverse complement strand
GGAGCAGACGATTCCAGGTCAACCTCGAAGCCGCTGCCAATCGTTTTGCTTCCAGGTACAAGCCATAGGCGGCTACCGTTCCGATCACCGGAGCGCCCCGCACCGCCATTTTCTGGATCGCATGATGGACCTTGGCCGCATTCCGACAGGAAATCCAAATCTGGCGCGAAGGCAATTCCCTTTGGTCGAGTAAATCGAGGAATTCCCCTCGAAATTGAAAGGGTTGAGGCGGGAGCGGTGGCCCTGCAACGTTCATTTCAGCCGATTTGGTCTGCTTCCGGTCGCTTCTCGCAACCACAGGACCAAACGTGTGGCAGTTGCTCGATCGTCGCGAGCAGCAACGTGAGGCAGCGTTCACCGTTTTTTTGCATCATTTCCACCACCTCTTCGTGGGTCAGTGGTTCCGGGGAAATGCCGGCTCCAAAGTTGGTTACCAAAGAAACACCCGCATAACAAATACCCGCTTCCCGGGCTAGGGCCACTTCCGGCAGCCCCGTCATTCCAACAACCCCCCCGCCCAGGGTCTGGAACATGCTGATCTCGGCGGCGCTCTCAAATCGCGGGCCTTCCGTGCAAACATACGTTCCATGATCATGCACGGGCATGTCCATTGCCTGACCTTGATCGAAGATCGCTTGTCGAAGATAGGGACAATAGGGATGGCTCATATCCGTATGTACTACCGGCAGATCCTCACCCTGGAAAAACGTGCTGGGCCGATTCTTGGTGAAATCGAGGAACTGATCGATCAAGACCAGGCTGCCCGGCTTGAATTCGGCCTGCAAAGACCCCACGGCATTGGTGGCAAAGATCCCTTGCACCTCAAGCCGTTTGAGGGCTGCGATATTGGCTCGGTAGTTCACTTGGTGCGGCGGCAAGCGATGCCCTTTCCCGTGGCGGGAGAGAAAATAGACCGTAACCTCTCCCCGCCGGCCGCTGGAAAGTTGGACCGATCCATAACGAGTCTCTACCTCCACGGTTTGAACCGAACCCAGAAAATCCGCTGCATAGAAACCTGTACCGCCAATCAACGCCAGTTTCATCGTTTCACCAGATCCCAGGCGGCTCGATTGGCCTCCATGCGAATCGCTTCCGCATCGAGCCGCACAAATTTCCGCTCCCGGTAAAGCCACCGCCCATCCACCATCACGGAATGGGCATCAGAGGGAAGAGCAGCGTAGGCCATGTGCGAGTAGCTGTCAAAACAAGGCGTAAGGTGAAAGGCAGAGAAGTCGAAAATGGAAATATCGGCTCGTTTGCCGACTTCCAGTGAACCGATCTCCGCTGCCAGACCCAAGGCTCGAGCGCCTCCCAGCGTGGCCATCTGCAGGGCTTGGAAAGCCGGTAAGGCCCGGGGATTTTTACTGGCAGTCTTGGCTAGGATGGCTGCCAGCTTGATCTCTTGCAACATTTCGAGCCGGTTGTTGGAACAAGCACCGTCTGTGCCCAGGGCAACATTGACGCCGGCCGCAAGCATGTCTGACACTGGCGCGATGCCTGCAGCGATCTTCAGATTGGAGGTCGGACAATGTGTAACCCCCCGCGCTCGGGCCAGAATGGGGTAATCTTCCGGTCGTGCCCAGACACAATGAGCTGCCAACAGGGGTAGATCGAACAAACCGAGAGATTGAAGCAGTTGTGGTGGAGTTTGGCCATAATCATGCAGACAATCCTCCACTTCCTTCTGCGTCTCGCTGAGATGGATATGGAGACCCAGGTTCTCGCGCTGGGCTGTTGTTTTGATCAAGCGAAGGAAATCCGGCGGACAGGTGTAGGGGGCATGAGGACCCAGCATAGTCCGGATTCGACCTTCGGCAGCGCCTTGATAGCTTAAGGCAAAGTTCAACCCTTCTGCCAATGACGCATCATAGGTGTCGGCTCCCGAGGGGATCAATCCTTTGCACAGACAGGCTCGGAGTCCGCTTTCGGCCACCGCTTGTGCTACTTGGTCCATATAGAAATACATGTCTGCAAAAGTAGTCGTGCCGGAGGAGATCAGCTCCAACGTTCCCAACAGGCTGGCAAGATAGACGTCGCTTGGCTTGAGTTTGGCTTCCCGCGGCCAAATTTTATCATTGAGCCAATGCTGCAAATCCATATCATCCGCATAACTCCGCAGGAGAACCATTGCTAGATGAGTGTGGGTGTTGACGAAGCCTGGCAGGGCGACCTTTCCTTCGCCGGGAAAAACCTCGGCATTCCCGCTCTCCAGCGTACCCGTTTCACCCATGGCCAGGATCTGCCCATTCTCCACCAGGAGATCGCCATGGTAGAGCGCATCCTCCACCTTCGTCATGGGCAGGATGGTGATGTCCCGCAATAGAGTCCTTCTCAACCTTTGGTACCCCTTTCTATCCTAAATCGGGCGGGATTGGCTGAGCTAAGCATAAGGCAATTGACCAAGGTTCGCATAATGCCGCAGCGATCCGGCCGCACGGGCTTGCTTCTTTGTAGAGCCCGTGCGGCCAACCTGTTGCTGTTGGTTTGCTTGATTTGTGAGATGGAAGTTCGACGAAAAATCGATCGATCTAAGATGCGGATCGGCGAGAGCAGGAAAGTCTAGCTTGTAGGCTGCAACGGGGCTGCTGGAATCACAAAGCCATTGTCAATTCTGCTCCGACCGATTGTCCTTCTTCCTCTTGGATCGGGACGACCTGATGGGAGAAATGGCCTTCCTCGTTACACATTCCTCGCTTCACTTCCATCGCTTTTACTAAACTTGCTCCAAACTTCGCTGCAACAAGCTTACAGGCGGTCCAGGGCATCGTCTGGGATCCGCAGGTGTAGATATCTAGTGCCGCATAGCCATATTCCGGCCAAGTGTGTACGGAAAGGTGGGATTCCGAAATGACGATCACGCCGGACACTCCTAGAGGAGTGAAGCGATGAAACGCGCGTTCCCGGAACTCAGCCTTAGCAGCCAAGGCTGCTTCAGTCAAGATCTCCTGTACGGCATCGATATCGTTCAATACTGCAGGATTGCAGCCCGAACATTCTACTAAAATATGTCTCCCGAGGGTTTCCACGGTTTCACTCTCCTTTCTCCTTTGAAAAGTCGGATAAATTTACTACGTTTTTCCGCAAAAATCAATGTTTTACGGCAAAAACCGGAAGAATCTTTTGAACTTGTCCCAATACCTCTTTCAAGGTTTAAAATATCCACGTATATAAACGAATAAGCGCAAATACGAAAGAAGAGTCGTCGGGAATTGGGTCGTTTAGGAGGAGGGCTGTGTCAACTGCGCCAGGGCTTTGGGCAAGAACGGAAGAAGATCGGAGGCCAGTAAGCCCCGCTCTCCCAACTCTGATGCCACCAAATCGCCAACGAGACCATGCGCAAAGGATGCCAGAAGGGAGGCCTCCAATAAAGGCAGCTTTTGGGCAGCCAATCCGCCCACGATCCCGGCCAATACGTCGCCCATGCCACCAGAAGCCATTCCCGGGTTACCCGTCGGATTGAGGTAGAATCGTCCCCCCGGATCTGCGATCACCGTCCGATAGCCTTTCAGGATGGTGAGGCAATCAAACCGGGCACTGGCATCCTGCGCACTGCCGATGCGATCGATCTGGAGGGCGGCCACACTGCAGCCAAGGAGCCGGGCCAACTCTCCCGGATGCGGCGTAATCACCAAAGGAGCCGCTGTTTGCAGCAAAAGTGACGGGTCGGCAGTGAATGCATTCAGGCCATCCGCATCCAAGATCAAAGGCGTTTTGTTTTTCAAGGTGAATTGACGGGCGAACTCATGGGTTTCTTTCGATGCGCCCAATCCAGGACCCAGAACAACCGCGGAAGCCTGATTCGCCGCCTCCAAAGTTTCTTCTAAAGCAGCAAGGGCAATCCCAAACGACTCGGTCTCCATCAAGGGCAACTGGATAATCTCATCAGCCTTTCGCCGGTTCGATAGACAAAGGCTCCGCGGCAGCGCGAGCTGCACCAAACCGGCTCCTGCCCGCAGCGCACCCAAGCCGGCCAGATTGGCTGCGCCACGGTAGCGCAAGGAACCGGCAATGACGAGCACGGTCCCATAGGTGCCCTTATGGGAATCCCGCGTTCGTCGCGGCAACAAACCATGGAACAGAGACGGCTCCAGCAGGGTCCCTTTCCAACGATCGTCCTGCAATAGGGTAGGGGGATAGGACAGGTCGGCAACCAGGATCTGCCCCACCCACTCGGCGGCAGCCGGAGCGTAAAGCCCCCGTTTCGGCAAACCCATGGTTAGCGTAGATTGAGCGCGTACCGCTTCCCCTAACGCCTGACCGGTATTCGCGTCCAGGCCCGATGGAATATCTATTGCCAAGATCGGGACGCCCGACTGATTGATGCCCTGGATCCATTGGCAATGATAGGCAGATAGAGTTCCCTGCAACCCCGTGCCAAAGATGGCATCGATCAGCAGATCGGCATGGCGTGTTCGGGTAAGCTCTTCTTGCAGATTATCGGCTTGCATGTGGCGGGTTTCCACCGGATAGGCTTTCAACAAAGCATAATTGGTCGCGGCATCCCCCTGAAGCGATTCTGGTGGGGCGGACAGAAAGACAGTTACGGAGTGATTAGACGCCAAATGACGGGCCGCGACGAAACCGTCACCGGCGTTGTTCCCTTTTCCGCAGAGAACAGCGAGCCTCTGTGCTTTGGGGTAATCGCGCCGGATGAGATCCGCTATGGCACGACCGGCGTTCTCCATTAGAAGCAAGGAGGGGATACCGTATTTCACACTGGCTTCCCGATCGATCGTCGCCATCTCTCCTGCCGTTACCAGCTTCATGGGTTTCCTTTCCACCAAACTACGGCGACCGCATAATCTGTCGTATGGCTGAGGGACACCAGGTGTGAAGTTGCAGGGGTACCCTCCAGATACAAAGTGGGTTTTCCCTGGGAATCCAATCTCACTTCCATCTGGGTCCACGGGAGTGGTTTGTGAAGCCCCCCAGCCTTGATCAAAGCTTCCTTGGCGGCAAAGCGAGCTGCCAGGTGAGGGTAGGGGTCTCGACGAGAGAAAGCGTAGGTCGTCTCGTCGATAGAAAACAACCTCTGCAGGAAACGAGCGCCATACCGTTCGTGCAGTTGACGGATCCTCTGGATCTCAACGATGTCTATTCCTAAACCTTCGGCCATGTTCCTATTCTAGGTGAATTTCATCTATGATTGATGGAAATACGACAATTTTCCGCAGACACAAGGAGGGCAACAGATGATCCGATCCGAACGCACCATTCTTCGCAGCCTGATGAAATCGGCAAAATCCTATTGGCGCCTTTTGCGCGATTCTGAGATTGACGGACCCGCTTTTTCTGATGCATTGGGGTCCTTGCTCGCTCAGGGTTTGGTGGAAGAACGCGGTGAGATTCTGTACATAACGGATCAAGGTCAACTGACAATCCATGACCTGATGGCACAGCAGGATGTGACATGTCCCACCTGTATGGGACACACGGTGTTTGCGCAAGGCCCCTTCCAAGGATTGCTGGAGGAATTCATCACCATTGGAAGGGAACGGCCCGGTTCGATTTCGGAATTCGATCAAGGCGCCATCCTGCCGGAAAACACCATCTCGCGGGCCTTATACATGTATCAGCGCGGCGATTTAGATCGGCAAAAGCTGTTCTTCTTAGGGGATGACGATTTGACGTCAGTAGCCTGCGCTCTCACCAAGCTCCCAGCCGAGATCACTGTGTTGGAAATCGACCGACGCTTAAACGATTTCCTGCGTCAAATAGCGGTTACGCATGACTTTACCAATTTCACTGTACTGGACTACGATGCTCGCGACCCGATTCCTCAAAAATTGCAGGGGCAGTTCGATGTGTTTTTCACCGATCCGGTGGAAACCCTGCAAGGAATCACCCTTTTTCTTTCGCGCTGCGCTTCTGCACTGAAGGGAGAAGGCTCTGCCGGATATTTCGGTTTCACCCGAATTGAATGCCCGTTGAAAAAATGGCAGGCGGTGGAGAGCCGCCTGTTGGAGATGAACTTCGCCATTACGGACGTTATCCGGAACTATCACGAATACTACTTGGAACCTTTGGGAATTGCCGAGCGGGGCTACCGTATTAGCACGAATGCCCCGATCGATGTCGGCACCCCCGACGTGAACTTCTTCCGCTCCAATCTGGTGCGGATCGAGCTGGTCGGTCCACCCAAACCGACCATCCAGGAGCCAGTGACCTGGGGACGGGATCTCTATTACGACGAGGAAATGTGGGTCACCTTACCCGATGAATTGCTCTAGAATCGAAGGAAATGTCCGACCGGGATCGATGCTGGAAGGGATGCCTCAGACATTAATTGAGTCATGTCCAAGCGCCCTGGTGATAGCCTTATAAACCAATAGGCTCATGCCACATTCCCGAAAAAACCGTTGGAAACCATACAAATATCCACCAGTATCGTGCGGTAAATTTACCCCAATGCCACCGTCCTAGCAAAGAATATAGGCTCAGAAAGGAAAACCGATGTTTGAACCACCGAAGAAGTTGCGATATTCCATCAATGGCGAATGGCGGGAATCCAAAACCAATCAGTATATGAATTGCTACAACCCTTCCACCGGAGAAGTGATCGCAATGGCGCCCCAGTGTACTGCGGATGAAGTGGAGACAGCCGTCGATGCCGCCAGGGAAGCGTTTCCCGCCTGGTCGGAAATCTCGCCCAACAAGCGGGTACAAATCCTGTTCCGGATGAAAGCCCTGCTGGATCAGCATTTGGAGGAACTAACCCACTTGGTAGCCAAGGAAAACGGCAAGGTGTGGGATGAAGCGATGGGGGACGTGCTCAAGGTGACGGAAGTGGTGGAGTTTGCTTGCGGGATTCCACATCTGATAAAGGGACCTGCTCTGATGAACGCCACCCCAGGCTATGATACCTCCCAATACCTGGAGCCCCTGGGCGTGTTCGTCGGAATCGCCCCTTGGAATTTTCCGGCAATGATCCCGATGGGATGGATGGCTCCGATTTGCATCGCCACGGGCAACACCTTCGTGTTAAAAGCAGCCAGCTTCACGCCGCAAACCTCGATGCGAATCCTGGAGTTATGGCAAGAGGCCGGATTGCCCAAGGGTGTGATTAATCTGGTGACCTGCAACCGCCACGAAGCGGAACTCTTGCTTGTGCACCCCGATGTGAAAGGAGTCTCGTTCGTCGGTTCCACTTCGGTCGGTTTACACGTCTATGCCACCGCCGCGGCACATGGCAAGCGAGTGCAAGCCTTAACCGAGGCCAAGAACCATGCCTTGGTGCTGCGGGATTGCGCCTTGGAACGCAGCGCTCGCGGGATTGTGAATTCGGCCTGCGGTTGTGCCGGGGAGCGTTGCATGGCCCTGCCGACCGTGGTGGTGGAGGAATGCATTGCCGACCCGCTGGTGGCAGTGTTGAAGCAGTTCATGGCCGAGCTGAAGATCGGACCGGCGTATGACAAAACCTCACAGCTGGGGCCGCTGGTCAATGCCGAACATCGCCAGTCCGTTCTCCATTGGATTCAAAAGGGGATTGAAGAGGGGGCGGAGTTGGTATTGGACGGGCGCAACGTGGTCGTTCCAGGCTTCGAGCAAGGTTTCTATCTTGGCCCCACCATTTTCGATCACGTTCAGACCGGAATGACGATCGGGGACCGGGAGATCTTTGGCCCGGTGCTCTGCGTGAAACGAGTCCGCGATTTTAAAGAGGGGCTCGAGCTGATGAACCGAAACGAGTTCGGCAACGGATCCGTGATCTACACCCAGAACGGCTACTATGCGCGCGAATTCGCCAAGAAGACGCACAGAGGGATGGTCGGGATCAACGTGGGCATCCCCGTTCCACTGGGCGTATTTGGCTTTACGGGTCACAAGAATTCGTTCTTCGGCGACCTGCACACCATGGGGATGGACGGCGTGCGCTTTTTCACCGAGCTCAAGAGCGTGACCGCCCATTGGTTCTCCGAGGAAGAAGCCAAGGAGTGCAAAGTCCTAAATAGCTGGGATGGCATGATCTCCATGCCGGATCAAAAGTAAGGAGAACCGTACACGACATGAACACAATAGAAAAGTACAAACAGTATGTGAACACGGCCTTTGTCAAAGCGGTGGAACCGGTGGTGGTGGTGGAAGGCAAGGGAGCCAAAATCCACGACGAAAACGGCAAGGTCTACACGGATTTATTCGCCGGCATTTCGGTCGTGAATGCCGGCCATTGCAACCCCGAAATCCTGGCAGCCGCCAAGGCGCAAATGGATTGTTTGGTGCACTGCTGCTCCTATCTTTACCATGTGCCGGTGGTGGCCGATCTGGCGGAAAAACTGGCCCAAATTACGCCCGGGCGATTGCAAAAAAGCTTCTTTGGCTCCGCTGGAGCGGAAGCCAACGAAGCAGCGATGCGCCTGGCCAAGCAATTCACCAAAAAACAAGAATTCATCTCGTTGCAGGGTTCGTTCCATGGCCGCAGCTGGGGTACGCTCTCTATCACCGGAAACTGCGGGCGCAAGCGCGGCGGCGGGCCTTATGCCACCGGCTGCACATTCCACCCCGCCCCATACTGCTATCGCTGCCCGTATCAGATGGCCTATCCCGCTTGCGACTTGTATTGTGCCAAGGATCTGGAACGAACCATCCAGTTCAACACCAGCGATAATGTAGCCGCTTTCATCATTGAGCCGGTGATGGGCGAGGGCGGCATCATCGTACCACCGCCGGAGTATTTCCAGGAGCTTCAGCCGGTGCTGGATCGACACGGCATCCTGCTTTTTACCGATGAAGTGCAATCCGGCTTTGGTCGCACCGGCCATTTCTTCGCCATCGAGCATTACCAGGGAACAGAGCCCGATATTATGACCATGGCCAAAGGGATTGCCGATGGATTCCCGCTTTCATGCGTGATCGCCCGCTCGGAAATTGCCGATTCTTTCCGTCCGGGAGACCACCTTTCCACCTTTGGAGGCAATCCCGTATCCTGTGCGGCCTCATTGGCCAACATCGCCTATTTCGAACGAGAGAAGCTGCCCGAAAAAACGCTGGAAAAAGGCGAAGCGCTGATCGGAGAACTAAAGGAATTGCAGAAAATGCAGCCGTTGATGGGAGATGTCCGCGGATTGGGTCTGATGGTTGGCGTGGAGCTGGTTACAGATCAGGCAAAGACGCCCGCTACAGAACAAGCGAATGCCGTGCGCGGGTTAATGCGCCAGAAGGGTTTCCTGATTGGAGTAGGGGGGACATGGGGAAATGTCCTTCGACTGCAGCCGCCGTTGGTGATTTCCGTAGAAGAGCTCTCTGCGTCCGTAAGCGCGTTGGATGAAAGTTTACGGGCGCTCTAGGGGCCGGCCAATCCCATGACCCGGTGCTCCTCCGAGGCTGGGGTGTCTGGATGTTCTTCGGATCGAGCAACTGCAACGGCGGCGGATCCTGCCCGATGAAGGAGGAAAAGACCTGATGGAAAGCACGATTCAGTTGCGCATCTTCTTGTTCGGTTACCTGAAAAACGGGGTTCCAGAGAATGTCAGGGGTCAGGAATGGATCGAAATGCCAGAGGGAACGACCGCCCAGGATTTGGTGGAATACCTGGGAGTCACCCGCTACCATCTGGGCACCATTTTGGTGAACGGCGCCATGGCCCAACCCCAGCAAATTCTGGTCGATGGAGATCAGGTTAAAATCCTACCCATTGTCGGTGGCGGATAACCAAGGAGGAGGAACGATGAACGGAGCCTTCGGCAAAATCCTGCTTGTGAATTTAAGCGATAAAACATCTCGCGAGGAATTCGTTCCGGAAGATATCTATCATCAATTTCTCGGCGGGAAGGGTCTGGCAACCTGGCTTCTTCTTCGCCACAACCCGCCGGGTGTAGATCCGCTCTCTCCGGAGAATGCCATCATCTTTGCCACCGGACCGATCACGGATACGAAGGTTTTCGGTTCCTGCCGCTATGGGGTTTTCACCAAATCCCCCCTGACTGGAATTTACCTGGAATCCTATTCCGGTGGGGACGTAGCAGAACCGATGAGCCGTACCGGATATGATGCCGTCATCCTCCGCGGAGCCTGCTCCCAGCCGACCTATCTGGAGATTTCTGACCGAATGGTTCGTTTTCACGATGCCACCCGTCTCTGGGGGATGGAAACCTACGCTGCTGAGGATGCCATTCGCCAGGAAACGAACATACCCCAAAGCGGCATTGTCGTAATCGGACCCGCCGGCGAACGCTTGGTTCGGTTTGCGGTGATCGAAAACAACTATTGGCGTTCTTGCGGCCGCGGCGGAGCAGGGGCAGTGCTGGGAGCGAAGAAGGTCAAAGGATTGGTATTTTGGGGATCGCAGAAAAAAACCTTGGCCTACCCGGAACGATTAACCGAATTGTGGCAGGAAACGGGAAAACGGGCCAAAGACAATCCGGGCGCGATCGCCTACAAAAAATACGGGACTCCGATGGTGGTGGCCATGACGAACAAAATCGGCGCCTTTCCCACCCAATACTGGTCCCGCGGCACCTACGAAAAATGGGAGAACATCAGCGCCGAGGCCTTGCTGGCAGATTGCGATGTGCGTCCCAAAGCCTGCCCGAAATGCTTCATGGCTTGCGGAAAACTATCGCAGGTAAAGGAGGGACGGCACCGCGGACTGACCTTGGAAGGTCCCGAATACGAGACCATCGACGCGTTCGGCGGGATCTGCCTGATCGGTGATATCCGCGAAATCCTTTACCTAAATGACCTCTGTGACCGCCTGGGCATCGATACGATCAGCGCGGGGAACCTGGCCGGTTTTTCCATCGAGGCCAGTCATCGCAAACAGCTCGGTTTCCGGCTGGAGTATGGGGATGTGGACGGGATCGCCAACCTGCTGGAAAAAATCGCCAAACTCGAAGACGAGGGAGCCATTCTGGCCCAGGGGATCCGTTTTGCCGCCCGGGAATGGGATTTGGAAGATCTAGCGGTACATGTCAAAGGGATGGATCCACCCGGCTATGAGCCGCGCGTACTCAAGGGGATGGGATTAGCCTACGCCACCTCCGATCGGGGAGCGTGTCATTTGCGATCCACGTTTTACAAACCCGAACTCGCAGGAATCATTGCTCCCGAACAGATCGAAGGCAAGGCGGCCCTTTTCACCGAATGGGAAGATCGCCTAACGCTGCAAGATGGGCTGATCCTCTGCCGTTTTTTCCGTGACCTGTACCTCTGGGAGGAGTTTGCCACCATGATTTGCGGCACTCTGGGCCTGGAACTAAACAAAGCGGACCTACGCCGGATTGCCGGTAATATCCTCAATCTCGCACACGAATACAACCTGCGCGAAGGTGTCGGACCCAGCGATGACATTTTACCGAATCGTTTGCTCCAGGAACCCTTAACAGACAGCGGGAAGTCTTTGCCGAAATCGGAGCTCCAACAGATGGTCAGCGAATATCATTCGCTGCGAGGTTGGAAGGAATGAGAATTCCAGCGAAGCCTTTTTTATTTTCGAATGGCGTTCTCAATAGCTGCCTGAAAGCAGCAGTTTTCTATTGATGATTTTTTTTACAATTTTCCGTTTTCCGTTTTCCGATTTGCTATAAAATAATAAATTCCATGTCCGAAATCGACGAAGTAGATCTAGCCATTGCCAACCTTCTAATGGAGGACGGGCGAATGGAGTGCACGGAAATCGCCCGACGGATTGGTTCCATTTCCGACCGCGTGGTGCGATACCGACTGAATCGCTTGCGCAAGAAGGGCATCATCCAAATCCGGGCCATTCCAAATCCCCATGCCGTTCATTTTCCAGTGGCAGCAGACGTCTTTGTCGAAATTGAACCGGGGCAGGTGATGGAAGTAGCAAAGAAGATGATGGAGTACGATTCCGTCAGCTACGTCGCCTGTTGCACAGGAGAGAATGACATGAGCCTCCAGGTGGTGGCTCGGGATAACCTGGAACTCTATCGTTTCGTTACAGAAGTTGTCGCCAGGGTTCCATGGGTAAAAAAGACAACCACCTTGCTCATTCCGATTATTTTGAAGGACGTTTACGAGTGGCGGATTCCGGTTTCTGTCTGCCAAGACTCAAACACTTCCCAGACAAAAACCCAAGGGAAAAAGAGGAGCGAGTCTCCTTCTGCTGGGGCAAAAAAGAGGAGGTGATCATCCAGGGGATTTATCGGTAGGGTTCATCATCATTGATTTCATCTCTTGTGGAATCAGGAGGAACAAAGATGGCCGAAGAGAAACAGTTTGCTAGAAAAGCAAGCGGTCTGGTACGGGGATTGTCACTGATGGACGCCTTCCTGGTTGGATTCATGAACCAGGGCCTCACAGCCAGTGTCTGGGTGACAATCAGTTTAGGGCTTTCGGTTTATACTGGTGGCAACCTAATCATTGCTTCATTACTCTCGCTGATCTTATGCGGGATTGGTATCCCCCTGGTCTGGGGAATCCTGGGCGGGAGCATGCCGCGCAGCGGTGGCGAGTACATCTACAACTCGCGTATTTTGCACCCGCTGATCGGGATCGCAGCAAGCTTCGGCAACGCATTCGTCTGGATCATGTGGATCTACATCCTCGCTCCTTGGGTGATGGATCCGGGGATGGTGATGTTGTTCAACTTCCTTGGTCAACCCGCCGCCGCCGAATGGTGTAGCAGCACGGCCGGGATCATCGTAGGTGCTTCAGTAGTGAACATCATAGCTTTCCTGTTCCTAGTGTTTGGCATGAAGGTCTTCGCTAAAGCCCAAAAAGCAGTAGTCGGCGTTGCCATGATCGGAGCCTTTATCATCCTGATTGCCTTCGCTGTCACCCCCCATGATACTTTCAAGGCCAACTGGGACCGATTGCAAATCGAAAACGCGACCGACGGAGCAGCAGAAGTGAGCTTGCTGGACAACGTCGATACGACCGATCAGAGCACGATCGACACTTCCGTAAAAGCACTGCTGATCGACCGGGTAGCGATGGCGGACATTATCAATCCGGCAGACAACACGGTGATTGTCTCAGCAGGGCAGGCCATCGACGAGAGTGCAATCATCAAGATCGCTCAACTGAATGATGGGTCGACCATGGCCATTACCAGCGTCAAGGTGAAACCGCTCGATTACACCTCCTACCTCAATGTGATGGCAAAGGTGATGGATACCACGGAAGGGAAATCCTTGCCGATCACCTGGAACTGGTTCGATACGTTCGGGGTGATGGTGGCCGCTTCCTGGCTGTTTATGTACAGCTACTGCATTACCTATATCGCGGGAGAAGTGAAACGACCGGATAAAAGTATCTTATTGGGCAATCTTTTTTCTGTGGTAGTTCCAGTGGTTTACATGGTGCTGATCGCGATCTTTCTTTACAACACCGTCGGCTTCCAGTTTCTTAGCGCCACTGCTTGGGCGGATCAAACTGGAACCACCATTGCCGGGTACACGCTTCCGTGGAGCCCCAGTTTCATGGGTTTAGGTGGTGTGATTACTCAGAATCCAATTCTCCTATTCTTGATTGCTCTTTCCTTCATCCTCTTCAATGTCTGGTACGTAGCCTTATCTTACTTGGCCTTCCCCCGCATTCTTTTCGCTTGGGGTATGGACCGAATGGGACCCAGATGGATGAGTGATGTCAGCCCGCGCTGGGCTACCCCAGTGAAGAACTATCTGCTCTGTTTCATCTTGGGAGAGATTGGGATTGTCCTCTATGCGCTCTTCCAAGACACCATGAGTGGATTGACGGTTACTGCTCTTGAGGTAGTGACTGTCTTCGGCGTTACGGCGATTGCTGCCCTCCTTTTCCCCTATTTGAAGAAAGTTCGGAATATCTGGCTGGCGTCTCCCTATCGCACATGGAAATTCCTAAGCATTCCAGCCATCACTTGGGGTGCGGTCTTCTACTTGATCTACCTCGGCATTGTTTTCGTTTTCTACGTAGCAATGCCCGGGTTTGAAGGATTGACTTTGCCCTCGCTGATTCTGTTCGCTGGGATCTGGGTATTCGGCATCCTGTGGTATCTCTTTTGGAAGTGGCGCAACAAGAAAGCCGGCGTCGATGTAAGTATGACATATGGAGAATTGCCGCCCGACTAGACCATTCCGGCAGGGGCAGCGCTCGCGCTGCCCCTGCTCCGCAAGGAGGTTGCATGAGCAAGGACACGATTCGCTTGTTCTTCGTCACTGATCTTCACGGCAGCAACGTATGCTGGCGTAAGTTTCTCAATGCCTTGCGTGTCTACAACGTAGATGTAGGGATCGCCCTGGGCGACCTGACCGGAAAAATGCTGATCCCACTGATTGAAAAAAAATCCGCTCACTGGGAAACGTCGTTTCTTGGTCATCATTTGGAAATCAGATCCCAGGAAGAACTGGATCAGCTGAAAAAAACAATTGAGATGGTCGGATACTATTGGTACCATCTCACCCCGGAAGGGTTTCAGCGGTTAAAATCAGATCCCACGGAACTAGAGCGATTGTTTCGCGATTTGATGATCCAACGACTGAAGGAGTGGGTCGTCTTAGCGGACCAGCGGCTTGCCGAAACCGGTTATAAGGTCTATATGGCTCCAGGGAACGACGACTACTTCGAAGTAG
>Ga0315288_10006793_pt1 | contig 14507 bp, 13 predicted proteins | sample YL17G11_20_MG_FD_203454 | JGI IMG/M metagenome (GOLD analysis project Ga0315288, IMG submission 203454) | Sediment microbial communities from Yellowstone Lake, YNP, Wyoming, USA - YL17G11_20 | ecosystem: Environmental > Aquatic > Freshwater > Lake > Sediment | place: USA: Wyoming | collected... | reverse complement strand
ATCCCCCCTCGACCCCCTTTTCTAAACTGATCGTGTCCCATATCTTTTTGCTGGACACAGGGGGTGCGATGATAGGTTTTTGTATTTTCATATAAGGTGATGATAGAAATTCACTTAGTTTTCAACGCGTTACTCTCCCCTCCCTTGAGGGGAGGGGATGAAGGGGAGGGTGAAAAGGAGCCATTTTATCACCCTCACCCTAACCCTCCCCCGTCCAAAGGGGGAGGGGATAACTTACTGTTATGGCTATAAGTTTTCATACCCCTTGTGTCCAGCCCCCCGACTTATGGGACACGATCAGTTTTCTAAAGGGGGGATAATCGGATTAAAGACATAGCGACAATTTTTTGTCGATATCGATTCCCTAAGGGCCTAAAATGGTTATACTTATCTACGGGATCATCAATAGTTTCTCGCTCGCTTTGATGGCGATCGGTTTTACTTTAGTTTACGGAATTTGTCGACTCCCCAACTTTGCCCATGGGGCGTTATATGTCATCACAGGATTTCTTGTCTGGAGTTTAATAAACCTCCTCAAATTAAACTATGTCATTTCTATTCTCCTATCACTCATTATTATGGGGCTGGTTGGAGCCGCCATTTATCGATTCGTTCTCATTCGAGTGAGAGGGATGGCCACCTCTGAAATCATCGCAACTTATGCCCTGGGACTGGCTATTCTCGAGTTCTTGCGTTGGGGAGGGTTCAAGGGAATGACCTACACGCTTCCTGTTTTCATTGAAGGCAGTGTCAATATAGGAGGTATTCCTGTCGACTTTCAACGGATTATTGTTATAGGCATAGGAATCATTGTGGTCTCCTTTATGTGGCTCTTTACCCATTTCAACAAGACTGGCTTAGCACTGAGAGGGATGGCCCAGGACGAGCATGCGGCGATGATGTTAGGAATAGATTCCGACTGGATGGCTGTTATTGCCATGGCCATGGGATCAATTCTGGCCGGACTTTCTGCGATCGCCTTACTTCCTTTGGGCAACATTGTTGTGGAGGCGGGTTACAATGTTTTAATTCTCTCGATCGCTGTATGCATTGTCGGAGGTCTGGGCAGTTGGGTGGGAGCAATCCTCGCTGCTTTTATGATTGGATTCCTTCAAATTATTACTGTTACTTATATCCAATCCCATTTCCAGATGGTAGTGGCTCTCCTGGCTATTATCGTCACACTTATACTGAGACCTTCTGGACTTTTTGGCAGGCAGAAGGAACTGGAAGAAAGAGTTTAATGAAGAAATTCCAAATCCCAATTTCCAATTTCCAAATAAATCCCAAGCTCCAATGACCCAAATTCAAAACAGTTTAGGACATTTGGATTTGGGATTTCGATATTGTTTGAAATTTGGGATTTGTCATTTGGAATTTTAGAGGCCAAAGGCTGTTTTCCGGATATTAAGAGCTAGGGCGGAATATGTTAGAGAGACGAAGGGAAAGAATAGATAGGGGTATCAAAGTCCGGACAGAAGGGATCTATGCAGTCTCCTCATGGCAAGAGGTGGCTTACCTCGTTCTTCCGAGACTAATTTTAATTGTAGGTCTTCTTCTCCTTCCCCTTCTTATTCCATCCCTCTATTGGAAACGGGTGATATCCATTGCGGCCATATATGCTCTGCTTGCTCTCGGGTTCGATTTCTTAGCCCACTTTGTAGGGTTGGTCTCCCTGGGAGGCGCTTTTTTTATAGGGGTGGGCGGATATACCGCAGCTCTTCTCAATAAATCCCTTGGACTGCCACTTGCACTCACCATTCCCATGGCCACCATTGGTGGGGCTATTATTTGCACCGTCCTACTTCTCCCTGCCCTTCCCCTCAGAGGAGTCTATTTTGCGATTGTAACCCTTATGTACCCTCTGGCTCTCATGAGAATTATTGAAGCATTGAATATCTTCGGTGGAACGGATGGTATCCTTGGAGTTGCCGGTTTCCCCAATAGATGGATTGAACAGTATCTCATTATCTTTATCGTGATCCTCGCACTATTTGGGTTAAGGAGATTGGTGAATGAGGATATCGGACTCGTCTTTCGCGGAGTCAAAGATAATGATCAAGCTGTCCGAGCTTCTGGATTAAGTATCACTCTTTACAAAGCGATTGCGGTTTTCATTGCCTCTGGACTGGGATCTCTCGGAGGTGCTTATCTTGCCCATATCTACATGTGGTCGGGAATATCGCAGTTCGCTCTCGATTTTTCTGTCATTCCCATTGCTGCCACGGTCATTGGTGGAGGAGGCACTTTGGTAGGTCCCTTATTGGGTTGTTTCTTTCTGGTCCCCATCTCAGAATGGTTACGAACCTTTGGAACTTTAAGAATTGTCTTCTATTCCGTGATCCTGATGGCGTTCATTATGTTTCGAAGCGAAGGAATCATGGTCTATGCCCAGCGGAAATACCATCAATTTGAAAGGTGGGTGAAGGTATGAGTGGAGAGGACATTCTCCAAGTGACCGATGTCTGTAAAACCTTCGGTGGTGTCCAGGCATTACTGAATGTCAGTTTTAGCGTTCAGGAGGGAGAGGTCTTGGGTATCATTGGTCCCAATGGATCAGGGAAGACGACGCTCATTAATTGCATTACCGGTTTTATCAAGATGGATTCTGGTAAAGTCCTCTATAAGGGTAAGGACATTAGTAACAAGGCGCCCAATCAGATTGCCAATCTTGGCCTCACAAGAACCTTCCAGATCATGAGGCCTTACTACAGCCTTCCCGCATATAAGAATCTTATTATTCCCCTCTTCTCCCCAAGAGCGAGACGTAAAGGTGGGTGGCGGGGAGGAGGTAAACTTGGAGATAGAAGAACGGTAAGCATCGACATACTGGAAGAGATCGGCTTTGAGAGAGATTCCTTTGTTCCTTATAAACTGGCGTCCAGTCTTCCAACAGGGTATCTGAAACGTCTTGAACTTGCCAGATGTCTCGCTCTGAAACCTGATGTCATCCTCTGTGACGAAGTCTTCTCCGGACTCAGCATGAGCGAAATCGCCAGCATGGTTCCTTTAATAGAAAAATTGCAGATGGATGGAATTACCTTAGTGATGATTGAGCACCGGTTAAGAGAACTCTTTCGGGTGGCCAGTCGTGTGATGGTGCTAAACTTCGGACAAAAACTGACCGAAGGCATCCCGGAAGAAGTGATGCAGGATGAGAGAGTCAAAGAGGCCTATTTGGGTTCAGAAAAGGCTTCGGATTATATTTGAAAGAGTCCCCCTCACCCTTCCCCTCTCCCCTTGGGGGCATAAGCGCTAACTTAAACCGATTCTGATGCCCCGTGAGAGGGCATCGGTGACAATAGCCCGGCGATTCATCGCCGGGTGCAAATAAGATAAAACAAAAGTCCCATCGGGACGATTGAAAACGATGTGGATATATAGGCTGATGTAAGAATTCATCATTCCTGATCCCTATTTCATTCGTCCCTATGGGACTTCACTTATGATTCGTGATACCGGCGATAAATCGCCGGTCTATTTTCGAATATCCCTATTGGGATCTTCACATAAATCTGCCCCTTGTTCATAAGTTAGCGCTTATGCCCCTTGGGGGAGAGGGAGGGGGTGAGGGGTCGGAAGTTATTAAATGGAGTAATTCATTGGCAAACAACTTAGAAAACGAACTCACATTTACCCGTTTTGATCGGATGTGTGAAAAGTATCCTGATCGGCCAGCCATCATTTATCTGGGCGAGAAGTTTACCTATACCAGATTGCGAAATCTCATCGATCGATTTGCCACGGGTCTGAATCGCTTGGGAGTGCGAAAAGGTGATAAGGTCATGCTCTATATCACAAACTCTGCCCAATGGGTCATCGCCTTCTTCGGGATTCAAAAGATCGGGGCTGTGGTTGTGCCGGTGGCTCCCATCTATACTTCATTCGAAATCGAATATATGATTAATGACTCTGGTGCGGAGACGATCATCTGCCTGGATACCAATTTTGGGTATGTACAAGAGATTTTTTCTAAGACCTGCTTAAAAAGGGTTATCGTTACGAACCTCGTTGATCTGCTCCCTCTTTGGAAACGTACCGTTGGCTTCCTTTTCGATAAGATCCCAAACGGTATCGTAAAAAAGGGTGAGAATGTCTACTTTTTCAAAGATCTAATCAAACAAACGCCTGAGAAATTGAATGTAGAAATCGATCCCTGGAATGATCTTTCCTATATTCTCTATACAGGTGGAACGACAGGGTTTCCGAAGGGAGTGCCTGGCAATCATGTGGGCATGACCTCCTATGTCCAGGACGTCATGGAGGATGTGGCGGGAGGATATATCGAGGAGGGAAAAGATACCTATATTGCCATTAATCCTCTTTTCCACATTATGGCTCTGGGACTCTTTGTTGCCATTGGCCTGAATTATGGCAATACGACGATCATCATGCCCGTCCCGCAGGTCGATGCCATTTTGCAGACGATACAAAAATATAAAGTAAGGTGGTTTTTGGGTGTCCCAGCTCTGTATCGTATGATCCTGGAAAACGACCGTTTGGACCAATATGACCTGAGTTCTCTAAAATACACCTACTGTGGAGGGGATGTTCTTCCCATTGAAGTCTTTAAGCGATGGAAAGAACTTTTTGGCCTTAATATCTACCAAGTCTATGGGTCAACCGAAGCAGGTCATGTCACTTATTCCCGGTTAAACAAAGACCCTGAGCTTATGTCGATCGGCTTACCATTAAAGACCAGGCAATGTAAAGTGGTTGACCCAGACAGGTTGGAACCAGTGCCTGTCGGTGAGATCGGGGAATTATTGGTGACTTCAGAGTACACCGTCAAGAGCTATCTGAACAAGCCAGAAGAGACCAGCCGCTCTTATGTGAAGATAGATGGGAAGATTTACTACCGCATGGGAGATTACGTAAGGCAAGATGAAAAAGGGGAGATCTACTACGTTGAGAGATCTGCCGATATCATAAAGTGTAAAGCTTATCGGGTTTCTGCCTCTGAGATTGAAGCCGTTCTGCAAGACCACCCCACAGTCATCGGTGCCTGTGTGGTGGGGGTTCCTGATCCCAAAGTCGGTGAACGTATCAAAGCCATCGTTGTCCTCAAGGAAGATGCACGAGGAGTGGATGCCTCTGAATTGACCCGATGGTGCCGTGAGAGGCTTGCCCCCTATAAAATTCCACAATATATTGAATTTAGAGATATGCTTCCCAAATCAAAAGTTGGGAAACTCCTGAGACGCGAAATCAGAGACGAAGAGCGAAGAAAAACAACAAAGGAGAAAAAATAACCTTCAGGTTAAGGCTAAGGTTGAGGTTAAGGTTTTTTACCCATACATACCCCCGGCAACGAAACTGGCATCATAGCCCTAACCTTTGAACTCAATATCTTTTCTAAAAAGAAGAAAACATGGCACTCTATGACGAAACTCTAATCCGTTCATTTGAACGAGCCTGCGAGAAATATCCTGATCATACAGCCATCATCTATATCGGAGAAAAGTTCTCTTACAAAAGATTGAAAGAATTAATCGATCGTTTTGCCACGGCTCTCTATGATTTGGGGGTCAGGGATAACGATAAGGTGATGCTTTATATTCCGAATTGTCCCCAGTTCCTGATTGGATATTTTGGAGCTCAACAGATCGGAGCCATCCCCGTACCCGTCTCACCCATTTACACACCTTATGAGATTAAATACCTCATCAGCGATTCTGGAGCTGAAACGGTTTTATGCCAGGATACGAACCTCAGGTATATCCAAGAGGTTTTCCCAGAGACCTGTCTGAAGAGGACGATTGTCACAAACTATGTGGATTTACTCCCATGGTACAAGCGGGCGATGGGTGCTTTGTTTGATAAGGTTCCGGATGGAGTGGTGAAACGAGATGAAAATATATATCTCTTTAGAAATTTAATCTCCAAATATCCACCCCAACCTCCCAAAGTAGAAATCAACCCGAGGGAACACCTTTGCTATATCTTATACACGGGTGGAACAACGGGCTTTCCTAAAGGGTGCCCTCTCACTCATACGGGAATGGTCTCCTTCGTCCAGGAGATTCGTGCTGTTGGCGAAGGCTATATTGCAGAAGGTAAAGAAGTCTTCATCATGGTCAATCCGCTCTTCCACCAGATGGCACAGGGGATTATCCTGGGAATGGTTCTGACCAAAGGAAATACTGCCGCGTTAATGCCCATCCCACAGGTGGATGCCATCTTAGAAGCCATACAAAGATATAAAGGGACCCTCTTTCTGGGTGCCCCTACCCTCTACCGTATGATTTTAGAAAATGATCGAGTAGGCTTTTATGACTTGTCCTCACTGAAGTATTGCTGGAGTGGAGGGGATGTCCTTCCCCTCGAGGTTTTTAATCGATGGAAGAAACAGTTCGGTGTGCCGATCTATCAAGTGTTCGGTTCCACAGAGGTCGGTTTTGTTGCCATGAGCCCATTGGATAAGGAACCCATACCCGGGAGCTTGGGTCTTCCATTACCCTCAAGAGAGGTGAGGATCGTAAATCCAGAGAATCTTGAAACGGTCCCTGCTGACGCACCTGGTGAGCTCCTGGTCACCTCAGAATACATCCCCAAAAGTTACTGGAATAAACCCGAAGAGACAGCTGCTTCCTATGTGGAGATCGATGGCAAAACCTGGTATCGGATGAAGGATTTCGTTCGGAGAGATCATGATGGACAACTCTATTACATGGATCGGAGCGCAGATGTCATCAAATATAAAGGATACAGAATCTCCTGCTCTGAGATCGAAGCAATCCTGCAAGATCACCCTGCTGTCATAGGGGCTTGCGTCGTAGGAGTTCCTGATCCAAAAGTTGGAGAACGGATCAAGGCGATGGTTGTGCTAAAACAGGATGCCAGAGGTGTGGGCGGAACGGAATTGATGAAATGGTGCCGTGATCGATTAGCTTCTTATAAGGTGCCAAGCTATATTGAATTCAGAGATATGCTTCCCAAGTCCAAAGTCGGAAAACTTTTGAGACGTGAAATCAGAGAAGAAGAACGAAGACGCATTGCCAAGGGAGAACGAACCATCCGAGTATAAATTCACTTAACCCGCCAGTTGCAAAAAAAACAATATCGAAACCGGGCGGGGGTACTGGAAAAGCCTTGCAGCGGCCCCTTTGGGAGTTAGCTGCATGCGCCTCCAGGCAAAACCGGGACTTCACGTAAAGTGAGATCCTCTGTAACTCTTCATTTACGAAAAATCCGCAATTGCAAGGGTTTGGAAGTATCCCTGCCCGGGTTTGATATTGCAACATCTGGGTTAACCTACCATATATTTTTCCGATAACCCCTCATTTATTTCTTCCTGAAGTCGTTGGCTGACAGATTTCGACCATGATGCAAGATTTCTTTCGGTAATCGTTATCTTCAAAACTGTTATCTTCAAAACTTGACAAAACTTTCCTTCATATCTTGCATATCTTGTAGCCTTTTTTGCTTGACATAAAATTCCGTTTTTTCGTATATTTAACACAATCAAAAGCGAGTTCTAATCATTCCACGGGGGCGGGGCCTAAAATCCAAAGCCACCATGAGTCATTACGTGCTTACCTGGCTCCTTCCAGAAAGGGATCCAGAGACCCTCATCAGTTTCCCTTTTTGAGTGCCTGGAAGAAAGGATGAAAATATGGTCGAGGAGACAATTACCCAGATTGAAGCGAGGATCAAAAAGGCCAAATCTTTAAATGACGAAAGAAAGAAGGAATTACTAGATCTCCTTTCCACTTTGAAGACCGAGGTTTCCCAACTCTCCAAGACCGACGCCGAGGACGCCCAGAGTATTATCGGTTTTACCGAAGTCTCAATTCACGAGGCAATACGTGAGGAGAAGCATCCGCAACTTCTCAAGCTATCCTTGAAGGGGCTTTCTACCTCTGTGAAAAGGTTCGAGAATTCCCATCCAAAGCTCGTGAGGATTGTCAATTCAATCTGCAATACATTATCGAACATTGGAATATGAAAGAGGCGACAGGGACTGCCGGAATTGAGAATTAGGAATCACTTCATCTAAAGATCCTCTACCATCTTGGGCTCTCAGATGTGAAGGTCCTATCGCCTCTCAAAGTGAAGGCTCTGCCTTTTTCGTGCGAATTTCAACCAGAAACTGTTAATTCAAAATGGTCTCAGCGTAAAGACTTTTGCGTACTTCTTAATTCCCGGCATGGGATTGCCTTGGAAAATTCATGGGGACAGTTTGTTTCTTCCTGAAGGCGTGAATTTTGGATCTCTTCCCTCTATACAACATTTCAACTGGTAACCGATAAGACCTTAAAGTCCAACAGCGCATTTTGAGAATCTCCACTCTCTTCTCAGTAAACCCCGTTAGAAATTCCAGCGGGGCACTCGCCGCGCAAGCGCTGGCGCAGCGGGTTAAACCCCGCCGGGATTGTATTAAAATGTAACCCCGCTGCAGAACAGCGGGGCATTATTTCTAACGGGGTAAAGAAATCGTTCCCCAATAATGTTAAGATTCTTTTATAATGTTATATTAAAGACGATTGATACTAAAGGAACAGAAAACAAGAAATCAATTCGAGTGGGAAATTCAGGAGGCTGAGTCGATGTCTTTAACAGAATTACCTTTTCATTTGCCCGGTCGTATCTTTCGAAGTCCAATGCCTTTTTCGGTTTATGATCCTCGAGGGGATTTTCTCCTCCAATTCAAGCGGGAAAAGGGTTCTCTTATTGTTCTTCTCGCTGAAGACGAAGAGTGCATGGAAAGGACGGGACGGAATTTGAAAGCCCTCTATCTACAGGAGGGATTTCAGGTGATTCATCTCCCCATTCCTGATTTCGATGTGCCTTCAAAAGAAGATCTTGAAGAGGTTGTCAAGAAAACGGTCGAGCATGCACAAGTCGGACAGAATATTGTGATTCACTGCCATGCTGGGGTAGGAAGGACAGGTCTGTTTGTGGCTTATCTTACGAAGCAGGTTCTCGGTTTATCTAATGAGGAAGCGATTCATTGGACGAGAAAATATATCCCTAACGCATTGGATACTGATGAACAGAGAAAATGGGTTATGAATGATGGTGCATAATGGGGGTAGAGGTTGGATCTAATCTATGGGAAAATCAGGTTATATTGTTACTTCAGAGAGTTTTGACAGCCTCACTTCTTATTGGCTCGAATCCCGGTACCCTTCGATGTGGAACTGTATCTTCGTTTTGCCACCTTGGCTCGAAGTCTGGTGGCACGAATTCGGATTCGAAGCCGAGCTATATTTGGGCGCTGTCAGACAGGGAGGGACCATCACCGGCATTGCCCCACTTCTATTAAGGGGATCAGAGGCCTTTTTCATCGGTAGCTCCGATGTTTGTGACTACTTAGACTTCGTTATTGTTCCAGGGAGGGAAGTTGATTTTTTGAACATCTTGCTTGATGACCTAAGGTGGAGAGGCATCAGCCGGTTGAATCTGAGGCCCTTGAGGCCCAATTCGACTGTGCTCACTCATCTTATAGGTATTGCAAGAGATCGGAAATGTGAAGTCTCTTGCAAAGTGGAGGACATTTCTCTGAAATTGGATTTGCCTCCTACTTGGCAGGAATATTTAAGAACATTGACTCAGAAGCAGCGGCATGAAGTAAGGCGCAAATTGAGAAGATTTTGGGAGGCAGGTGACGTAAATTACCGCATTGTCGAAGATAGCGAGTCTGCCTCACAGTCCATTGCCCTCTTTCTGAGGCTTTTCCGGGAAAGCAGGCAGGATAAAGCAATATTTTTGACTGCCCGGATGGAATCCTTCTTCACGTCGCTAGCAAAGGCTATGGGTCAAGCAGGGCTCCTGAGGCTTGGCATCTTGGAACTCAATGCATTACCTGTAGCCGCGGTGATGTGTTTTGACTACAATAACACGGTATTTCTCTATAATAATGGTTATGATCCTCAATACAGCTCCTTAAGCGTAGGGTTAATTTCTAAGGTCTTGTGCATCAAAGACAGCATCGAAAGAGGCAGAGGTAAATTCGACTTCCTAAAGGGAGCCGAGGAATACAAACATCGTTTGGGGGGCAATGAAATTACTCTATACGGTTGCCAGATATCTCTTTAATAAGCGAAACCAAGACTGTAACACCAGGTTTCGGACGGCAAAAGTAGGATTCGAAAGGAAGTAGTGAATTGAAGATAGCTATGTTCAGCATTCACAGTTGTCCCCTGGGCAAGGTGGGTGGGGAAAATACAGGGGGTATGAGTGTCTACATCCGAGAGTTTGCTCGTGAGCTCGGGAGGCGAGGTCATTTAGTCGATGTCTATACACGCATTCATGAGCCGATACACGATCAGGTTATAGAATTAGGGCAAAATGCGCGACTTGTCCATCTCAAGGCAGGAGAAGAAGAGATACAGAAATTGGCAATCTATGATCATCTGGGTGATTTCGTCCACGAATTGGAAAATTTCAGGAAGCAGAACGGGCTTCAATATGATCTGATACATAGCCATTACTGGCTTTCGGGTTTGGCTGGAAAACGGCTGCAGCAGTGGTGGGGTATCCCCCATATTATGGGGTTCCACACCCTGGGCGCGGTTAAGAACGCAATCGGTATCGGTAAGGATGAACCTGAGCTTCGTATCAACGCCGAAAAGGAACTGGTCAAGGATTGCCACCGTATTATTGCTTCTACCAAAAAGGGAAAAGAGGATCTCATCTACTATTACGATGGCGCCCCTGAGACTATTAGCGTTATTCCCTGTGGCGTGAATTTGGATCTGTTTCGACCCATCAAGAGAGAAATTGCACGATGCCATCTTGGTTTAAATGGTGAGAGTATCATTTTATTTGTGGGAAGGATTGTTCCACTAAAGGGCATAGACAACTTGTTAAAGGCCATGGCCTATCTGGAACGGAAGCGAAGAATCAAGCTTGTTGTGATCGGCGGCGACGAACATAGCCAGGCAGAAATGCAAAGGCTGGAGAGCCTGTCACAGAGTTTAAAGATCCACGAGTCAGTTATTTTTCTCGGCTTGGTTAAACAGGAAATGTTACCCTTCTTTTACAGTGCTGCTGATTTATGTGTTGTCCCATCTTATTATGAAAGCTTTGGGCTAGTGGTTTTGGAATCTCTTGCCTGTGGAACACCGGTCGTAGCCACGAAGGTTGGGGGTGCCGAAAGTGTTATTCGGCATGGGGAGACAGGATATGTCGTGATAGATAACGATCCCTATCGTCTTGCGGATAAAATAGCACTGTTTCTTTCAACGTCAAATGGGAACACAGCGTTTGTTGACTCGGTCCGGGCATCCGTAAGCAAGTATAGCTGGTCCAACATCACTGAAGCAATCATTGAAGAATACCAAAGCGTCCTGATGGATTTCTCTACCCAGGCATGCAAAGGAACAGAGAAGTTACGGGTTTAACAGAATTCACCGACAGATGAGCCATAGCAGGCTTAGTCCAGCCTTTTTTCATACCACAGACTGCTTGTCCAGAGATTAAATCCTACCGACTTGTAAAGAGCACAGGCTACTTTATTCTCACTATCCACCGTCAACTCAACAACTCGAAGACCTTTGCTCTTCAAATAGGAGAGTCCAACGAGCAGAAGTTGCCTGCCTAACCCTCTCCCTTGGTAATCTGGATCCACGCCCAACATGTAGATGCGACCAGCACCTTCGCCCGAAGTTTTGTTTTTCCAAAAGTTTATCCTCGTCCAACAATAGCCAATGGGTTTATCCGAATCGAAGGCCAAAATGATGTCCCCCGGGGAGCAGTTGGGAAGATGGATGCGGTAAATGATCCCTTCGACCGTGTTGGCATTGTATCCCCAACTGCCCGTGAAGGAACGGTTTTGAAGTTGAGTCAGTCTTTCTTCTTCGCCGGGTTGCAAGGGGCGACATCGAAGGCAAATCTTGCTGATTTCTGGCAAAAGCGTCTTGGAAAGATCTAACCTGAGTTCAAGAAATCGGCGGACGAATGTAAAACCCATCTGGGTGAGAAGCTGCTTAGCCATCAGGCTATCTTGCGATATATTGACATGGATGGTCATTATACCCAGCTCTCTAGTACGAGAGATGGCGCGATCGGCAAGCTTTGCGGCTACCCTTCTTCCGCAATGTTTAGGATGCACCAACCACTTGAGAACAACCCGCCCGATGTTTAACTCCGGCGTCACGTCTGCATAGCCAACAATTTCTGCTGCACTCTCCGCTACAAACAGGTTATTCTCAAAGGAATGATTTGGTTGACCCACACTCTCGATTAAGTCTAACGGTGAGATGAGGCACCAGGTTTGCTCCAGGTCCTGGACTTCAACCGCCAGCTGGACTAATTTGTCGAAATCTTGAGTATGATAATTTCGGATGATATAAGTAGGATTGCTCATTTTTGGCTGAAAAACCCTAGAGTAATTGTAACAATCGGTTTGATATTATACAATTTTTGTAATACTTTAGCGCTTTGAAAATCCCTCCTTGCCTCCCTCCTTCGACAGGCTCAGGATGGTGAGCATGCCGAACCATTTTCCAAAGGGAGGAGATATGAGCTTCCCCCCTTTGAAAAAGGGGGATAGAGGGGGATTTTATAGTGATTCTTTTATTTTATTTGGCTTTTGAAATTCATTTTTCAAAAGGCTAAATTGATACCAATTTTTAAAATTTCACACAGAGGAGATCTGTTCATGAAAACAAAGCTAGCCCAAGTGGTGGTGGTTACGCCCCATCCAGATGATGCAGAATATGGAGTTGCTGGAACCGTGGTTCACTGGGTCAGGCAGGGGAAGGAGGTCGTTTATGTGGTATGCACCAATGGTGACAAAGGTACGAGTGATGCCAGTATAAAACCCGAGGAGCTGGCCAAAACTCGGGAGGAGGAACAAATCGCTGCGGCCAACTTGCTGGGTGTAAGGGAGGTCATATTTCTACGTCACTCCGATCAGGGTTTGGAGGATACACCTGAGTTCCGTAAGGAGATTGTCCGGCTTATCAGGATGTATCGCCCTGAGACCATAGTAACTGCCGACCCTCACCGGCGCTATGTTTGGCACCGGGATCATCGAATTACCGGACAGGTCACTCTAGACGCCGTCTTCCCCTATTCCAGGGATCTCCTTTCTTACCCAGATTTGATGGGAGAAGGACTTTATCCTCATAAGGTCAAGGAGATATTGCTCTGGGGAACGGAGGATGTGAATTACCGTTCTGATATCGCCGAAACTTTTCATATGAAGCTGGCCGCGCTGGGGTGTCATAAGAGTCAGGTTGGACACATCCCACCCCAGGAACTGGAAGACCGGCTAAGGGAAAGGCATAGGCTGTTAGCAGAGGGAGAGAACTTCCAACTGGCGGAGGCCTTCCACCGGGTGGAAATCTTATGGTAGCCCATTCAACAAATGGTTAGGATGAAAGCCAAAGCACATCCCCGAACAGGTTAGGATCATGGGGACGGGAGGAAAAGATGGCAAATTCCTCCTTTTCTTTTCTTAATAGGGTGGAATCACCGTGACCGGGATATATCGCAGTATCATCAGGTAAGACAAAGATCTTACTGGTTATGGATTCGATTATTAGCTTTAAATCAGCCGGTGACTTGGTCTTACCCGGACCGCCAGGGAAGATCGTATCTCCCGAAATAAGATGGTTTCCTACCCAAAAGCACAAACTGCCGGGGGTGTGGCCGGGCGTGTGAAGGACTTTCAGACTCATCTTTCCGTAGGACACCTTTTCACCGTCTTCGAGGAGAATTTCTGGTCGTAGAGGCAGACCTTTCGCGTCCAGGCGATGGGCGCCAATTGGAATTCTTAGCCTGGATTTTAGCTCGGGTAGTGCGCCGATATGGTCCATATGGTTATGAGTTATTAGTATGTATCTAGGATGAGTCCCTTCCAACGCTTTCAGAATTTCGGAGGCTTCTCCGGGAGCGTCTACCAAGACACTATCTCCAGTTAGGGGACAGGTCAATATGTAGCTGTTAGTATCGAAGGGTCCCAATTTAAGCCTATCGATCTGAACGTACTCATTTTTTGCTACACGTCCCACTTTATTTCCTCAGGTGGATGATAAATTGTCCTTTTCAGTAAACCCCGTTAGAAATTCCAACGGGGCATTAAAACCCGCCGGAATTATTCTAAAATCTAACCCCGCAGCAGAGCTGCGGGGCATTATTTCTAACGGGGTAAATGCGTGGACCAATTTAGTATACCCATATCACATTAAAAAAAGAGGTTCAAGGCCTTTTTAAAATACACGGAAGAATTTTTTCAGAAAATCGTCGAGTGAGTGAAGATTAACTTCAAAGTGAAGTGCCCCGCAGCAGAACTGCGGGGCATCTAATTCTCTAAAAAACTTTCCTCCCCCCTTGTCGAAGATCCCGCTGAATTATGGCGGGGATGGGGGAGGATTAAGGTGGGGGTGATGATTAGATCATTTCCCCCTCACCCTAACCCTCTCCCCTGCCTTCGCCGAAGCGGCTTCGCGCAGGCAGGCCCCAGGGGAGAGGGTAGGTCATTCATCCCCCCAGCAGAGCTGGGGGGTATTCTGGCATATTTTGATAAAATATTTTTCTTCATAAAATACAGGGTT
>Ga0315288_10006792_pt1 | contig 14508 bp, 14 predicted proteins | sample YL17G11_20_MG_FD_203454 | JGI IMG/M metagenome (GOLD analysis project Ga0315288, IMG submission 203454) | Sediment microbial communities from Yellowstone Lake, YNP, Wyoming, USA - YL17G11_20 | ecosystem: Environmental > Aquatic > Freshwater > Lake > Sediment | place: USA: Wyoming | collected... | reverse complement strand
CAACTTTGAAACTCGCCTTCTGATAAATGACGTAGCTCTGAAGCATGGAATACCGTGGGTTTATGGGAGCGCTATTGCCTCCAGCGGGATGACCATGACTATAATTCCGCCTCGAACCCCCTGCTTCCGATGCCTTTCTCCCGTTTTCCCCGAATCCGGAACTGCTTTTACCTGCGAGACGGCAGGTATAGTTGGCGCGGCGTCGGCAATCATCGGAGCGTTGCAGGCGACAGAAGCTATGAAGCTACTTATTGGCACGGAAGAGATGGGCGGGCAACTCACTGTCGTCGATGTCTGGGAAGGAACCTGTAACCGTCTTCAAGTTAGACCTCGTAAGGACTGCCCTGCCTGTCGTGGAAAATACGAGTTTCTTGATAAAACATTTGCGGTACTGGCTACTTCTTTGTGCGGACAGAGCCGCGCGGTACAGGTAGTCGATGGCGGTCACCCCGCCATCGACCTGGATAAGCTGGCAGCGCGCCTCAAAGACGTCAGTAATATCAGTCGTAATGAGTATAAGTTGAGTTTTCAGGTTGGTGACCACGAAATCATCGTTTTCCCTGATGGCCGTGCGATTATTAAAAACACCACTGAAGAGTCACAGGCGAAAGAACTTTATGCGAGGTATGTAAGAAACCCCGCTGTCGGGTTATAGCAGGTCCCTCTTCAGGTTTTCCGGAGGTAATTAATGTAATCCCCGAGTTAAACCTTAGAGACTGCTGGGAGAGTGAAGAAAAATGTGCTTCCCTTGCCGGGTTCACTCTCCGCCCATACCTTGCCGCCATGAGCCTGAACCAGGTGTTTAACGATTGCCAGTCCCAAACCGGTGCCGCCTTCACTACGTGCGCGGGAATCACTCACTCTGTAGAAACGTTCGTAAATGTGCGGCAGATGTTCCGCTGCAATCCCCTCCCCTGTATCGGAAACGGCAATCAGCGCGCTCTGTTCTGACTGCCCAGCCATAGTGGTTTTAACAGAAACCATAATACGGCCGCCATGGGGCGTGTGGTGAATAGCGTTGGTCAGCAGGTTGGCGATAACCTGCTCGATGCGCATACGGTCAATTGTTAGCTGGGGTATGATTCCCTGAACATCAAGTGTGAGTTGCAGCCCGTGCTCGGTGGCCGTTACTTCCAACTGTACCAGTTTGCGCTTTATGAGTTCGATGATATCTTCCTGAGCCAACTCCAATTTCAATTGCCCTGATTCGGCGAGCGACAGGTCCCTCAAGTCACCGATGAGGCGTGTGAGCAAAACTGTCTGCTCTTTCACCGTGGTCAGGTGTTCTCGATCGCATGTGAAGACCCCGTCAAGCATACCATCGACCGTCCCCTCGATAATTGTCAACGGCGTGCGGAGTTCGTGCGCAATGTCCGCGGTCATCCTCCGTCTTGTCTGCTCACTCCGGGTAAGGTTCGCCGCCATCGTGTTGAAGGATTGTACCAACACACCGACCTCATCATTGGACCGTGTTTCTACGCGATAATTGAAGTTGCCCTCGCTGATCTGGCGAGCCCCTTTTGTGAGAGCGCGAATTGGGCGCGTGAGCCATTGCGTCAGGAGTATGCCTACCAGCAAAGCTGCCGCGACCGCCGCCAGGCCCGCAATCCACAGAGAACGGTCCGCCGCACTCAAGAACTGCGTTTCCAGATTGATGTTGGCTGGGGCGGGCTGGCTGACACCCATCATCCCCATCATGCCTCCGCCCATCATACCGCCCGACCCGTAAGCAAGGTAGTAGAGGCTTCCGACCTGCCGTCCGGAGACGACGATGGCCGTTCCGTAGGCAGTTAGTCCCAATTCGTCTGCACTCTGGCCGACTGTGCTTCCCGCCGTGTCAGCAACCACGATTCCACTGCTGTTCGCCACAATCAGACGGTCCCCATCCATTCTTAGCATGCCGGGCAATATTGTCTGCACCCCGTTCCAGCTTTGCTGCTCTGAATAGAAGGCTGCCAGAGAATTGTCAATTCCCTGGGTGTGCATCGCGTTGCCCTGTATAACGTACTGCTGGAACTGGCTCGTCGTGCTCCGGTTGACGAGATACGCCATAAGCCCAATGGAAATGACGACAATAAACAGCAACGCACCGGTGAGTTTCCAGGTCAGACTACGCATCATCGGCGTCCGGAACTTTGTAGCCAACACCATGAACCGTAATTATATATTTCGGCCGATTAGGGTCTCGTTCAATCTTCTTGCGAAGGTTCTTAATGTGGCTGTCAATGGTTCGCTCATAGCCCTCGTAAGCGTCACCCTGAATCTTGTCCAGCAATTGCATACGGCTATATACGTGTCCGGGATGCTCAGCCATGGTGGTCATAATGTCATATTCTATCGGTGTCAAATCGATCACTTCCACCCCCCGTCTCACTAACCTTTTCTCCCGGTCGATGGCTATGTCCGCGACGTTCAGCAGTCGCTTCGGCATTGCCGGCGCCGCAGTACTCCGCCGCAATACTGTCTTTACCCTTGAGACAAGCTCCTTAGGGTCGAACGGTTTGGTCACATAATCATCAGCTCCCAGTTCCAGTCCGATTATCTTATCGGTGACGTCATCGCGGGCGGTGAGCATGATAATGGGGATGGCGGAGCTTGCGCGCAACGTGCGGCATACGTCCAGGCCGCTGATTACGGGCAACATCAGATCCAGGACCACGAGGTCTGGCGCTTCCTTGCGGATGGCATCGAGAGCGGACTTGCCATCGTATGCGGCTGTCACCTGGTAACCTTCTCGTTCCAGATAAGCCTTGACGATATCGACTATTTGTTTTTCGTCATCGACGACCAAAATTTTTGTCATATACCTTTATGCTAGCACAGCCTGTCAATATGAGTTGAAACAAAGGGAGGCAGACCGATTGCCTGCCTCCCCTCGCTTAGAGTCGATTTTCGGGTGCCTAGTAACTCTGGCCGCGGCCGCCCATCATACCGCCCCGACCGTAGCTGGTTCCACCATAGCTCCCCGAACCACTCATCATACCACCAGTACCCCCGCAACCCCCAGCATAGTTGAAGCCACCTTTGACATTAACAATTTGCCGGATATGCTGCTCGGCCAGCGTGAGACGTGCATCCAGTTGAGCCTGAGTCCAGACTCCTGCCGTGACCTGCTGCTGCATGAACTGCTTCATGGGGTCAAGGATTGCAGCCACCAGCTTGTCCTCGCTGACGCCTTTAGCTGCTCCAATTTCGACCAGGCTCTTGCCTTGCTGAAGTTGTGCCTGGATTTCCTCTGTGGTGATCCCGAGCAGAGTGGCCACGGCGGCGTAATCACCGTTTAACATCGGGCAACCCCATTCCTCATAGTCCGCCTGCGTGGGCGTGGCAACACCTGTCGCTGTCACGGGCACCGCCGGGATTCCTCCGGTCACCGTGGATACGATTGATTTCGGTGCTGCCAGGACGCTTGTTGCGATAATCGAGCTCAGTATAACCGCGCCAGCCAGAATGCCTATAAGGATTTTGTTTTGTTTCTTCATTATTTCCCTCCTATTTTTTCCTTCATCGCTCCTTACACTACCTATCTTAGAGGCAAGATATGGAGAAATTGTGGAGAAGGCATGGGGATTTGATGTGATTCGGTTTTTAATGCACGAACGGCACCTTTGGTCCCCAAAAAACGCAAAATGGGAGCAGCCACGGTCAGCCCCGTCTTTTAACAGTTCGACTGACTATATATGACCGCCATTGATGCCGTTACCACGGAGCGAAAGGGCTACCTTTTCAGTTGCTGCTCGACAGACCCTAAGCATTTTTCATCTGAAGGTTTACGGGAATTGAACCTTTCATCTTCTTGTTCGTCGCTTAGCATTGAACAAAACATCGTTTTGTTCAACGATTTAAAATCGATGACACCTTTTATTCATGACGTCTCTGGTTCGAAATTGATGATAAAGTACGGAAACATCTATTGTTCAAACACTAATGTGGGGTCTTGAATACTGTTTGCAGGGGTTGTATGCTGTTCTATACCAATCCCCCGGGAGAAAAATATGGAAATAAGTGAGCTTCACAGCAAAGTCAACGATCCCCGGGTCGCACAGCTCCTTGATAACATTCTGGATGCCGTGCTGGCTCTCAAAGCCCGCCTTGCGGATTCGAACATGGATTCGAATTCCATTGGGGGCATTCCCGTACGCCTGATTGCCGCAACCATGTGCCGGCGCTTCCCACAGCCTTTTACGAATGACACAGTAGCAGTACACTCCGGCCGTTTGCGTCTATCGTGACGCAATCCAGACGGAGGCCATTGCCGCATTCCGCGGTCACTGCAATAGACCCGCGAACGGGCTACCGCCGCAGAGGAATGCCCTCCCAGGCGTCCAGTTCTTCGCGGAACGGGTCAACCACCGCCCGGCAAGGCACGTCAAAAAGCATCGTGGCGCGGTTGGCGGCAGAGTAGGGTTGCCATTTCGGAATGCCCGAGTGGTTCGGGTTGCCGGTGCGTGCGAACGCCGCCCATGCCGTGCTCATCGCCGCCGCCAGTTCGTACCTGTCAGGCCGTCCGCCGGTGATGGGCATGTCATCTACGTGGTCGAAAACGAATGCGATTTCCAGCGCATGGCAGGCCTGGAAAACGTCCCCGAGGTAATCGGTCTCCCAGGTGAAGAGGTACATGTAGGCCGGCGCCGTGCTGGCCGCGGCTTTGCGTTCGGCGAGCGCGATAGATGCCCGGCGCGCCCCTTCACTGGAGATTCCCGTCAGTAACCGCCAGGGCGTGAACCCGGGCCGTGTTTTCCTGTAAACGCCGAGCACCTGGTCCACTTTATCGCCGCAAATAGCCGCAAGGCGTTCACGCAGCTCCGGTTCGGTCAAACGACCGCGGCGCGGGTCGCCGGCCATGAAAAGCGCGCTTTCATCTCGGTTCGTCCCGATTATCAATGAAATGCCGGCGGCAGTTGGCGCCGCCACGGGATCGAAGGGGTGATTGGGATAATACTTGCCGTCCACAACCGGGGATAAGCGCATGATGGCACCCGGCGGAACGCCCATCATACCTACCATGCCGCGCACCGGCACAAGCGAATTTACGGCATCCAGTACCTGTTTCGTAGGAAGGTCCTGCAATTTCTCAATTTCATTTGCCTTGATTTCAAGCTTCGCCATCAGGCGTTCGGCGAGGTCTGTGGCGTCTTTACGGTCCACGCCGCGCAGACCCGGGCCACTCTGGATGATGGCACGGTGGAACAGGCCCTTTGCCGAAGGCAGACCCAGCATGGTGCTGACCTTAGCGCCACCGCCTGATTCACCAAAAATAGTCACATTGCCGGGGTCGCCGCCGAATGCCTGAATATTGTCGTGTACCCACTGCAGGGCGAGGACGACGTCAAGCATGCCGGCCACACCCGAGCCTGCGTAGCTTTCGCCGGCTATGTCCGCCAGGTGCAGGTAGCCAAAGACATTCAGCCGGTGATTGACCGTGACCACCACCAGGTCACCGCGTTTCGCCAGTTCCGAGCCGTTATACCCGAACTCGGAGCCAGCCCCGGATGCGAATCCGCGACCGTGTAGCCAAACCATGACAGGGTGTTTTGCCCCATCGCCCACGCCGGGCGTCCAGATGCTGAGCACCAGACAGTCTTCACTCTGCGGCAGGTGCCGCCTGATTCCCATGATGCGTTCGTCTTCGGCAGCCTCGTTACAGTTCACCAGCGCCCCGGATTGCGGGGCAATTGGCCCGTAGTCGGTGCAGTAGCGGACGCCTGACCACGGTTTGACGGGAAGGGGTGGCAGAAAACGGCGCCTGCCTGCGGTTGACGCGCCATACGGCACACCTTTGAAAGTATAAACGTGACGCTCCATGGTCCCGGCGATTTTCCCCGCGGTTGTGTCAACTTTAATTGTGCTCATGAACCCTTCCTTTTTAACAAATTACGATAGGGCAAAACGCGGTGGCACATGCCTGCTCGTTATGTTGGGTGTTTATGTGCCCGAATGAGAATATACCACAATCGCAGGACGGAATTCTAGAGGTGGACGTGCGTATTCCGCAATCGTGGGGGCGCTGGGCGCACCAAACGTAAACGCCGATTTTCCCTAGCGCGGTCTTTCCAGCCAGACCGGCTGGTGCGTGCCCAGGGGAACGGTCGGCAGGTCCCAGCGAGCGGGCGTTTCGGACATCTGCACCACCGGGGCGAGGTATTTGATGCGGCCGTAAGCTGTGTCACTTTCCACGGTAAGCTTTTCCACCTCAGCCGGTAGAAGCGTCTCCACCTGCGCCTGCGCCTCTTTTGCATCCGCCCGTCCCATCCGCTCCACCGCCATGCCTGCCTGCGTCAGCGAAGAGGCGACCATGTAGCTTCCGCCCTCCACGGCGCGGCGCCACAGGGCAACCATCGCGCCGAATGCCAGCAGGTAACCGGTGGTGTAATCCGTGATGGCGCCCGGCAAGAGCCGCGGCTTGCCTGAAGGCGTCTGAGCCCGCTGGCCGTATCTGCCCATTGCTTTGAGGGCATCGGCGTTCGGCTGGGGCAAAGCCAGGTCTCCTTCCTCACTGGAGAGGCCTGAAACGGTCTGCGCTAGTTGTTCCCAGCCACGCCGTCTCGCCCAGGGGCCAACGGGGCCATAGCAGTTCATAAACATGTACACAATTCCAGGCCGTTTCCGGGCAACCTCTTCAGGGGAGAAGCCATGCCCGGCGAGGGCGCCCAGCCGGTAGCTCTGGCAAAAGACATCCGCCTGCGCCGTCAGTTCCCAGAGCTTTTCAGTATCATCAGGGCGGCGGATGTCAAGGAAAGCGGCGCGTTTGCCGTGCCCGGTATCGACATCGAAGGTCGCCGAGGTGGGCAGGTCTTTCGCGCTAATTTTAAGCACGTCCGCGCCGTGCTCCGCGAGTGTTCTGGAAGTGGTGGGGCCGGCAAGCACGCGGGTGAGGTCGCAGCAGCGGATGCCGGACAACGGCCGGTCGCCTTTTGGCAGAGGCTCCGGCGGACTATCGCCTATCCTGATAATCTGGACAGCGGGCAGGCGTGCCAGCATTTGCCCCTGGGGATGCCCGGCCCATTCCGCGGCGGTCCTCACTTTCGCGCCGCACAGGCCGTATTCGGCGAATGAGTCTTCCAGTTCATCGGCATTATGCTGGCGGACAGCGGCGGCGCACGATTCGGCATTGTCCTCGCAACCCAGCAATTTCAGCACGCCCTCGCGCAGATGAGGAAAACCGGGGTGGACAAAGAACCACTTATTGTCCCTCGTCTGGTAAAAACCGCCGAGCATGGATGCCTGGGTCATCTGGTCCATGCCAGCCGCGAGTTGTAGATAGAAAAAGCTCCGCATGGTGGCCGCGGCGGCACGCACATCCACGGTCACCCGCTGGCGGCGTCCCGTCTTCATTTGCCATAGCCTGGCGGCCGCCAGACCACAGGCCGCATGCACTCCGGCGCTGATTTCCCCGACCAGGAAGCGGGTGGGCAGGACAGGATCACGGCCGGTGATTGTCACGTCCTGACAGTCCCTGTCCGTCCACCCGGCCAGAGATTTCAATTCGTCGAACATCGCATTTGCCATGAATATGACCCCGTTTCTTTGCTGTAAATGCCCGCAAATCTAGACAATCCTGCACAGTTCGCGGGGAAACTCCTGCACCCAGGGTTTTTGACCACAGGGCGGAAAACACGCATAAATAGCCGTCCAGGTCAGCACCGGCCAATTTGTGCGTGCCACACACTCACGCCGGGACAGGATTTTCCTTCCGCGTCGCCGGGACCAATCTCTAGTAGTCCGGCGGTTTTTGCGGTTGCTGGCTATTTATGAACGCTTCATAGGTCTGTGCTTCGCCAGCCGAGACACCCATCTTGAAGAGGCAGTCTTCGCACATGACCTTGCCTTTCCAGATGAAAGCCTTATGTTTATGCCCCTCGGAAAGTTCCGAGTCGGGGAACTCAAGGTCGCACTGCGCGCACTTGACTGGTTCCCTCTCTTTTCCGGATTTTTGCTTCTTTGCCATGTTCCTCCCTTCCTTATCCCGTGCCGTGGACGGCATTATATCAGGGCTTTAGTTTATGCGGGAAGCGTGCCCTTTGTCAATCGGTACTCGGGGTCCGCAAAACTGGTGAAATAGACCATTTCTCAAAAGGTCGGTCCCTGCTTCAGGTAGTTGAATGGCCGGGAGCGGTTAATTTCCGCGCAGGTCTGCTGGCCGTTCGCCACCCTTAACGCCAGTTCGAAAATCTCCAACCCCACCTGCTCGGTAGTCTTACCTTCGTCAATAATGACGCCGGCGTTGATGTCCATATCGCCGGGCATATTCCTGTATGTGGTGGAATTGCTCACGACCTTAATTACGGGGACGCACGGGAAACCGGCCGGCGAACCCCGGCCAGTGGTAAACAGCATAATTTGCGTGCCCCCGGCGGCAAATCCCGCCATCGAATCGATGTCATAGCCGGGGGTATCCATCAGGACCAGACCTCGTTTTGTAGGCAATTGCGCATAGCCGAGCACTTCGTTGATTGGCGTTGTGCCGCCCTTGGTGATGCACCCCAGCGATTTCTCCGTAATAGAAGACAGCCCGCCCTCGATGTTTCCCGGCGCAATTACGAGTCCGGCCTGGTCGCCCAGCGTGGCGCGCACCAGTTTCTCTTCTTTGTCAATCATCTGCTCGACCTGCTCCGCGATTTGCGGCGTGGCGGCGCGGCGCTTCAGAATATGCGTGGTGCCGATCATCTCTGTTGTTTCACTCAGCAAGACGGTCGCCCCTTCCGCCACGAAGCGGTCGGCGGCATTTCCCACGGCGGGGTTGGCTGTCATCCCGGAGAAGGCATCCGAGCCACCGCACTCCAGGCCGATAACCAGACTGCTTACGGGCGCGGGCACCCTGGGCTGGAGCCGTAGTTCTTCCAGGAACCGCCGCACGATTTCAATACCTTTAGCCGTAGTAGCCGCGCTCCCGCCGTCCTGCTGGATTACGAGTGCGGCAACCGGTTTGTCCTTTATGCCCTGCACCAGTCGGTTGCACTGCAAACCTTCGCATCCCAGCCCGATGACCAGGACTGCCCCCACATTGGGGTTATTGGCAAGACCAACCAGCGTCCTCGCGCTGACTGCCACATCCTCCGTGGCGTAACCGCAGCCGTAGGCGTGCGTGACCGCCATCACGTCCGGAAAGACCCGCCCGATGGCTTCCACCACGCCATTAGCGCAGGCCACTGAGGACAGTACCAGGACGTGGTTGCGTGCGCCAAACCGGCCGTCCTGCCGTTTATAACCGTAAAATTCCACTGCTATTCACCTCCACCTGGTATTGATGGCGGTACGCGTTGCATGTCAACCTGTATCCGGCCGTGTATTATGGATGTGCACCCATGCGCCCCGGGCGATAGGTTGAATCGCCATGACGATGACCTCGCCGTAGCGGATTACTTTCCCCTGTGCCGGGATAGCCACCAGTGCCACCTTATGGCCGGCGCGTATGTCTTCCGTAGCGGTGCAAATGGCAGCGCCATCAACAATCACAGTGCTTCCTCGGGCGATTGGCTGTGTCGCCACGGCAACATTGTCTCTGCTATCGATTTTCAGGGCGTTGCTTGTCACGTTCCGTCCTTTCCCTAGCGAAGGGGTGTCAGAATTTACCTTTGAGTTTTTCGTACGTATCAGTCACCGCTTCCGGGATAACGCGCGCACAGCCGATGACAGGCATGAAGTTAGTGTCTCCCTGCCAGCGCGGCACGATGTGAGTGTGGACATGGTCGGCGATTCCCGCGCCGGCTACCTTGCCCATATTCGTCCCGATGTTAAAGCCCATGGGCGTGAACGTCTCTTTCAGTACCTTGATACACACGGTGATAATTTCCCCGTGCTCTTTGAGCTCGGCTTTCGTGAGGTCATCCAAGCCCGCTACATGCCGGTATGGCGCCACCATGAGGTGACCGGGATTGTAAGGGAAGCTGTTCATGATGATGTAGTTCTTCTTGCCGCGGTAGAGGATGTGATTGGCGTCGTCCTTTTTTTCTTTCGGGAAATCGCACAAAATACAGCCTTTTGGCTTTTCCATCTGGATGTAAGCGATGCGCCACGGTGCCCAAATCTGCTCCATGTCCGCCTCCTTATGCGATTGCCGTACCCATTTTAGTCGGCGGATGCCGGCAAGTCAACGATTGTCAAAAGCAGGCTTATCCCGTATAGTAGAATCGTGGCAGAGAAAGAGTCCAGCGCGCCGGTTGATTCCATTACCTTTCTGGGAACGGGCGGAGCGCGGTTCGTGATAATCAGCCAGGTGCTTGCCACGGGCGGCATCTGGTTCAACCTGGCGGGCACCGAATTCCTCGTGGACCCGGGACCCGGCAGTATCGTGCAGGCCACTCAGCGCAAACTGAATCCGGAGCACCTTGAGGGAATTATCGTTTCGCACCGTCATCTTGACCATGCCGCCGATGTCAATATCATGGCGGAGGCAATGACGCGCGGTGGGTTCAAGAAGCACGGCCGCCTGTTCGCCCCGCGTGACGCGCTGGAAACCGAGCCGGTGATACTGGATTACCTGAGAAGGCGGCTGGAAGGCGTTGAGACGCTGGAGGCCGGCGGAAGCTATACCCTGGGTGGTTTCAGCTTTACCACGCCGGTGCGGCACGTTCACGGCGTCGAAAACTACGGGATGGTCTTCCGGACAGGCAAATACACCATCGCCTACATCACGGACACGCGCTATTTTGATGAGCTGGCCCGATATTACCACGGCGACCTCCTGTTGCTGAACGTGGTCTTCCTGGATCCGAAAACGCCCGCCCAGGCGATTGAAAGCAATATGCCCATCGACCACCTTTCCGTGCCGGATGTAGAGCGGCTGGTTACTGACATCAGGCCGAAGGTGGCCATTATGACGCACTTCGGGATGGGCATGTACCGTGCCCATCCGTGGACAATCGCCGAAAAGCTCACGGAGAAAACCGGCATCAGGGTGCTGGCCGCCCGTGACGGCATGACATTTCACCTGTCCGAGCTGGATAAGGCTTAGCCGCCGTTTCTGTTACAATATCCTTGTGACACCTCAAGAGGCTGTCATTCTGAAGTTACGAAGTACCTGAAGAATCCAGTAGTTTTGGGATGAAATATCCTGAAATCTGTCAGAATGACCCTGGCGTTGGGGAGCTAGATTCTTCACTGCGTTCAGAATGACAAAGCGGATATCGTTGGACATTTCAGCATGGAATAATCATTTTGAATATGTTTGACCTCGATAAGATACTCCACAAAGTCCAGAAGCCGGCCCGCTACACTGGCGGCGAATGGAATGCCATTATCAAAGATTGGGAGCGGACGCCCATCCGCGTTGCACTCTCCTACCCGGATGTGTATGAAATCGGCATGTCTAATATGGCGCTGCCCATTCTGTACGAACTTATGAATGCCCAGCCGGATGTGCTGGCGGAGCGTGTCTTCATGCCTTGGGTAGACATGATGGCGGAGATGAAAAGCGCGGAAATTCCTCTCTTCAGCCTGGAATCCAGGCATCCATTGAACGAGTTTGACATCATCGGATTCTCGCTGGGGCATGAATTGACCTTCACCAACGTGCTGGCGATGCTCGACCTGGCGCGCCTGCCCGTGCTCGCCGCGGAACGCAACCAGAGCCATCCGCTCATCATCGCCGGCGGCACCTGCGTGCTAAACCCGGAACCGCTGGTGGATTTCATCGACCTGTTTATTATAGGGGATGGGGAAGAGGCGGTGCCGGAGTTCATCGACCTGTACCGCACCGCGAAAGCCAATGGTTTCACGCGGGAGCAATTACTGCGGCAGGCCGCGACGGTTCCCGGCGTGTATGTGCCGCGCCTGTACCGCCCGGAATATCATACCGATGGCACACTTAAAACCCTGATGCCCACCGTGCCCGAAGCCAGTCCTTCAATCAGGCGGCGAATCGTCACGGAGCTACCGCCGCCTGTTACCCATCCCGTGATGCCGTACATCGAGGTGGTGCACGACCGCTGCGGTATCGAAATCCAGCGCGGCTGCACGCGCGGGTGCCGGTTCTGCCAGGCGGGCATCATCTACCGGCCCGTCCGCCAGCGTTTGCAGAGTGAGATTGAAAAAGCCGTCGAGGATATTGTTGCCAACTGCGGCTATGACGAGGTCTCGTTGGTGTCTCTGAGCAGTGGCGACTACAAAGGCATCGATAAACTTGTTAAAAGCCTCACCGAGCTTTACCCGGATGTGTCGCTGTCTTTACCCAGCCTGCATATCAATAGCTTTTCGCTGGAGCTGGTCGAGGCGTTTGCCGGGCGCAAAAAGATGGGGCTGACCTTTGCCCCGGAAGCCGGCAGTGAGCGACTGCGCCGTGTCATCAACAAGAATCTGACCGAGCGGGAAATCATGGACACGTTTGCGGCCGTTTTCGAGAAGGGTTGGACGAGTCTGAAGCTCTACTTCATGATTGGCCTGCCCACTGAGACCATGGAAGATGTGCACGCGATTGTGACGCTGGTGGATAAGATAAGGGCGCTGGGAAAGCAGGTAGCCGGACGGCCGCCGCAGTTGCGGGTCAACGCCTCCGCCTTTGTGCCCAAGCCTCACACCCCATTCCAATGGGTGGCACAAGATACAGAGGCACAGCTTGCCGCCAAGCATGAGGTACTGGTCAACGGGCTTCAGCGCAAGGGCACGCGGCTGTCATGGCAGGACCCACGGGTAAGCAAGCTGGAGGCGGCAATGTCCCGCGGCGATAGGAGGCTGGGGCAGGTGATTTACAGGGCGTGGCAGAATGGCGCTGTGTTTGACGCCTGGGATGAGCAACTGAAGCACGATGCCTGGCAGAAGGCGTTTGAAGAGAGCGGGCTGGACATCGATTTCTATGCACAGAGAGAGAGCCCGCTGGATGAGTTACTGCCGTGGTCGCACATCGATGTGGGCGTGTCTACTGACTTTCTCAAGGCAGAATATGCGAAGGCGCTAAAAGCAGAAGCCACCCCCAATTGCGCCGATGGTTTGTGTGTGAACTGCGGGCTGGAGGGGTGGGGGGTGGGGTGCCCGCGGTAGGTAGAGGCGGTTTTGTCGCGTCTCCTCGAAATTGTCCGCTTTCTCTTTGTCTTTCCTGCGAACGCAGGAATCCATAATACCCCCAAGCCTTCTGGAATCGGGTCTGTTCGTGCCTATACGGCAGAAAAATGTTGTATACTGGCAGAAGTGAATTACTATTACGTCTACATTCTCGTCAGCAAACCGTACGGCACGCTCTACATCGGGGTGACGAATGACCTTGTCCGACGGGTGTGGGAGCACAAGAATGATTTCGTAGAAGGGTTCACCAAAAAGTATGGTGTCCACCGTCTCGTTTACTATGAGCAGTGCGGAGAAGCCGAGTCCGCCATTACCCGCGAAAAGCAGATGAAAAAGTGGAAACGGCAATGGGAAATAGAGCTGATAATGAAAGATAATCCCGGATGGAAAGACCTGTATCCTGAAGTCGCAAAGGTTTAGCGTGTTGGCATGAACAGACCGGTAGACTATGCAGACGGTTGTGGTGGATTCCCGCTCCCGTATCACAGTACGGGACAAGCTTCGCGGGAACGACAGCGGGGGGAGCGAAGGCTGAATTAACCCTGAATTGCGCCGATGGGGTGCACGTGAATGTGAAGTAAGAGGTTGGTTAGAATTATGGCATGATGGTACAGCATAGTTGAGATTCCTCCCTGTCCCCGCTGATTCTATTTCCGACTGGTTACCCTGAGGGCACCGTTTTCGGCATTGTGTATCTTCGTCTCTCTGAATCCCGCCATTTGGAATGCATCTATCAGATATTTAGCGGATTTTTTATTAAAGTAGTCTAACAAGGACACCCTGCCTGGATATATCAAACGTCTGCCTACCAAAATCAGGATATTCCCATCCTCTTTCAAGACTCGGTGCAACTCGGAGATACCTTTCTTGCGGTCGCGCCATAGATGTAGGCTGAACATACTAACAACTTGGTCAAATGATTCGCTGGCGAATGGCAGTTCTGATACATCCGTACACACGAATGAAGCCCGTTCATAAGCTTTATTTGAAAGCGCATGTTTCCGAGCGTCCCGCAGAACTATTGGCTCAATATCGATGCCAATACACTCAACATTTGGAGCAGACTCTACTAAAAGTACAGGCAGTCTTCCTGGTCCTGTTCCAACGTCGAGCACTCTTCCACGCGCCATCTGTCGGTGCGCAATCAACGCCGTACTTTTATACAATGGCTTGCGAAATAATACGATAAGTGGCCAATCAATCTGCCCAGTATATGCCCGTACATAGCCATTCCACCACGCCCACTTATGTCGAATATGTTCGCGGATTATCCCCAGTTTCTTAGCCATTTTCTATTTCTTTCGCTGTTATAGCCCCTCCCTCCACTCCTTTATCGCCTCATTAACCTCATCCGGTTTTTCGGTGGCGACGCTGTGGGTGGCGCCTTCTATGATGACCAGCTTTGAGCCGGGGATTTTGTTCGCCAGGTACTGCGCATATTTGACCGGCGTCATTTCGTCCTGCGTGCCCACAATCACCAGCGTGGGCACTTTTATCTCCGGCACCCTGTCC
>Ga0315288_10006788_pt1 | contig 14514 bp, 13 predicted proteins | sample YL17G11_20_MG_FD_203454 | JGI IMG/M metagenome (GOLD analysis project Ga0315288, IMG submission 203454) | Sediment microbial communities from Yellowstone Lake, YNP, Wyoming, USA - YL17G11_20 | ecosystem: Environmental > Aquatic > Freshwater > Lake > Sediment | place: USA: Wyoming | collected... | reverse complement strand
TCTTTCTAATTGTTGTTGTTGTTCTCGTTCTTCATTTTTTTTAGTTCTCATCATTGCTCGCACTGTCGCATCCATATCCGCCATTGCAGATTATTATATTTTTTACTTATATTATTACAATATATATGTATATATTATAATAATATAATATTATGCGATGAGCAAAAGGATTTATTTTTATTTAAAAAATTGAAATAATATTTTTTTTAGTGCATGATTTTTACTGTCATATTTATAAATTAATTATTATTATTATTATTATTGATTATCATTATACAACAAATTAATAATAATATAAATATAATATTCTAAAGCCTACTCATATTTTAAAACTTACGACTAAGGTTTTTAGGACATGATTTGCGACATCTTCGACTTTTCCCACTTTTTCCACCACGTTTACATCTTGTAGTATGTTTTTTTTTGTGCATGGTGTGTTTTTTTTTGTGCATGATGCTGTGTTTTCCTTTTGATTTATTGCCACCCACTATACCAAATTCACCATCGATATCGGAGACTCTTTTGGAGATGAAGTCTACGATTTTTTTTACACGTTTCACTCTAAAGAGTGGTAAAGTTTTTGAATATATCTTAATTGATTCTGGATCTATTTTGTCAAATAATTCTCCTTCTATTCCCTCTGCTACCTTTTGTGCATTTTTACCACTAATTGTTATTATATTGCGAGGACGGGCATAATCATGAATCAAATTAAATAAATCTTCGTCCTTTATATCTATTAAGCGTCTCCATTCACTGGATTGTAAGGCTGCAGTTGCTTCGGCGGTTGCCTTTGCTTCGGCGGCAGCCTTTGCTTTGGCGGCAGCCTTTGCTTCGGCGGCAGCCTTTGCTTCGGCGGCAGCCTTTGCTTTGGCGGCAGCCTTTGCTTTGGCGGCAGCCTTTGCTTCGGCGGCAGCCTTTGCTTCGGCGGCTGCTTTTGCTTCGGCGGCTGCTTTTGCTTCGGCGGCTGCTTTTGCTTCGGCGGCTGCTTTTGCTTCGGCGGCTGCCTTTGCTTTGGCGGCTGCTTTTGCTTCGGCGACAGCTTTTGCTTCGGCGGCAGCTTTTGCTTCGGCGGCAGCTTTTGCTTCGGCGGCTGCTTTTGCTTCGGCGGCAGCTTTTGCTTCGGCGGCTGCTTTTGCTTCGGCGGCTGCCTTTGCTTCGGCGGCAGCTTTTGCTTCGGCGGCACTATCGGGCTCGTGTTGTCTCAATTCACCGTATTTTTGATTTGCGAATTGGTCAATTTTGTTATACAGATATTTTAGAACTAATATGTGTAGTAATGCTGCATCTTTTTTTCTAGTTTTTGATGGTATTGGTGGTTGTTTGTCGGCGTTAATCTCTTGCTCTATTGTATCTGCGATAATTTCGGCGTTTTGAAATTTTATAGGTGTATCTTTTCCGTGCATTCGGTCATAGTCATCAAATAAATTTTCTACTTTCTGTGCGACTGTTGTTTGTTCATTTACAGTTATTTTTTGTACACGAGTGGCGAAATATCTTTCAACTAAATCATATGTTGTAGAGTCGTTATAATTTAATATCTGTTTCAATTCTTCTTCTTTTGCACTTCTTTCACTTTCAGTTCTTGCATCACTTGTGTCGCGCTTATATCTATTGAATAAATCTGAAATCACTCCGATAATTTCTTTGGACGAAACTCTGATTAGTTCTTCTTCTTTTTGTGGGAGGGGGGTTTCAGGATCGTCAATAGGCATACCATGTATGTTAAAGCCATCCATCATACCAGTGCCTTCCATAGATTGATAATATCCATCTTTGTCGTTTCTCAGATAAATTATTCGATTAGTTCTTTCTTCTAATGTTGATTCCTCATAATAAGGTGGAAAATAACAATAAAATACTTTTGAAGAATCATTATAAACAATTATTGTGACATTTAATATTGCAGCGGTGACCATCAATTCAGTTTCTGTACCACACACTCCAGATAAACCCATTACATCTATATAACCCAATATATTATCAAACGTAACAGTCGCATACGTTTGATCAGGATTGATAATTCGAATTCCATTTCTTTTTAACAGCGGTTGAAGTTTACGTAAATCTCCTTTAATTTTTAGTATATTATTCATTTTTTGACTTGTAAAAAGGTTATTTAAAGAGACAGCATCATTACTACTACTAAAAACAAGCGTATCAAACTCAGGTTCTCTAAATTTTTCTTCATCATAGTACTTTCTTTCAGCATCTACTATTTCTTTACGTATTTCGCTAGGAGACATAAACGGTGACATGTCCTTTTCTAATTCGTAAAGTGAAGTAGAAAGAGAATTAAAAAGGGAGTCACATTCCACAAGATCCATACTTGGTATTATTTTTTTTTCGAGAAGTTTATCTTTAAAAGCACGATATGGGTCTACCGCATGAGAAGGAGAAGTAGAAAAAGATTTTTTAGATGATGATGATAGAGACGCCATCGAATATTATTATAATATAATATTATTGTATTATATATAGTATGTATATATATAATAATCTTCGATGATGAGCAAGAGGGTTTATTTTGATTTCAAAATTTGAAATGCACGATTTTTGAATGTTTTTTTTATTTTTGCAATAATTAGTGCTGGGTTTTCTGAATATTGTTCTAAATCGATAAGACGGTCAATTTCTATTTTCAAAATGCAAACACATCTTTTGCAAAATTCGCTGAACAAGTCTGCGGGAGAAGAAGGAGTTTGACCATCATTGTTACCATTGTTACCATTGTTACCATTGTTACCATTGTTACCATTGTTATTGATTCCCCTCATGATGTGTTCATCCATTGCACAAATAAGTTCTTTTGAAACTGAAATGTATTTCCCTCTCGGTTTTGGATGCACCTTGACAAACGACTTGTTGCGAAAATAGTACCGACCGCTTTTAAATATCTTGTTCTCAATAGACTCTGCAGACCCTCTGTAGTCCAGATTTTGTAATCTCTCTATTTCATCGGCCAGCATTTTTGAAATGTGCGGGGCATTTTTCCACTCGTTCCACGCATCAGCGTAAGCGTGACGGTCATCAAATTGATGCATTTTTGAAAAGTCTAAAAGTGCATCAACCATTTCATCACTCAAATTAAATCTGAAAATCGGTGTCTGTTTCTTTTCTTTTGAAGCTTCCGCCGTATTTTCATCTGGTGTATTGTTGTCGACACACATACCTGTGCTGTTATCTTCGTTCACTACTTGCTGCTGCATGATGACACTGTTTTTACTGTTTACTGATCACGATTTAGCATTTGTAAAAAACTTTTCAATTTTTTACAAATGAATAGAACAAATAATATAAAATAAATATATAAATATATACAAACACATTAGTTTATAAAATCCGCAAATCCGCACTACGAACCTTTGTACCAAGCAACCTGTCACATAGTATCCATCATGTCAAAATCAAAGACAAATTTCAATACATTTTTGAAAGAATGTGAAGAATATGAATCCATTGGAACAAATGGAAATGGAAATCACCGTGAGCGCCATCATCATCATCAGCATACTACCAGTACTACCAATAATGGAAATGGAAGTAACATATTTTTAAACTCGAATTCAAATTCAAATTCAAACAATTCAAATGCAGCTGTTATTATTGATTCTTCAAAATTGGTTTTAAACGATGACAACTTTCCTTCCTTGTCTACTGCATCTTCTGCATCTTCTGCGTCTTCTGCGTCTTCTTCAAAATCCAAACCAGAAATTCAAAATAACAAAATTAATTTTAAAAATGCACTGTCTTCTTCATCCTCTCTATTATTGCAGCAGCAGCACCAGCAACAGCAGCAGCAGCAAAAGCGACTGGCTGCGATTGCCGCGAGTAACGTGTCACGCGCGCTTGTTGTTAAAAAAGAAAGCGAATATATTGCAAACAAAATTATTTCATCAAAAAAATTTGCTGTTTCAAATAAAAAAGGTAAATCCAACGATGACGATGACGACAATTATGATGATGACAATGATGATGATGTAGAAAATGATGAAAATGATTTTGATGAATGAATAACGCAGAAATGGAATGCAGCATTTCTTCTTTTTTATTTGATTTAATTATTTTTATTATTTTTTATTTTAATTAAATTTCATGGTGGTGCATATTTTTAAAAATTGATTTTTGAAATGATATAAACAAATGATGATACATACAGTTATACAACTCATCGCATTCATTTCAATGGTCACCAACGCTAAAAACGCTAACGCTAAATCGGCTTTCTCTGAATATAATAAGAACATCTATAATAAGAACAACATCCGCGAATACAACATTGTTCATGGCGAGAGCATTCAAGTTGGGAAACACTGTTATTTGGTGTGCATTCCCGACTTGCCGACCGTTGTAACAAAAATGGAAGTCGCAAGAGCTGTTGAACGTCGAATTCTATATTCATCTACGGGTGAAATTCAATATGTGAAGAATGTTGTGTTTATTCAAGGTTTTGACGAAGAGTCAAAAAATGCTATTGAAAACTCGTGTTACAATATTGCAATTGTCAATGTTGAGATGACCCCCAACGAGCACGGGGTTTATACTGATTATGAGAATGATTTTTATGAGAGCGTTTGTCGGGGAGACATTGTTATCGGAGAATGGAGCAATGCATTTCTCATGGCGAATCCAAACTACTATTTCAAGTCGGTAGAAGCAGCAGCAGCAGCACAAGCAGCACAAACAGAAGCCGCATTTCAAACAGACGCCGCGTTTCAACAATGGAAGCATGGTGTAGACATTGCAAATTACAAGCGCAGGGTTGACGAAGGCGAAACGGAAATTCTTGAATTGCAGAACACTGTAAACGAGCTGCTGGAGAGTTTGCGATTTTTGTCAAGAAAAAGGTCAAGTGAGGGGCTGGTCGGGCTGAAGGATGCGAGCAAAAGCTTGTCGTCCTTTCTATCGACGCTCAACAACAAATATGCAAGAATTTGTGTTTCTGATGTTGAATTTTTGGAAATCAACAAGAATATGAAGTTGAAAAAGATGCTTGAACTGGTTGTGAATCTTTGTGATGACTGCGATGCTTGTCAAGAGCTTATCCACTCGCTCGATTACATTGGTCATGAGGAGCGCAGACGAGACTTGTTTGTTCAGATTGACAAATTGATTTGCAGAATCAATCATTCGGTTCGAAAGTTTCAACTTCTGCACTTGTATGCAGAAAGGTGCATTTTCGGTTTGAAAAATCGTGCCGTGTTTACAGAGTTTGCGTCATTTTTGAATACTGCGGTTGAAATCGTTGAAGAAGTCACGTCGCGCAACTGCACGCACACTCAAGATGTTGAATATGTCAAATATTACGGCATTCGTGCGACGAGCAAGCAGGAGCAGGAGAAGCAGGAAGCAGCAGCAGCAGCAGCAGCAGCTAATGACGGCAGCTGTGTGGGAGATTATTATAGTGGCGGTTGTGGCGGTTGTTGGGACGGTAGCGCGTGCGCGTCGTGGGACGGTAGCAATGGCTATGATGGCGTTACCGTGAACAACAACCATTATGACTATTATGAAAATGCGGACAATGTTGAAGGGGATGATGCGGGCGCGGATGAAGAGATGACATCTGTGAGTCAAATGCTGGCAGAATTTGATGCCATGCGCGCATTGACTGCAACTTCCGTTGTAGTAGAAGACACTGTCAAAGTCGAAGTCGAAGTCGAACAACAACAACAACAATCTGAAGAAGTTGAACTGGTGATGACGTCGACTGCGGTAAAAGAGGAACAGAAACAACAGGAAGAAGAGAAAGAGACAAAGAAAGAGACAAAGGGCAAGTGGTTCTCGTGGTTTTAAGAGTTGTTAATCCTGACAACTTGGACAATTTGATTTAGAAATATTGTAGTATAAAAAACATCTTATAACAATTTATATTTATATTTTTTTTCACATATAAATATAAACCAACGAGTAAAAAAATGAACCTGCCATCATGGTATAAAGCGTATTGCACTCCTGCAAAAATTTATTTTACGATTGCCGTAATTGTTTCCATCATTCAGTTGTTTTCTATTCCCATTTTTATGGTGCTTGTTAATTTCCTCTTTGCAATTATTTGGACGTGCATTTTAGGATGGTTGTGTAAAAAGGGATTCAGCTCTGTTTCTTGGTTCCTTGTTCTGTTTCCTTATGTTGTCATGCTGATGCAGTCGCTCGGACTCAGCTTATTTGGCGGTTTCAAGTTAAATTATGATGCAAATAGATAATAAACATGAAAATAAATTAAAATAAAAACAAATTGATTTTTTTTATCATCATAGACTTTAAACATTTTCCAATACTTTTCCAATACGTTTTTCAATGAAAAAAATATAAATTGAAAAACTTATTTCTTATCTTACATTTGTCAGTGCTCCAGACTTACAAGACTACCAACTACATTTCCTCGACCAAGTACAATCAATCACAACAATAATAATAATGAGCGGCAGATACAACAACGGCAATAATAATGGCAACGATGATGGCAAGAAGTTTTGCGCCGTTTGCAGTTCTGCAGGACGCCCTGATTACAACACGCATTTCGTGCGTGCCGACAAATTTGACCGCAACAGCGCAATCACCTGTCCTTACTTGCTTTCCATTCAATGTCGCATTTGCGGCGGAAATGGTCACACTGCAAGTTACTGCAAGTTCCAGTCCCAGTCGCAGCAGCAGTCGCGACCCCAGCGTTTGCCCCCCATTTCACAACACCAACAACAACACCGTGCACCCCCCCGAATTGTCTTTGAAACATCCAATCTCCACAAAATAGACAAAAAAGAATTCGAAAGAGCATTTCCTCCTCTTGTTGATGATGGCAGCAGCAGCAGCAGCAGCAGACGTCGTGTGACTTTGCCTCCTCTATCCCTTTCATATGTTTCGAAAGTTCGCAACGACGAACCTCTTCTGAGACGTGGACCACCAGAGGCAGCACAGGCGTCACCCGTTCATTCACCCGCACCTAAAAGAAAACGAAGCAACAATCCATTTGCCGCTTTGGAATCATCTTCTGATTCTGATTACTACTCGCCTGTGGCGGCTGCGGCGGCATCTCCTCCCGAGTCTTCACCTGAAGGTGTTGGTCGTTGCCGTCAAAAGTCTGGTGCATCATGGGCATCTTCACAACCCGTTGCACCTCGTCTTGCACCTCGTCTTGCACCTGTTGCTGCACCTCTTGCACCTCTTGCACCGCTCTTCAAGTCAACTGCAAAACCTAACTGGGGAGACACCGACTCTGAAGACGATGAAGAGTTCTTGAAGGGTTTTTGAAAGATTGGCCCTCTCGAGTAAAATAATTGATTTGCTACCGAGTGCAAATCAATTGAAACTAAAGAAAAAGAAAAAGAAAAAGAAAAAGAAAAAAGAAAAAGAAAAAAGAAAAAGAAAAAGAAAAAGAAAAAAGAAAAAATGTTTTTTTTATAAGACAATCAACATAACTTTTTGCATGATTTTATTTTGTACTGTAGAATGCATGATACTGGTTTAACTATTAATAAATTATATAAATTTCCGTCATAATAAATTAAACGCAATAAATTAATAACTGCTTTTGTTGGATTTTCAGAGGCAAGTGTGAGTGAAAATCGTTCGGAAAAAGATTGAAATACTTGCCGAACGTAGTCATCAAAAATAACAAATATTTGTTCTTGAAATTCATGAACTGAAGGAAAGTAATGATAGAGCGCATACTTCACAGGAGTTGCCAATGAATACACATATATTTCATCCGATGTTGCGGAAGCCACATCGAAATTATGTTTCTGCATTGATTGCACAAACGCATATGCCATTATTGCATAGGTTGACAAAGCAATGCTGCTAATTAATATATTACACGGGCTGTCGAATTTGCCAACAGCTGTGTGCATTAACCATGTTGCATATTTTTTAAATGGAAAATAAAAAACGCCACCAAATTGAATCGGTGATGGCGACAATCGTGATGGCGACAGAGAACTTGTTTTGTATGAATTTGCTTTTTCAAACATGGCTATATATGCATCCACGACATCGTCAATATTGTCATGCCATTTATGAATGTCTGAGATGTACGTAAATATAAAATGAAGGGATGTTATCAACATGTCATCTGTTTTCGGTGTTTTTCTGGTTGTTTTCCTTATTTCTGTACTTGGCGTTCTTGTTTTAGGCGGCGTCCTTCTTGTTTTGGAGGGTGTTCTCGGTGTTCTCGGTGTTCTCGGTGTTCTCGGTGTTCCGCCGCCGAGATGACGATTTTTTACATTATATCGTCGTCGTCTAACCGACATTTTTTTAATTTTAATTTTCATTTTAATCGTTTAGTATGATTTATTTTACTATTTTAACAATATATATACAACAATACAAAAAAATATAAGAAAGAATAATTATGACAACGCAGCTAAAAGAGGTAAAGAAAACGACATTTTTGACTAATAATAATAATAATAATATCATTCCACCGATTGTTCATTTGATTTGGCATGGTATTGACGCACCAAGCCCGGCCGACCATACGAATAAAAAATATAGTCAAGGATTCGCCAGCATATTGAAAAACTCAAACTGTGAAGTAAAAGTATGGTCAAAATCAGATTGTGAAAATTTAATTTTAGAATACCCTCAATTTGAGGGAATTTATAACAAGTCTACAAATATTATGAAATTTGATATTATTCGCTACTTGATTATTTATCATTCAGGCGGAACGTACCTCGATGCTGATGTAATACTTAGAAAATCGCTTGAAAAAATAACCGCAAATGAATGTTTCTTTATTGAAAAAATAATAACGAATGTTGCAAACCACGAATCTCGCTATGAACCCATTCGAAAAGGAATTCCTGAACACTCTGTCCGAATTGCAAACTATGCATTTTCATCCAAGCCCAAAAACCCGATTTTTATGGAAATATTAACGGAGATTAGACGACGCATGCACATTCAATCCGTTCCTAAAAATGATTACGATGTCATCTTCTTAACAGGTCCGGATGTGGTCAGCACAGTTCTGTACAGACTTGCTGCCGTTTCCAAAATAAAAATAAATGTAATTCCAGAGAAAATATCAAAATCCATTTTTGATCATGGTTCTGCTGGAGAATGGCGGGTGAAAAATTGAAATCGTTTCAAAATGATTTCAAAATCATTTATTTCATTTTACGATACTTTTATATTTTTTACGCCTCATTTTACACTGTAAAAAATATAAATTGAAAACTTATGATCTTACTTTACAATCATCAGTTCCACCACCAAGAAACACACACGCATCAATAATGACTCCCGTTACCAGACAACCCGCTTCCATCCACGTTGCCAGCCACACGAGTCGCTACGACTACTTGAACGCGGCAAAGAAGAACCTCACGACAACTGAGCAGCAGCAGCAGAAGCAGGAGCAGGACTACGACAAGGAATGCTTTGAAGAGCACGGCGATGCTTGCATTTCCACCAGAAGAACAACCCGAAACTCAAAAGTGAAGCAGCAGCAGCCTACTGCTCCTCCTTCCAAAAAAACCGTCGCATTCGCACAACCAGCGCCAGCGCAACAACAGCAGCACGAAGAACAGCCCACAGGCAAAAGGGTTTCAAAGAGGCAAGCGGCAAAGTACGACGCGCACAACGAAGCGGTCGAAGCGGCAAACATCCTCGCATCGCTTGCTGCTGCTGCTGCTGCCGCCGCCGGACCAAAGGAGCGCACGCCTCCTTACTGGACGCGTCAGCATGAGAAGGCAAAGTCGAGCGCTCGTCTCCAAAAGGCAATGTCGTCTGTTCTTCAATGCGACTGAAAAGGTCTTGGGGTTATATCAGTTTCCCCGACCGAAATAATCATAAAAAAGAAATAAAAAAAGGAAAACAAAACAAAATAAAAAATAATAAAAGAAAAAACAAAATATTTTTTTTGTTAGTACTTTCATTTAAACACACCTAAATAATTGAATACGAATAATATAGTCAAATCAATTAGAAAAATAAATAAAAATTTTACAGAGTTTCTTTTGTAGAAATGATACATTTTATGCGAAGGTTCAAGTTCATTCCATTTTTTCTCTGCCTCTAAAAGTAACTCATAAATTAAAAATCCTGATACAAAAATAAGAGCAGTTCTAAATGCTTCTAAAAAAATACGCGCATATTTATTATCTTGTTTCATAGATTATATATATATATATAATATATATATACATATATACATACTTTTACTTGCACACGTTTTTTTATTGCTATTTCATTTTTTGATTATGGTAATGTATTCCATCGTTGGCGCGCCATTTTATGACGAACGAAACCAATGTTATAAAAAAATTATTCGTATTAATAAAATGCCAACTGGAAATTTAACCCAGATTGTCAAACGCATTCGTTCCCCTCGATTGTCGCACTTTGACACCTATGATGGTTATGGTTCTGGCGATTGTTGTGGTTCTGGTTCTGGTAATACGCCTTGCATTTTTGCAATATTTCATCCGAATCATAAAAATAAACTTTTAACGATTGATGAACTTCCTGACCTCATGACATTCTTAGTCGATAACGGATACACAATTGACACGTCCATCACTAAGATGCTTATGAAATCCAACGTGAAACCGTCCAACGATTTGATATGTTATGTGAGTTATCCTTGATTCCTAGACGCTTTTAGACGCTTTTAGAGCTGTCTCTGATTCTGAAAAAACGCTTCAAATCACAGAAACTGAATTTAAAGTTGAACTCAAATAAATCTTCTAATAAATCAATTTTTGGTTTCGTTTTATTTTTTACTTTTTTTGAAAGTGACACACACGACAACACAATGTTTCGATTTGTGTGTGGATATTTATTAATATCATACCGATCCTTTGTGCAATCAATTATTGTTTTTATAATGTCATCCGTCATATTGTTTTGAAAGAGGTAGTCAAAACATTCTTTCGCGCCGTATTCATTGTTGATATAGGCTAAACATTTCACAAGTTCTATTACAAGCGCTTTTCTCTCCGTATCTTTTATGTCTAAATATTCAACATGCTCCATTGCACACACGAATGCAGATACCATGTTGCACGGCATTATCGGAAACAGCTTTTTTTTGTCCATGTCGTCTCTTACTTTGAAAAATAATTCTTCTCCTTTTTGTTCTTCTTCTTCTTCTTGCTGTTTTGATTTTGCTTTTTCTTCTTCTTGTTCTTCTGCTTCTTGTTCTTCTGCTTCTTGTTCTTCTGCTTCTTGTTCTTCTGCTTCTTGTTCTTCTGCTTCTTGTTCTTCTTGTTCTTCTTGTACTTCTTGTACTTTTTCTTCTTGTGGTTGATTTGTTTCTCGAATTGATATGACTATCATATCATCATCCGAATCGTGTATTTCTTCATTCGTTACTTTTTCATTATTTTCATTATTTTTTATTTCATTATTTTTTATTTCTTCATTTTCTATTTTTTTAAACATTGTATTCTCTGCACTTGCTGCCATTGACATTTATTTGACGATGAGTATTTATTCTTATAGATATAGATGGATAAAAAATAAATTCTATATTGGTTTCATTTATATTTTGGACTTGACTCATGTACGCGCGATATTTCAACTACTATATAAAATGAATAAAAAAACATTTTTGTATTTATTTTTGTATTTGTGCACGTTTTTCGCGTGCTTTTTATTTCTTTTTATTTATTTTTTCTGTTTTGTTTTTGTATTTATTTTTTCTGTTTTGTTTTTCTTCTGTGTCTGTGTGGTGCTGTGTGTGTGTGTTTTAGCAGCGGCTAGGCACGTCGTCAGAGCAAGGTTCCGCGTCGTAGTTGTCATTGGTGATTACAACATGGCTCGAATTGGAAAATGAGTCATCATCGTCACTGCGGTGGTGGTGGTGGTTGTCATTGACATCATCGCTCAAGAACGGCGGCTGTTGCTGTTGTTGCCGGTAAGAAGAATTGCGGCGTTGAATTGGTGGTTCTTGGGACAGTGGTTGTGACGGTTGCGACGGTTGCGACATGACTCGAGCCATGTTGTCGTATGCCGCATTCACCGCGCCAGATGACCTTCGTCGGTAGAGCGCGTCATCATTGTCTCCGCCGCATGAGTACAGCTGGTCGTCGCCACAGTTGTAACCGGACGAATGCAGAAAATCTTGAACGTGGTCGTCAAGGGGCGTCAAATCGCTCACAGCCGTTGGCGTCTCATCCGTGCACGACCTGAATCGCGAGTTGATGTACATCAGCCCGTGCTCGTGGCTCGGAATTGCACAAATGCAGATGACAAGGTCGGTGGTCAAATCCTTCAGCATCTCGTCATCCGCAATTCCATTCTGCTCCGCGAATTCCTTGATTTCATCCTTGAGTTCGGTCGCGCGATGAATGAGTGCATCCTTTTCTTCTTTGAAGCCATTTTGTTTTTGGTCCCGCTCACTCCAATGGCTCGTTGCCATCATCTGATGAAACGCCTGCTCACTCTTCTTCAACTCCTTTGCATCCTTCATCAGCACCAAAACTGCCCAGCGCTTGCGCTCCTTTTGCACATCGAGCGAGTGTGTCGTCGCCGATATAACAGAGTATGGTTTGCAAAAGGGGAAATTGGGCGGCTCGTCAAGGTCTGCGTTGTCGAATGAGCGGAACTGCATTCGCACGTAGATTTCTTTGACTCGGTGTCTGTCCTCATCACCATCAGCGTAGTGCACGGCATCGACTCTTGGATCGGTCATCAGGTGGAAAGTTTTGGTCGTGTCGGCCGCAATGCGCTTGACAAACAGGGTTTCGACTTCGTTGCCGGATTCAATGTCGAGGAACTTCGCTCCCGTCAATTCAATCTCGACATCGGAAATCGACGTGAACAGGTGCGGGCAGAAGATTTGTGCAAACATTGCGCCCATTTTTGTCGGATGGTCCAGAAACAAGTAGCTGCTCTTCTCGTTCACACTCGCCAAATTCATCAAACATGCCGCCTTGTGCCCTGCACCGTAGCCAATGAACACATGTTCGACGTTGTTGCAAAGCATGCCCTTCAACTCGTCTTCATTGTTGTTGCCAGCGGTCACTTCGCCGTCTGTCATCACGATGTGCAAAGTGGTCACGGTGTTGCCGGCTTCCTGGTCAGCTGCAGCTTGCTGTTCCATGATTTTGCGGTCAAGATTGAATGATGCTTCAAAGTTTGTTGAATTTTCGGGACGAATCATTTGTACTGCAGAAGTTATTAGACGCACTGTGTCTTCACTTACCTTTGAATTGTTGATGACAACTCTCGCGTCGGTGCTGAATGTGGTGAGCGTGAACCAAAAGTTCAATTCTGGATTTTCTTTTGAGGCGGATGCGAGAAACTCAACCATCTTTGCTGTCGTATCTTTTGCCAACCCAAGACGATTCTCTTCACGCATTGAAGTCGAAACATCCAGCGCAATGTGGACTCGGTAGTTGCCTTTTTTTTCATGCCCTTCAGGAAAGGGGCTCGTTGTCAATTTGAAAAACCCGAAATGCCTTCCACTTCCGTCGGTCTCTTTATTCATCAGCTCGATTTTCACTTCAAACGGGGTGGTTTGAGTGGGGTTATATTTGTCATTGGTATTGGCGGGGACGGCGGCGGACATTGTTCTTGTTGCTTGCTTCTTGTCGGAACACTGCACATTATGATTATAGATTTTAAGTTTTCAATTTATATTTTTTGACGATTTAAATAAAAAATATAAAAAAAGTAATCAAAAAAAAATAATAATAAAAAAAGTAATCAAAAAAAAATAAAAGATTTACAAATCCTCTACATTTATTTTATTTAGCAATATATATAGTTATGTCGATAAACAGTGTATACAAGACGGTTGTGTCTTTAAATACTCCCGCAATTATTTATTTAGTAATCACAACGATTGTGTTTTTAGCACTTGCTATTGCTGCGGCAATGTGTTTGAAAAATAAAGAACATTGTGATGAAACTTCAACAATGCTGATTGAATCGCCTATGCTACTTTTTTTTGTTATTACGGCACTTGCTCTTACATGGCTCCTTAATTTGATATATTCACGCGGATACCATATAACTGCCTGGCTATTATTAATTTTTGTTTTTCCTATGGGATTTGGACTTTTTATGGAACGCCCCAATATCAATATTTCTGTAGGACCAGTGGAGACCAGTGAAGAATAATGGTGTAAGCGAAGCATCTAGAAAAACGTCTGTTCCAAAATCATCATCATTGTGTCAGATAATTAATAATAACCCGAAAGTTATTATTAATATAAAGATTTTGCACGAAGCAGGATTCGAACCTGCGAACCCGAAGGACGTCGGCTTAAGCGACGCGGCATTGACCACTAACCGATTCGCGCTCACGCAACACTTTATAAACATTTTTTTTAGCTGCATAAAATCGAACCATATTCTTCAGAAAAACAACAAAAAGTTACATTTACATCATGTTGCATTTACTCATTCTAAAAATAGTAAAAATAAGCGAATGAGTTGTATGCAAAAAAAAATGCTGAGCGTGATGCCTGTTGGTCTTAGTCACCTCATATATGTAGATGTATTTTTTTTGTTTTTTGTTTTCTGATTTTTTTTATTTTTTGTTTTTTTTTATTTTTTTATTTT
>Ga0315288_10006786_pt1 | contig 14519 bp, 16 predicted proteins | sample YL17G11_20_MG_FD_203454 | JGI IMG/M metagenome (GOLD analysis project Ga0315288, IMG submission 203454) | Sediment microbial communities from Yellowstone Lake, YNP, Wyoming, USA - YL17G11_20 | ecosystem: Environmental > Aquatic > Freshwater > Lake > Sediment | place: USA: Wyoming | collected... | reverse complement strand
GCTCCATGTGCCTGTTTTATCATTGAGATTAAGACTGACCTTAGCAGGCTCACGGCGCAAACCCACAACGTTAGCCGTTCATTGCAGGCAAGGGAAAGATGAAATGAGGTAGAAAGACATGTTAATAAAAAGACTGAAATGGTGTTCATTAGGAATAGCGGGAATATTTCTTCTATTTATCGTGCCACCGGCACTGGCAGAAGAGTGGAGTCAACGTTATATCGAAAGTCTTCCAGATTCTGCTTTTGCTTCTATTGAAATTACAAAAGAAGGGAAAAAGATTAGACATCTTCCACATCATAATTATGTTGGGGAAGTTGATATTTTTCATGTGAAGAGCGCTTTGGGCAGAATTTATCAGGTAAAATGGATAGACCCTGCAAACTTCACCAAAACCAAAGTCCATTTGGAGCAACACTATCTGGATTACAAGCAGAAACGGGCTAAAGCTTTTGGACTAAAAAGTACCGTTAACATCAACAAGGCATCGGCTAAGGAATTAATGCAACTCCCTCACATTGGAGAAAAACGAGCACAGAATATAATTGAGTATCGAAAAACGCATGGGGGTTTCAAAAGTGCAGGAGAGTTGAGACGTGTTCCTGGTATTGGGCCTAAGATATTTAAAGATATCGAGTACCTTGTTACTGTGGAATAGAGCTTAGGGAAAAGAAATGGGAGGTTCTATTAAGGAATGCCTGCAACGGGCGCCTAACATGGTGCAACAGACTTACATCAAAACCCATCGGGCTTCTTTTGCACCAAGAACGTTGTGTGCAATACTTTGGGCAAAACTAAGAGCAAAGACATTTGGGGGCGATTGAAAGAGCAAATCGAAAGGCGACAAAGTGAAGCAATTAATAGAGCAAATAGCAGCGGAATATTATTTGAAATCCCATGACTTTAATGGAATTCAAATTTGGAATCTGTTAAGCACAATCGGGAAAGAATGGGCTGAGGTTAAACAAGCAATTTCTGATCTTATACGAAGCGGATCAATTCGTATCATTGATGAGAAAACGGACATCAACCCAAATATAATAAGGACAGGATTTGAGCCGCTTGAGTCACAATTGGAGAAGGCTACTGCAAACGAACCTGGCTATATGTGCTTGTACCCCACGAAATCAATACTTGAAAAAATAGTTAATCCTAGTGACTATAAAACGGAACCATATAAACTGCGCCTCGCTTTAGGAGAGCCTCAACTTTCTTACGTATCGTTTGACTTATCGGTTTTAGAGTTTTATAGGAATGATCCAAGATACCGATATGAAAATGATGATATACAAGGCCTTATTTACTATAATGAGGAGCAAATGCCAGAAAGTGATAAAGCATTTCTCGAAACATATGGATTCGCATATGATGAGGAGCTAAACAGGGCTGTCGCTGTTTTCCTGAGATATCTTGCCGATTTAACACCTGAACATCAGCAAATCTGGAAAGTAAAAGAATTACCTGACAATTTCAAACTGCATCCAGATTATTATCGGAATGCAATTATCGGGGATTGGGGAGAGCGCGTACCCATCTGCCAAGCCCTAATGAAAGAGCTCTTCATCATCAATCGAATGTCCGAAGCAATGGGACGACCACCTCTCTTTAGAAATGATTATGGAGAATATGGCGAAGATAGACCGAAGAGATTTCATTTTCTTATTAGACCAACATTAGAGGAGTTTAACAGCTTTGTACTGCTTTTTGATAAAATGCTATCCGACAATATAAATAATGACTTTTTCATGAATGAGATAAGTTATGAGAATGAACAAGAAAGAGAAGATGGTAAGATCATTGTTTCGCAAAAAGGAACCCTTCAACTCCTAGACGAATGGATACATAAATTCTTTAAAACAGCAGACTGGTCAGTATGGGATGAAGCAATCGCATCCTTAAAAAAAGTTCGGAGATTGAGGCAAGAGCCTGCCCACGCAATCAAGGAAGACATATTCGACCAAAAGTATTTCAAAGACCAGCGAGAGCTGATTCTGAATGCCTATAATGGCATCCGAACGATTAGGTTAATTTTTGCTAATCATCCAAAAGTAAAGAAAGCCAGCATAGATATTCCTGATTGGTTACAAGAGCGCAAGATATGGCACATTTAGAAAAGTAAAGCGCTCCCAAAAAAGAGTTTTACCCAAGGTACAACACACAAAGTTGAGATATCCGAAATACTTCGTAAGAGAGGATATTAGGGACGGTTCTATTTAATTATAATTGCCTGAATGGGTAGAGATAGATAGGGTTAAACCTACAAAATACATTTTGCGAAAAGGTGAAAAAACGCCTGCAACGTTAGATAACAGCGGCAGCAAAAATGGAAAAACTCTCAAATCCCGATTCTTATCAGGACTTCATTTCCGTCGCAAACGTTAGGCGAAATTGGGCCACTGAAAGGGATGTGTTGTCATCTATGGCAACTTAAATAGTGAAAAAATGATAAAATAATTTAAGGACGAAGGAGGTGTAATAAATGGAAACGTTAAAGCAAGAGGCAATCAGAGTAATTTCGAAATTGCCCGATACAGCAAATATTGACGATATTATGTACGAGCTCTATGTGATTGATAAAGTCAAAAAGGGCAGGGAAGCAGCAGAACGTGGTGAAATACTTTCTATAGAAGACCTAAAAAGAGAAATGCAAACTTGGTAGAGTGGACTGATCCAGCAAAACAAGACTTAAAATCAATTCATGACTATATTGCGAGAGATTCCAAATTCTACGCAAAAAAGGTATCATTTGAAATCGTTGAGAAATCCGAAAAGTTAAATATCTTTCCTGAGAGCGGTACAAATGGAATACTCTCAGATCCCGAAGTTTCGGTACTTCTCAAGCATTCGAATCGTTACAGTAACACCAGATTATCCCTGTGTATTACCTCATCAGAATACTTGTACCCGAGAATCTTTTCGATCACAGAACTCTTTTTACCCTTAATCTTTTCAATCTCTGAAAATGAATAGTTAGTCATACCTTTTGCAATACGGTTCCGTTTCGAGTCAAGACAGTAGACTGCATCGCCAATACCAAAATCACCTTCAACAGAGGTGATACCTGAAGGGAGAAGGCTTTTGCCGCCATGGATGAGAGCTTTTACTGCTCCGTCATCAACGACAATGCTTCCCTTAGCCCGACTGCTGTATGCAATCCATCCCTTTTTGAGAGACAGTTTTTCTTCTTTTGGTTTAAATAAAGTACCACTGTGTTTTCCTTTCATAAGTGAGCACAGAATACCATCCTTTCTCCCGGTGACGATATGGACTGTAATACCATGGTTCACTGCTTTCTTTGCAGCAAGGAGTTTTGAATACATACCACCTGTCCCCACAATGCTTCCTGCACCTTTAGCCCTTGCCTCAAGCTCAGGTGTTATCTCTTCAACATATTCAATAAGCTTTGTATCTGAAGAATATTTTGGATCCTCAGTATAGAGCCCCTCAACATCCGAAAGTATTATGAGCCTTTCTGCCTCAATAATACTTGCAACGAGAGAGGCAAGGTGGTCGTTGTCACCAAATTTAATCTCATCTGTTGCAACGGTATCGTTCTCATTAACAATAGGAATAACACCATAGGAAAGAAGTGTCGTGAGGGTATTTTTAGAGTTTATATACCTCATCCTGTCAGAGAAGTCATCTCTTGTGAGAAGCACCTGTGCAACCTTTCTATCAAATTCACTGAAACTCTTTTCATACGCCCACATGAGACTTGATTGTCCGATTGCTGCTGATGCTTGTTTCAGCTTTACATCTTTCGGTTTCTCCTTAAGACCGAGCTTCTTCATACCTGCTGCAATAGCGCCTGAGGAAACGACAACTACCTCAAATCCGAGTTTTGTGAGTCCAGCGATATCCTTGGCGATTGAATGAATGCGTCTGGTATCGAGGCTTTCTCTGGCATTAGTGAGTATGTTACTTCCTATCTTTACTACAAGTCTTTTCATTCTACTCCACCCGTTCCTTGCTCTTTTTTTCCACTTTGAGTGCAAGATAAGGAACCAGTTTTTTCACCCCTTGTCCTGTAAGTGCTGATATTGTAAAGAAATCAATGCTATTAATTTTACAGTATTGTTCAAGGCTGTCAAGTCTCTTTTTGTCAGCAACATCTATCTTTGTTGCAGCAACAATCTGGTATTTCTCAAGGAGTGCAGAGCTGTATAATCTAAGTTCTCTGTTTATCTTCTCATAGTTTTCTACAGGGTCCCCCTCGGCCATGTATGAGACATCAATTAAATGCACGAGCACTGATGTACGTTCAACATGCCTGAGAAACTGGTAGCCAAGTCCTACGCCTTTATGGGCTCCCTCAATTAACCCCGGTATATCAGCAACAACAAAGCTTTTGAAATTACTGAGCTTTACCACTCCCAGGGTAGGAACAAGCGTCGTAAAAGGATAGTCAGCTATCTTTGGCTTGGCAGAAGTAATAACTGATATAAGTGTTGATTTTCCTGCATTCGGAAGTCCGATTAATCCGACATCGGCAAGGAGTTTTAATTCGAGTACTAACCATCTCTCCTCACCCCCCTCTCCAGGTTGTGCAAACCTTGGAGCCTGTCTGACAGATGTAGCAAAATGTGCGTTTCCCAGTCCGCCCCTTCCCCCTCTTGCAACAACTTGATACTTCCCTTCAGAATCAAAGTCTACCATTATCTCTTCGCTCTCTCTATCTTTAATCACAGTACCGACTGGAACATTTATTATCATATCTTCCCCGTCTTTACCGTGCATATTTTTACCCTTACCGTGTTCCCCACGCCTTGCTTTATGCTCTCGCTTGTATTTGAAATCTAACAGCGTGTTTAATTCACGTGTTGATTTAATAATTACATGCCCCCCTCTTCCTCCATCACCACCGTTAGGACCACCTCTTGGTACATACTTCTCCCTTCTGAAGCTCACGCATCCCCTTCCACCATCTCCAGCCTTTATATATATTTTTACATAGTCAATAAATTGCATGATGCCTTAGTTTACATCACTCATATGCTCTAAAGAAACAGTTAGGACATAGTATTTGAGCGGATTACATGATTACTTGTATTACTTCTAACCCAGATAATTCATGAATTCTAACAAAACGGACAGGATATGGTATTTGAGCGGTTTCTTTTGTCCCGATAAGATCGGGATTCAGACAGGATGTCTGAACAGGCAAAAGCCTCGGAGATCCCGATAGCTATCGGGGTCGAGAATGAGCGAAGATGCCATATCCTGTCCCCAAATCTATAGTTTATGAATTATCTGGGCTAAAACAAAAAAGGCGGACCAAAGGCCCGCCTTTTTTGTTTTACCTGAAATGTCTGCCTATTGTGCAACCGGATGAACGCTTATCTGTAAGCGTGTCCTGTCTTTTCTCTCAAAGCTCACTACCCCGTCAATCTTTGCAAAAAGAGTATCATCTGAGCCTTTGCCCACATTCATACCCGGATGGAATTTTGTGCCTCTCTGCCTTACAAGTATATTTCCGGCCTGAACAAGCTGTCCGCCGAACCTTTTCACTCCAAGGCGTTTTGATTCGCTGTCACGGCCATTTCTTGAGCTTCCTACACCTTTCTTATGTGCCATGTGTATCCTCCAAAACTATCTCTTTAATCTTTAAAGATGTATAAAGTTGCCTATGTCCTCTTAGTTTTCTGTATACTTTCCGCGGTCTCTGTTTAAATACAAGTATCTTTTTTGCTTTCCCTGTATTTTCTACTGATGCAATAATCTTAACACCGCTCACATAAGGAGAACCATATATGCTTTTATTTTCTCTGGCAACCATGAGTACTTTATCAAGGGTTATCTCTGACCCGCTCTCTAAAGAGAGCTTTTCTACCCTTATCGTCTCACCAGGAGATACCTTATATTGTTTCCCACCATTTTCAATAATTGCGTACATTATTCCTCCAAAAAAATAGCATAACATGATTTATTTTTAAAAACAATACATTATTGTTCTTCAAGTACATCAAGAAAACTCTTCAATATTTCTTTGTCTTTATCCGACATTTCTATAAATTCTATCCCAATGTCATACTTATCAACATCTTCCGAAACAATTTTTGCACAGTTAGAAACTTTGCCTATAACATTTACTTTATGATCATTAACTAAAAATTCCATTTCATACTGTACGTTAATTTCAAATGGACTTTCAGTCTCAATGAGCATCCCTGAAAGACTTATTTTTTTGACTTCATATTTACACGGTAAATCAATCTTTACATCCTTTGATGAAGCAATCTTAACTCTTATTCCCCCGAATCTCTTTTCGTATGTTTTAATCCTATTCTCCTCAATAAATTTAAGGAGCATGGTTGCTCTTTCATTCAGGATGTTCGTAAATTTTATTCCAGCCTTATATATAGGCATGATTTCTCCAGAGTCCCTTTTTTCTGTTTGGCTGAGTATCGACCAGACTACAAGTCCCTTTAAGTGTAAAAAGGAATCTTTATATTTAACCTTAAAAGAATACTCTCTATTCAATTCAAGCCTTTTTTTGGTTTCGATCGCAGCTCCGTCGATACTGATATTAATAATATGCAGGTCTGAGGGATAGAGTACATTACCCTTGACTCCATTAACAAAATATCTTCTATTTCTTCTCTTATTTTCTTTTGGCATTTGAATTCCTTATATTACATATAATTGATGTTTATCTCAATATAATGCCTGCATAGCCAACCACATGGTCGTAGTCACCACTTACCTCTGCAGATGTAGCATACCGAACAAGCCTTGCAGACTGAGCGCCGAGTGCTTTTGCTGCAAACAGCGCTGTTGTGGCAGGAAGATACCCGCACATTGATATCCTTTCTTTCTTCACTATTTCATAAAGTCCTTCCGGGTCAAGGGATAGAATTTTATCTATCGCTTTTTTGTCTTTCTGTCTTGCAACATCATCAGTTACATAATGGCTCATATCAGAGCTTGCCACGATTACAACAGAATAGCCTATATCTTTTACTGCCTTTGCAATGCCCTCTCCAAGTAGTCTGCATTCTTCAACAGATGCTGAAAGTATCACGATAGGTACAATTTTTATTTTCTTTGAAAAATATGCAATAAAGGGAAGCTGAACCTCCAGTGAATGTTCAAACATATGTGCCTGCGTGTCTTTTGTGACAATAGATACATTCATCGCAATCTTATATGAAACCTTTTCATCAACAGAGAAAACCCCGGTCGGTATCTCCCATTCACCTGATTCCATCAGAGATATCTGAGTACCAAGACCTGTATGATTTGGACCTATGAGTACAAATGTCTCTGGAAAATCTATTGAAGAATATACTGCTCCTGCGACAGGTCCTGAGTAAACTAACCCTGCATGAGGAGATATGAGAGCAATCGCTTTTTCTTTTCGTGCATCTTTCTCTATATACCCCTTAACCTGCTCAGTTAATTTTGAGGCATTCCCATAATAAAACTGTCCTGCGACAGCCGGGGACCTTTTCAAAATACCTCCTCCTCAACATCTTGATAGCCTCTGTCAGTCCTGTTCAGAAATCGTGTACAGTTTGAAATAAATGTTAAATTAACTATACCTGTTGGTCCATTTCTCTGCTTTGCAACAATAATCTCTGCTTCTCCTTTTTTTGCATCTTTGTTGTAAATCTCATTCCTGTAAAGAAAGAGTATCACATCTGCATCCTGCTCTATGGCACCTGACTCTCGAAGATCCGCTAAAATAGGCTTCGGGGGTCTCCGCTGTTCAACACTCCTGTTGAGCTGGCTCACTGCGACAACAGGTACATTTAATTCCTTTGCGAGGGCTTTCAGTGACCGGGAAATATCGGATATTTCCTGTTCACGCCTTTCAAAACTTCCCTTTCCTTTCATTAACTGAAGATAATCTACTATCACAAGGCTTAGTCCATGCTCCATTTTTAATCTTCTTGCCTTTGCCCTCAACTCAAGAACGGTAATAGCTGATGAGTCATCAATAAAAATCGGCGCACCGGTAAGGTTACTCGCTGCACTTGTCAATTTATGCCAGTCTTCCTTTTTTATAAATCCTTTCCTGATACTATTTGAATTCACCATTGCCTCTGAACATAACATCCTGAATGCAAGTTGCTCTTTTGCCATCTCAAGACTAAATATCGCAACAGTCTCTTTCACTTCAAGGCCAACATATTGGGCAATATTAAGGGCAAGTGCTGTTTTCCCCATTGATGGCCTTCCGCCAACAACGACGAGGTCGCCTTTCTGAAATCCAGTTGTTAAATCATCAAGGTCTCTAAAGCCTGAAGGGATGCCTGTGATCACTTCTTTTTTATCATAGAGATGTTCGATCATTTCAAAACTGCTTTTTATCACCTCTTTTAATGTAACAAATGAAGCTTTAATCCTCTTGTCTGAAACATCAAAGATAGACTTCTCTGCATAGTCCACAAGTTCCTCTGCTTCATAATTGTCTTCGTATACTCTGCTCGCAATCTCATTTGCTGACCTGAGAAGTCCTCTCAGAAGGGCTCTCTCCCTCACTATTTTTGAATGATATTTTATATTTGCTGCAGTTGGTATCATGTTCACTAAAGAGGAGAGATAAAACACTCCTCCGACAGCGTCTATTTCTTCACGCCTTTTCAGGCAATCTGTAATTGTGATAAGGTCAATCGGCTCGCTCTTTTCAAAAAGTTCTACCATTGCATTGAATATCTTTCTGTGTGATTGCTTATAGAAATCATCAATGTCAATAATCTCCAGTGCCCTGGGGAGTGCATCATTATCTATAAGTATTGCACCCAGGATAGACTGTTCTGCCTCAATGTTCTGGGGAGGCAGTTTATCTAATTTTACATCACTATCCTTCATTCCTGAATAACCTGAACAGTAAGCTGCGTTGATACATCGTGATGGAACCTTACATTGACAGAATAGGAGCCAAGCCTTTTTATCGGCTCGTCAAGTAATATTTTCTTTTTGTCAATCTCAATCCCTTCACTGCGAAGTGCCTCAGCAATATCCATAGTTGTGACAGACCCAAATAGTTTTTCTTCATCACCAGCTTTTGCTTTAATCACAAGCGTCATTTCCGATATTCTGGATGCAAGTTCCTGAGCTGAATTCTTAAGCTTTTTTGCCTTACCCTGCATAATCCTTTTTTCATGCCCCATGGATTTTATATTTTTCGTATTGGCCTCGATAGCAAGACCTTTTGGTATGAGATAATTTCTTGCATGACCATCAGCTACATTTACAATATCCCCCATCTTTCCGACCTTCTTCACATCATCCTTCAGTATTACGTTCACACAAAATCTCCTTTCAAAAGAAATTTCAGCAGAAATTTAACAATAGTATACCATAGACGTAAATTATGTAAAAAGCAGCCGCCAAGGCCTGAAAATTAATAAATCTTAAACGGAACAGGTATAAATGTAATGACAAATATGACAAGTGCAAGCCATCCAAAAAATATTCTCCTATGGTCTAACGGAACCTCCCAGTAAAGAATGGGCGGATGTCTTAATCCGAGAATCAACAACAAAATCGCCCAAAGAGCCCATCCTTCCCACAACAACAGACCAAGGAGCACCATCACAAGCACAAGTCCATGTGAAAGATAGACATGTTTCTCGCCTAAAAGAGCATAGGCAATATGTCCGCCATCGAGCTGTCCAACAGGGATAAGATTCATGAATGTTATAAAAAAACCTATCCATCCTGCAAAGGCAATTGGATGAAGGAGTATATCCTGAGAGCCGGGATGATAATCAAGAATCACTCTGGAAAGTATTGTAAAGAGCAGAGAATCCCCGAGTTGAATGGATTCTCCTATCTCTTTAAGCGGGACGACCTTAGAAAAGGACAGACCGGCAATTGATACGATAACTGAAACGATGAAACCTGCTATTGGGCCTGATACACCTATGTCTACAAGGGCTCTCCTTGTAACAATGGGGGATTTCATTTTGATAACTGCTCCGAACGTACCGATAATTGTTGGAGCAGGTATAAAAAATGGAAGAGTAGCCTTTACATTGTATTTCTTTGAAGTAAAGTAGTGGGCTAATTCATGGCTCAAGAGAATTGCCATGAGAGTCAATGCGAACGGAAGACCTTTATAAATCTTTTCCGGTTCTTTCAGTATATGTACTCCAGTCTGCACTGCACCAGCAAGGAGTGTAGTAAAAAACGTGAGAATAAATAGAACGACAGGTAAAAGCAAACTCTTTCTTCGTATAGCTCTACTCATTATTTATTAAAAGACGCTGAATTTGAGATACTTCTTTGGATGTTCCCTGATATCCTTGATGAGTTCTTTGAACTCTGTTACAGAACTTTTAAGCTCTCCTAAGGTATCCCTCACTTCTTTTGAAAGCTCTCTGTCCTTTATAAGACTTCCTGCCACACCTTCACCTGAGTCTATTCTCTCTAAAATTGAAGAGAGTTGTTTTGATGCTTTATTAAGATTGTCATACAATTCCGGATCTTCAGCAAGTTTCTTCAGGGTACCCGAACCCTCGTTTATTTTCCTGGTGAATTCCTCCATTGATAACGCAGTACTCAACAATTTGTTATAGAGAGCAGGGTCTTCAATAAGCTTCTTCATAGTGCCCTGTGATTCCTTAATGTCTCTTAAGAGTACTGACATTGTTTTTGTGGCCTCTTGCACATTGTCATAGAGTGCAGGGTCTCTGAGGAACTTCGCAATCGTTCCTTCATTTTTTTCTAATTTATCTATAAAATTTTCGAGCTTTTTCATAAAATCAGTAACTTTTCCGAGAGATACTGAACTGGCATTGACGATATCCTGTATTTCAGGTTGTGTCGTTCCCTCTAACACATCTCCAGGTTTGATTATCTCAGCCTGAGGAGATCCATTACTAATCTCAACGTATTTATCACCTAAAAGTCCCATGGTGAGAACACTGGCTTTTGAGTCTTTTTTGATAAATTTTGCTGCATTACTATTCATAAACATCGTGACTAATGTACCATGTTCAGGGTGGAGGTCAATGCTTTTCACAGAACCAACCTCAATTCCGGAAATCCATACAGGAGAACCCTTCCTTAACCCTCTTACATCTTTAATCTGTGCCTTTATCTGTACCTTTGGAGAAAATAAATCTTCTATGTTTCCTGCAAAAAATACAGTAATAAATAGTGCTATTAGTGCAAGAGTTATCACAAGGCTCACCTTGAGTTTCGACCATGTAAGCTGTTTTTTTATGTCAAACATTTCAGCCTCCTGATTTATTTGCTTTACCGCTAAAACTTACTTCATTTAAATATATCTGAATGTCAGGAACGGTTGAGTGTACAAGTTCCTCCTTGTCACCATCAAATAGTATTATGCCATCTTTCAGGAACATAAACCGCTCTGCTATTTTTACTGCATCAAATATTTTATGGGTAACGAGAATAAGACCCCTGCCATTTTTACTTAAGTCGAGGATCAGTTTGCATATGATATCCGCATTGACCGGGTCAAGACCTGTTGTCGCTTCATCATAGAGAAACATCTTTGGATCACACGCTGCCAGTGAACGTGCAATCGCAACTCTCCTGTGCATTCCGCCGCTCAGTTCATCAGGCATAAGTTCTATAGCATGCTCCACACCTACAATCCTGAGCAATTCTCTTACTTTATGGTCTATCTCGTCTTCAGAGAGCTTTGAATATTCCCTCAAACAAAATGCAACATTCTCCTTCACATTCAGAGAATCAAACAGTGCACCCTCCTGAAAAACAATGCTGAATTTCATTCTTACTTCTCTCAAGTCGTCTTCTGTTTTATTCGTAATATCTTCACCATCAATGATTATTTTTCCGGCATCAGGTCTTATCAACCCGAGTATGAGTTTCAATATGGTAGTTTTTCCCTCCCCGCTTTCTCCGAGGATGGCTACTCTTTCGTTTTCACTGACGGTGAAACTTATGTCTTTGAGCACATGATGTATCCCGTAGGAAAACCAGACCTTGTCAAATACAATCATACCGAGAACCCCAATACATAAAGTAATATCCGTGTAAGGATAAAGTCAGAAACGATGATCATGACAATTGATACCACCACAGCCCTTGTCGTTGACTTTCGAAGACCTTTTGAGCCACCTTTTGTAGATAGACCCGTATAACAACTTATGCACGCTATCAGATAACCAAAGATAAAAGGCTTCACAGAACCTGCAAACACATTTTCAAAGGTTAACACATCACGAATAGAACTCCAGTAAAAAGTGCCACTTTGATGGCTCACAAATACCGCGATGTAATATCCGCCACAAAGAGAAACAACATCGCCTATAATGGTAAGAGCCGGGAGCATGATAATGGAACTCAGTATCCTTGGTGTCACAAGCTTTTTCATCGGGTCTACACCAAAAACCCTCAGGGAATCTATTTGATGTCCGAGAATCATGGAACCCAATTCAGATGCTATCCCTGAACCAACTCGTCCTGCGTAGACGAGTGCAGCAGTTACAGGGCCTATTTCCCTGATAATGGAGATGCCGACAACCTTCCCTGTGTACATCTTAAGCCCAAGACTTGAAAGCTCAGCAGAGAGCTGAAGTGAAAGAGCCATCCCGGTAAAAATAGAAACAAGAAAGATTATTACAAACGAACCCGCACCCGCATAGTCCATCTGCTCAATCATATCTTTCAAATAAAATGGTTTCTTCACCGCGCCTAAAAGCCCGCGGGCAGAAAGCAGATAGAAATCCTGAAGCTCACTTATAAGTTCTTTTATTTTCATGGTCTCACAAGTTCGATCACTGTCACCTCAGGAGGTGACAGAAAACGAATAGGAGGACCCCATGTACCTGAACCTCGGGATACATAAAGATATGAATTATCAAGAAGCCTTAACTTTCCTGAATCAGTAGTATACCGGTAATACAGACGTGTGATGAGACTGAAAGGGAAGATCTGTCCTTTATGCACATGTCCTGAAAGCTGTAAGTCAAAAAGTCCAAGAGCATCTTTATCCACAATAGGTCTGTGTTTGAGCAATAAGGTAAACTTTCCACCTGCATGCTCAGAGAGCAACTCCTTCTCTGAGACATCTTTAAAAAGGTTATATCCCTTTCCAACCGGGTCATCCACACCAACAATAGTAATCATATCAGAAACATTCACTCCCTTTCCTCTCAAAACGGTAAAACCTGCTTTCTCTGTAAAATCTATTGCCTGGTCAAGACCAGCATAAAACTCATGATTTCCTGTTATGGCAAATTTACCGTATCGTGGATTAACATCCTCAAGAAGTGTTGAAAGTTCTCCAATCTTGTTAATCTGTCCATCGACAAGGTCACCGGTTGATACCAGGATGTCAGGTTCTGCCTTTTTTACTTCCTCGATAACTTTTTTTAATTTCCCTTCTCTGATAATAAGACCTATATGGACATCTGAAATCTGCACTATCCTCAGCCTGCCAACTGCTTCAGGAATTTTAGCAGTCTTGATCAATACTTTCTCGGTGTGAATATTCCATGCCTCAAAATAACCATATACACAAATCACCATTGAAAGCAGAAGAGGTACGAAAAAAGAAAACCTTGCTGAAGGGATAAATGCGATAAGGTCTCTTTTCACTAACAGGCTACTTATGTATACAAGAAAATGATACAGATCGATCATAAGAGAGGAAGAGAAAAATAAAAATATGATTCCCATCCATGTATATCCTATGTACGACATCATTCGGGCAAAAAGCTCAAATCCTTGTTTTTCAGAAAAACGAACAATTACAGGTGCAAAGATCATTATTACCATTATGAGTAACAGACAACTGCTCATTTTATTACTAAAATGGAACGCAGCCTTTGCCTTGAGAAAGGCATAGAGATGGAGAGCACTATAAAGCAGAAAAAATACGAGTAAAAAGAGATTCATATCAAATTATCGTCTTTTCAGACTCCTTCAGAAGCTCCATTGTCATGTCATAAGCCAAAGTGCGTATAGACACAATAGCTTTTATGATTATATTTCTTATCGTATGCCGGGCACTCCAGGCATATGCATGGAAGAACCGGGGATACTGATAAATGCATTGCTGATTACACCGACTATGAAAAAGATAACTATTGCACTTATTACTACCACTACTGTGTAAATCACCGCCTTTTCTTGCGGAGCTTTCATCAGCGCTGGTAGACCAAGATAAAGCAGATACAAGCTATAAAGCCCCACTAATCCCAACAAGCTCAACATAGGAATCAATGCAAAAATACCAGCCAACCATGCAGCAGTACTTGAATAAGCGGCTACCTTGAGTGCCTGTATACTGTCTTTCTCACCAGAAAAAGTTGACGCAAGTGCATTAATAATTAACGACAATACATAAACACCGACAAGGGTCAATGCATAGCTTACCACTGCATGAGAAATTGATGTACTTAGTGGCACACGGTACGTCCCTACAAAAGGCATGCTCACACCAACTATTGACATACCTATAATTGATGCGATCGGGCCGATTGCTGCCAACAGGACGATATAACTCTTGTATAATTCTGCTACCGTCATTTTTTCTGCAGCGATAATCTGCCACTCGGATTTAGGTTGTAATA
>Ga0315288_10006785_pt1 | contig 14519 bp, 9 predicted proteins | sample YL17G11_20_MG_FD_203454 | JGI IMG/M metagenome (GOLD analysis project Ga0315288, IMG submission 203454) | Sediment microbial communities from Yellowstone Lake, YNP, Wyoming, USA - YL17G11_20 | ecosystem: Environmental > Aquatic > Freshwater > Lake > Sediment | place: USA: Wyoming | collected... | reverse complement strand
ATATTGGATATCATTGAGAGTGCGGCCCAAGGCTCGGTCCTCATCTTCGACAGGTTTGACTTCATCATTTCGAAACTGGGATTTAAAAAAGCGCTCTCGTTCATCTATTCCCTCAAAGACCTTACTTATAACATGAACCTGATCAGTATAATATCGATCGATCCATCGGTATTACATGAAAACGAGATGCATATGCTCGAGAAGGAATGCAAGGGTGTCGAGCCAAGCGTCGATGCCCAACTTCCCGAAGATCTTAAGGATATCATAAAATTCGTGGATGAAAGGAATTTGTCGGGAATAAAACCGACCTTATCGGACATCGGTCAGAGGTTCGAACTAACCAAGCCTACGATCAGGCGTAAGATCAGAGAGCTCAGCCGGCTGAATCTGATAGCGGTCCACGAACATGGTCGAACGAAGGTCGTTGAGCTGACACAAAGGGGAAGGGACATATTGCTCAAGTGATCTTTCCTAATGATCCCTATTCTGTTTTAAGATGACCGACCGTGGAAAGAGTACCTTTACCACGCGGGATACCGTACCAACTTTCTAAAACTGTGAGGATGGACAGGGTCAAGGACCATCCGGATCGTCCTGGGTTTTGTTTTTTTATTTTCACTGTGTTTCATATAGATTTTCACAATTACTATATTGAAGAAGCATAATATATATTATATTGAATTAATAACATGGAATTAATTACATTTATATTAATAAAAAAATATAAATGGAACAGGAGGGAGACTCAATTGGTAAAAATCGGGGAATCTTGCACTGCGGAAGATGAAAAGACCGATGAAAAATACCTTGTGCGATGTCGGGATGGGGGAATTGTGTTCCTCTTGGATATAAAGGAGAAAATCCTGTCGAATCCGCAAACGACATGTAGGCCCCAAGAAAACGGAACCGGCCTGAATGACAGGAGAGCATGAACTTGTCGGGTGAACTACGGTCCATAATTGTCATGGACGACCAGGGATCCCTCCACACTAAAAGGAAGAGGACCACACAAGATAACGATCAGGACAGTATATTCCAGGCTCAGGTGGCATTGACCAATGCCAATAGTTTTCCTCAGCCTCGAACCGTCAATGTGAAAGGAAAAAAAGGCATCGTATCTCTTAAGAAGAGTCCGGGCAACGGTTTCGAATAGCCCGACATATCGTCGATGATGGAGAGGGGATAAAAAAATATGAGCAATAATATGGACATCGAAGCCCCATTGACGAACGGCCATGTGTCCGACGATGGGGTCTGGTATCGCACGGCCCTTTTCACTTTCCGCACTGTTCACAAGGGGCCCCTTCCGATCATATGCATCACCGACGGCCCTCGCCAAAATGGATCAGGGAGGTGTTGGTCCTGACCGAAAAGAAGGGGGAGAAAGTCGACTTGATTGGGCCGAAGAACGATAGAAAGGAGGTCGACCATCGAAACGGTCCGCCACAATCCGTCACCGATGCAGAAAAGGAACTAAAACTGATGATCGAGAAACTGAAGACGTCCTCCTTTGAACTGATAATCAGGAACCGCATCGCAGAGATATTCTTGACCAAGATAGAAGATGAAATTTACAGTGAGGTCCTCAAGGTCATCCTTGAATCATTGAAAAGCGAGTATGGTGTTTTTGGGTACCTCGACGAGAACGGCGCTCTTGTTGTCCCTACAATGATCAGGCACATCTGGGATAACTGCGAGGTCCCCGATAAGGACATCATTTTTCCTCGCGAGACCTGGGGAGATAGCGCCTGGTCGACGGCCATTCGTGAGAAGCGCACGATATACTCTAACGAGCCCGCTACCCTAACACTCGAAGGCCACTTTCAGATTACAAGACACATATCGTTACCCATTTTATATCATAATGAGGTTATTGGCCTTTTCCAAGTAGCCAACAAGGAAACGGATTATACTCCCGAGGATGTCGCTCTTCTCGAGACCATTGGTAAAAATATCGCCCCGGTCTTGAACGCGAGGTTACATCGGGACCGAGCAGAATCCGAGCGTATTAAAGTAATGGAAGAACTAGCCAAGGCACATACTCGTTACCAGGAGCATTTTAACACTGTCAGCATCGGTCTTCTTCGCTCCACGCCGGGACCAGGGCCGGAAGGGACTTTCATCGATGTGAATCCAACGATGGTCAAGTTGTTCGAAGCGGACAGTCGCGAGCAGCTTATGGCCCTCCACCCTAGTGAGCTCTATTTGGACGCCAGCCAGCGCAAGATAGTCTCTGAAGCCATCATTTCCAAGGGATTTATCCAAGGCGCAGAGCTCAAGTTCAAGACCCTCAAGGGGAAGACCATCTGGTGTCGCTTTTCGGTGGTCAAGAAAATAGACGCAGACGGTCTGGTCTATTTCGACGCCACCATTGAGGACGTCACCGAATCCAAACGGTTGGTTGAACAGCTCCAGAAGAGCGAGGAGCTTTTTCGAATGCTGGTCGAAACCATGAACGACGGCCTGGCAATAACGGACACAGCGGGTATCATGACCTATGCGAATCCCCGTCTTTGTGGTCTGCTTGGATATTCCAGGGAGGAGCTCATCGGGAAACCGTGGAGGGGCCTTTTCAATGAGGAGGCATTGAGGATACTCGCTGAGCAGACCGCGAAACGAAAGAAAGGTGAAGGCGAGAGCTATGAGATTCCATGGCGCACGAAGGACGGTAGGACAATCTATACCCTGATATCGGGGAAACCAATCCATGATTCCTTGGGTAACTTTATGGGTAGTTTCGGTGTAATATCCGACATTACGGAGCGCAAACGGGCAGTGGAGACGCTGAGGCGAACCATGGAAGAGCTGGCCCAATCCAACAAAGACCTCGAGCAGTTCGCATATGTGGCGTCCCATGACCTACAAGAGCCCCTGAGGATGGTGGCGAGCTACGTCCAGCTGATCGAGAAGCGCTATAAGGGCAAGCTGGACAAGGATGCGGATGAGTTCATCGCATATGCGGTCGAAGGCGCGACAAGGATGCAGAAGCTTATCAACGACCTGTTGGCCTATTCACGGGTGAGGACCAGGGGCAAGCCCTTCGAACCCGTCGATATCAACAAGGTGATGGAACAAATAATGTCCTACCTCAGCAGCAACATCCAGGAGACCGGGGCCAAGATCCTTTGGAATGGTCTTCCGACGATCGCTGCGGACGAGACGCAGATGGTCCAACTGCTTCAGAACCTTGTGGGGAATGGTATCAAGTTCCATGGGAAGGACCCACCCGAGGTCAGGATATCCGCCGTCAGAGAGGAAAAGGAATGGCGCTTCTATGTGAAGGATAATGGGATTGGGATTGACATGCAGTACAAGGACCGCATCTTCGTGGTATTCCAGAGGCTGCACGGCCGAGAAGAATATCCCGGCACGGGGATAGGCCTCGCTATCTGCAAGAGCATCGTCGAGAGGCATGGCGGCAGAATAGTGGTAGAATCCGAGCTCGGCAAGGGCTCAACGTTCACTTTCACGATACCGATAAAGGAACCAATGATCGATAGGGCATGAAGAATGAGGTGAAGGAATATGGGAGTTAAACCGATAGAGATACTACTGGTGGAAGACAACCCGGGGGACGTGCGCCTCACGAAGGAGGCCCTGGTCGACGGGAAGGTAATCAACAATCTTTCCGTAGTGATTGATGGCCAGGAGGCCATGGACTTCTTGCGCAAGAAGGGCAAGTACGCGAAGGCGATCAGGCCCGATTTAATATTACTGGACCTGAACCTCCCGAAAAAGGATGGCAGGGAGGTCCTTCAAGAGGTCAAGTCGGACCCCAAACTGAAAAAGATACCGATAGTCGTGCTCACGACGTCCCAGGCAGAGCAGGACATCATGATGTCCTATGAACATCATGCCAACTGCTACATCACGAAGCCAGTGGACTTCGGGCAGTTTATCAAAGTGGTCAGGTCCGTGGAGAACTTCTGGTTCAGCATAGTGACGCTGCCGCCAGCCAATGAGAAGTAGAACGGGAATCTGTATGGAAATGGAAAGGATACGGATCCTCCTGGTGGAGGACAATGCAGGGGACGCGAGGCTCGTCCAGGAGATGCTCGAGGAACGTGGCTCGGCCCAATTCAAGCTGACTCATGCCACAAGGCTAAAGATGGCCATTAACCACATCAATGAGGAGGACTACGAGATAATCCTCCTGGACCTTGGTCTGCCGGACAGCTACGGTATTAACACCTTCCAAAAGATGAACGAGGTCGCATCGGCGGTCCCGATAATCGTTTTCAGCGCGCTGGGTGATGAGAGCGTTGTGGTCAAGGCCCTGCAGGAAGGGGCGCAGGATTACCTCGTCAAGGGCCAGGTGGACAGCAACCTTCTCTTCAGGGCGATCAGGTACGCCATAGAGAGGAAGCGGGCGGACATCAAGATAAGGCACCTCAATATGGTTCTGAAGGCGATCCGGAACGTCAATCAGCTCATAACCACGGAAAGGGACAAAAATAAACTTCTCAAAGAGATATGCGCGACCCTGGTGAACACCCAGGGATATTCAAGCGCCTGGATAATGATTCTAGAAAAGGACGGCGTCATCTCGCAATTCGAACATGCGGGGGACAAGAAATTACGGGAGATCCCGGACCTTTTCAAGAAAGGACAGTCCCCAAATTGCGTAAAGGAGGCATTGGAAGGTCCGAATATCGTCTACATCGATGACACCTTCCTTAAGTGCCAGGACTGTCCAATCGGGAAAAATGGGGGCTGCACGAAGACCATGATAAAGAAGCTGGCCGTGCATGATCGGGTTTACGGCCTCCTTTCGACATCAATACCACCCTTGTTGGATGTCAGTGACGAGGAGTTCTCGCTTTTTGACGAGGTCTGTGGTGACCTGGCGCATGCCCTCTTCGTGATGGAAATGGTGATGGATAAAAAGAGGTCCTACGACGAGCTTTTACTGTCGGAAGAGAAGTTCAGGACCCTCTTCGACAGCGCGAGCGATGCTATTTTCATTCATGACGAGGCAGGAAAGATGCTCGAGGTGAACGCGGTCGCCTGCAGGAGATTGGGTTTATCCAGGGAGGAGCTCCTTCAGATAACCCCTATGGACTTCGACACTCCCGAGAATGCGTCCATCTATGGTACTCGGACAGCGGAATTGAAGAATAAAGGTCAGATAATATTCGAGACCATCCACATGGCAAAGGACGGGAGGAGGATTCCCACCGAGATCAATGCTCAGATGATAGAGTTCCATGGTCGGCCTGCCATCCTCAGCGTCGCCAGGGACATCACGGAGCGCAAAAGGAACGAGGAGCAGGCAAAGCAAAGGGCAAGGGACGAAATATATGGTTTCCTCGCGAGCGCGCTCCCTGTGTTCGCATCAAACTTGCCAACCCAGGTGCGGGATACCTTCGTTATAGGTTTCGGCGAGCGCTTCGAGAATATCATGCGCCCCCGGTTCCAGGAGGCCGTAGAGGATTGCAGGCACTGGGAGGAGGTCAGCGGTGCCGGCTTCCATGGAGGTCACGTCCCGATAGAGAATTATGTGGACTGGATTGCCGAGCTGTTCTCCAACTTCGGTATCTCCGTCAAGAAAGGCATAACAAATAATAAAGCATTCCTTGAGATGCTCGACTGCCCCTGGTCCGCTGAGGCCAAAGGCAATCCTATATTCTGCCTCCTCTGCAGGACGATGGTGATAAGGTTCGCGAGCTGGACCGACCCGCAAGCCAACGCGAACCAGATCTCGAGCATCGCCGCAGGGGCCAAGAACTGCCGGTTCGAGCTGAGCGTTCCTTCGAAGAATACCCGTGTCATCCCAGACAAGGATGTGAAAAATTGTTGAAGGCATCATCATGATCATTGAGAATTCAAATGCTGGGCAAGTACGGGGGCTAAGATGAGCGAGACCAAGGAGATGAAGCGGATCTGCACGGGTATACAGCAGCTCGATCTGCTAATCGGTGGCTTTCCCATGGGTAGGACGATCCTCGTCACCGGGGATGCCGGTTCCGGCAAGACCATCTTCGGCCTCCAGTTCGCGAACGCCTGTTGCAAGGCAGGCCGGAAGACGGTCCATGTCGCTAGCGAGGAGGGGACCGAGGACCTCAAGGCCCAGGCTACATCTTGTGGCTGGGATTTTACCGAGCACATCAAGAACGGCGCCTTGACCTTTGTAGGGCTCTCTACGAAGAGGACTCAGGATATCGAGACCTCCCTGTCCATGAACATCGACCCATCGAAAGGCAACTTCGACATCCTCACGCGAGCCCTCCCGGAGGGAACGGAGGTCCTGGTCGTCGACAGCCTCGGGAGCCACGCATCGAATCTTATGGCCAGGGAGTTCAAGGACAGGCTGGACCTCCTCATCCATGACCTCAACAAGCGCAAGATCACTACAATACTGATCCTCGACAGCGCAACCTCGAGGGAGTACCACGACCTGGCCCTGTTCTCAGCCTACGGGGCCATAGTTCTGATGAAGAGGGAGAACCCGTACACGGGCCGCCGGGAGCGCGTCTTGGACATCGTGAAGATGAGGAACACGAAAACGCCCGTCCAGCTCATCACATTCGATATAACGCCCGAGGGTATCAAAATAATATCCACCGATGGGCTCGAGGGGTCTCCGGAGAAGAGACCTCCCGCCGCGGGCCATATAAAGAAGGGTTGACAAGGATGGCCTGTTCGGGCGCATCATGCAAAGACCAGTTAATATACACATAAGTAAAGAATAATATACAGATTATATTTAATTGATAAAAATCTTCGCAGCCTCCAAGGCTTTCTCTAATCTGGCCAAGGGGAGCAGGTGGTGATGGCGTGGACAGGGTCAGTACTGGGATTCATGGACTAGATAAAATGATCGAGGGGCTGCCCAAAGGAAGGACGGTCCTGGTGACAGGTAATGCAGGGTCAGGGAAGACCATCCTAGGCCTACAGTTCGCGAACGAATGCTGCAAGAAAGGCTTCAAGACCACATATCTGGCCACCGAGGAGAACATAGGGGACCTCGAGCTCCAGGCCACTTCCTTCGGATGGGACTTCGAGGGACACGCGAAGAAGGGCCTTTTCAAGTTCATAGAGATCACAGGCCAGAGGATACAGGAAATAGAGGCCGCGGCCGCCATCCGCATCGAGGGCAAGAAGGGCGGCTTCGAAGGGTTCCTCAATGACATCCCCAAAGAGACCCAGGTGTTGGTGATCGACAGCCTCGGAAGCCACACAATGAGCCTGTCCGCGAGGGAGTTCAAGGACCGGCTCGACTTGCTCGTCCACAGCAGTAATAGCCGCGGCATCACGACCATGTTCATCCTCGACAGCGCGACCTCGAAGGAGTACAACGACCTGGCCCTGTTCTCGGTCTATGGGGCCATCGTGCTCATGAAGAGGGAGAACCCGTACACGGGCCGCAGGGAGAGGGTCATGGACATCGTGAAGATGAGGAACACGAGCACGCCCATCCAGCTTTTGACCTTCGACATCGGGGCAGGCGGAATTATCATTACCCCGAACGGAGAAGGTACTGGTAAATAGGGTCGGACCGATATGGTTCATGCAGCGTTCCCGGGTTCCTCATGAGGGATGAGATATGGACATGGCCCAGTCCGTCGCGATCCTATTCCTGGTCGTGACCGGTATCGTCTCGGCGGTGCTGGCATCTTACGGCCGGCGTTGCGCCCCGGCGCCCGGGGCCATCCCGTTCATGGCCATGATGGCGCTCGTGGCCCTCTGGGCGATCCTGTATGCCATGGAGATCATGGCCCCCGACCTTGCCTCGAAGGTCCTGTGGGCCAAGTTCGAGTATATCAGCATCGCGTTCATACCCGTTGCCTGGGCCATGTTCGCGTTGGATTATTCAAGCACCAAGGGCGGTCGGCAGATCCACAGGGCGCTCATCCTGTCCGTGCTCCCTGCGACCACGCTCGGATTGGTCTTGTCCAATGACCTCCATCATATACACTGGAGCAGGACGTACCTTGATGTCTCTGGCAACTTTCTAATAGTCGAGGGAGGGCCCTGGTACTGGGTCCATGCGGTCTATTCGTACCTCCTCCTGATAATGGGCGTGTATCTCCTTGTGAAGATGTTCTATAAGGCGAAGACCGTCTACAAGGGGCAGCTCGCGGCCGTCCTGATCGGTATCATTGCGCCCTGGGCTGCCAATGCGATCTATCTCATGCACCTGATGCCGATACGGTATCTCGATCCAACGCCGTTCGCGTTCACCATAACGGGCGCTGCCTTCGCGTCGGCCTTTTATTATTGGAGGCTGCTCGACATCGTGCCAGTGGCCTATGAGAAGATAGTCATGGGCATGGGCGACCCGATAATCGTCATCGATGCGAAGGGCCGCATCATAGAGGTGAATCCCGCGGGAATGTATCTCCTTGGCCTGGCCCAGGAGGACATCATCGGAATTCCCATGCAGACCGTGTTCAAGGACTGGCCAGCTATGCTCGATAAGCTCATGGACCTCCAGCCGATGGTGGCCGGGAACAAGCGAACGGGCGGGACGGAGATCGAACGCATAGGGGATGTTAATTTCGGGGACGGCGATGAGAGGAAGTGCTTCGAGGTCACGGTCGATTCGCTACTGGACAGGGATGGGAACTATCGAGGACGCATCATCTTACTGCGGAATGTCACAAAGAAGGTGGTGGCCGAAGAGTCGCTAAGGAAGGCCTACGACGGCCTTGAGGATGCCGTGAAGGAGAGGACGCTCGACCTCAATAACGAGAGGGACCTGCTCAACAATATCATGGAGACGAGCCCCGCCGGCATTGTGAAGATAGATCAGAATGGCAATATCATCTTCGCCAACAGCCGTGCGGAGGAGGTCCTCGGCCTCACTAAGGACAAGATCCTTGGCCGCGGCTATAATTCCCCGGATTGGAAGATCACTTCGTTCGACGGTGGGCCGTTCCCCTCGGACGCCCTCCCGTTCGCTGTGGTCATGCGGACGGGAAAGTCCTTGTTCGATTGCAGGCATGCCATCGAGCGGCCCGATGGGAAGCGCATCCAGCTTTCCATAAATGCATCCCCGGTCATCGACGAAAAAGGCAAGGTCAGGGCCGTGGTGGCGACCGTCGAGGACATTACAAAGCATATCGAGGATGACCGGGCGCTGAAGGAATCCGAGGTGAACTACCGGTCCATCTTCGAGGGCGCCAAGGACGGGCTGCTGGTGCTTGACCCCAGCGATGGGGGGGTCCTGGACCTGAACCAAAGGGCTTGCGACATCGTGGGGTTCAAGAAAGAGGAGCTAAAGGGCTTCACGCTGAAAAAGTTCTTCCCCACCGAGCCGCCCTACAGTTATGTCGATGCGTACAAGTTCACACAACGTGCGTTCACGGAGGGCACGGTGGTCTTCGAGTGGAAGATGTGGCAGAAGGACAGGTCCCCGGTCTGGGTCGAGGTAGGCCTCACGAGGACATCCATCGGCGGGAAGGACCGCATCCTCGCCGTGGTCCGCGACATCTCGGACAAGAAGCTGGCCGAGAGGGAGAAGAACGAGCTGCTCACGGCCAAGGCCAGGGCCGAGGTCATGGGCTTCCTCGTCAGCGCGTTGCCGGTCTTCGCGGCAGGCATACCGCCCGAGGCCAGGGCGGTCCTGGTCAAGAGCTTCGGGGAGAGGTTCGAGCGCATCGTCAAGGACAGGTTCCTGGAGGATCTCAGGGACCTGCACATGGACGCGGACGTCAAGAAGATAGCGGGTCCCGAAATGGGCATACTTTTCGATGTCTATCTCGAATGGCTCGTGGCCCTTTTCTCGAGCTTCGGGACGCAGGCCAAGGGGAGGGCGGGGAAGGACCAAGGGCACCTTGAGCTCCTCGCCTGCCCGTGGGTCGAGGCCGCCAAGGGCAACCCCATATTCTGCCTTATATGCAGGACCATGGTCTTGAGAAGCTTCACATGGACGGGTCTAGAAGGCAGCGCCACTCAGACGACCAGCATAGCCGCCGGGACACAGACCTGCCGGTTCGACTTCTTCCGTCTCCCCCCGGGAAAGGAGATGCTACCCGAGAAGGCCGACGGATGAGCCGTCCGTCCCGTCGGTGGAGGCCGTGCATGGCCCTGACGTTGTCAGAGCCCCCAAAGGTTTTTAATCGACAATCGGTATACAGCGCGAGAGGGGAAGCGCGTGCTCAAAGAATGCCGCCAACACGGATACTTCAGGGATGAGACCTGCCCCACGTGCAATGACAAAGGCAGGTTTCTCATGAACGATGAGGAGATCGACTCCCTAGGGAGGATCATGGCCGGCATCCTCAGGCATTTCCCTGAGAGGTTCGACCTGCACATGGACGAGCACGGCTGGATCGAGGTCGGGCCCATGATAGAGGCCATCCAGGAAAAAAGGGCCCAGTTCCACTGGCTACGGGCCCACCATATCAAGGCCGTCGTCGAAACGGACCCCAAGGGCCGCTACCAGATCGACGAAGGGCTCATCAGGGCCACCTACGGCCACTCGCTGGCCATAGACCTGGACCTCCCGACGAATGACATCCCCGACAGGCTTTTCTATCCCGCCACCGAGGAGGAGGCGGACATCATACTCGAGGTCGGCCTGAAGCCCGCGGACAGGAAGAAGGTCCACCTAAGTAAGACCGTACAGGACGCGGTCAACGCCGCGGCCCACAGGGAGGGCAAGCCCGTCATCCTGGAGGTCGACGCCCAAGGCGCGATAGAAGGCGGAACGGTCATCATGAAGGCCGGCTACACGGTCTTCATAACCGACGAGATAAAGCCCGAGTACCTGAGAAAGCTCGAGGCGGACGAGACATTAGCCGAGCTTCAAGAAGATGAGGAAAACAAGGACGAAAAGGACGACCAAGCAGAGGAATAGCTCCTTCCTGCCTCAATATTCCTTCAGCTTCCTTCTTGCAACTACCAATGCCACGCCCAGGGCCGGGACCAGGCCCAAAAGCTCGAAGCCTGGCATCCTGTAGCTCTTCTGCCAGTCCTCGTTGCCGGAACCTGCGGGCTTGTCCGAGACCGAGCCCGTGGATCGCTTGTAGCCAAGGTCGACGTAGTCCGCCGACGCGTCGTAGTCGGCGTCCCCCTGGGACGAGAACTGCCATAGCGTGTAGTAGTTTTGCAGGTCGTCGCCGTTGCCGTCGGACTGCCATTCGGTCAGCCGGTAAGGGTCGCGGACAAGGAACTCCTTGTTCGCCGGGTCCATGTTGATCTCCATGCCGGACGCGCCGCGGATTGGTATGTAGGCCTTGAGCCAGGCGTGGCCGCCCCATTTTTGCGCGAACTCGTCGTAAAGGGCCCCCATCTCGAGCCACACCGGGATGCCCTGGGCCCGGGCAAGGGATGCAAAGAGTATGGACTGGTCGTCGCAGTCGCCCGTCCCGTCGCTTAGGGTCTCGAGCGGGTCCTTGGGCTGCCAGCCGCGGGCCTTCTCGTAGATGATGTTGTTCCTCATCCAGGTGGCCAGTGCGTCCAGCTTCTCGTAGACCGTGGGCTTGTCGCCAGCGATCTTCTTGGCGAGCGTCTTGATGTCCGGGTTGGACGGCTTTATCTTCCACTCGTCGCCGAGATATTTCTGGTAACTGGCGGGTACGTCGGCGGGCGTGCCGGAGGTCTCCGGCGTCACCGACCACTTGACCGTCGTGGCCTTGAAATGATAGGATACCAGTATCTGCGTGTTCGAGGACGCATCGCCGTTCCATTTCATGTCCGTGCCGACCTGGGTCCCTACGGGCGCCGCCGAGAACTCGATTATCTCCTGGCCGCCGGGGATGTTGTAGGGCACGGGGACCTTGAGGTCGTAGGTCACGGTCCCGGACTTGACGTCCAGGCCAAAGACCCTCTGCATGTGGTATTCCGCGTACTCGGGGAAGAGCCGCGGCGACGGCTCCGTCAGGTCGGACATCAGCACATCCCGTATCTGGGGAAGGATGGGCTGGGCCATGGGGAGCATGAACAGGATGAACAGGATGACGATGAGGGTGACGCCCTTGGCAACGCCCCACTTGTCCTTGGTCCTGGCGAACCGGCGCTTGATGGATTCGCGCTCGGCCCTGTCATATGGTTGTTCATCGGCACGGCGGGCCACCCTGACCGCACCGTACTGGGGGGCCGCGACGCCCTGCTGCTCCTTTCTGCGCCGGTAGGCCTCGATGGCGGCGCGCCTCGATTCGTCGCTCGGGCCGCCGTACTGGACCGGGGCCCTGGGGCGCTGGTACTGGCCGTAGGACGGCTGGGGGCGCTGGCTGGGCGGTGGATAGGTCGCTGCTGGGGCCTGTTGTTGATTGTAGGCCTGGTCAGGATACTGTTCCTGCTGGCCTTGCCCGGACCCGTCGTCGTGCTCTGACCACTCGGTCTGATAGTCCGAGACGTCAGGGGCTGGCGGCTCGGCCTTGTCGACGGTCGGCGGTGGCGGTAATTGCGACCTCTGCTGCTTTGGGGCCGATGTTATCGGCCGCTGGACTGGAGGCGTCTGTCTTACCGGCTGTTTCGGGGGCACCCGCTGCGAAGGTGCCGAGGCAGGCCTCCTTTGCGGTTGCTGTGGCGGAGGGGCCTGCCGCTGGACCGGGGGCTGCGAGGCCGCCGGTTTCGGCTTCTGCGGAGGTGCCGGGATGTCATCATCGAGCAGGCTCTTGCCGGTCATCGTCACAGAATATCCCGGTCGTTCGATTTAAACCTTTGGCCGGATGTGAGTTATGGTAGAGTAAGTGCCTACTCCTCTTCCTTTCCTTTCTTTACCGGCTGCTCGCCCAGCGTGATGCCGGGTATCCCCGGGCCCTTGCCCTTCTTCCTGCCCTTGTGGTAGAGATCGGCCCTCATCTTCCGGCGCCTCTGTCGGAACAGCCGGTGGGTCAGGGTCAATGGCATGAAATCCTTCCTGAAGGTGTAGACCCCGCTGAGGCCGATGGCGGTGAGTATCATCGATTGGGCGATACGGTCCGGGAATCCGGACCACCAGAACCATAGGAGGATGACATTGAACATCAGATGGTAGCCCAGGGCCAGAAGAAGGAAGTTCCACCGGATCTTCTTGGCGCTGCCGTAGCCTATGAGGCCGCCCGTGGTCGCGTAGAGGCCCACGAAGCCGAGGCCCAGGAAGAAGGCCGTAGGGATGAAAAATGGGTTGTTGATAGATGATGACGGATTCAAGTATAGGTCCCTGTAGACGATGGCAATTATCGAGGTGGCCCCGAAGCCGAGTCCAAAGGAGAGGCCGTAATAAGTGGTCGAGTACTTGCCCTTGAACCATTTGAGATACAATATTATGAATTTGGTCAGTTCCTCGAAGACCGCGAAGGCCAGGACGTATATCAGCAGGGACAGGTCCAGGAAATTGAATATCTGCGGGTCGATGAACAGGTGGAGCACGAAGGAGACCATGCCCACGATCATGCCCCCTGCGAAGAATGCGTAGAGCGTGCTGTCCTTGAGGTAGTCCTCGTAAGTGTTCAGGACATAGTAGAGGACCATTAAGGCCGGCACTATCCCGAACAGGCTGGTCAGAAACAGCAGTGACTGCGCGTTCATGCGGACCTCGACCTCGCACCCGTTTGCTCCATAGCATAATCGGGGCTAAAAATTCTTTGATGGGTGCATCATTGAAAGGATTCGTACCGACCGCGATTTTCCGACGATAAATCACTAGTATACAGTATCTAGTAGGTAAAAGTATATAAGGGGGAATTGATATTAGCCAAAAAGCAAACTATCGTCAATACGGAGGAATAGCAAATGGCAAACAAGCCACACCTTAATCTAGTGTTCATAGGACACGTCGATCACGGCAAGTCAACCACGGTGGGCAGGCTCCTGCTGGACAGCGGCGCCCCAGGGTTCGAGCCCCACGTCATAGAGGGCCTGAAGAAGATCGCTGAAGAGACGGGCAAGGCGACCTTCGAGTTCGCTTTTGCCATGGACAGGCTGAAGGAGGAGCGGGAGAGGGGTCTGACCATCGACATAGCCCACCAGAGGTTCGACACGCCCAGATACTACTTCACCGTCATAGACGCACCCGGCCACAGGGACTTCGTCAAGAACATGATCACGGGCACGTCGCAGGCCGACGCCGCGGTGCTCATCGTTGCGGCCCCCGAGGGCGTCCAGGCCCAGACCAAGGAGCATGTCTTCCTGGCCAGGACCCTGGGCATCACCCAGCTCATCGTGGCCATCAACAAGATGGACGCGACCAAGCCCGAGTGGAGCGAGGCCAGGTTCAAGGAGGTCAAGGCCGAAGCGGAGAAGCTCTTGAAGTCCGTCGGCTTCAAGCTCGACAAGGTCCCGTTCATACCCGTATCCGGCTACAAGGGCGAGAACGTCGTCAAGGCCACGGGCAAGATGCCCTGGTGGAAGGGCAAGACCCTCATGGCCCAGTTCGACGAGTTCGAGGTACCCCCGAAGCTCACGGACAAGGCCCTCAGATGGCCCATACAGGACGTCTACACCATCACCGGCATCGGCACGGTCCCTGTGGGCCGCATCGAGACCGGCGTGATGAAGGCCGGCATGGTGCTCAGCTTCCAGCCTTCGAACAAGATAGGCGAAGTGAAGAGCGTCGAGATGCACCACGAGCAGATACCCCAGGGGAT